>Ga0247813_10002751_pt1 | contig 11728 bp, 10 predicted proteins | sample UWRJL169409C1_FD_180719 | JGI IMG/M metagenome (GOLD analysis project Ga0247813, IMG submission 180719) | Plant litter microbial communities from Arlington Agricultural Research Station in Wisconsin, United States - UWRJ-L169-409C-1 | ecosystem: Environmental > Terrestrial > Plant litter >... | reverse complement strand
TCGCGCAGCGCCGCAGCCCCAGATGTGCTGTCCTGGTCCAGCAGCGACAGGTAGTTCAGCGACAGGTGGCTGACCAGCCGCCACGCCGTCTCGCCCTCGGCGTGCGACGGCGCCGGCATGGTCGGCCCGGCCACGCAGCGCACCGACTTGACCGGCGCGCCGCCCGCCAGCGTGAAGTCGGTCTTGCCGCCGCCCAGCGGCATGCTCAGCACCAGGTCGCGGTTGCTGCACAGCGTGTCGACGCCCAGCTGGCGCAGCCCGCTGCGGTGCGGCGCCTCGGCCGCGTCCACCAGCGACAGGAAGATCTCGCTGCCGATGTAGCTGGAGCGCGGTCCCTGCCGCCGCTGCCGCTCCGACAGCAAACGGGTATCGCGCCGCACCTGGTAGTAGGCGCCGGGCTCGCCGGCGCGCAGGTCGTTGGCGCGGTAAAACGATTGGAAAGTCTGCACCGCCTCGGCGCCGCTGCCGTAGCCGGTGACTTGCTGGATCTGGTAGATCTCGTAATCCATCGGCCGGGTGCGGTCGGGCACCACGTGGTAGTCGGACTGCTGGTCGGAGAGGTGCACGCGATCAACCCGTTTGGGGAACAGGTTGATCGCGGGCGTGCAGTACAGGCCGATGTTGGCGGCGCCGACCATCGCCTCCAGCGACGGCTCCAGTCGCTTGAACAGCACCACGATATCGAGCTCCGCCTCGGCGCAGCGGCGCACCGCCGGCCCGATGCCGCCGATATCGACGAACATGAAGCGCTGCGGCAAGGCGAAATATTCCTGCAGCAGTCGATAGCCCTGGAACGAGCGCGGCCCGGCAGGCAGCAGCGCCTCGTCGTCGCCGGAGCCGAGCGCGCGCAACTGCCTGGCCGAGACGAATTCATGCCACGGCGGCGACGACTGGCCGGCCGTGGCCGGCATCACCAGCACGCCGCAGGCCTGCGCCAGCAATTGCTCCAGCAGCCGCGCCGGCACCACGTCGGCGCCGCGCAGGTGGATCGGCAAGTTCTCCAGCGCCAGCTCGCTGAACGCCAGCCCGGCACCGGCGCGCAGCCGCAAGCGCAGCGCAGCCTTGACGCCGCCCAGCCGCTCCAGTCCGATGCCATTGAGCTGGTTGCCGCAGGCGAAGTAGCGCGCCTCGGCCAGCTCGACCGGCCACAAGGTCACGTCATGCGCGGTGCGGAATTCGCAGGCGGTCTGGTCGCCCTTGCCCAGCATGCTGTGCAGGGCGCTGCCGCGCGCCACCTTGAAGCCTTGCGCCAGGCTGCCCTCGCCCATGTCGGGCTGCAGCTGCACCACCGCCATGGCCGGCGTCGGCGCGAGGTATTGCGGGTAGACCAGCTCCAGCAAGTGATTGGTAAAACGGGGAAACTCGGCATCGACCTTGAGCTGCACCCGCGCCGCCAGGAAGCTGAAACCCTCCAGCAGCCGCTCGACGTAGGGATCGGCGCAGGCCTGCGTCTCCAGCCCGAGGCGGCCGGCGATCTTCGGAAAATCGCGCGCGAACTCGCCGCCCATCTCGCGCAGGTGCCGCAATTCGCTCTCGTAGTAATGCAGCAGTTTGGGATTCATTGCGATGCTCCAGCTTCCATGTCGAACAGCCGGATCTCGCCGATTTCCAGGTCCAGTTCAGTTTTCAGATACAGCCGCTCGGGCAGCGGCTGGCCCCACAGTTCGCCGTGGATCTCGAACGCCAGCTGGTTCGGCGCCATGCCGCGCTGGCCCGGCGCCAGCGCCACCACGCGCACGCTGTCGCGCAAAATGCGCGGTTCGAAATCCCAGATGGCCTGGCGGATGCGGCGCGCCAGTTCGGCCCGGTCCAGCCCGGACGCGGTCTTGCCGGCCAGGTCGGGCAGCCCGAAGTTGAGCACCGAACAGGCCGCCAGCGGATGGCCGTCCAGCGCCAGCACGGCGCTCAGGCCGGTGGTGTTGAGCAGCCAGCCAAGGTCGCGCAGCACCGCCTTGCGCAGGCCGCGCATCGACAGCACGCGCTTGTCGCGCGACTCCAGCGGCGACTGCACATCGTCGTCACTGAGGCGGTCCAGCAGCGACGGCTGCAGCCGGTCTTTGCTCAACAGTTCGGCCATGTCGATCAGTAGGTGGCGTTAGTTTCCAGGTCCCACTTCTTCGGCGTGCCGGTGACCACGCTGTCGCCGGTGAAGGAGTCGTACTTGTAGCTGATCTTGGTGAAGTTGATCGAGAAGGTCTCGCTCGGACGCTCGCCGCCGCTGCTGGCCGAGTAGGAGCTGATGATCGGGCCTTCCAGTTCGATGGTCAGGAACACTTGCTGCTTCTTGTCCGAGCCGCCGGTCTGGATGAAGTGGATCTCGGCCTTGCCCAGGCTCTTGCCGCAGACGGCCTGCATGAACAGGTCGGCCGAGGCGATGTCGGTGGCCTTCGACAGCGAGATTTCCGAGAACGATGGGTTGCTGGTGTCGCGGTCGGTGCCGCCGCCGCTGACCGAGATGGCGCGGCCGACGCCCATCTGCAGCGAGTCGATGGTGATCCAGTCGGTGTGGCCGGATACGGTGGAGGTGCCCTTGATTTGGGTGGAGAATTTCAGCAGGATCATGATAAGCCTTTACAAAAAAGAGAAAAAGTTATGCCTTGGCGGAAGGCAGTTTCGATACCAGGCGCAGGGAAACCGTCAGGCCTTCCAGCTGGTAGTGCGGACGCAGGAAGAACTTGGAGCTGTAGTAGCCCGGATTGCCCTCGACTTCCTCGACGATGACCTCGGCGCCGGCCAGCGGCTTGCGCGCCTTGTCGGCCTCGGTGGCGGTGGCCGGATTGTGCTCGACGTACTTGCCGATCCAGTTGTTGAGCCAGACCTGCATGTCGCTGCGCTCCTTGAACGAGCCGACCTTGTCGCGCACGATGCACTTCAGGTAGTGCGCGAAGCGGCAGGTGGCGAACAGGTACGGCAGGCGCGCGCCCAGGTTGGCGTTGGCGGTGGCGTCCGGATCGTCGTACTCGGCCGGCTTGTGCATCGACTGCGCGCCGATGAAGGCGGCGAAGTCGCTGTTCTTCTTGTGCACCAGCGGCATGAAGCCGTTCTTGGCCAGCTCGGCCTCGCGGCGGTCGCTGATGGCGATCTCGGTCGGGCAGGTCATGTCGACGCCGCCGTCGTCGGTCGGGAAGGTGTGCACCGGCAGGTTCTCGACCGCGCCGCCGGACTCGATGCCGCGGATCTGCGAGCACCAGCCGTAGTTCTTGAACGAGCGGTTGATGTTGACCGCCATCGCGTAGGCGGCGTTGGACCAGGTGAAATCCTTGCTGCCGGCGGCGCTGGTGGTTTCCTCGAAGTCGAATTCCTCGACCGGGTTGGTCTTGGCGCCGTATGGTGCGCGCGCCAGGAAGCGCGGCATCGCCAGGCCGACGTAGCGCGAATCCTCCGAGCTGCGGAACGAGCGCCAGGCGGCGTGCTCCGGCGTCTGGAAGATCTTGGTCAGGTCGCGCGGGTTGGCCAGCTCCTGCCACGATTCCATCAGCATCACGCTCGGGTCGGCGGCGGTGATCAGCGGCGCGTGGGCGGCGGCGCTCACTTGCGCCATCTGGGTCAGCAGCTCGACGTCGGGCGCGCTGTTGTTGAAGTAGTAGTCGGCCACGAAGGCGCCGTACGGCTCGCCGCCGAACTGGCCGTATTCCTCTTCGTACAGCTTCTTGAAGATCGGGCTCTGGTCCCAGGCCACGCCCTTGAACTTGCGCAGCGTCTTGTGCACTTCGTTCTTGGAGATGTTCATCACGCGGATCTTCAGCGATTCGTCGGACTCGGTGTTGTTGACCAGATAGTGCAGGCCGCGCCAGGCGCTTTCGACCGCCTGGAACTGCTCGTGGTGCAGGATGTGGTTGATCTGCTCGGACAGCTTCTTGTCGAGCTGGGCGATCAGGCCTTCGACCGTGCCCAGCACGTCGCCGGAGATCACGTTGGCGCCTTGCAGCGCCTGCTCGGCCAGGGTACGCACGGCGTTTTCGACGGCGTCGCGCGCCTTGTCGGTCTTGGGCTTGAATTCCTGCTGCAGCAGCGTGGCGAAATCGTTGGCGACGACGCCGGCGATATCGGCTTGCTGCGGGCTCAGTTCGGTGGTTGCGGTGGACATGTTTCGTATCCTCGTTCGGTTAATTGGATTCGGTCGCTGCTGGTTTTGGAGCGCTGCCCAGCGCCTGCAGCAAGGCCGGGTCGGCCAGCAGCTTGGCGATCAGTTCCTCGGCGCCGGTCTTGCCGTCCATATAGGTCAGCAGGTTGGACAGCTGGCTGCGCGCCTCCAGCAGCTTGCGCAGCGGCTCGACCTTGCGGGCGATGGCTGCGGGGGTGAAGTCGTCCATGCTCTCGAAGGTGATGTCGAGCGCCAGCTTGCCTTCATCGGTCAGCGTGTTCGGCACGTCGAACGCGACGCGCGGCTTCATCGACTTCAGGCGGTCGTCGAAGTTGTCGACGTCGATCTCCAGGAACTTGCGCTCGGCGACCGGCGGCAACGGCTCGGCCGGCTTGCCGGACAGGTCGGAAAACACGCCCATGACGAACGGCAGCTGCACGGTTTTTTCCGCGCCGTAGATTTCGACGTCGTACTCGATCTGCACGCGCGGCGCGCGGTTGCGAGCGATAAATTTTTGACTGCTTTCTTTTGCCACGACTAACCTCCGTTGATGTGTGTGGATATTCACTGCTTGTTTGCTGCGGCTAACCTTCATTCCGGACGCCGCTTACTTGCGCCAGCTGGCCCAATCCGTCCGGCGCCAGGTCCTGCAATAATTCGATGAAGCTCTTGTCGACCAGCTTGCGGGCACGCTGCAACAGCAGCGGCACCGGGCTGGACGGCTCGTGCGTGGCGTACCAGGCGCACAAGGCATCGAGCACGCGGGTGACGTCGGCGCGGCTGCCGATCTCGTCGTTGCGGCGCGCCGCCATCCCGCCGCCGCCCGCTCCCGTGCCGGCGGGCGCCGCACCGCCCTCGCCCGCCGCTGCGGCGGCATCGCCACGCACATGCGGCCGCACCGCGTCGCCGGCGCGCTGCAGCAGACCCGCCAGCGGCGACATATCCAGCGCGCTGCCGACGCCGACCTGGCTGGTCAACAGCTGTTCCATGCGCCGCGTGCTGGCGGCCGCCGCATCCAGCGCCGCGACGGTCGCGGCCAGCTCGCCCTGGTCCGCCCCGGCGAAGACCGCATCGATCACCGCCGCCGACAGCTGCCCCGGCGCCGGCTCGGCATCGCCGGCGGCCAGCTCGATATCGCGCAGGCTCACGCTGCCCAGCGCCCTGACCTGCGCCAACGGCGCCTCGCGCAAGTCGCGCAACATCTCGCCCTGCTGGCACAAGGCTGCCAGCACATTGACGCGCAACATAGGGTCATAACCATCGTCCGGATCGAGCTGCGGATGCACGCCGTCCCAGTGCCGTTCCAGCAGCTCGGCAAGCAAGCCCAGGCCATCGGCCAGGCCGCGCGCGCCCTGCAGCGCCAGCAGGGCGCGCGCCAGCGGCACGGCCAGGCGCAGGTCGCGGCTGCGCTCCATCAATTGCAGCGCGGTGTGGCGCACGGCCGGCCAATCCGGCGGCGTGGCCGGCGTGATCGTGCTACCGTACTGGACCTCCGGCTTGCCGCTGGCGGCTTCCTCCAGCGCCAGGAACAGCGGATCGTATTCAAGGTTTTCGCCGCACGACGCGGTGTCGCCCAGCGGCGCGGACAGTGCGGCGATATCGATGGATGTGGTGTCGGTCATGCGGTGTTCTCCGTGGTTCGTATGGAGAGTTACGCAGGCGGATGCCAACTGGACGCAGCCGGCCGAAAAAAAAGTTGAAAAGGCTGCGCACGGTAAAAACTACGTAATTTTACGCAGTAAGGTTATAATCCCGCCCGCCCGGTCGGCCGCACCCATCCGCCGCCGGGCGCACCAAGTTACGTTATCCACTAACTCAGCCCAAGCCTTGCCCATGCTTATTCATACACCGGAAAACCAGCGCCTGGTGGAACTGCTACAGCGCGTCGCGCTCCAGGACCACGCGTCGTTCAAGCAGCTGTACGATCTCACCAGCGCCCATTTGTACGGTGTCGCCATGCGCTTCGTGCGCAAGCGCGAGCTGGCCGACGAGATCCTGCAGGACGCGTTCATCAACGTATGGCAGCAGGCGGGAGGCTATTCCGCCACATTGTCGACGCCGATGACGTGGCTGATCAGCATCGTGCGCAATAAGTCGCTGGACCGCTTACGCAAGGGCAAGCTAGAATTCGACTGCGCCAGCGCGGACGACCCCGCGCAGGACCCCGGCCACGAAGAAGCGGCGGATCATGCAGACCCGCATGAACTGTATGCCGCCGCCACGGAGACACTTGAATTGAACCGCTGCTTATCCCTGCTGGAACCGGCGCAACGCCAATCGCTTGCGCTGGCCTATTACAATGGCCTGTCGCATTCCGAGGTGGCGGAACACCTGCAAGTGCCGCTGGGTACGGCGAAAGCATGGCTGCGACGCGGCCTGGAGCGGCTGAAGAAATGCTATGAGGCGAACGCGCAAGCGGCGCCGAAAGGCTCCCGATGAACTACGAGCGTCCGGAACTGCTGGAAAAACTGGCGGGCGCCTATGTGCTCGGCACCATGGCCGCGCGCGCCCGGCCGCGCTTCGCGCGCCTGCTGGCCGAGTCGACCCAGGCGCAGCGCGCCGTCGCGCAATGGAATAACGACCTGGCGCCGCTGGCCGCCAGCGTGCCGCCGCTGCAGCCGCCCGCCGCCGTGTGGGAGGCGATTTCCGCCAAGACCAAGCCCGGCGCGGCCAGTCAGGCGGCCGCCGCGGCCAGCGCCACGGAGCGCGGCTGGTGGCACGGCCTGTTCAATGGCTGGGGCCGTTCCGCCATCGCCTTCGGTCTGGGCGCGGTGCTGGCCGTCGGCGTGGTCGCCAACAATCCGCACATGATGGGCATGCACCACATGGACGCCTCGCTGCCGGCCAGCTATGTCGGCATCCTCAGCGACGACAAGGGCGAAGCGGTGCTGACGGCCGGCTCGCACCGTCGCGGCGAGACCATGAAGATCAAGATGCTCAAGCCGCTGGCCATCCCGGCCGGCAAGGTGGCCAAGCTGTGGGCCCTGCCCAACGATGGCGCGCCGGTGCCGATCACCGACGTGCCGGCCAGCGGCAATGTCATGATCGAGCTGAGCGCGCCGGCCGAGGACATCTTCGCCAAGGTGTCGACGCTGGCGGTGAGCTTCGAGTCCGATCCGGGCGCCAGGGCGCCAAGCGCGCCGTTCGTGTTGTCAGGCCACTGCGTCAAATTCTGGTAGTTTTTTGCGTCCAAAACGCTGCGCGCCGCGTATCTAGGGTTTAGACGCAGCGCAGCGAGGAGCAAGCTTGACTATTCACCTGACGGACATCCACGGGCTGACCGACACCGGCGACGTGCGCCGCCATAACGAGGACAGCCTGCTGATCGACCGCGCGCTGGGCCTGGCGGCCGTGGCCGACGGCATGGGCGGCCACCTGTCCGGCGAAGTGGCCAGCGCCGGCGCGCTGGCCGCGCTGCACGAATGGCTGGCCGGGCATCCCGACCCCGATCTCCACCAAGACGACGATCCCGACGCTACCGCCATCAACCAGCGCTGGCGCCACACGGCGCTGCTGCTGCATGCGGTGGAGCGGGCCAACGCCGTGCTGTACGCGGAAAACCGCGCGCGCGGCCACGCCGACGGCGCCGGCATGGGCTGCACGCTGACCGGCGTGCGCCTGCTGCCGGAGATCGATGCGCTGGTCGCCTTCCACGTCGGCGACAGCCGGCTGTACCGCTACCGCGACGGCGTGCTGGCGCAGCTCACGCGCGACCAGACCGCGTACCAGGCGGCGCTGGAATCCGGCGCCCCGGGCGCGCTGCCGCCGCAAAACCTGCTGCTGCAGGCGGTCGGCCCGGCCGCCGTGGTCACGCCCGAGATCGCGCTGCACGAGGTGCAACCGCAGGACCTGCTGCTGCTGTGCAGCGACGGCCTGCACGGCTGGGTGCCGCACGCCGAGCTGGAGCAGCTGCTGGCGCGGGCCGGGGCGCCGCTGGCGGCGCTGTGCGAGGAATTGATCGCGCTGGCCAAGCGCCACAGCAGCCGCGACAACATTACCGCGCTGCTGCTGCGATTTTAATGTTGTTTAGTTATCGTTCATGAATATTCTGACATGCGCCGTTTTTCGCTCTCTCATATAATGCTCGGCATAAGGCGCGTCCCGAAAGCGCCATGCCAGGGTAGCGATGAAGACACGAGACAGCAATTCCCCACCGCGCACGCCGCTGGACCGCCGGCGCATCGTCCGCACCGCATTGGCGGTGATCGATGAAAAAGGCATCGACCACCTGACCATGCGCGGCATCGGCGCCGCCCTCGACGTCGAGGCGATGGCGCTGTACCACCATTTCAAGAACAAGGCCGAGCTGCTGGACGGCGTCAAGGATTTCCTGCTCGAAGAGCTGGCGAGCCGCATCGGCGGCGCCGGCACGCCGATCGAGCGCATCGAGGCCACCTTCCAGCACCTGCGCCAGATGGCGCTGGAGCACCCGGACATCATCCCCGCGCTGGGCGCCAGCCGCTTCCGCACGGTACGCTCGATGACTTTCTTCGAGGAGTTGATCGGGCTGTTCTACGCGGCCGGGCTGGACACCGAGCAAAGCGCCCGCTACTACGGCCTGCTGTCGCAATACACGCTGGGCTGCGGCCTGTACACCGTCGGCGCGCGGACGCAGGACGCGCTGCCGCCGCTGGACCCGGAAACGGCGGCGATGTTCCCGCGGCGCGGCAAGATCCTGCCCTACACGGCGCCCGACCACCGCGAGGCCAACTACCGGTTCGGCATCGGCCTGATCCTGAACGCGATGCGGGCCGAAAGCAAAGCCGCCTGAGGTGCTACCCCCGCCGCGCCAAGCGGCATATAATCAGCTGATCAATCACGCTTTGGAGTCCGTATGCGGCCACTACTGGGCCTGCTACTGAGTTTCAAGTTCAAGATCACCGCGCTGGTCATCGCGCTGGTGCTGGTGTCGGGCGTCGGCGCGGGTGGCATATCGCTACTCATCGCCGAGTCGGAACTGCGGCAGCTGATCGCGCGCCAGGAACTGTCGCTGCTCACCAGCGCGGCCGCGCTGATCGACAACGACTTGCAAAACAAGCAGCAACTGCTGCGCTCGCTGACCGAGCGCGCGCCCGGTCAGGAACCCGCCCTCGACCAGATGCAGGATCTGATAGAAGCGCACGCATCGCTGCGCGAGGAATTCTTCAACGTCAACGCCTTCGACCTGCAGGGCAATCTGGTCGCCAGCCTGCGCGACCGCAGCACCAGGCGCATCAACATCGCCGAACGGCCCTACTTCCAGCAGACGCTCAAGAACCGGGAAGGCGTGATCTCGGCGCCGTTCAAGAGCGCCATCTCGGGCAAGCCGGTGGTGGTGCTGACCCAGCCGCTGCGCGACGCCGGCGGCGCCATGATCGGCATTTTGCTGGGCGCGATCGACCTGCAGCGGCCCTCGTTTTCAGACCAGCTCGACGCGCTGCGCTCCAGCGCCGACGGCTATGTATTCCTGGTCACCGACAACGGCACCATCATCCACCACCCCGACAAGAGCCTGATCCTCGGCAAGATCGACGACGGCGCCGGCACCCTGGGCGAGGCGGCCCTGCGCGGCGGCGAGGGATGGCAGGACGACCTGCTCGACAACGGCGTGCCGACGCTGCTGGTGCACAAGCACCTGCGCCAGGTGGACTGGACCATCGGCCTGTCCTATCCGGTGCGCAGCGCATTTGCGCCGATGGCGAGCGTGCGGGCGCGGGCCTTCGCCGGCGCCGCCGTGCTGACGGCGCTGGCCGGCCTGTTCGGCTGGGCCGTCACCAAGAAACTGCTGCGTCCCTTGGGCAAGCTGCGCCAGCACGTCGAGGACATCAGCGCCGGCCGCGCCGAAATCGGCGTGTTCGACGTGGTCCGGGCCGACGAGTTCGGGCTGCTGAGCCGCGCCTTCTTCACGCTGTCGCAGCGACGCGAGAAGGCCGAGCTGGAACTGCACCACCTGGCCACCACCGACGTCCTGACCGGGATTAACAACCGCCGCATGTTCGACGAGTTCTTCCCCAAGGCACTGGCGCGGGCGGCGCGCTCGGGCCACCAGGTGGGCCTGGCCTTCCTCGACATCGACCACTTCAAGGACATCAACGACACGCTGGGCCACGCCAGCGGCGACGCGGTGCTGGTCGAGTTCGCGCGCCGCCTGAGCGGCGCCGTGCGTCATACCGACACGGTGGCGCGGCTGGCCGGCGACGAATTCGTCATCGTGTTCGAGCAACTGACTTCCAACGCCGAGGCCGATCTATTGGGCCGCAAGATCCTCGACGGCATGGCCGCGCCGTTCCAGGTCGGCGAGGTGGAGCGCGTCGTCACCGCCAGCGTCGGCATCGCCGTCACCACCAACGCCAACGTCGGCATGGACGACGTGATGCGCGCGGCGGACCAGGCGCTGTACAGCGTCAAGGCCGCCGGCCGCAACGGCTTCGCCGTCAACCGGGTCGGCGCCGAACGGCTGCTGCGGGTGCGCGGCGGCTGAATTTTTTATTGCACTGCGTCCAAAACGCGTTCTCCAGCGTATCTACTTGGTCCGCTAACCATCCCGCGTTTTTCCCATGTGCCCATTGTCCATTCGTCCGACCCTGCTTGCCGTCACCATCGCCGCCGCCTTCCCCGCCCATGCGCAGCAGCAGGCCCCAGCCGTCACGGCGGAACCGGCGCGGGTCGAAGTGCGCGGCTCGGCCGCCGCCTATGACGCGCGCCGCGACGACACCGCCAGCAAGATTGGCGTCAGTCACGACGAGATCGTCAAATACGGGGACACCAGCGTCGCCGACGTGCTCAAGCGCGTTCCCGGCGTGACCATCAGCGGCTCCGGCCGCAACAGCGAGGTGCGCATGCGCGGCCTCGGCAACGGCTACACGCAAATCCTGATCGACGGCGACCGCGCGCCGCCCAACTTCACCATCGACTCGCTGTCGCCGGAGGTGATCGAACGCATCGAAGTGCTGCGCGTGGCCAGCGCCGAATTTTCCACCCAGTCCATCGCCGGCACCATCAACATCGTGCTGAAGAAAGCGCTGAAAGCGGCCCAGCACGAAGTCAAGATCAGCGAAGCCAAGGGCAGCAAGTTCAGCTCGCCTGGCATCAGCCTGCAGATGTCGGACAAGCTCGGCGGCGGTACCTCGTACTCGTTCGGCGGCAACGCCTGGCGCTATATGTACAACCGCATGACGCCGTCGTTCGAGACCGGCACCGATGCCGACGGCGTGCCCAATGTCGACCGCTCGTCGACCTGGCGCGACCAGGGCCGTTCGGACGGCTTCAACCTCTCACCGCGCATCAACTGGACGCTGCGGAACGGCGACACGCTGACCTCGCAATCGTTCTTCAACCTGAACAAGTTCGCCAGCAACAGCCACAGCCGCACCACCATCGCGTTCGGCGAAGGCCCCGACTACGACCGCATCGACAGCACCTACAGCGCCCACAGCGGCTTCGGCCGCACCGACCTGAACTGGATCCACAAGCTCGACGAGGGCGCCAAGCTGGACTTGAAAGCGGCCGTCAGCGATGCCCGCAACACCAGCGATTCCTACCAATTGGGCGGCAACAACGGCCTGCCGGCCACCCTGTACCGCGTCGTCACATCGGAAAGTTCGGAGCAGGGCTTCAGCACCCAGGGCAAGTATTCGCGTCCGCTGACGTTCGGCAAGCCGAGCG
>Ga0247813_10002749_pt1 | contig 11736 bp, 12 predicted proteins | sample UWRJL169409C1_FD_180719 | JGI IMG/M metagenome (GOLD analysis project Ga0247813, IMG submission 180719) | Plant litter microbial communities from Arlington Agricultural Research Station in Wisconsin, United States - UWRJ-L169-409C-1 | ecosystem: Environmental > Terrestrial > Plant litter >... | reverse complement strand
GGTCGCCTTCGTCGAGCGACGGATTCTCGGTGTAGAGCATGACCGTGACGGCCTGCCCGAGGATCGAGTCGCCGAGAAACTCGAGACGCTCGTTGTGTGCGGCTCCCCCGTGCTCGTACGCCCACGAGCGGTGGGTGAGAGCGAGTTCGAGCAGTTCGGCGCCGATCTCGACGCCGAGAGTTAACGACAAAGAGGCCGGGGCGCTACTCATAGCGCTCACCGGCCTGTTCGCCTAAGACGAGTGTGTTAAACGTCCGCGACCTTGCGGCCCTTGTACTCCAGGTACAGGGGCGTGCCGGTCGAGTCCTCGACGACCTTCGCGCGGTGCGGAAGGCTGTAAACGGTCTTGCCGTTCTCAACAGTCTTGACGAGGGTGGGGGCGGTTGCCTTCCACTGTGCACGGCGCATGCGGGTGGAGGCCCGCGACATCTTGCGCTTCGGTACAGCCATTAGCTTCTCTTCTCTCTATCGGTGTCACTTTCGGCGACACCTTCAACATCTTGGGTTTCGGCCAGCCCGGCAAGCGCCGACCATCGCGGGTCGAGTACTTCTTTGGGTTTTCTGTCCGGGAAATCGGCCAGTCGCTCACCCGTTTCGGGATCGAGACCTGGGCAATCCGGACGGCAGACCGGCTGGAACGGCAGTGCGAGCACCACCGCGTCCCTGACCAACGGTTCAAGATCGACATGCTCGTCGATGACCGTGTAGTCAAAAGCTTCGTCCTCAGAGTACGCGAAAAGCTCCTGAATTTCGACCTCGATGGGCAGGACGACATCGTCGAGGCACCGCACACACTCTCCGAGCGCCTCAGCTTCGACATCAGCCGAGACCAGGATGCCGTCGTGGAGCGATTCGAGCCGGACATCCATGTGCACTGTAGAGCCGTCTTTCACACCGATGACGGCGTTGCCGAAGCCTTCGGCTACGACGGCGTCAACCTGGTGTTCACGCATCTCGCCGGGGCGGTGCATGAGGTCGAACACCGGAACGGTGAACGGGGTTGGAGTGAAATTCGACACGAGGAGAGATTCTACGCGCTGGCGGCACTCCTGCGCTGCTTGTAGGCCTCGAGCAGCTTCCAGCCGCCCGCGAGCGCGCCGATCACGAGTGTGATCACGAAGCCCCACAGCACCGAGTCGGGGTAAACCCAGTTGGGCCCTGCGGCAATCACCCAGGCGCAAACAACGCTGATGGATGCAACGAGCGCCGTGACCCACGGAAACGAGAACAGCGCCGCCCGCCGCGTTGCCCTGCGGCTCAGGCGGATGACGAGCACCACGACGCACATGCCGACGATTGCGATCGCAGCGCCGAGCACATAGTCGTGGATGTTGCTTGAGACCCGCGTGAACCGCGTGCCGATGAGCAGCACTCCGACGCTCAGGAGCGCGGCGAGGATGACCGCTGAGCCGAGTTCCCATGTGAATGGGAGCGTTCGGCCCTCATCCCGCCTCTTTCGCGGGATGAAGCCCCAGGCCTCCCGTTCACTCCACGCTGCGGCGAAGTGGCCGATGACGGCGAGGGAGAGGAATGCGGCCACGGGGGCTACCCAGGTGTCGACGAAGAACCACAGGATCGCCGCGAGAACGAGGGCGACGCCGGGGCTCGTGAGGGAACGGATCCAGTAGGCGCGGCGGAAAACGTTGCGCGCCTCAGCGATGTCGAGCGGCTGCACGAGCGGCTGCTCCTCCGCCGACGGAAGTGCGACAGTTTCAACGAGTATCATAATTGCCCCCAGGGCGAGATGTCGAGAAAAGCGGCAACCGAGCCGCCCTTGCTGATGTCGTAGACCTTCTGTCGTGAGACACCGAGTGCGGTGGCGACGGCAACGGCCGAGTAGTCGTCGAGCAGGGCGTCGACGGCGCGGGCGCGCACAGCTGAAGCGCGCGAGTTGAGGTGGGCGGCGAGTGCAGACACTTCGGCCGCGAGGAGGGCAACCGCAAGGTCTCCCCCGAACGGCTCGGTCGAGCCTCCGGCGCGGGTTGCCGCGTAGAGGGCGTCCCCTCCGTCTGCGAGCGCCGCCCTCAGTTGTTGCGGCGTCACACCGGCGTCCTCGAGGCGCGCGGCGATGGCCTCGCGCTGTTCGGCGGGACGGTGCTCGAGCTGCCACAGCGGGCGGCCTGCCGCGCCATCGATGTGCATCGCGGGCGGCGTCATCTGTCACCCCGGGGTTGACTGTTCATGCGAACAGGATGGCACGGGCCATCCAGCGCTGTCAACCCCCGGGTTACAACCTCAACACGCGCACCATGATGGCGTTTGATGACCAGGACCCCTGCGAAGCGGAGCCCTGGTCATCAAACGGGCTCACGGTTATACAGTGATCGCCGTGAACGCCTCGTCGTAGATCGCGAGCGCCTGGGCGACCTCGTCAGCCGTGACGACACACGGAGGCACGACGTGCAGGCGGTTGTCGGCGACGAAGGGCAGGAGTCCGCGTGCCATGAGCTCCTTCTTGAGCTGCGCGATCGTTGCGCCCGAGACAGGCTCTTTCGACTCGCGCGAGTCCACGAGGTCGAGCGCCCAGAAGACGCCGACGCCGCGCACGTCGCCGATGATGGGATGCTTCGACGCAAGATCAGCGAGTCCGGGGCCGATGTGGTCGGTGCCGATCGTGCGGGCGTTGTCGACGATGCCCTCGTCTTCCATGGCGTCGAGCGTTGCGACGATCGACGCCATCGCGAGCGGGTGGCCCGAGTAGGTGAGTCCACCCGGGAAGACCTGCTGCTCGAACACGTTCGCGATCGACTCGGAGATCACGACGCCACCGGTGGGAACGTAGCCCGAGTTGACCCCCTTCGCGAACGTCACGAGGTCGGGAACGACGTCGTAGCCGTTCCACGCAAACCACTCGCCGGTGCGACCGAATCCCGCCATGACCTCGTCGAGGATGAGCAGGATGCCGTACTTGTCGCACAGCGCGCGCACGCCCTCGAGGTAGCCGGGCGGCGGCACGAGCACGCCCGCGGTTCCCGGGATCGTCTCGAGCAGGATCGCCGCGATCGAGGCCTGGCCCTCCGACTGGATGACGCGCTCGAGGTGCACGAGGGCGCGCTCGCTCTCCTGCTCGGGCGAGTCGCTCCAGAACTCGGATCGGTAGGAGAAGGGACCGAAGAAATGCACGTGTCCACGTGCGAACTCGTTGGGCACGCGACGCCAGTCCCCGGTGGAGACGATGGCCGAACCCGTGTTGCCGTGGTACGAGCGGTAGGTCGAGAGGATCTTGTCGCGGCCGGTCGTGAGCCGTGCCATCCGAATCGCATTCTCATTGGCATCTGCACCGCCGTTGGTGAAGAACACCTTGCCGAACTGGCTGCCGGCACGCGCGAGGATGCGCTTGGCCGCCTCGCCGCGCGCCAGGTTGCCGTGGGCGGGGGCGACGGTCGCGAGTACGTCGGCCTGCGCTTTGATCGCCTCGATGACCCGTGGATGCTGGTGCCCGATGTTCACGTTAACGAGCTGGCTCGAGAAGTCGAGGTAGGTCTTGCCGTCGTAGTCCCACACCGTGCTGCCGGATCCCCCGGCCACGATGAAGGGATTGAGGGCGCCCTGCGCGCTCCACGAGTGGAAGACGTGCGCGCGGTCCAGGTCGTGGGCGAGCTGGCCGTCGGCGGGGTTAACAGTCATGGGGTACTCCAAGAAAAATGATGGGGTGGGCGGCCGAGGCCACCCACCCCAAGGGTATTGCTAGTGGATGTTACTGGCCGCCCTTGGTAAGCACGACCTCGATGGGCGTGTACTCACCGTTGACGGTGACGCCCTCTTCTTCGAGCTCAGCGAGCGCCTTCTCGATGTACTCGTTGGAGTACGCCGTGTCGGTCGGCTCGGTGGTGATGAGCGGCAGACCGTCCTGGTTGACGGCCGAAAGAGCACCGGCAACGGTCTTGTCCCACGCTGCCTCGTCGACGACGCCGAAGTCTCCGCCAGCCCAGATGAGCTTGTTAACCTCGTTCATCATCCAGAGCTGGTGGGTCGGGCCTACCGGATACGCGAGCTCCGCCGTGGTTGCTGCGTCGAAGACGATCGTCGCGGCCTCCTCGGGGTTGTCACGGGAGTAGATCCAGCCCTTGGTGACTGCCTTGAGGAAGCGGACCGTCGCGTCAGCGTAGGCCGGCTCATCGAGGCGAGCGGTGTCTGCCCAGAGTGCGTCCTGGAGCATCGCACCCTCGGTGTCCTCGTAGGAGACGACGTTGAAGTCCTCGGGCGTGTAGAGCTCGCCCGTCTCCGGGTTCTCGACCTCGAGGATCTGCGCCCACTCGTTGTACGTCATCGCCTGTGCGGCGTCGACGTCACCATCGAGCAGTGCGTTCATGTCGAAGCCCTGCGTGGTGATCGACACCGACGAGGCGTCGAGGCCCTCGGCTGCCATCGCAGCGAAGATCTCCCACTCGTTGCCGAAGCCCCAGGAACCGATGCGCTTGTCCTCGAAGTCGGCGACCGACTCGATGCCGTCATCCGCGAACGAAACCTGCAGGGTGCCCGACTTCTGGTAGACCTGCGCGATGTCGGTCAGCTCGGCGCCGGTGGCCTCGAGCGTGCCGAGCACCTTGGGAACCCAGGCAACCGCGAAGTCGACGTCGCCCGCCACGAGGGCGTCCTGCGGAATGATGTCGCCGCCTGAGGGAACGATCTCGACCTTGTCGAAACCCTCCTCCTCGAAGTAGCCCTGGTCGAGGGCAACGTAGTAGCCGGCGAACTGGGCCTGCGGGAGCCACTGCAGCTGCAGCTTGATCTCGGTGATCGGCTCGAAGTCGCCGCTTGCGTCGTTCTCCGCGGGCGCGGCACACGCGCTCAGTGTGAAGGCCGAAACTACGGCGATGGATGCGACGGTGAGGCCGCGTCGAATGCTGTGTCTCATGCTGATCCTTTCGTGGTGCGTGATGGGTGGTGCAGGGATGGTTCCCGGTCAGACCGGTCTTCTTCTCGACACGAGCCGCTCGAGCAGGCTGGTGACGAGAAAGAGTGCGAGGCCGATGGCGATGCCGCCAGCGACGTAGGCGAACGAGAGCGCCGCGCGCCCCGACTTCGCATAGGTGGCGATGGATGTCCCGATGCCATCCGCCGGGCCGCCGAAGTACTCGGCGACGAGGGCGGCGATCACAGCGATGGAACTCGCAACGCGAAGCCCGGTGAGCAGGTAGGGCAGCGCTGTTGGCAGCGTGAGCACCTGGAAGGTCTGCCACGGCGATGCCGCCGACGCCCTGAGCAGGTCGCGGTGCACGGGGCGGGTCTGGCGGAGTCCGCGCAGCACGTTGACGAACACCGGCACGAAGGCCGCGATTGCGGCAACGGCCATGCGACCGAACTGGCTGGATGCCCCGAACATCGTGTTGAGAATCGGGGTGAGCGCGACGATCGGCACGACGGCGATTGCCGCGACGAGTGGTGCGAGCATGCCGTCGATCGGACGGAAGGTGGCAGCAAGCGCGGCGAGCGCGATGGCGAAGACCGTGCCGATCGCGAGGCCGATGAGGGCGTTGGTCGCAGTGATCTGGACGTCTTCTGCGATGATGCCGAACCGCAGCACGAACTCGTTGATGATCGCGACGGGACTCGGCAGCGCACGGGGCGCGGCTTTGAGCACGTCGACGACGAGCACCCAGACGGCGAGCATGAGCACGCCGACGACCACCGGTGCGGCGAACCGCAGCCAGTTCGGCAGGGTGGTCGAGGTCATCGTTCGTTCGCCCTCTCCACGGGAGCGCCGTGCAAGGCCTCGCGCACCGCCGTGACGCGCTCGAAGTACTCGGGAGATTCGCGCAGCGCTTCACCGCGGACATCCCCCAGGTCACTCGCGATGATGTCGGTGATGCGACCGGGGCGCGGGCTCATGACCACGACGCGATCGGAGAGGAACACGGCTTCGGGGATCGAGTGAGTCACGAAGACGACTGCTGCGCCCGTCTCGCCCGCGATCCGGGTGAGCTCGGCCTGGAGGTACTCGCGCGTCATCTCGTCGAGGGCGCCGAAAGGCTCGTCCATCAACAGCAGGCGGGGCTGCTCGGCGAGCGATCGCGCGATGGCGACGCGCTGCTGCATCCCACCGGAAAGCTGGTCGGGGTAGCGGTCGATGAAGTCGGTGAGCCCGACAAGCTCGGCCAGCTCAGCGACACGGGCCCTACGAGCGGCCTTTGCCATGCCGTGGAGTTCGAGCGGCAGGGCGATGTTGCCACCGACCGTGCGCCAGGGCAGGAGTCCGGCCTGCTGGAACGCGATGCCGTAGTCCTGGTCGATGCGCGCCTGGGCTGCCGGCTTTCCGAAGATCTCCAGCTCGCCCGTCGTCGCAGGGTCGAGATCGGCGATGAGTCGCAGCAGGGTCGACTTGCCGCAGCCCGACGGTCCGATGAGGGAGACGAACTCCCCCGCTTCGACGGTGAGTTCGACGCCGGTGAGCGCGACGACATCACCGGCTTTCGTCGGGAAGGTCTTGCCCACGCCGGAGGCCCGTACGGCCAGTTCCTTGAGTGCGCTCATGCTGTTGCTTCTCCCCTGCGGTAGTTCTTAAGAGTGAGTCCGACGAGGGCGACTGTGCCCGCGGCGACGAGTCCGAGTGCGACGGTGCCGAAGGTCGGCCCCCATGGTGCGGCGGGGTCGCTCGATGCCTGGCCCGCGAGCTGGATGAGCATGCGGCCGATTCCGCCGCGCATGCCGATGGATACCTCCGCCACGACTGCGCCGACGACAGCACTCGCAGCGGCCAGCCGGAGGGCCGGGAGCAGGTGCGGAATCGCCGCAGGGATTCTCAACCGAACGAGGGTCGCCCAGTAGCCCGCCGCGTAGCTGCGCATGAGGTCGAGGTGCATCCGGTCGGGCGATTCAAGGCCGCGGAGCACACCGATCGCTATCGGGAAGAACGAGAGGTAGGAGGCGATGATCGCGACCGAGAGGGCCTGCGGCCACTCGAACACGGAGCCGCGGCTCGCCTGCACACCGATCGTGTTGATGATGGGGGCGAAAGCGATGAGGGGAACCGTCTGGCTCACGACGATCCACGGGAGGAGACCCCATTCGGCGAGGCGCCAGCGCTGCATGATCGCACCGAGGATCGAACCGACGATGATGCCGATGAGAAGGCCTGCGACAGCGATGCCGAGCGTCAGAAGCGCCGACGTGACGACCGGCACGATGAGCGGCGGAGTGCCGCCTCCGCTCGTCGACTGGCCGAGACGCGCAACCATGTCCCAGATGTGCGGCATGGCGCGGTCGTTGGTGCGCGGCAGGAGCATGACGCCCGAGCCTGTCTCACCCTCGGTCGCGCCGACGACGAAGCCCGCGGAGGGACCGAGGACCTTGTACAGCTCCCAGGTGCCGAGGAGCGCGACGACGCCGAGGATGCCCCATCCGAACGACCTGACCTTAGGGGTCATACCTTCGCCACGATCTGGTCCCGCAGCGCGGGAATGACTGTCTCGCCGTAAACGCGGAGGGTCTCCTCCTTGTTGTCGTGCTGGAGGTAGCCGGCGAACTGGTCGACGCCGAGCTCCTTGAGCGCGTGCAGCTTCTCGATGTGGTCGCCGGCCGTGCCGAGCAGGCAGAACCGGTCGACGATGTCGTCGGGCACGAAGTCGGCGTGCGTGTTACCGGCGCGACCGTGCTCGTTGTAGTCGTAGCCCTCGCGGCCCTTGATGTAGTCGGTGAGCGCCTGGGGCACTGCGCCGTCTGATCCGTACTTCGCAACGATGTCGGCGACGTGGTTGCCCACCATCCCGCCGAACCAGCGGTTCTGGTCGCGGGCGTGGGCGAGACCGGATTCTGTGCCATCCGTGATGTACATGGGAGCTGCGACGCAGAACTTGATACTCATCGGGTCGCGCCCAGCGTTGTCAGCCGCGTCACGCACTGTCTGGATCATCCACTTCGCTACATCGAGGTCGGCCATCTGCAGGATGAAGCCGTCGCCGACCTCACCCGTGAGCTTGAGCGCGAGCGGGCCGTAAGCAGCCACCCAGATGTCGAGCTTCGAACCGCGGCTCCACGGAAACTGCAGTTGCGCGCCGTTGTACTCAACCGAGCGGGAGTTGGCGAGCTCGCGAATCACATGAATGGATTCACGCAGGGTCTTGAGCGTCGTCGGTGCACCGTTTGTGACGCGCACCGCTGAGTCGCCGCGACCGATGCCGCAGATGGTGCGGTTGCCGTACATCTCGTTGAGCGTGGCGTAGGTGGAGGCCGTGACAGTCCAGTCCCTGGTGGCGGGGTTCGTGACCATCGGGCCCACGATGACCCGGTTGGTCTCAGCGAGGATCTGGCTGTAGATCACATACGGTTCCTGCCAGAGCAGGTGCGAGTCGAAGGTCCAGACGTACTCGAAGCCGTGCTGCTCAGCGAGTTTCGCGAGGTAGACAGTGCGCGAGGCGGGCGGGTTGGTCTGCAGTACTGCGCCGAATTCCATGGTGTTCCTTAGATCAGGTACTGAGAGAGCCCGCGCTTGACGAACTGGCCGTCGCCCTTGGTGCCGAGGTACTGGTTGTCGTCGATGACGACCTTGCCGCGTGAGAGAACGGTGTCGACGTGTCCGTCGATTTCGAAACCCTCCCAGGCACTGTGGTCCATGTTCATGTGGTGGGTCTTTTCGTACCCGATGCTCGTGTGGCCGTTCGGGTCGTAGACGACGACGTCGCCGTCGGCACCGGGCTGGATGACACCCTTCTTGCCGTACATGCCGAACATGCGGGCCGGGGTGGTCGCCGTGATCTCGACCCAGCGCTCGAGCGAGATCTGCTTGTCGACGACGCCCTGGTAGAGCAGGTCCATGCGGTGCTCGACAGAGCCGATTCCGTTGGGGATCTTCGAGAAGTCGCCGAGGCCGAGGTCTTTCTGGCCCTTCATGCAGAACGGGCAGTGGTCGGTCGAGACCATCTGTACGTCGTTCGTGCGCAGGCTCTGCCACATCGCGTGCTGGTGACCCTCTTCCTTCGACCGCAGGGGCGTCGAGCACACCCACTTAGCGCCTTCGAAGTTGCCCCATTCGTCGCTGGATGCAGCGAGCTGCTCCTCGAGCGAGAGGTAGAGGTACTGCGGGCAGGTCTCGGCGAACACGTTCTGTCCGACGTCGCGCGCCGCGGCCAGCTGCTCCACCGCCTGCTTGGCGCTCACGTGGACCACATAGAGCGGCGCTCCCGTGAGGTTCGCGAGCATGATGGCGCGGTGCGTGGCCTCCTCTTCCATCTGCCACGCGCGTGCGACGCCGTGGTAGTAGGGGTCGGTCTTGCCCTGCTCGAGCAGCTGCTTGACCATGACGTCGATGACGGGGCCGTTCTCGGCGTGCATCATCGTCATCATCCCGGTGTCGGCCGAGACCTGCATCGCTTTGAAGATCTGGGCGTCGTCCGACATGAAGACGCCCGGGTAGGCCATGAAGAGCTTGAAGCTCGTGATGCCCTCGTCGGGCAGGGCACGCATCGCCTGGAGCGAGTCATCCGTCACGTCGCCGATGATCTGGTGAAAGGCGTAGTCGATCGCGCACTCGCCGCGAGCCATGTCGTGCCAGGTGGCGAGGCCATCCATGACGCGCTGGCCGTAGGTCTGCACGGCGAAGTCGACGATCGTGGTCGTTCCGCCCCACGCTGCCGCGCGGGTTCCCGTCTCGAAGTCGTCGGAGGCGGCGGTGCCACCGAACGGGAGGGACATGTGCGTGTGCGCGTCGATGCCGCCGGGGATCACGTACTTGCCCGCAGCGTCGATCACCCGGTCGACGTTTCTCTCCACGTCGAACCCGAGCAGGCTCGAGCCGGGTGCGAGAACCGCGGCGATGGTCTCGCCGTCGATGAGCACGTCGGCTTTGCCGGTGCCGGTCGCGTTGACGACCGTGCCGTTCTTGATGAGGGTCTTTGCCATGCGTGTAACTCCTTACAAATGTCGCGTTTCCTGAGGCCCTCGAAGGCAGCTACCGCGAACGGCTGCGCTTCGAGAGCCTCAGCGGGCGCAATGCTTACGGCTTGGGGATGCTGGTGTAGGAGTCCGGACGACGGTCACGGTAGAACTGCCAGTCGTCGCGCATCTCCTGCACCATGTCCATCTCGAGGTCGCGAATCAGGAGTTCTTCTTCCGAACCCGATCCACGCTCACCCACGAAGTTGCCGCGCGGGTCGATCACCTGCGAGGTGCCGTAGAAGTCGACGGCGAGGTCGCCGTACTCGTTGTCCTCGCGACCGACCCGGTTGGGCTGCAGCACGAAGTAGCCGTTCGCCACGGCTGCAGCCGGGCCCTCGACTTCCCACAGGCGGTTGCTGAGTCCCGGCTTCGTCGCGTTCGGATTGAACACGATGTGCGCGCCGTTGAGACCGAGCTCGCGCCATCCTTCGGGGAAGTGCCGGTCGTAGCAGATGTACATGCCGATCTTTCCGACGGAGGTGTCGAAGACCGGGTAGCCGAGGTTTCCGGGACGAAAGTAGAACTTCTCCCAGAACCGGTCGAGGTGCGGAAGGTGGTGCTTGCGGTACTTGCCGAGGATCGTGCCATCCGCCTCGACGATGACCGACGTGTTGTAGTACACGCCGGTGATGTCCTCCTCGTAGATCGGGAGCACCATGACGAGGCCCAGCTCCTTGGCCAGTGCCGCGAAGCGCTGCACGATGGGGCCGTCGGCCTGCTCGGCGTAGCGGTAGTACTTCTTGTCCTCGGTGATTCCGAAGTACGGACCGTAGAAGAGTTCCTGGAAGCAAATGACCTGCGCGCCGGCCGCAGCGGCGTCTCGCGCGAACTGCTCGTGCTTGTCGAGCATGGATTCCTTGTCACCGGTCCATGTCGTCTGGGTGATTGCTGCACGTACAACGGTCATACAAAACCTCCTGATCAGACCCTCATCATTGACGGCCAACGTTTCCCCATTGTTTCCCCTTGTGACGCCCACGTAAATAGACCGGAGGCTGAAGGCCGGTTTTTCGTCCATTACCGTTGAAGAGTGATCATCACCATCCTTTCCGGCGGCGTCGGCGGCGCGCGATTCGCCCGCGGCGTGCGCGAACACCTCCGCCGCACCCATCCTGCGAGTGACTTCGAGCTCCGCATCATCGTCAACACGGGCGACGACATGTGGCTCGCGGGCCTGCGGATCACGCCCGATCTCGACTCCGTCATGTACACGCTCGCAGGAGCCAACGACGAGGTGCGCGGCTGGGGTCGCATCGGCGAGAGCGAGCGCGTCAGCGAGGAGCTCAAGGCCTACGGGGTCGGCTGGCCGTGGTTCACCCTCGGCGACCTCGACCTCGGCACCCACATCGCCCGCACGTCGATGCTTCGTGATGGCCTGACCCTCAGCGAGGCCACTGCACGCATTCAATCGCGATGGGATGTCGGCGCGACCCTCATTCCCGTAACCGACAGCGAAGTCGAAACCCACGTCGTCGTTGAGGGTGGGTCGATGCACTTCCAGGAGTGGTGGACGCGCCACCGCGCCACCCTTCCCGCCCTCGACTTCGAGCAGCGCGGGGTCGACACGGCTGTCGCGACGAACTCCGCCTTCGACGCGATCGCTGAGGCAGACGTCATCCTCGTGGCGCCATCCAACCCCGTGGTCTCGATCGGCACGATCCTCGGGATCCCGGGCATCCACGTCGCCCTCGGCGCCGCCGCGGCACCCGTCGTCGGCGTCTCCCCCATCATCAACGGCGCTGTCGTTCGCGGCATGGCCGACGCGTGCCTCACGGCGATCGGAGTCGAGACGAGCGCACAGGCCGTCGCCGAACACTATGGCGCGCGAGGAAACGGCGGGTTGCTCGACGCGTGGCTCGTCGA
>Ga0247813_10002744_pt1 | contig 11755 bp, 10 predicted proteins | sample UWRJL169409C1_FD_180719 | JGI IMG/M metagenome (GOLD analysis project Ga0247813, IMG submission 180719) | Plant litter microbial communities from Arlington Agricultural Research Station in Wisconsin, United States - UWRJ-L169-409C-1 | ecosystem: Environmental > Terrestrial > Plant litter >... | reverse complement strand
CATTTGGATAAAAAAGAAGCACGTAAGCTAGATCCATTTGTTCAATACGCACTAGTTTCAACAGCTGAAGCCGTAAAAGACGGAGGGTACGATTGGGAAAAAATCGATACTAACCGTGTAGGTGTAATCTGGGGATCTGGAATTGGTGGCTTTAAAACGTTTCAAGAAGAAATGAAAAATTTCTTCTTGGGTGATGGTACTCCCCGTATCAACCCATTTTTTATTCCAAAAGTAATTATCGACATCGCTCCTGGTCATATTTCCATGAAATATGGCTTAAGAGGACCTAATTTTTCGACAGTTTCTGCATGCGCCTCTGCTACGAATGCCATGATTGATGCATTCAACTATATTCGCTTGGATATAGCTGACATTATTATCAGTGGTGGCTCAGAAGCCATTATTAACGAAGCAGGTATTGGCGGATTTAATGCCATGCATGCCCTTTCTACTCGAAATGATGATCCAAAAACCGCATCTCGCCCATTTGATAGAGATCGTGAAGGGTTTGTCGCTGGAGAAGGTGCCGGAACGATTATTCTAGAAGAATTAGAACATGCAAAAGCTCGTGGTGCTAAAATCTATGCAGAAATTGTAGGTGGAGGTATGAGTGCTGATGCTAATCACATTACTGCTCCACATCCTCAAGGATTAGGGGCTAGACTAGTAATGACGAATGCATTGAGAGATGCTAAAATGACCACAGCAGATATCGATTATATCAATGTTCATGGTACTTCTACTCCCCTTGGCGACGTCAGTGAAAGTAGAGCTATTGTAGATTTGTTTGGAGAAGATGCCTACAAATTGAATATCAGCTCTACCAAATCAATGACTGGTCACTTACTAGGTGCAGCCGGTGCTATCGAGGCCATTGCAACAATTTTAGCGGTAAAAAACGATATTGTTCCTCCTACTATCAATCATTTTAATGATGATCCAGAGTTTGATCCCAAATTAAATTTTACGTTTAATAAGGCTCAAAAACGTGTTATTCGCGCTGCCCAAAGTAATACATTTGGTTTTGGCGGACATAATGCTTCTGTTATTTTCAAAAAATACGAGGAGTAACTTTTGCTGTTTTCTTTGCTAATCTTACCCATTAGCCCTTATTTTTTGTAAACATTATTGCCATTGTATAATTTATATAAGCTTTATCTATCTAAAGACAAAGAGTTCGTAAGAAAACTAAAAAATATCTTGGGCTTCGTACCCGGGAATGTCACTTTGTATAAGATGGCTTTTAGGCATCGCTCGGTAGCAATGGTATTAAAAAATGGAAGTCGCAGTAGCAACGAACGACTCGAATTTTTAGGAGATGCAATTTTAGGTTCAGTTATTGCCGAATTGCTTTTCAAAAGTTACCCTTACAAAGAAGAAGGTTTTTTAACCGAAATGCGCTCTAAAATTGTGAATAGAGCCAACCTTAATCAACTAGCTCGTAAAATGGGCTTCGAACTCCTTATTGTTTTCGATCAAAAAACAGTTAATGTGCAAACTAAACATCATTCGATGTTAGGCGATGCCTTTGAAGCATTAATCGGAGCAGTATATCTGGATAAGGGTTATGATTTTACACGCAACTTCTTGCTCAAAAGAATCGTTAAGCCTTATATTGATGTGCATACGCTTGAAATGACCGAAACTAATTTCAAGAGCAAATTAATTGAATGGTGTCAAAGACATGGCAAAGATATTACGTTCGATATGGTGGTGAATGGCGAGGGAGAAAGTGCTAAATTATTTACCATTCATGCAGTAGTTGATGGTGAAAATCACGGAATCGGACGTGATTATAATAAAAAAAATGCAGAGAAATTAGCTGCTGAGAAAGCTTGTGAGTCGTTGGCTATTTAGCTCAACACGCAGATCTCAACGCTACTTCGCGGTATCCGAATATTTCTTATAAGATTCCTTAATCCACCGCAATCCATCATAGGTATTCCAGTTTTTAGATTGTTCGAAATCCGGACGATAATTGATCATAAAGTTATCTAACGCCTTACCCGTTAAACCGGTATTGCTACTGATAATAGATTTGTTAAAAAATGCATCAATATGTGTTTGTTGCATTTCTGTTGCATAATACCTACTGAACCTCCTGGCATTCTTTGGCGTTCGGCCTACTAATTCGTAAATGGCGGTAAGTGGCGTAAACAAAAAGGACAAGAAGGAAGGCTTGCCCGCATAAAAAGATCCCTTATTCTTAAAATCTTGTTTGATGGCATCCATAGTTTGTTTCTTACTTTCTCCTTTGATCTCTACCGTATTTAAGCTGATCCCACGATTTAAATAAATAATCAAATCGCTGCCCGATTTTACCACTACTTCTTGATCATTAAATGCTCTTTTCATAATCAATAAGGTATCTCCCACCTTTGCACTGATCGTAAACAATCCTATGTCATTACTGCCAACGCTAAATTTGTTGCGCTTATTCCTAATTTCTGCCAAAGCAATCCTTTGTCTAGTCTCTTTGTCGAAAACTACGCCATTAACCTTAATATCTTGTGCATACAGCAAAGAGCAAGGAATAAGGAGTAAGGAACAGATGGCTAAGAAAAATAGAACAAACGGTTTCATTAGGGGATAAACTATTAATTTTGTAAACTTAAGGAATGTTAGCACATTCAACTAGTTAAAAAACGTTAATTAATGTCTAAAGTTTTATCGGGTCTTTATTTAGTGTATGCGGCGGTGGTTTTTGTTGGACTGATGTTCGTCGTTTTGCCTTTTGTACTATTGGCAACGACGTTACTAAAACCAATAACGGGAAAAAGAATGGGTCTTTTCTTTTTGCGGTGCTGGGCTTGGGGATTTAGCTTGCTAACTTTCTATTGGGTGCAGACTAAAAATGTAGCTGCCGTTAATTTAAAAACACCTCACATCTATGTAGGCAATCACGGCTCCTATTTAGACGCAATTGCGGTATGCATCAGCGTACCACAGTCGTTTAGCGCATTAGGTAAGGTCGAAATGGCTAAAGTTCCAGTATTTGGTTGGATTTATGCGCGTATTGTGGTGATGATAGACCGAAGCAGTAAAGATAGCAGAGAGCAATCTGTACTTGCTTTAAAAGAGGAGATTAAAAAAGGCCAATCTATTTTACTTTTCCCCGAAGGAACGATGAATAAAACGACTAAACCGCTGGGCGATTTTTATGACGGTGCATTTAGAATAGCAATCGAAACCCAGACACCCATACAGCCATTCATCATCTTAAACAATAGAAAGTTATTATCACGTATAAACCCCTTAACTGCACGCCCTGGCTTACTGACCACCGTATTTCTTCCAGCAGTTCACGTTAATGCGTATCAAATAGATGAGGTAGAAGAATTAAAAAGAAAAGTGTATTTGATGATGGAAGAGGCTTTGCTTAGTAACAAGTAGTTGGTATCAAGTATCAAGACTGAGCGCAAATACTAACTACTTTTTATATCTTTGCACATGATAAAATCAATGACAGGCTTTGGCTTGGCCGTTACCGATTCTGAAAATGTAAAATTTGCAGTAGAAATTAAGTCTTTAAATTCTAAATTTTTAGAATTGAACCTTAAGCTTCCAAGAGCATATTCTGATAAAGAAGTGCTATTACGTAATACCTGTAGCAAAGAAATCGAACGCGGGAAGGTAAACGTGGCGATCAACATTGAGCGTAGTGATGAGAATCAAAAAGGGGCAACCATAAATACCACCTTACTTACACGTTATTATAAGCAATTAGAAGAAATCAGTGCTTCTTTAGGGGTGCCAAATTCGGCGAGCCTTTTACAAACTGTTCTAGGCTTTCCAGAGGTCATCACCTACACTGAAGAAGAGGTGGGAGAGAACGATTGGGAAACCTTGCACCAAACCTTTTTGAATGCACTAGCTAACTTTAATCAATTTAGAGAAGATGAAGGTAATGTGTTACGAAAAGACTTAGAACTTCGGATTCAGAATATACTTAATTTTTTTGCTGAGATTGATAAGTTAGCGCCTTTACGTGTACCTCAAGTAAAAGCTCGACTTACTCAGTTTTTGGAAGAAGCAGTAGGAAAAGTAAACCTAGATCAAAATCGCTTAGAGCAGGAATTAATTTATTACATTGATAAATTAGATATCACAGAAGAAAAAACACGACTTAAAAGCCATTGCGATTACTTCATGGAAACCCTTAAGAGTAAAGATGCAAATGGAAAAAAATTGGGTTTCATCTCTCAAGAAATTGGAAGAGAAATTAATACCATGGGTGCAAAAGCCAACGATGCGCAAATACAACAATTGGTGGTGGGTATGAAAGAAGAGTTGGAAAAAATTAAGGAACAATTACTAAACGTTTTATAAAGTTTGGCGTATGGCGCTAAGCGTCTTAAACGCCGATCGCAGAACGCAAAACGCTAATCACGACATGCAAGGCAAACTCATTATATTCTCAGCACCATCAGGCGCCGGTAAAACTACTATCGTAAAGCACCTTTTACAGAAATTCCCTCAACTTAATTTTTCGATATCAGCTACCACGCGCGAATCGAGAGGAAGTGAGAGACATGAAAATGATTACTATTTTATTAGCAAGGAAGATTTCTTACATAAAGTTGCACGGCAGGAGTTTGTAGAGTTCGAGGAAGTATATAACGGAACTTTTTACGGAACCCTGCGCTCTGAGATTGAGCGAATTTGGAATGAAGGAAAACATGTTATTTTTGATATTGATGTAGAAGGTGGATTGCGGTTGAAACGTAAATACGAAGAAGAGGCTTTAGCTATTTTCGTGCAGCCTCCGTCATTAGAAGTGCTAAAGGAACGTTTAACTGGCCGTGGTACAGACAGTATAGAGAAACTACAAGAGCGATTCATCAAAGCCGAAAAGGAATTAGAGTATGCAGATAAATTTGATGTGATTTTAAAGAATTACGACCTAGATACGGCATGCGCTGAGGCAGAGGTATTAGTTGGTGATTTTTTGTTGGCGTGATCTTTGAATCTTATCGTCCTATCGAACGGAGTATCATCGCGGAGTGTCACCGTTCTGTAGAACTGGTCCAATCGTTCTGTAGAACTAGTCCTACCGTCCTATCGAACGAGCGTAGCGAGGAGATATCTAGAGGACTGATGTACAGATCTCTCCTGTCGTCGAGATGACGGCAATGCAGGATGACGGCAATGCAGGATGACGAATGTCCGATGAAAGCGAACGTAGGATGACGACAAACTTGTAATCGCGGCAAAATAAGGAAAGTAACAAATTATTAACTGAAAACTGCAAATTGAAAACTGGCTTATTCTTTGGCTCCTTTAATCCCATTCACGTTGGACATTTAATTATCGCTAATTACATGGCTACTTTTACCAATTTGAAAGAAGTTTGGTTGGTGGTTTCACCCCATAACCCATTAAAGTTAAAAAGCGGATTGGCCAATATGTACGACCGATTAGAAATGGCAAGGTTAGCGGTAGAAAATGCGCCTCAAATTAAGATTAGCGATATTGAGTTTAAGCTTCCTCAGCCATCTTATACCATAGATACTTTAACCTACCTCCAAGAAAAGCATCCAGAGAAAGAATTTGTGCTCATTATGGGATCCGATAATTTAGTCTCGTTAAAAAAGTGGAAAAACTACGAAGTATTGCTAGCTAATTACGAAATCTTGGTGTACCCTCGACCAGGATTTGATACGTCTCCATGGGAAAATCATCCATCTATCAGCTTTACCGATACGCCAGCAATGGAAATCTCTTCTACATTTATTAGAAAATCATTGAAGGATAAAAAAAGCATTCAATTTTTTGTGCCCGATCAAGTACTGGCTTTTATTGAAAGTAAGGGTCTGTATACATAAGCTTACTCATTCTTGTATATTATCCCATCTTTCATTACAAATTTAACCTTAGCCATTGCATTTACATCGGTAGTTGGGTTGCCATCTATGGCGATAATATCTGCTAACTTTCCCTTTTCTATGGTACCCAAGGTAGCCGAAATGCCTAGCAAATCTGCCGCATTTACAGTCGCTGCTTTGATGCATTCCAATATTGGCATTCCAGCTTCAGTCATGTAAACAAACTCTTTCCAGTTTTTTCCATGCGCAAATACACCTGCATCTGTACCAAATGCTATTTTTACACCAGCTTTATAGGCTCTACCAAAAGCGGCTTGAATAAGTGGCCCAGTAGCCAAAGCCTTAGGCGTTACAATAGTCGTATAATAGCCTTGTATTTTTGCACTATCTGCGGTAGATTTTCCAGCAATAATTGTTGGTACTAAGTAAGTGCCAAACTGCTTCATCAATTGTAAACCCTCTTCATCCATAAAAGTGCCATGTTCTATAGAATTTACACCACCACGGATGGCGCGCTTAATCCCTTCGGCACCGTGCGCATGAGCCGCTACTTTAAATCCATAATCTTTTGCCGCAGCTACAATTGCTTTTACTTCTTCAATGGTAAATTGGGCATTAGCACCGTCCTTTGCCTGACTGAGCACTCCGCCCGTAGCGGTAATTTTAATTAAATCGCTTCCTTCCTTATACCGTTGGCGAACGGCTTGATAAGCTTCATCGGCACCGTTAATCACCCCTTCAAGCGGGCCTGGATTGCCCATTAAATCTTTTCTGAGACTATTGGTTGGATCGGCATGACCACCAGTTGTTGCAATAGATTTTCCGGCAGTAAGGATACGAGGACCGACAACAGCACCTTTATTGATGGCATTACGCAGCGAAATATTAACGCCATTTCCGCCCAAATCTCTTATGGTGGTAAAGCCACTCAGTAAGGTAACACTGGCATATTTTAGGGATTCAAAAGCAATATCGGCGGGGTTAAGCGTAAAGCCCTCTCCGTTATTTCCCTTTTTGGTTTCTCCGGTGATATGCACATGGCAATCGATGAGCCCAGGCATTACCGTTTTACTTTTAAGATCAATAACTCGATCGGTGGTAGAGGGGGCCAGATACCCTTTTTGAACATCCACGATTTTGTTGCCTTCAATCGAAATGCTCATTTCGCTCCGTATATCTAGCGTTTGCGGCATGATTAGTTTACCGCAATGAATAACCGTGCGCTGAGCGAGAATAGAATCCGCCGAAAATAGCAGCAGAAAAAAGCATAGAATGGGTACTAATCGTTTCATATTTAGCGTAGTAAGAGGTTAATAACTAGCTGTAAATATGAGTAAAATTTATTGAACTAGGCCGGCTTGTACAATAAAAATACCGTTGGCTTTTTATGCAAATCTATTCTTTCTGCTTTCCATAAGGCCACCGTTAACGTTTTAATAAATTCATCTTCTCCATTTATATTGCTGGCAATACATAATTGTGTACTTCCGTTGCAGTTTTTTAGTACATCTTCAAACAAATGATTATTTCTAAATGGGGTTTCCATAAATAACTGTGTTTGCTTGTGTTGAACCGAAAGTACTTCCAATTCTTTTATCCGCTTGGCGCGCTCCACTTTATCGATTGGCAAATAACCATGAAAAGCAAAACTTTGTCCGCTAAGACCCGATGCCATTAGTGCTTGCAACATGGAATTAGGTCCAACTAGAGGCACTACTTTAATGCCGCGTTTATGCGCCTCAGCCACAATTTCTGCTCCCGGATCGGCAACGCCTGGACATCCAGCTTCACTCATTAACCCTACATCTACACCCGACATTAACTCTTTAAAATAAGGCACTAAACTATTTCCTCGCTTATGTTTTCCATAATCGTGAATGACTAACTCACTTTGCGGGGTTTTTATACCTGCCTCTTTTAAACATTTACGTGCTGTTTTTTCATTTTCAACTATATAGGTTTTTAGGGCATTAATGGTGTCCACTAAAAAGGGAGTAAATGATTTTTGAGTGGCATTTTCGGCCAAGGGTACAGGAACTAAAAAAAGGGTGCCTCGTTGCATGGTAGTAAATTAGATAACAAAAGTACGGATTTCTAGGGATTGTTTCACAGAAACACGAAGGCAAGCGTTGCATTTTCTTAGTGAGCTTGGCGCCTTAGTGGTAACCTTACTTGAATGAAAGATGTATCAAATTTAGTTCCGCATGACTGCTTTTTCACACACTATTTCGCACTCCAAAATGATGTGCGAAGACAATTATATGGCCAAAAACCGTTAAAAGAGAATAACAACAAAGATTAAAAACAATTGTTTGATTTATTTAAAAAAAATGGTGTTTAAATTGATATACACTTTACGTTAGGTTAACTATAAATTTTAAAACACACACATTATGAAAACCAAGATCAAATTACCGGCAATTTTGCTGGGGCTCTTGCTCCTTCTTACCGGAACCACACAAAACGTAATGGCGCAAAACGAGGATGTATCTTTACAATCGTTTTATGATGAACTGTCGCCATATGGACAATGGATCAAAGATCCGCAATATGGATACGTCTGGCGCCCTGATGTAGATCAGGAAGAATTTAGGCCATACTATACGAACGGTAGGTGGGCTATGACAGAATATGGCAATACCTGGGTCTCGAATTACGATTGGGGCTGGGCTCCATTCCACTATGGAAGATGGGTATACAATGCGTATAATAATTGGGTATGGATTCCAGATACCACCTGGGGACCGGCATGGGTGAGTTGGAGAAGTGGCGGCGGATATTATGGATGGGCGCCATTAGGACCGAGCATTAACATCGGCATTAATATTGGCCGTGGTGGATATCGCATTCCCGACATGTGCTGGAACTTTATTCCGTACAATAATATTTATTATACCAACTATCCACGTTATTACGGCAATAGAAATCGAGTATATATCCAGAATACCGTGATCATTAACAATACCTATGTTCGAAATAACAGAACCTATTATACCGGTCCACGTGCAGATGAAATTAGACGCCATACCAATCGTGACGTGGTTGTGTATAATGTGAACAGAGGCGGTAGAGCGGGAGCAAGTAGGATTGAAAATAATACAGTTAATATTTACAACCCTCGTCCAACCCGTGGTTCTTCAAATGCGAATGCCGCACCGAGAGATGCAGTACAAGGAAGTATTAACCGTGGTGTGGTGAGCAGAGACAGCAGAGATAATAACGTAAATGTTGGTCGAGGTGAAAGAGGTAGCGCCAACGGGACGAGTTATCAAGGTGGTGATAGAAGCGGCAACATGAGCGCTCCAGCTTCAAGAGATAGGGATGTAGTAAATTCAGCGCCGAGTAGGGGAATGGAAAATCGTGGGAGAAATGAAAATCAAGCACAGCCTCAACGAGTAGAAAGAAGTAGAGATGAGCAAAGGATGCAAACTCCGCCATCGCAAGAAAGAAACGATCGTGTACAACAAGCTCCACCAACTCAACGTATGGAAAGGCCACAGCCTCAACCACAACAACAAGCGGCACCTCAACAACGTGCTGAACGTGCAGAGAGGTCACAGCCACAATCGCAACCACAACGTGTAGAACGTTCGCAATCTCAGCCGCAAAGAGGCGGTGGCAGCTCTAGTAGCCAAGGTCGCAGTAGTAGAGGTGGTGAAAGTAATGGCGGGGGAAGTGGAAGAGTAAGAGGGGGAAATTAAATAGGTATAATGAAAACGCTTTGGCAATCCACAAATAGATTGTCAAAGCGTTTTTTTATTTTAGAATGGTTTGCGCCTTACCCATTTCAAATCCATCACAATATAGAATAACAGCATAAGTACCTTTTATAAATTCTTTTGGATTAGTCCAATCTACTGTAAATACAGTTTCATCGCTGTTGTAAGAAATTTGAAGTTTATTGCTGTATTGCATTTGTTGACCATTAGCTTCGAAGAAGTCGTTATCGTTTGCAATTAAGTTTCCAGCCGGATCAAAAACCCTTAAATATACATTTCGAAGGCCCTTCTCTGCAAGCTCATTAGCAGCTATAGTGAAATTGATCACCAACTTATTGGCGGCATTGGCCTTCGTTACCACAATAAGTTTTCCATTACTTTTTACCCTATAGGACGTAATGCTTATGCTACTTGTTTTTAAAACTTCACCAACTTTTACCTTTGCCGTTAAGTTCTCATTTTGCTTTTCAAGTTCTTCGGCTTTTTGAGCAATGACTTCAGTGTTACTTTTTAAGCTATCGCGCTCCGATTTTAAATAAGAGTTTTCGGCTTCTAAACGAATAATCTGATCGTTGTAGTTTTTAACAAATTCTTTGAGTGCTGTAATTTGTTTTTGGGCCTCATCTAAATCTCCTTGGGTTAGTTTCCCCTTTTTTAAGGCCGTCTTTAGTTCATCAATTTTATCTCGAGCTAATTTTTGCTCCTCTTGTAACTTATCACTCAGGGTAACATTTAACGAATTGACCTTGTCTAGCTCTGCCTCAATTTTTTCAACTTCTAAGTTTAGTCGGTCTTTTTCGGTACTTACGGTTACAAAACGACTACTTTGCTGTTTATCTTTAAAATATAGATAAGCATTTATCCCTAAAAGGGCAGCAATAACGATGATTAAAAAATAGACTTTATTTCGATCAACTTTATTTACAGGATCCTGTTCTTGCATATTTTACTCGAGGTTTCAATCGCTAACTTAATATAAAAAAGTGAGAAGTGTAAAAAATGTAGCACTTTTGTATCAATTTTTTAAAATTTCCGTTTAATAACAACGTTCAAAGTGAATCGAATTGTATGTTAAACCAAATAATAGTTAAAGCTACTAATGATCAAAAGTTTTCTTATCACTTTTCTTATCTCATTTACTGTTACCCATTTAACTTTTGCTCAAAATAAGGAAATCATATCTCCGAAGCGCGAATTTCGAGGGGTTTGGGTAGCTACCGTAACTAATATCGATTGGCCATCCAGGCCTGGATTATCTGTTGATCAGCAAAAACAGGAGCTGATTGGTATTTTAGAAAAGCACAAACAGACGGGCATCAATGCCATCATGCTTCAAATTAGACCTACCGCAGATGCCCTATATGCTAAATCTAGAGAGCTGTGGAGCTATTGGTTGATGGGAAAACAAGGGCTAGCCCCTGCCCCTGGATATGATCCGCTCGAGTTTGCCGTTAAAGAAGCACATTTTAGAGGGATGGAATTGCACGCCTGGTTCAACCCTTATCGTGCGACAATGAGTTCGCGTTCGGTTACCAGCCCCGATCACATTACGCAGAAACGACCTGAATTATTTTATACCTATGGGGGTCAAAAACTGTTCGATCCAGGCTTGCCAGAGGTAAGAGAATATATTGTTCAGGTAATTTTAGATGTGGTTAAAGAATACGATATCGATGGTGTTCACTTTGACGATTATTTTTATCCTTATCCAATTGCCGGCCAAAAAATTATCGATCAAACTACATTTGCTAAATACCGTAACGGATTTAACAATATCGAAGATTGGAGAAGAAATAATGTTGATTTGTTGGTGAAGATGGTAAGTGATAGCGTGCATCATTATAAAAAACACATGAAGTTCGGCGTAAGTCCCTTTGGAATTTGGAAAAACTATAGAGAAGATACCTTAGGTTCTAAAAGCAGCGGCTTATCAAATTACCACGAATTGTATGCTGATTCGAGAAAATGGATTAAGGAGGGTTGGGTAGATTACATAAACCCACAAATCTACTTTACCTTTAGCAGAGCGATTGCCCCTTTCGGCGTGCTGTTAGATTGGTGGGGCAATAATACATTTGGCCGCCATTTGTATATCGGACAAGCCGCTTATTTAATCCATAGCCCTACAGCAAAGGGTGAGCCCGCTTGGGGAGTATTTAATGAAATTCCCAATCAGATTAGGCGAATACGCGAAAATAAACGGGCTCAGGG
>Ga0247813_10002743_pt1 | contig 11756 bp, 12 predicted proteins | sample UWRJL169409C1_FD_180719 | JGI IMG/M metagenome (GOLD analysis project Ga0247813, IMG submission 180719) | Plant litter microbial communities from Arlington Agricultural Research Station in Wisconsin, United States - UWRJ-L169-409C-1 | ecosystem: Environmental > Terrestrial > Plant litter >... | reverse complement strand
GGCTCGATGTAGTTCGGGCGCGGCGCCTCGGTGACGAAGTTGACCCAATCGGCCGGGATATCGACGCGGGGGAGGGTGTCGACGATTTCGTTGACCTGCGCGATCACGATGCCGCCACGGAACGCGGTGGCCTCGACGATCACCGGGGTGTCTTCGGTGTTGGGGCCGGTGTAGAGATTGCCGTGGCGGTCGGCGGCCTGGGCGGCGATCAGCGCGACCTGCGGGGTCAGATCGATAAAGTAGCGGCCGAACAGTTCCAGATAGGTGTGGATGGCCCCGATCTCGATCCGGCCCTCGGCAACCAGATTGGCCAGCCGGCCGCTCTGCGGACCGGAGAAGGAGAAGTCCAGGCGCTGGGCGATGCCGCGTTCGAACACATCCAGATGCGAGGGCAGGGACAGCACGGACTGGACCATGTGCAGACCGTGGACCTGCGCCGGATCGAGCTGGGCCAGGCACTCGGCGAGGAAATCGGCCTGCTTCTGGTTGTTGCCTTCCAGGCAGACCCGGTCGCCGGGTTCCAGCACGGTGTGCAGGAGCTGGGTGATCCCGGCGTGAGGCACCAGGCGCCCAAGGCCGGCATCGGTGGCTCGCTGCAGCCTTGCCTGGCGGCGATCCGCAAGCGTGTTCCAGTCTCGAGCCATCTGCTGCCTCTTCATAATTACGTTGTAATTACGAAACTACCACCCAAGATTGGCGGGGGCAAGGGGGCTGGAATGAGATTGCTGGAACGGCGTATTCATGTTTGCAGCGTTGAATGACTGCATCGTTCAAAATGCGTGTTGACCGAGCGCCCGCGCGGACCCTACCCAAGGCGCTTTGACGAGTTGTAGTCGGTGGGCTACAAAAGACAATAGCCTCGAATGGTTCGGAGTACAGATGCCATGGCAATGAACAAGAAAACGCGCTTGGAGACATTTGATGTGGCCGAGCACCTGCGAACACCCGACGAGATGGCGGCGTATCTCGATGCTTGCATCATCGAAAGTGACGGCGATGCGGCGTTCATCGCCAAGGCGCTTGGGGATATCGCGCGCGCGCAAGGCATGAGTAAAGTGGCGCGTGATGCGGGTCTGTCGCGTGACCCTGACGATCAGCTAGGCGCCTTACCCGCACGCGGCCGCCGCGCCTTCGCCCCTCGCGGCACGACCTTCGGCGTCGCCACCAGCACGCCCCACTGATGCAGGTGCTCCATGCCCGACAGCGCATCCAGGTACGCCATGAAATGCGTCAGATAACCGGGCGAGGTCTCTTTCATCAGCGTCAGGGCGCGATGGACCAGTACACCGGAGTTCAACGGCCCACCATTGGTGGGCATCTGGGCCAGCGACTCCTTGAGCTGGCTGGCATTGCGCAGCCTGGCCCACGTCGCACGGACCTCGCCCAGCACCGGCAATTCCGGATACGCAGCACTGTGCTGCCGGGTCAATTCCGTGATCAGCGCCTGCAGACCGGTGCGAGCCGATGACGAGACCGGCTCGTACGTTATCGATGCCGACGCCTCGGCAACCCGCTCAGCGTAACCCGCGACCAACGCGTCCAGCTTCTGCTGCAACAGCGCCCGCACCTCACCTTCATGCATCTGTGCGCGGGCATGCAGTGCCTCGATCACCGCAAAGCGCGTGCGGTCCAGCCCGTCGAGCTTGTCCGCCCGCCAACGTTGGAGAATCTCAGCGGTTGCGACTGGGTTACGGGGCATCCGCGGCCTTGCTCGCCTTGGGTTTCGGGATCGGGGCGATTTCGACGCGTCGGTTCTTGGCGCGGCCGTCTTCGTCGGCGTTGGAACTCACCGGCTGCTCCGAGCCAAACGCCGCGGCAAACACTGCGTCCGACGGCACGCCTTCAGCAATGAGAGTGCGGGTCACGGTCAACGCACGCTCGGCGGAGAGTTCCCAGTTGTCGGCGAAACGCCAGTTGCCATCGCGCACCTGCTGGTCGTCGGTGAAGCCGCTGACCATGAGGATCTCCTCCCGTGAGGCCAGGTAGCCTTTCAACGGCCCGGCCAGACTCTTGAGGACGTCGGCACCTTCCGGCTGCAGCTGATCGGAGTTCAACGCGAACAGCACATTGCCGCGGATGCCGATGCGGCCATCCACCAGCGTCACACGCCCGGCCGCGAGCGGGCCGGCCAAGGCCTGCTCCAGCGTCTGCCGACGCTGCACTTCGGCCTGGCGCTGCTTGACCTCCTCATCCAGCCGGTGGGTCAGCTCCAGCTGCAGCGCAACCACGCCGACCAGGATCAGCACGAACGCACCGAGCAGTACCGACATCAGGTCGCCGAAGGCGGCCCAGATCGGCGCACCTCCGTCGGCCTCGACTTCGATCTCGTCGCTCATGCCGAGGCGGCCCCGGCCTTGCTGCTGCGGCGGCCGGCCAGCTGCTGCAGCTCATCGATGATCTGCTTCTGCGAGAGCACGCTGAGGTCGATGACCTCGCGCGCCTGGGCCACGTAATAGGCAAGCTGCTCGTCACTGCGTGCCAGCGAGCCGTCCAGCGAGGCGGCGATCTGGGCCAGCCGCTCGTTGAGACCGTCGCTGGCCGTCCCGAAGGACTGCACGGCGCTGCCCAGCGCATCGGCCAGGCTCGCGACTTCCACCGCGCTGCCGGTGACCTGCGCGGCCACGCTGCCCAGCTTGCCGGTCTCGGCTTCGATGTGGTCGGTGAAGCGGGTGCCGACCCGGTCCAACAGCTCGGCCGAGGTCGATACCAGTGCATCGACGGCGACGCGTTGTTCGTTCGCGGCGTGGTTGACCGCATCCAGCAGGGTCTCCACGGTGGCCAGCAGGCGGCTGCGTTCTTCCAGCGTGGCGGTGTCGCGGACCAGGCTGTCGGAGAGTTTGCTGCGCAGTTCGGCGACGACATCGGCCGCGGCTCTGGGCGCCTCCGAGGCGGCCTGGACCAGACGCGAGATCTCGCTGATCGTCTCGCTGGCGTGCGCCTGGGCCTGCTGGGTGATGTCGTTGGCGGTGCGGGCGAGGGTGTCGCAGATCTCCTGCTGACGGCTGGCCACGCTGGCGCCGGTCTGCTCCCAGCGTTCGCCGAGGCTGGCGCTCATGCCAGTGAATGCGTCGGTCCACACGCTCAGGCGCTGCTGATCGCGTGCTTCCAGTGCGTCCTGCAGCTGGGTATGCGAGTGCTGCATCGCCTCGCCGAGCGACACCGCCTGCGCCTGCAGCGTCGCGGCGGCGGCATCCAGCGCGTGCTGGTGACGCTCGCTCACTGCAGTGGCGGCAGCATCCTGGCGGGCGAGCGCCTGCTGCCATGCCTCGGCGATCTGCGCGGTGGTGGCGTCCATGCGGTTGCCGACCGCGTCGATCAGGCCGGTGGCCCGGGCGTCATGTGTTTCGGTGAAGCTGGCCAGCGCCGTGCGCAGGTCGCCGGTGAGCGCAGCATGGGTCTGCTGCTGCGCAGCCTGAGCCGCCTGCCAACCGTCAGCGGTGCTGACCAGTTTCGTGGAGACGGCATCGAGCAGGCCAAGCGCGCGTTGATCGTGCTGCGCGGCAAACCCGTCCAGCGTGGCGCGCAGGTCGGCGGTCAGGGCGGTATTGGTCTGCTGTTGGCTGTCCAACGCGGCCTGCCAGGACGCGGCGGTGGCGACGCGGCTGGCGTCAAAGCCCTCGGTGAGACCGGTCAGCTGGCGCTGGACCGCCTCGGTCACCGTCTCGTGCATGGTGGCGTTGGCACGGGCGATGCCGGCGAGCGTGGTATCCATCACCGGCTGCAAGGCCGCACCGACCGCACGTGCGCTTTCGGCGACGCTGTCCTTGAGCGATTGTTCGATGGCCGCGGTCACGCGGGCATATTCCTCGTCGGCCTTGGCATGGAAGCTCTGCTGGTTCGCCAGCAACCGCTCGCCAGAGACGTTGCTCTGCTGCTCGATCGCGGTGGTCATGGCCTGCAGCCGTTCGACCAGCGCCGGCATCAGTTCGGCCTGCTGCTGCAGCAAGCGGAAGGCTTCATTGCGCTGCCAGGACTGCGAATGCGTGTGCAGGGTGGTGGCGATCTCCACGTCCAGCCGCTGCACCGCTTCCAGCCGCTCACGCCGGCACAGGGCCGAGAGCAGGCCAAGCATGGCGGAGGTGGCGACGCCGGCGATCGAGGTGCCGAAAGCCACTGCAAGGCCTTCCACCGGCGCGCCCAGCGAGCCACGGATGGCCTGCAGGTCGGTCGCGCTTTCCAGCGCCAGCCCGGTGCCGCGCAGGGTCGCCATCATGCCGAGCAGGGTGCCGAGCATCCCCAGCAGCACCAGCAGCCCAACCAGATAGGGGGTCAGAACCGGGCCGGGCAGGGCGACCCGCTCGCCTTCCACGCGCAGACGCACGGCATTGCGCAGGCTGGGATGCAGCTGGCCGAGCCAGGGGGCCAGGCCGGCGGTGGCGGTGCCGGCACTGGCGCTGGCCGCCGTCAGCGACGCGGTCGCCTGCCGGTAGCGATACAGCTCCAGGCCACCGGCGAGGTAGCAGATGGCGATCAGCAGGGCGACAGCGAAGCCGACCGGATTGGTGCTGACGTAACCGGCCCCGATCCAGCACACCGCAACAAGGCCCAGCAGGAAAACAACGTAGTGAAGACTGGTTCTGAACATGACGTCCCGGTTAGTGGGTGCGAAGCGCTGCAAGCAGGCCTTCGATCGGTTGAAAACGGAGATCCAGCTCGGCCAGCAGCAGGCTCTGCATGTCGCGGCGGAACACCTCGAGCCAGGCATCATCGCTGCCGGCATCGCGCAGGCGCTCGAAATGCACGCCCAGCAGTACCGGTACCTTGGCCAGCAGGCTGTACTCCCGCGCGCTCAGGGTCTGCTCCATCAGTGCGTCGACTTCGGCGAGCCTGGCCATCTCAGGCGAGGTGCGGGTCAACATGTCGCGCAGCCGACCACGCAGACGGCTGGTGGCACTAAGCATGGCGCGCTGCAGGGTCAGATAGCGCTCGCGGAACACGGTGTACTCGACAGGGGCGTCGCCACCGTCGGCCGCCACGACCCGGCGAGGGTGCCTGGTGCCCTCAGGTTCCTGAACAATGGTCGCCTCCAGCGCAGCGCGGATCCGCTGGCAGTCGGCGTCCTCGTCGGCATCGAAATCCGGGCCCTCCACGGCGGGTGGGAGCCGGCCATCGAGCGCCTTGGACAGGGTGACCGCCCGCGTCCAGTCCACCCACTCGCTGAGCCGGTCTGACAGGGCAGGGCCCGTCGAAGACAGGTTGCTCTCAGCGAGGCGGGCCAGCAGCCGGATGAAGGCCGGGCCCGGGACAGGCGTCCGTTGCGCGGATTTGGCCATTGTTCCGGTTAAAACGACGAATTTTACACCCGAAGCAGCCCGCACTGCTGGCGCGGGCGTTCATACGCGCCGGCTGCGAGGGCCCATCGCGTATCATTGACAGGCGTTCTTCCCTGCATCGAACCATGTCGCTCCCCTCATCGCTGCGCCCACCGATCGGCCCGGTCACCCCGAATCCGGCCGCTGCCGATGACGGTGATGCGCTGCGCTTCTGCACCACATGCGCTTTCTCGGACGCCTGCACCTCGCAGGGGTACGACAAGACGGCCTTGTCCGAGCTGCATGTGCTGGTCGACCACGTGGGTCCGTTCCAGGCGGGCGAGACGATCTTCCGTGCAGGCGATCCGTTTGATGCGATCGCTGCGGTCCGCGCCGGCATGGTCAAGACCTTCATCACCGACACCCAAGGCAATGAGCAGGTGCTCGGTTTCAGCCTGCCCGGCGAGGTGATTGGCCTCAATGCGATCCACGATGCGCGGTATCCGTGCCACGCGGTGGCGTTGGACACGGTGCATCTGTGCCGCTTCTCGTTCCCCAAAATGAGCCTGCTCGCCTCGCGTATGCCGGGGCTGCAGGGCAGGCTGTTCAGCCTGCTCAGTGCGGAGATCGGCAAGGTCGCGCTGCTGGCGGCCAACCATCGCACCGACGCGCGCATGGCCGCCTTTCTGCTGGACCTGTCCGAGCGCTATGCGCGCCGCGGCTTTTCCGCAACGCGGTTCCGGCTGGTCATGGCCCGCACTGAGATCGCCAACTACCTGCGGATGGCGCCGGAGACGGCGACCCGGGTGCTGCGCCGTTTCCACGACGAGGGCCTGATTGCGATCGAACAGCGCGATGTGGCGCTGCTCCAACCTGAGCGCCTGGCTGCGTTGGCGTCGCCTGACGCAGCGGATTGAAATGCGTCAGTACAACTCGCAGTGCACTCGTCCCTGTGCCTGCAGGGCGGCCCAGCCGGCAGCTTGCGGCACCATTGGATCGATCGCTTCCTGTACCGCACCGTCGAGATGCCGCTTGTTGCCGCACACATACAGATGTGCGCCGCGGCTGAGCAGGTCGCTGATGTGGCCCACATTGGCGGCCAAGGCATGCTGAACGTAGAACTTCTCCGCGCCATCGCGGGAGAACGCGGTCATCAGTGTCGACAGGCGTCCCGCAGCCTGCCACTGCTCCAGCACCTCGCGATACAGGAAGTCGTGCTCACGCTGCTTCTCACCGAACACCAAGCACACCTCGCGTGGCATGCCCGTGGCGTGCACCTCCTGCATCAGGCCCATCAACGGGGCGATGCCGGTGCCGGTGCCGACCATCACCAGCGGACTGGACGGGTCTTCCGGCAGGTGGAAGCCGGGATTCGAGCGGCAGTAGACGCGCGCATGGCCGGCAGCGCCCAGTAACCAGCCGGTCGCGGCACCACGCCGTTCGCGGCCACGCTGCTGGTAGCGCACCTCGCGTACGCACAGGTCCACCGTCTCTGCCTGGCCATGCGAGGCGATCGAATAGGCGCGCGGCAGACAGGGCGAGAGCAGCTCGACCAGCCGCGCCAGCGGCACACTGTCCGGGGTGGCATGATCCTGCAGGATGTCCAGCAGGTCCGTGCCGTGCAGGTAGGCCTCCAGGGCGGTGCGCTGGCTCACTTTCAGCAGACTCTTGAGCGCCTCACTGCCGCCCATCCGTGCCAGTTCGCGCAGTACGGACTTGCCAGGCTGGCGCAGTTCTTTGTGCCGCAACTGCTCGACGGCCTCGTTCTGTTCGTACCAACGTGCCAGCGCTTCCAGCAGCGCCGGATCGTTCTCCGGTATCACGTGCAGCGTGTCGCCCGCGCGGTGGACAATGCCGCTGCCGCGCAGATCCAGCGACAGGTGCCAGGCCGCTGGATCGCTGGTGTTCAAGCGCCGCCGCGCCACGATCGGTGCCTCGAACGCGTTGTTCTCGCTGTAGGCGGTGACCTGCAGGTGCAGGTCGCGCCCGGCGTCCGGGCGGCCCGCAAGCACCTCGCCCAAGGTCGGTGCCCAGCGCTCGAAGAAATCCTCGAAGCTGGCATCGGCGTCCACGCGATTCATGATGGGCTGCGCCTGGCGTGCCTGCAGCAGGGCATCCAGCGCCTTCGTGAAGCCGCAGAACTGCGGATAGCCGGTGTCGCCGAGCCCGAACACCGCGTAGCGAAGCCCCGGCAACGCCGGGGCCTGCCGCAAGGCCTCGACGAACTGCTCGCCATTGGCCGGGGGCTCGCCGTCGCCGAACGAACTGGACACCGCGAGCAGCACATCGCCATCGCCCAGTTGCCCCACGTCGATCTCGTTGAGTGGCAGTACCTGGTGCGGATGGGCCTTCAGCGCAGGGTGGGCGCCCAGCCGATGGGCCAGGGCGCGTGCCGTGCCGGATTCAGAGCCAAACCCGACCCACAGTCGCTCGATGGGGGTCATGGCAATCACGCAGCGGCGTAGAAATCGTCGAACTTTTCCTTGCTGAACTCCACCGCATCGAAGTTGGACATCAGATCATTCACCACGCGGCGGATGCTGATGTAGGCGGTGATGGTGCCATCGGCATCGAACAGCGGCTGCACAGTGGTGTCCACTACATACAGCACGCCGCCCTTGCCGAGGTTGGGCACGATGCCGGTCCAGGTCTTGCCGGCCTTGATGGTGTCCCACATGTCCTTGTAGACGGCCTTGGGCACATCCGGGTGGCGCACGATGCTGTGCGGCTGGCCGACCAGCTCCTCACGCTGGAAGCCGGTCAGCGTGCAGAACAGATCATTGGCATAGGTGATGTTGCCCTGCAGGTCGGTGGTGGAGATCACCATGACATTCTCGAGCGCGGCGAGCAGCTGGGTGGATTCGGGGGCGTAGCTCATGACAGTTCCTTCAACGGGTGGCGGGTTTCGGCCCCCCGTTGAGCCTCGCGTGCCGGTGCTGCCGGCGGCGGTGGCCGGCAGCGGGAGGCCGGTGACGTCGTGTCCCGGATAGAAATACGGCAGGCGTTACGGGCCCGCGTTGACATTCGTCAATTGCCATTGCGATCGATGGTGCGACCGGGCGTCGCAGGGGTCGCCGTGGCGTCGGCGCTCACCCCTCCGCACGGCGCCCCGGCATCAGCTCCGGAATCGCCAACACCATTCCTACCGACAACGTCCTGTTCATTGCCGCTCCTGTCCACATAGTGTGGGGGGAAGGGGCAGACATGGAGGCGATGCGCCAATCTGCATCAGGAGTGCGCGTGACAGGTTTCACCCGTGATGAAAAACGTCTGCATGTTGACCGTTGCCCTGGCGGCAACACTCAGCGCCTCTGCGTCCGCTCAGATGTTGCCGCCCATTGGCAGCCTGCTGCCGGATATGGACGAACTGTCACTGACCGATCTGCTCAACGAGGAGCAGTATCAACTCGGCACACTGCCCTTGAATCGGCCGCTGTACTGGTCGCCGGCACGACTTGCGGCCGGGGCTCTTCCGACCGAAGCCCGCTGCAACGTCGGCCCAACCGTGACCGGCTACCCCACTTCGCGCGTTGGCAGCTATGCCGAGTGCGTGATCGCGAACTTCCCCAATGTCCACGTCGAAGATGACGTTCCTGACGTGAAGGTGCCGGTGAAAGACGGGGAGCGCAGCGGGCGCAAGATCTATACGTGCTCAAAGGGGAACTTCAAAGGTGAGGTGGAGGTGAGCTACGGCCTGTCAAGCCGCCCTGAATTCTACGGAACGTATTTCTTCATGCGCACGCACCGCTACCGGATTACCAAGTCCAACGACCAGGGGGGTGGAAACAAGGCAAACATCAATATCGGCGCCCGAGATAATCAGCACAGCGGATCATGGTCTACGGCGTATTCTCCGGACAAGATGATCCAGAACGGAAAGTGGCACGACCTGGACCTTACCAGCTGGCGTACACATACCGGGAAGTTCTATTTCTCCGAGATCCAGTTTGTCTTCGACAAGTCGGGCGCGGACCCCAAGTGCAAGACGTACGACAATTGGATTCCCCCGACTGGCTGGAACTGACCGGCGCGTGATGATGCCGGCGGCGTTGATGCCGCCGGCAGTGCGCCAGACGGGAAGCCCCGGCAGGGCGCACTGCCGCTATCCTGTGCGCCTCGTTCCATTCCGGGGTGCGGCAGATGAGGCGGTCAGCAGATGTGTGGGGGATGCTCTGCGTGTTGGTGGGTATTGCGACAGCGCAAGCGACGGAGGAAGACACGCGCCGATTGGATGGTGTGCGCGGCGTGCCAGGGTTCTCCTTGCCGTTGTCGCCGTATCTGAGCCCGGAAGCACAGGCCGTGATGCGCAGCGCCGTCGTCAACGGCGACCCGGTCGCGAAGATGGACAACGCCACCGTGGTCAAGGAGCTGGCGACGATCCGCAAGGGCGCTGACGACTGGGCCTACGGCGAGATCAAGGCGCTGCGCCAGCGCTATCCGGTGGAGTTGCACCACGAAACCTGGAATGGCGTGCCGGTGGTCCGTGTCGAGCCACGCAGTGCGCCAGCCGATCCGGCGCAGCGGCGTCTATTGATCGAACTGCACGGCGGCGCGTTCGTGTTCGGCCGCGCCGACAGCCTCGGCCTGCTGGAGGCGATTCCGGTCGCAGCCATGACCGGGGCCACCGTCGTAGCGGTGGAGTACCGGCAAGGCCCGGAGCATCAGTTCCCGGCCGCGAGTGAGGATGTGGCGGCGGTCTACCGGGCGGCGCTGGAGAAGATACCGGCACGTCACATCGGTCTGTTCGGCTGCTCGGCCGGCGGCGTGCTGACGGGCGAATCGCTGGCGTGGTTCGCCAAGGAAAAGCTGCCGATGCCGGCCGCAGCCGGCCTGTTCTGCGCCGGCGGCGATGCACGCTATGGCGGCGACTCCCGTTATGTGGCCGCGGCCGTCACCGATGCACTGCTGCCACATGCTGACGGCTCGCTGCCGATCATGGAGGACCTGTACTACGGGAAAGTGGACTTCCGTGATCCGCTGGTGTCGCCGGTGTTCTCCGATGCGGTCCTCGCGCAGTTCCCGCCGACCCTGTTCATCACCGCCACCCGTGCGGCGGAACTCAGCAACGTCACCTATACCCATTCCCGGCTGGTGGACCTGGGCCGCGAGTCGGATCTGCACGTCTGGGACGGGCTGGGCCACGCGTTTCATCTGGATGCCCGCCTGCCCGAGAGCCAGCAGGCCTGCCGGGTGATGGCCCGTTTCTTCAGCCGCCACCTGGACATGCCGCTGCCGGCAGCGGCAGCGCCAGCGCCTGTGGAGTAGGGTGCACAGGCGCTGCATACGGAATGCATACATCCGTATGCACGGTGCTTACATGGGGTTGCCTACGGTGGAAGCCGAGTGCAACCGCGCTCGGTGTTCCCCATAAGGAGTAGATGATGAGCCAGCAGATTCCCGAAGGTACCCTCGTTGTTGTCGCCGACGGCGGCTCGGCCCGCGTGTTCACCAACGTCGGCACCGCGCACAAGCTTCAGCTCAGGCAGGAGGGGGAACTTCAGCTGCAGGCCGTCAGTGAGACCGGCGCCTCGGGTCAGGGCCCCTCCGGCTCGGTGCCACAGGACATGACGATCTCCCAGCTCAATGAAGCCACGTTCGCCAAGCAGGTCGCCGCGCAGTTGAACGAAGATGCGCTGAAGAACCGCTACGCGCACCTGATCCTGATCGCCGATCCGCAGACGCTGGGCCGCATCCGGCCGTTGCTGCACAAGGAAACCCAGGAGCGGTTGATCAAGGATCTGGCGAAGGACTACACCAATGCACCGCTGGAGGATATCCAGCGCGCACTGTCCTGAGGACCGCCCATGGCCTTCGTGCGTGAGTACAGCCCCTCCGACATCACCCGTGCCAACATCGATGCGGGCAGCGGATGGGTGCTGCTGGAATTTGGCACCGGTTGGTGCGGCCATTGCAGTGCCGCTCAGCCCCTGCTGCAGAAATTTCTGGGTGGCTACGATGCGACGCACCTGAAGGTCGAGGATGGGAAGGGGCGGCCATTGGGCCGCTCCTTTGCCGTGAAACTGTGGCCGACCGTGATCCTGTTGCGCGACGGCCAGGAGATCGCGCGTGCGGTGCGGCCACACGAGCGCGACGATCTCGCGCCGCTGATCGATGCGCTCGAACGCGGGCAGTAACGATCAGCCCGCTCTCAATCGCGTGCGGGCACCGCGATCGTAGTCCGTACGATGCAGTTCCCGCGTTGCACAGGCATGTATGAATTGCGTGAAAAGCGCATGAAAGCAGCTTGAAACACGCTGTTCCACGCCGATAGACAGCGCAGCACCGGGCTCACGCTGGCCAAATGTAGTAACATGGCTCGCTTGATCCCCCCCGGGCCATTGCCCGCTTCCTGGTCATCCATCCCGCAGCGTCGCTGAGTCCACGCGGCCGTCCGGGATCGTCTGTTGCAACCCCTCTTCGCGCATCGCGCTGTGTCATCAGAGGCGGTATTTCCTGTGCCGTGCGCGGGACCTCGGGCGCCGCGATGGCCTGCTTCCAGGAGAA
>Ga0247813_10002742_pt1 | contig 11757 bp, 12 predicted proteins | sample UWRJL169409C1_FD_180719 | JGI IMG/M metagenome (GOLD analysis project Ga0247813, IMG submission 180719) | Plant litter microbial communities from Arlington Agricultural Research Station in Wisconsin, United States - UWRJ-L169-409C-1 | ecosystem: Environmental > Terrestrial > Plant litter >... | reverse complement strand
CACCTGCAAGGTCGTTTCTGGATCTACATTCGGATTGCCGTCTCGATCTCCCCCTGGCCAAAAGCCTAATTCGATAATTTTCTTCGAATCGATATGGAATTCGCTTAGTAATTGGTTAATGCCGGTTTGAATATTAGCCGCAGCGAAGTAAAAAACATTCTCTAAATACCAGGCCAAGCTTAACGCTTCGTCTACCGGCGTTGGTGATTTCTTATTAAAAAATGGTGTTTTACCCAATTGTTGTAGCAGTTGATTAATTACACTGATATCGTTAATCTTAATTGCAGCTGTTAAGTCATTAATAATGGCCAGTACACTGCCTGGGTAAAATTGGGTAGGGTGAGCCGTTAAAACGAGTCTTAATGAAAAGTCTTCAATCAGCTTATCTACTTTTTCATGCAGTTCTTTACTATCTATCGTTTTGTGAAACAATGCCCGTAAAGAACTTTGTTCGTCTTTAATGTTCAACTTATTAAATGAGGCATCTTCAACCGCATCAAAAAGCACAACTTGGCGCTCTATGTATTGAATAAATCGGAACAGTAAATCTGTAATTTCTTTACTATTGGTGTTTGCAGTATACTTTTCAAAAAACCGTTCTATCAAGGCTGCAGGCGTTTCATGATTCTTAACTCCATCTTCACAACTTTTGATAAATAAGGGCAATAGCGTACCAGTATCCTTAATTTTGTAAAAAGGTAAGGTTAAAAAAAGACTGTTATAAAGCTCAAATCTAGAGATTACTTCATTATTGAAAACTGATTCGCGCTGACTAGTAGGTTGGTGTGCTTGCATAGGGGGATAAGATAGTAAATTGTGTCTTAACCGCAAAAATATTTTTGCAGATTTAAAAACATATTACTACCTTGTATCTCATAAGTTTTGTTAAACAAATCTTATATTATCTATGAAATTTCTTTAAGGGGATTTTATAAAATTGTTAATTTTTTGGGAAAAACAGTCCCGGCGTAAAGTCGGGACTGTTTTAGTTAATGCACATCCGTAGGTACATTCACATTCTTTTTAAACTTCTGGAGGTATAGCAGCGGAATAGAACATAGCATCACCATACCAGCTACCCAATATGCATCACTATAGGTCAACAATAAGGTTTGCTTAATCACAGATCCCTCTATTGCCTTCATTGCCATCATTTTGGCATCGATATAGGAAGCCCCTTTAGCCATAAAATTCTGAATAAAACCGTTTAACCGTTGGGTAAATGCTGGATTATATTCATTTACATTTACCAATAGCGCACTTCTGTGAAAACCTTGTCGAGTATGGATCAAGGTGGTCAAGGCAGCAATCCCGAATGAGCCGCCCAGTTGGCGCATCATGTTATTTAAACCCGCTCCTTGCCCAATTTCTACCCCTTTCAAATCTTGCATAGCCAGCGTAGTTAAGGGCACGAATAACAAGGCCATTCCAATTCCTCTAATGACCAAGGGCCAGAAAAAATCGTCTGTTCCGGATAATAAGGTCGATTTACTGAGCATGAAACAAAATACAAAAAATAAGAACATCCCTCCTGTAGCCATAAATTGTGCAGGAACACCCTTCTTTAGCATAATTCCTATAAAAGGCATCATGCATATCGTACAAATTCCACCCGCAATAAAGAGCTCTCCTGTCTGTAAAGGAGTAAAACCTAATAAGTTTTGAGCAAAAACGGGAAACACAAATACTGACCCATACAATCCGAATCCCAATACAAAAGAGGTAAACATTCCGATGGAGAAGCTGCGATGACGCATAATTTTAAAGTTCACAATAGGGTGGTCTGTACTTAGCTCTCGCCAAATAAACAATAACAAGCCAAAGAGTGAAGCTACGGCTAAAGCCACGATATAAGGTGTAGAAAACCAATCTTCACTTTCTCCCTTTTCCAATAATGTTTGTAAACTACCCACTGCAATAGCCAATAATGCAATTCCCCACCAATCTACCGGCTTCCCTTGTCCGTCTTTAGGCGTTTTTTTAATAAAAGTAATCGTACAGTAGGCGGCTAAAATTCCGATAGGAATATTTACATAAAAAATCCACGGCCAATCGGCAATTTCTAAAATGTAACCACCAATCGTAGGGCCCACGGTTGGGCCAACAACTGCACCTAACCCGAATAAGGCTGTTGCAATACCTACATCTTCTCGTGGCCAGGTTTCTAACAAAATCGATTGTGCGGTAGAAATCAATCCTCCACCTGCCAGTCCCTGTAAAATTCTAAAAGCGATGAGTTCTTCTAGTGAGGTTGCATTGCCGCAAAGAAAGGAGGCAATGGTAAAGATGATGATAGAGGTTAAGAAATAATTTTTCCGTCCAAACCGGCTTCCTAGCCATCCAGACATCGGTAGGATAATTACATTGGCAACAGCATATCCAGTAGAAAGCCAAGCAATATCTTCTAACGTTGCTCCTAAATTCCCTTGAATTTGTGGGATTGCTACGTTCACAATAGTGGTATCTATGAGCTCCAACAGTGAAGCCGTAATTACCGTAAAGGTAATTATCCATTTTTTAAACCCTACTTCGGCCATTATTAGTTAAATTAAATAGATACAGAAACCTTCACACTCATTCCTGGGCGTAACTTATCTAACAATGCTTTGTCTTTAGCATGGAGTTTAATTTTTACGGGCACCCGTTGCACCACTTTTACAAAATTCCCAGTGGCATTATCGGGCGGCAATAAAGATCCCTTAGCACCTGTAATAGGCGCGAAATTGTAAACTTCACCATCAATTTCTTCATCCGGATACGCGTCGACAAAAACCTTAACTTTTAAGCCGGTCTTTAACTTCTCTAACTGAGTTTCTTTAAAGTTAGCGGTAACATACAAATTATGGTTATCTACAATGGCAAATAAGGATTGCCCCGGTTGAATTAATTGTCCCTTTTGAACATTTTTTTTCGAAACAATGCCCGTAGCTGGTGCTTTGATTTGAGTGTACGAAAGCTGTAGTTTAGCAAAATCTACGTCCGATTGCCGTTGGGTAACACCCGAATTACTAACGCTTAATTGAGATTCTGTTGTTCCAACTTGTTTCACTGCAGCATTGTACTGGTCTACGGCAGCAGTATAATTTGCCTGAGCCGTTTCTTTCTGTGCTTTCGCTTGATCAAAAGCCTGTTGGGTTATGGCCCCATCTTTAATCAGGTTGGCATACCGATCAAAATCCTTTTGCGCTAAATTTAGCCTTACTTTTGCCGCTTCAATGGTAGCTTTTGCCGTGCTGGTATTCGCTGAAGTAGCTGCAATTTGAGCTTGAGAAACCCCAACACCCGCACTGGCCCCCGCTTGGCCCGCTTGTGCTTGTTCTAATTTGATTTTATAATCGCGATCATCTAAGGTAACCAATACTTGATCTTCATTGACCTGCGTATTTTCTTCAAATTTAATTTCCTTAACATAGCCGCCTACGCGAGCTACAACCGGACTAATATCTCCGTCAATTTGCGCATCATCGGTATCTACGTGTTGGCTAAAATAGTTGTATTTACTAATGCCGAATATCGTTCCGCCAACGAGTAATACGCCTAGTATAATGGGAAGAACTTTATTCTTCTTTTTTGCTTCTGTTGTCATTTTGGTTTGTATTATTTTGAAATTTTTCCTGTAGATTTTAATAAGGTATAATAGGCTAATCCGGCATCCGCCTTGGCGATTTCGAGATTAATCTTCGCCTGATATAATAACGTTTCGGCATCAATTCTATCGGTTACCGATGCGATGTTGTTTTTGTATTTCGATGCTAACAAACGATCGTTCTCTGTAGCCTGAGCAATGGAGGTTTGAAGCACAGTTATTTTCTGGACAGCTAAACTATAGTTCTGATAGTTTCTATTGATTTCCGTTTTTAATTGATCGGTTAATAGGTCTTTTCTAATACCAATTTCCTGCTGTTGAATAGTCGCTTCAGCAACCTTATGCTTATTCTTCCACAAATTCGCTACATTCCAAGAAACCGTGGCCCCTATGGTAACGGGTACAATAAATTGATTGGCAGGAGGAATGAAACTACCACTCGGATTAATGTAGTAAAGGTTTGCTCCCACACCCACCGTAGGGAGTTGATCAGCCTTAATCGTTTTGATATTGAAATCCGCTACCTTATTTTGAAGATCCAATTGCTTCAGCTCTTGGCGATTATTTAAGGCATTAGTTAAATAAGCATTAAAAGTCTCCACAGATTTTACGGCTACATCATTTTCGTCAATCCAAATTTCTGTACCATCGGCTAAGCCTAATAAAATGTCGAGATTGTAGGTGATGATTTTACGGTTGTTTTCTATTTCTAATTCCGTTAACGAAACATTGGCTTGTTGCAGCTGAAAACGTAAAACATCATTTTTAGTAACGATGCCCTGTGCAAAAAATTTCTGTGCTTGCTGGAGTTGACTGGCAATCGACTCTAGATTTTGAGTGACCACCTTCTTGCTTTGCATTAATTTAAACAACGCAAAATAGGTATTGATTACCGCGTAGCGCACTTCTTCCGTACTCTTCTCGAGGTCTAACCGTGCTACATTGGCCAGTAATTTAGTCGATTCTTTCGCGTATTTTAATTTATTTCCACCGTAAACAAGTTCTTGAATACTTGCTGTACCTACAAAAGCATCGGCTCGGTTCGGCAAATGAATGGGGTCACCTCCTCCTATGCTTAAGGTGTTGGTAGGGATTTCGGCATGATTGTATAAAAAACTTGCCGATGCGCTGGGCAATGCATTATCATTAACCACCTCTAGTTTGGCAAGCGCTTCGTCTATTTGCTGCTGAGCGAGTTTTAAATTTTTACTATTGGCGATGCCTAAATCAATAGCTTCAGACAAGCTGACTTTTTTTACCGATTGGGCATTCAGCACACTTGGCAGTAAGAGGGTCGCTAAAATTATTCTTTTTATCATTTTTGGGGTGTTAAATGCGTAATGATGAGGTCTTGCAAATGGACTACTAATCGTTTTCTCAAAGGTTCGGCTTGAATCTTATTAGATATATCAAAGTTTTCGATATCGATTACCTTGGTAGGTGATGTGGCAATGAGGGTAATTGTTCCCATAATACTGGCAATGCTCATCCTTACATCTACCTGCCTGAACGTTCCGTCTGCTATTCCGTCTTCAATTATTTTTTCAATAACCTGTCGGTTACAAGCCATAGCCTCTTTAATTTTAGAAAACATTTCCGGACGCTGGGTTAAGGAAAGCTCCCGATGCATCATTTTATGTAAACCGATGTTAGAGAAAATACGACTTGCGTATTGATCAACTACCTTCAATAGCTTTTCTTTAGCAGGAATTTGTTCTTTATTTATTAAATCTAAATGTGATTTGAAACCGGAAATACTGCTCTCCATGATTTCTAGAAAAACACCTTCCTTGCTTCCAAAATAATAATTAATCATCGCCATGTTGGCTCCTGATTCTTTCGCAATCTGACGAGTAGAAGTACCTTCAAAGCCAAATTCTGAAAATAACATTTCTGCTGCTTTCAAAATATCAGTTTTCTTATCTGTTTTTTCCATCGGTATGAAGTAAATCTCTTTTTATAATTTGACACCACAAAACTAATCAATCGATTGATTAGTTTTGAATATGTAATTGTAATTTACAATTTGATGATAATCGTTATCTTAGATTCATGATGAAGAAGCCCCTCCCTTTTAAAATTCTATTAGTGACCCTAGTTGTCGTACTTTCTTCATTAAAGCCGGATGACAGTAACAGTTGGATTCGCGTAAACTTATTAGGCTATCAGCCCAGTGCTAGCAAAGTCGCCATTTGGGCAAGTAAGCTAAATGCTGTTCCTCAAAAATTTGAGTTAATTAATAAAGAAAACGGAAAGGTGGTTTTTTCTTCTACTTCCATTACTGGTTTCGGCAAGTATGGCCCATTTTCGGCCACTGCGCGACTCAATTTTTCTGCTTATACAATCCCTGGCAAATATGTTATTCGTGCGAATAATATTATTTCTCCAGACATTATTATTGGAGCAGATGTATATCGCCATACGGCCGATTTTGCATTGCGATACCTCCGTCAACAACGAAGCGGATTTAATCCATACCTAAAAGATAGCTGCCATACCCATGATGGCTTTGTGCTGTACGGAGCAAAAGCAGGAATAAAAGATAGTACGCATTACGACGCTTCCGGCGGATGGCACGATGCCAGCGATTACCTTCAATATTCAACTACGTCGGCCAATGCAACCTATCATTTATTGATGGCCTATCGGGATTTTCCAAAAGCATTTAAAGACGAAAAGCAAGCCAACGGATTGGAAGGCAGTAATGGGGTTGCCGATGTACTCGACGAAGCAAAATGGGGCTTAGATTGGCTAGTAAAAATGCATCCCAGTGATAAGATTATGTTCAATCAATTGGCGGATGACCGGGACCATATCGCCATGCGAATCCCAAAAGAAGACAATCAATATGGTAAAGGATTTGAGCGACCCCTCTATTTCATCAACGGCGAACCACAACAACGCGGCAAATTCCTAAACAATACCACGGGTACAAGTTCAACCGCAGCCAAATTTACCAGTGCCTTTAGTTTAGGGGCAACCTTATTTCAAGCTCAAAACCCCAACTATGCAACTTTATTAAGTAAGAAAGCTGAAACTGCCTTAAAATTTGCCAATCAGAAAAGAGGCGTAACACAAACCGCCTCTGTTAAGTCACCATATATTTATGCCGAAGACAATTGGGTAGACGACATGGAATTAGCTTATGCCAGCATTAAAAAGAAGGGCAAATCCCTTACAAAAAATCTTGATTCAGCCTTAGCTTTTTCGAGAAGAGAAAAAATTACTCCTTGGCTGATTTCAGATACGGCTAAGCATTACCAATGGTATCCTTTTATCAATCTCGGCCACTACGAATTAGCCAAACAAAGCAATGCCAAAACCAAAGCAGAGCTGATCGCTAACTATAAAGAAGGAATACATCAGGTTTGGGCTCGAGCAAAACAAAATGCCTTTTATAGGGGTATTCCTTTTATTTGGTGCAGTAATAATTTAACCGTTTCATTTGCCATGCAATGTTATTGGTATAAACAATTAACAGGCGATGCCACTTTCACTGCGCTAGAGCAGGCTAATTTCGATTGGCTATTTGGCTGCAACCCTTGGGGCACAAGCATGGTATACGGATTACCAAACGGGGCAGATACGCCAGAAGATCCCCATTCTGCTTTTACCCACCTCAAGAAATATCCAATCGATGGGGGCCTAGTGGATGGGCCAGTTTATACGAATATTTACAAAAGCTTAATCGGTATACAGCTGGCAGAGGCTGATGAGTATGCTAATTTTCAAAGCGATCTTGCCGTATATCATGATGATTACGGAGATTATAGCACGAATGAACCCACCATGGACGGAACCGCTTCATTGGTTTATTTATTAGCCGCATTCGACCAACAACAGCAGCCCAATCAAATGGTTCAAGGAGCCATCATCAGAGGGAAAACAACCGAGAAAAAAATCGCTTTAGTTTTTACAGGCGATGAGTTTGCCGATGGTGGTAACAGCATACAAGCTACATTGCAAAAAAATAACGCCAAAGCATCTTTCTTTTTTACGGGGAGGTTCTATAAAAATCGCTCATTTTCTTCCCTCATTAAATCGCTTAAAGCAGACGGGAATTATTTAGGTGCCCATTCCGATCAGCATTTGTTATATAACGATTGGACAAGGAGAGATAGTTTGCTGGTTAGCCAATCCGAATTTTCGGCTGATTTAATTGCAAATTATAAGGCCATGGAAAAATTCGGAATACGAAAAAAAGACGCTTCTTACTTTTTACCACCCTATGAGTGGTACAATCAAAGTATTGCCAATTGGACTACCGAAATGGGGTTAAATTTAATCAATTTTACACCAGGTACGCGTTCTAATGCAGATTATACCTTTCCAGAAATGGGAAAATCTTATCGAAGTTCCGAAGAAATCTACCAGTCTATTATTGACTACTCAACGCGTAATGCAGAAGGATTAAATGGTTTTATATTGTTGCTGCATATTGGCACTGATCCCAAAAGAACCGATAAATTTTACAAGAGATTGCCCGAGCTTATGCAATACCTTAAAAAAGAAGGATATCAATTGGTTAAAGTTAACGAGCTTTTAGACTAACAATCGTGTTCGCGTAAAGTTTACAGGATTGAAAAACACAAATGCTTAACATTTTAAAATAAATATTTTAACTTTGGTACAAATTTCAAAAAGATGAGTTCAGAACAAAAAAATAGCTTCGAGTGGGTTTGGTACGTTATTGGTTTATTAACTGGCATTTTAGCCGTTGCTGCCGTAACACTACATATTGGTTATATCTTTTTAGGAGCAATAGTTGGCCTATTATTAGCTGGATTGTTCTTAAATAACATTGTTAAAGGTAGAGAGTACTAATCTATTCCATATGAAGAAATTATCGTTGGTAATTGCGCTGGCCGTATGGGGCTTTACAGCAAATGCCCAAACACCTACTGCTGTAAAATTCCCCGCTGTAGATGCTAGTCCGCTAGACATTGCTTATTATCCAGCAAATGCGGCCAAAGTTAAGAAAGATGATACATCCATGCCGATCATTAAGGTTCTATATTCTCGTCCAGCTAAAAAAGGAAGGGAAGTATTTGGAGTGTTAGAACAATTTGATAAAGTTTGGCGCTTCGGTGCAAACGAAAGTACAGAGATTTACTTTGCTAAAGCCGTAACCGTAGGCAATACGAAATTAAAACCAGGAACTTATAGCTTATTCGCTATTCCCAGTAAAGATAAATGGACAATTATCGTAAATAAACAAACCGATAGATGGGGGGCCTTTACGTACGACCAAACTAAAGATTTAGCACGTATAGAGGTGCCCATTACTAGATTAGAAAAACCAATCGAAGCATTTTCGATTGTATTTACCGAGGCTGCACAAGGAGCAAATATGGTGATGGCTTGGGATACTACTCAGGCTATGCTACCGATAACCTTTAAGAAATAAGATTCAGATCCTTCAATAGGTTCTGTATGACTAAAGGGGAGAGATTATTCTCCCTTTTTTTGTGCCGTATGATTTGGTTTTCTTAACAATCCATCCAAATAAACCAGGGCAATAACTACATCTACAAAAAGGAATATTTGTAGGGAAGTACGATTAATGTATTGGCCCAGCTCGAAAGTAAAGCTCGTTTTAGGCATATCGAATTTAAAACTGAAATCGCTAGTTGCAATCGAATACACAAAAATTCCAGTTAAGGCAAGTACAAAAAAAGCAGCAATGCTGTAAATGATCCGATTGTCTACTTTTGTTTGTAAAGCAACAGGCTTTAACTCCTGATCAACCTTTTCCATTACGTTTCGAGTAAACGACATCGAAGGTTCTTCAAAATCTAGCTTATTCAGCTCTTCATTCACTTTAACAAGCTCTTGGTAAAGGGTATGATATGGAACATTGACAGCTAATTTAGCTTCGATTTCTAATTTCTCAGCTGCTGTACAATTACCATCAATGTAGTTCCAAAGTTGTTCTTCTATCGTATTCATATCAATTCTCTAACTTCATCTTTTAACAAATAGGTTAATTTATCTTTTAGTCGTGCTCTGGCACGGTGCAACTTTACTTTGATGGTATTTGCTTCCATGTTAAGCGTAACGCCAATTTCTTCTAGACTTTGCTCGCCTTTATAAAACAACGTAATAATTGCTGCATCATCTGGTAAGAGCATATCGATAGCCTGATTTAAATAAGCATAGCTCGATTTCCTCTCTACTGTATTTGCATCAAAATCAGTACCACTATTCGCAATTTGCAATACCTGTTCATCATCATTTATTGATGAGGTATCTAGCCTTTTCTTTCGCAAGAACGTCATGGCCGTAGTATAGGTAATCGTATAGAGCCACGTCGTAAATTTCGAAGTATGCTTAAATGTTCCCAAAGCGCGATAAGCTTTTACGAAACAGTCTTGTGCAATCTCTTCCGCATCCTCCCTATTTTTTGCAAAACGCATCGCTAAGGTAAATACAAAGCGCTGATGACGCTTCACCAATTCCGCATATCGTGCGGTTTGCCCAGCCAGCACTGCAGTAATTAAAGCTAAATCGGTTTCTTTTGATTGCATACGATAGCAGTAAGACGTAGCAGTTTTAGATTAGGTTACACTTAATTGGTTAATTGTTTAACTATAGATGGTGTTAACGATTAACCAATTTATACAATTAACCTTAAGAATTAGCCATTAACCAAAAAAATGTCTGGTAGTGTAACCTAATTTTTTTCTCTGTTGTCATAGTATACAGAACCACGGTTCAATAAATCAAACGAATGTTTAATCACTAAAAAAATAACCATGAACGGACAATTAGTAGCAATCACGTTTTTCATTGGTGCCTTTGCAATGATCTTTGGCATCAGACACTTATCGAACAAAGAAAAAATGGCCATGATAGAGCGTGGCATAGATCCAGGCCTTCAAAGAGCTACGCCAAAACCTTTTTTAAGCTTAAAATTTGGATTATTATTGGTGGGATTGGGCCTGGGCTTAATAGTAGCCTTAATTACATCGAACGCAGTACTTCCTTCTCATCAACCAGGATTGCCTACAATCGGAGATAATCGTGGAGATCAAGAAGCGGCCATCTATTTTGGTTGCATCGGCATCTTCGGCGGCCTAGGTTTAATCATTTCGTACTTTGTAGAGAAAAAGTGGCTAGATCAACAAAAGTAGTCCCAAAAACTTCGTCCGAAAGTCCGACCTGCATATGCATCCGGATTTTCGGCCTTTCTACTAAAGCGGCTTAGGCAATATCGCTACCGTTAACCGACTTACACAATTCAATTTACCTTTATCGGTAAACATTTTAATTTCCCAGATTTGTGTTTTAGCGCCGATATGTAAGGGTTTACAAATACCTTTAACAAATCCACTACTTACAGGCCGGATGTGATTGGCATTCACTTCCAATCCGACCGCAATATATTTATCCGGATCTATGCACATATAAGAAGCAATACTGCCTAAAGTTTCGGCCAGTACTACCGATGCCCCGCCATGTAAAATCCCTGCAGGCTGATGCGTACGCTCATCCACAGGCATGGTAGCCACTACAAAATCATCACCGATTTCGGTAAACTCGATACCCAATACTGCACCAATATGATTTTTAGGCCTATCGTTAAGCATCTCAGGTGTAAAACTTTTAAACCAAATCATAAATAGCGTTCCTTAATTATTTTAGTATGATGAATAACATGGCCGGCTAGTACATAGACAATTGCTCGAACACTCATTTGTTTGCCATTTGCCAACCCTATTCTATCTAATTCCTCTTCAGTTAAGGAATTAATCAGGTATAGATTAGACTTTCTTAACAACGCAAATTCTTCAGCCATACTAAACAAATTGCCGTCTTTAAAATGGGCATTGGCTACATAATCGTCTTCTTCGAAACCAGGCAAGCTAGTGGTCTCTCCTCTGGCAAAACACAAAAGTCGGTAAACCAAAATTCGTTCCGTATCGATCATATGGCCAACCAATTCTTTAATTGTCCATTTCCCAGGGGCATAGGCATAATCACTCTTCTCGACCAGGTTACCCAAAAAATTAGGGAAACTGCTTACTTGTTCTTTCAAAATGGCTAACACATCGCCATTTACCTGACTAATGTAATTCAGTCCCCATTCGGGATATTCATGAGTTTGTGGTGGGTTCATAGGTAATACTGCTTTTTAAAATTATTCTGAAGGTAGTTCCTTTACCCAATTC
>Ga0247813_10002737_pt1 | contig 11776 bp, 8 predicted proteins | sample UWRJL169409C1_FD_180719 | JGI IMG/M metagenome (GOLD analysis project Ga0247813, IMG submission 180719) | Plant litter microbial communities from Arlington Agricultural Research Station in Wisconsin, United States - UWRJ-L169-409C-1 | ecosystem: Environmental > Terrestrial > Plant litter >... | reverse complement strand
CGATGGATCATCATCCGATCCTGCGTACCCGATTTGCCTGGGCGGCGCCGTTGGCTGCTCCGGTGCAGGTGGTGCATCGCCAGGTGCGGTTGCCGTTGCGGCAGGTGGATGGTTGCGAACTGAGCACTGCTCAGCTTGAACAGTTGGCCAATGATGAGCGCCTGCGTGGGTTTGAGCTGGATGCTGAGCCGTTGTTGCGGTTGGTGTTGATTCACCGCGGTGGCGCGCGCTATCGGTTGCTGTGTACCAATCACCATATTCTGCTGGATGGCTGGAGTGGTTTTCAGCTGTTCAACGATGTCCTGGCTGCCTACACCGGGCAGGCGCTGGTGCGCAGTGGTGGTGGCTATCGCGATTACATTGCCTGGCTGCAAAGCCGTGACCGTTCTGCCGATCAGCACTTCTGGCAAGGCCAACTGGCCTCGTTGCACACGCCGACCTTGCTGCAGCGCTGCGCGATCGGTCGCACTGCGGCAGCGGGAGGAGTGCATGGCGAGTTGGCCTACCGCTTTGACGCACTGCAGACCGAGCAGGTTGCCAGTTTTGCCCGCCGGCAGAAAATCACCGTCAACACGCTGATGCAGGCCGCCTGGTTGTTGCTGCTGCACCATCACACGGGTGAATCGACAGTCGCCTGCGGCGTGACCTTGTCTGGACGACCGCCGCACTTGCGCGATATCGAGCGGCAGTTGGGCCTGTATATCAACGATGTGCCACTGGTGGCCGAAATAGATCGTCTACAAGGGCTGGGCGACTGGCTGCAGGATTTGCAGGCGCGCAACCTGCAAGTGCGCGAGCATGGCTATAACGCACCGGCTGAGATCGAAGGTTGGGCGGGTCTGGGCGGTGCTCTGGCGGATACCGTGATTGTCTTCGAGAACTATCCGGTCAGCGCCGCACAAGCGAGCGGTGACAGCCGCGGCTTGCGCTTGCAGGCCATGAACAGTGTCGAACAGGCCAATACCCCGCTAACGCTGTATGTGGAGCTGAAAGGCCAATTGCAGCTGCGCTTTGACTACCGACTCGATGCATTCGCTGAGGATGCGGTGGGTTTGCTGAACGAGCAATTGTTGCAGGTGCTGTGGCAATTGGTGGATGGGCGAGTTGATCGCAACCTGGGGGAGGTGTTGGGCAAACGACCGTTGGCGGCGTGATGGCTTGTCGTGAAGGGTGGAAAAAGGGGCACCGAAAGGTGCCTCTTTTTTTGCGATGACATATGGGCGGCACCCGTTAGCAGTAGCTCAATTGCGCTGCCTGAAGTCGTTGCGACCCAGCCGCTTGGCTTTGCGTAGAGACCTGAATGAGGGAGACGCACATGGGAATATGCATTTTGCATGCGTCGGTGCGGGGCGCTATTATGCACGCTACATTTGCCCGGGTTGATCGGCAGCGGGAGAGGGTCGTCAACCTGGTCTAAGCCGGTCGGGAGATATCAAGAATGGACACTCAATACTATGTTCGCCAACTCAAGCGCGGCTTGCTGTATAGCTGTGCATTTTTGATCAGCTGGTATTGGCGTGATGTGCAATCATTAGAAAGTAACATCATCTGCACCCTATTGGTGGTCGCCAGCTGCCTATTATTTCCTTATGCTACCCGGTTCTTTGAACAGTTCGCGCACGCTACATTTACATACGGTTTGTGGCATAAATTGTTTGGTGTTGAAACTCCCAGAAACAACACCTTCATCATGTTTTACCACCTTTTTTGCCTGGCGGCTGCGCTGCCGGTTGGCGGGCTGTTTTTCATTATTACAGGGTTGAGAAAAGGCTGACTCAATACGTCAGCCTTTTAAAATCAGGGTGCGTACGACAAAATAAAATCGTTGAATTTCTTCATCTGTTTTTCATCAATCGCAGCGCTGACAATTGCCATTAGCAAGGCAAAGGCCAAGATCCCGGCAGCACCTGCCGGAATACCTAATGTCAGGCTGAAGACCGCTGATAATAGAAAGCCTGCAAGTGCGCCCGCCGCGAGAGTTTCAGCTTTCAGGAAGAACGGATTCCAATTATCGGTCTCGAGGCCCTTTACTACTTCTTTTCCCAAGTCCCACCCATCCATGGCCATGCCGGTAAGGCCAAAACCTTTGGCAAAGCGTGCAAGGTTCTCCGACATTTGTTTCTTATCCATGGCCTTCAGCGCAGTGGCGATTGCAGCCCTATCTGCGACGCCGAACTTCTTTTGAATGCCTTCCCGGTATTGGTCGAATGCCTTGATCGCCTGAGCTGCGGACCGGATGCGTTTACCCTGAGCAGCCTGTTCCAGTTCCCGAGCTTGCGAGGCCAGTTGATTGCCGAATTTGTCTGTTACTTCGCTATAAAAGTCGACAACGAATTTGACCGCTGCCATGTGGTCGGCTTCAGCCTCAGCCTTGGCTTTCTCCTCGGCTAGACGTTTAGCTTCCGCCTCGCGTTGCTGTTGTGCTTTGACGCGTTCTTCAGCGAGGCGCTTACCCATGGACTCGATTGCAGCATCCAGCCAAAGGACCTTGTGCGCTTCAGCGTACGACAAGCCGTATTCCGTCTGAATGCGCAGTGCCATGGCCATGTAGCCACGAGGGTGGCCTCCTACTTTAAGTTTGCTCGCTTTGACCTTCATCGAAATTGTAAGGGGATTGCTGCCAAAAAAAGCATTAGCTTTTTCCAGTGCTACTGCTCGGTCTTCACCCAGATTTGTAATAAGTTTTTCTATTTTTACAGCATTACTGGCTGCATTTGCTGTGGTGGCGCCTACGGCGGTAAGTTGATTGCTCAGCTGTTGGTCGAGACCTTTCGAGGTCTCAGCAAAGGTTTTTTTCACCTCTGCTTCAATACGGCCGATTTCTTTCGCCAAGCCTCTGTTTGCATCTTGAAGCTCATATTTTGCATAAGCCATGTGTGTAGACGCTTGGGAACCGCCGAATTGGAAAGAATGTACATTGAAACCGATCCCATAAGGATCATTGCCAGCGGGAGGCTGTGCACCGACAAAGGTTGCTGGGAGATTGATTTGCATAGAGTGATATTCCTCGCTGTACTAGATGGCGGAGCAGTTTTGCTCCGGCCTGCTGTTCGTGCAGGTGAAGCCACTCTATATGCATAAATGCATCGCATCAACCATAAAATGCATAAATGCATGCTGTGCGTTGGCGTAACCCCTTGCAAGGTTGCGGGGGAGGGGGCAGTTGCTTGCTCGCTGGCTTAGGTGTGCATGCATCTCGCTGCCCTGCAAAGCGCATGGCAACAAAAAGCCCCCGCCGGAATCCCGGTGGGGGCTTTGAACTCGCGAGACTGCGAGTCAGATCAGAAGCTGTACTTCACATTGAACATTACGTTGCGCGGTGCACCCCAGAAGGCCGTGCCGTAGTTACCAATGCCGCTGTAGTAATGCTTGTCGAACAGGTTATTGACGTTGACCGTGGTCTTCAGGTCCTTGCTGACATCATACCCAGCCACCAGGCCCACCAGGGTGTAAGCCTTCTGCTCAAACTTGGCAGTAGGATCGCTGACGGTGTACCAGTCGCCCGGCAGGAAATAGGTCCCACTCTGCCAGTACACGTTACCGCCCACCGTGACCTTGTTCAGATCGCCGGGCAGGCGATAGTTGGTCGCCACCTTGAACATATGCTGAGGCTGATTGGCCGCAACGCGACGGTCATCCGCATCATGCGATTCGGCAAAGGTGTAGCCCCCCTGCACCTGCAGGCCTCCCAATACCTGTCCCGCAACCTCCAGCTCCACACCACGGGTCGTCACGCCTTGAACGGCTCGGTACGCCCCGCCATTATCGCCAGCAATCGCTTCTGCGAAGTTATCTTGCTGGAGCTCAAACAGGGCCATGCTGGCATTCAGGCGGTCATTCAGGTACGCGCCTTTGATGCCGATCTCGTAGCTCTGCCCGGTCAGCGGGTCCAGTGCAGTGCCGCTCGGAGTCAAGTTGAAGGGTTGCGGTTTGAAGACGTCGGTGTAGCTGGCATAGACCGTGTGATGATCGTCCAGGTCGTAGGTCAGGCCGGCATATGGCACAACTTCCCCGGAAACCGAAGCCTTCGGGTCTTCAGGGTTGAACGTTGCAAAGACGTTCTGGTTACGCCACTTGTAATCAACCACGCGTGCGCCGAGGATCACCGAAAGCTGGTCGGTCGGTTTCAGAATTGTCGAAGCGAAAGCGACTTTCTGGCGCGACTCGATATCGAAGGTGAGCCACCAATTATACTCATCTGGCTTGAACGCATTGTTGTCCCAGTCGAATACGTCATCCACTGTGCGATCGGTGAAGTCGTTGTCGTACCGTTCAGACACCGAGCGGGTGTGAGCGATGCTATAACCAAACACTGCCTCATGCGTCCTGCCGCCCAATGTGAACGGACCACGGGCGTAGATATCCAGACCTTTTTCCTTGGTCGTGGTATTGAATTTCGAGGCACCGCCTTGATAGAAACCGTGCTGAGCGCTGTTATCCAGTTCCACCGGTGCGCTGGTCAGGCCGGAAATGAGCTCGCGCGAACTGTACTTCCTGCCACTGATTTGGGTTTTTAGCTCCCATCCGTTGGAAAAATCATGGCTGATCTCCGCGAAGGCACGCTGAGTTTCCTGGTTGCGCCATGTCCATTTATCGGCAGCGTTCATGTCCCGGTCGAACTTGATTGTTTGGCCATTCACGTAGAAGGCGGGCAACGCACCAGTTGTCGAACCGTTATGCTGATCCTTTTGGGTGTCGTAACCCACGGTCAGCATGGTGTCCTCGTTCAGATCAGCTTCAACAACGCCGTAGAAGATGTACTGATCACCTTCCAGGTAATCGATGTAGCTCTTGTTGGTCTGGGCCCCGGCAACCATCCGCCCGCGGATGTTCTTGTTTTCAGTCAGTGGTCCAGACAGATCCAGATCAGTGGTGTATTTATCCCACGAGCCTGCGCCAGCACCGACTTGCCCCTTGAATTCGCTGGTCGGACGTTTGCGTACCAGATTGACGACTCCAGATGGGTACCCAGCACCGTTGACCAATCCGGTAGCGCCCTTCAGGACTTCAACGCGGTCGTAGATGATGGTGTTACCAATGCTGTAGTTGTCCCGCAGCGAGCCACCGTCGGAAGACAAGCTCGGCACACCATCAAACTGAAAGTTCTCCAGCTGAAAGCCCCGCGAGTAGAAGCTGTACGCCTCCGAACTCTCCTGGTTGACGGTAATCCCCGGCGTCTGCTTGAGCACATCGGAAACACTTTGCAGGTTCTGATCATCCATCTGCTGGCGGGTCACCACACTGACCGACTGCGGCGTCTTGCGCAGGCTCAGGGGCAAGCGCGTAGCCGCTGCGGTTTCACCGGTGGTGTACGAACCTGTTCCTTCGGTGGTGATCCCCAACGCCGCCCCGGAAATGTTCGTTGCACCCAACTGCATGGCCGAATCATCCGCCGCCCGCGGAGCGCCAAGGGTGACGACGTTGCCCTGCACGCTGTAGCTGACGCCAGTGCCCTGCAGCAGTCGCGCCAGTGCTTGCTCAGGCGACAGGCGACCGGCTACTGCTGCGCTGCGGCGGCCTTGCACGGTGTCCTGGCTGAACAGGATCTGCATGTCGGTCTGCTTGCCGAAGCTGAGCAGCGCGCTACTCAGCGGCTGCGCCGGAATGTCGAAAGCCAGGTCCTGCGCCTGAGCAACCGTTGCGTAGGGCAGGGCCAGGGCCAGGCCAAGAGCGCTCATGCTCAACGATGGGCGCAAGGCATGGCGCAGAAGCAGTGCTTTTCCTAGTGGGGTGAGGCGGTGTGGTGCTGGCATTGTGTCGGCTCTTATATATGGCGTAAGTGTTAATGCGATTGCGTCTCAACTTACAATGGAACGCATGACCCGCTGAAAACCGGAAAAGTTTTTTCAGGCCGGCTCCAGATCGCTGCGCACCTTGCCCGAATCCATCCGTACCAGCTGGTCGGCCACATCGAAATAACGGTCGTCGTGGGAGATGACAATGATGGTCTTGCCCAGCCGTTTCAGATCGGGCAGCAGCTCGGTGTAGAAGATGCGGCGGAAGGTCGGGTCCTGGTCAGCGGCCCATTCGTCGAATACCAGCACCGGGCGCTCTTCGATCCAGGCATTGACTAGCGCCAGGCGCTTGCGCTGGCCGGTGGAGAGGTCGGTGGTGGTGAAGGCGCCGTCGCGGATGCTGACCTTGTGGGCAATTTCCAGGCGTTCCAGATAACGGGCAGCGTCTGCCGGCAGGTCGCCGTCGCCCTGGACCAGGTCGTCGAACAGGTAGTAGTCGGCGAAGATGGTGGTGAACAACTGGCGATAGTCATCGCGGTTTTGTGCCGTTACCGCCTGGCCGTTCAGGCGTATTTCGCCTTGCTGCGGCTCATACAGGCCCAGCAGCAGTTTGATCAGGGTGGTCTTGCCGCAGCCGTTTTCGCCAACGATGAAGACAATGTCGCCCTGGCGGATCTTCAGGTTGACCGGCCCGAGGGCAAACGGCGTAGCGCCGTCAACTACCGGGAAGGCATAGCGCACGTCGCGCAGTTCCAGCTCGTGCACCGCTTGCGCGGGCTTGGCCGGGGCGTCGAGCAGCAGATGTGGCTCCGGCGAGGAAAACGTCTCGGACAGCTCGGCAATGCGCCGGAAGGCAATTTGCGCGCGGCTGACGATCGGCAGGTTGGCAATCAACTGCTCGAGCGGGCCTTTCATGTACAGCAGCACCAACACAAAGCCACTCATCACCGCCTTGTTGCTGTCGGGCCAGTAGGCTTGCATGGCCAGCGCCAGGCCGATCACGACGAAGAACAGCATCGAGCCAAAGGTCTTGGCGACGATGAAGATGTTCACCGACTCGATCTGCTTGCGGCAGATCAGCGAAGCGCTTTCACGGATGCGCTGGGTGAACATGCGCTGGCGGCGCGGGCGGTGAATGCGCAGTTCCTTGGCGCCATCGGCAATCGCGCGGTAGTGCTTTTGCAGGTTGTCTTCTTCATCACGTGCTTCGAGAAAGCCTTTCAGGCCTTTGTTCTGGGCGACGAACTGCGCGGTGCAGCCGATGGCAATGGCCACCAGCATCATCAGGAACATCGGCCACGACAGCATGGCCAGATAGCCCAGGCAGCCGAGGGTGACGGTCAGCGAGATGGCCAGCGGGGCAAACACGAAAGCGAAGTCGCTGATGGTGTCGATGTCGTGAGTGAGCACCGGGATCAGCCGGTGACTGCGAAACCGCTCGATCTGCGCAATCGGTGCGCTGAGGACCTTTTCGCCCAGCTCCAGGCGCAGGCGGCGGATGATGTACTGGCCGACGCGGTTGCTGCTCATGTCCGACAGGATCGAGCAGCACAGCGCCAGCAGGCACAGGCCGGCGAAGGCGGCGACGACGTTGCCGGTCAAGCCAGCCTCGCTGTTGAGGGCATTGTTGATGGTGGCCAGCAACACAGTAATCGACAAGCCACCGACCATGCCCAGCACGATGGACACAGTCACGAGGGGCCAGAACGGCTTGAGCAGGCGCAGCAGGTCGGCGAAGGCGCTGCGGCTGCGTGGAGGGCTGATCATGGAAACTCCTGAGTCGAACGGCGAGAAAAAGACAGATAGCCGTGCGCGCAAGGCTGGCGTATCCCTGCAGAGAGGACGAAGCGGGAGGAGGTGGATTTAGCGAGGAGAGAGGGGAGGATGAGCTGCTCGCGCAAATGGTGGACAGAAATGTCCACCATTCGCAGAGCCGCTCAGGTTGAAGCCAATTCAGATAGCCGTTACGACTCGGTTACGTGCTGTTTTTCACTCGCGTGCTTAGGTGCAGACTTGGTTTCCTGGACGACGATGTAAAACTCCTCGCCGTGCTTCACCGCGCCGTACAGCACTGCCTTTTCGATCAGTTCGCTGGCACGCACGTGACGCAGCATCATCGGATCCCTGCGCAGATCGCGATACAGCGCCACGCACAGCAATACCATCACGATCACAAAGGGCAGGGCCACGACGATAGTCAGGTTCTGCAGGCCGGTAAGGGCCGCGCCGGGATTCGCCGGGTCGCCAATTGCGAGCATGATCGCCGCAACGGTGCCGGTCAGGCCGCCCCAGAAAATCACCGTGGACCGCGACGGTGTCGTCGTCCCGCGCTCCGACAGCGTGCCCATCACCAGCGAAGCAGCGTCCGCCCCGGACACGAAGAAAATCGCCACCAGCACCATGACCAACACCGACGTCAGGCTTGCCAGCGGGTATCCGTCCAGAAGCTGGTAAAGCGCGGTATTGCTGTTGACCACGCCGTCCACCAGCAGCAGGCTGCCCTCACGCACTGCATCGATGCTTGCACCGCCGAACAAGGTGAACCAGATCAGGCTGACCAGGCTTGGCACCAGCAGCACGCCGCTGACGAACTGGCGGATGGTCCGGCCGCGACTGATGCGGGCGATGAACATGCCGACAAAAGGCGTCCAGGAAATCCACCATGCCCAGTAGACACGGTCCAGCTGGCCAGCCAGCTGTCCATCTGCGGGCCGCCACTGGCGCTGGTACGCGCCATCATTTCCGGTAGCAACTTGATGTAGACACCGATAGAGGTCGGCAGCAGGTTCAACATCAATAACGTCGGGCCGACCAGGAATACGAACACGGCCAAGGCAAGGGCCAGGATCATGTTGACGTTGGACAGCCACTTGATGCCTTTGCCAATCCCGGACACCGCAGAGGCAACGAAGGCGATGGTCAGCACCGTCACGATGGCGAGGTAGAAGATTTTGCCAGGGTGTTCGATCCAGCCGTTGTATTCCAGGCCGCCGGCGATCTGCAGCGCCCCAAGCCCCAGTGAAGCGGCAGAGCCAAACAAGGTGGCAAAAATGGCCATCATGTCGATTACCCGCCCCAGCGGCCCGTTGGCATGCTTGCCGATCAGGGGACGAAATGCATTCGAAACCAGCTGCGAGCGGCCACGCCGAAACGTACCGTAAGCAATCGCCAGGCCTACAATCGCGTACATCGCCCACGGGTGCAGCGTCCAGTGGAACAGGGTGGTAGCCATCGCCACCTGCATCGCTTCGTTGGACTGGGGGGCCGCTGAGCCGGGAGGTGGCGTCATGTAGTGAGACAGCGGCTCAGCGACGCCGAAAAACATCAGGCCGATGCCCATGCCGGCACTGAACATCATCGCGACCCACGACACTGTGCGAAACTCGGGCACCTCGCCGTCACGCCCGAGTGGGATCCTGCCGTACCGGCTCGCCGCCAGCCAGAGCACGAAAATCACGAACAGCGTAGAGGTCAGCACGAAGAACCAGCCGAAATTGATGATGACCCAGGATTGCGCCGCTGACGCGCTGGCGGCAAGAGTCAGCTGGCTGAGGAAGCCCCAGAGGATGAAGGCGATTGCGGTGATGCTGGTAATGCCGAACACGATCCAGTCGATCTTGCCTTCTAGATGCCGATCTTGCCGCGCTTCTTCTGTTTTGGAGGGGTCGGTCACGCCGAGTGCGAGGGTTTCAGCGTTGTTTTCCATTGCCATAAATTAACTACCCACCTTGAAATTTTGCAGGTCTTTGTTCTTGTTTTCTCGGTAACGCTGCAAACAGTCCGACGTCAGTGCGCACTGGAGGCCTGCCGATTATCCATTTCCTGTTCACGCCGCCTGTTCTGAGAGCGTCCATGCGCAATCCTTTTGACGACTTACGACAACTGCGCAGGGGAATTTGGTGCAGGGCAACGGCGGGAGAAGGACGGTCAGGCGGGCGCTTGCCCTGAGCAGAGGCGGGGGATTCAACGGGGAAGGTGGCGGGCAGCCGGTTGCTTAGCGGGTTCAGCCTGATGGCAGGCCAAACCCTTTAACGACGCAGATCAGAGGCTGCGTTCGAAGAAGTATTCGCGCTCAAGACGCAGCAAGGCGGCCTTCTTGTGCACGAACTGGATGTCTTTCAAGTGGCCGAAGCCCTGCGACTTGAGAAATTCGATCTGGCGCGTGTGATCGATGCGCGGCTCGCCAAGAATGCGCTGAGTACGCGGGTCATCCAGGTACATGTAATGCATCAGCGAGTTGAACCAGGCCTTGAGCTTGCCCACCCCCTGGTGCTTGCTCTCACCGACCACCACATGCCAGCCGCGGTCGTAGTCGGCCACGTCATAGAACGGCGCGATGCGGTCTTCCTTGCACCAGTACACCTCGAAGTAGGCGAACGGCTCATCGTCGAAGCAGCCGATCAGCGGATGCACGCGCGGGTCGTCGAGCATCTCGCGCAGGTAGGCGGCGTGCTCTTCGAGGCTGCCGGTCTGCTCCCAGAAGTACGCCACCTGTTCCAGGTTCATCCAGCGGTTGAAGGCTTCGAGGTCGCGGTCGGGGTCGATGGTGCGCAGGCTGAAAGTGCTGTTCAGGCCCGGCAGGTGGCGCCGATAGACTTCGCCGGCAGGGATAGGGGGGCGCTGAGGGTGGCGTTTTTCGCCGCTGAAACAGTAATGCGGGGCCGTGTGCACACTGGCCGGTGCGGTCAGCCATGCCAGCGGGTTCTGCCAGAAGGTGGCGCGTCGGCATTGCAGTTCGAGGCTGCCATCTGCACTGGGCAGCTGCGTGTCGAACACGCCCTGGCGGATTGCCGCAACGGCGAATGCCTGCGGGGCTTTGAGGTTGATGCTGAGCACGGCGGATTTTTTGCGGTAGGCAAAGTGGCTGCCGATCACTGCCAGCAAGGCGGTGGCGGGGTAGTGCGCGGGCAGCGGGCTATCGATCAGCACGCGCTCGCCGTCGAAACGGTAGCTGAGCGCGGGCAGGTCGCCGACCTGCAGCACGCCCTCGGCGGTGTCGCCGTGAGTGCTGGCGCGGCGGCCATCAGGCAAGGTCAGGCTGAACAGTGGTGCGGGCATGGCAGGGCTCCCTCGGGGCACGGGTGGGGTGGCGGTCACAGTTCGCGGGCAACGCGAAAGCTCAGCCAGTCGCCGCGGTCGGACGGGATGGTGGCGTTGCGGTTGCCGGAGCGGGAGAAGATCGGCGGCTCGATCCAGTCGTTGCCGCGCATCGACAGCACCTTGCAGCCAGGCTCGGTCCAGGCGCTGCCGTCGTTGGGTGCGCCTTCATAGCTGTCGCGGTAGCAGTCAGGGGTGAATTCGGAAACGTTGCCGTGCATGTCATAGACGCCAAAGGCGTTGGGCTTGAAACTGCCGGCCGGGGCGATATTGGCAAAGCCGTCTGCTGGGCCGTAGGTGTTGGCATTGAGGGCGATGCTGTATTCCTTGTCCGGGTCCAGCGGGAACGGGAAGGGTCCTTTGCTGCCGCCGCGGGCGGCGTATTCACGCAGCGCTTCGCTGGGCATGAAGTACTGCTTGCCGGTCTTTTTCGACAGCCATTGGATGTACGCCTGGGCTTCGTTGAAGTCCAGGCACACCGCCGGGTTGCGCGCTTCGTACTTGTAGCGCGGGATGCCGGCGATGCACTGGCGGCCTTCGCGGTCATCACCGCTGGGCATGCGGTAGCCGCTATCGCGCAGGTACACATCCCACTCGCCTTTGAGTACCTGGAAGCGGCTGATGGCGATAGGGCGCTTGAAGGTCACCTCATGCTGCGGGCCTTCATCGGGCTGGCGGCCGACTTCACCATCGGGGGTGCCCATGCTGAAGCTGCCTGCGGGCAGTACCACCAGCTCTGGACAGTCCTTGCAGTCACGGATCACCGTGCCGGGCGCTGCGGCCTGGGCGCCGCTGCTGAGCAGCATGCCGGCGGCGAGCGCCAGGGTCAGTCCGTGCAGGCGGGCGAGGGTAGGGCGCGAGGTGGGTTGGGACATGGCAATTCTCGTTGGCGAATACATGGGTTACACCGTTTTGCGCAGCAGGGCGACAAAGCGCTCGAGCTG
>Ga0247813_10002733_pt1 | contig 11793 bp, 7 predicted proteins | sample UWRJL169409C1_FD_180719 | JGI IMG/M metagenome (GOLD analysis project Ga0247813, IMG submission 180719) | Plant litter microbial communities from Arlington Agricultural Research Station in Wisconsin, United States - UWRJ-L169-409C-1 | ecosystem: Environmental > Terrestrial > Plant litter >... | reverse complement strand
TATTATTTTTTTTGCGTCCAGTAAGATTCGAACTAACATTAACCGGGTGGAAACCGGGTGTTTTACCATTAAACTATGTACGCTTTTTAAGGGAATATCTGGTTTGAGAAATGCTGGATTCGAACCAGCATCTACGAGATTAAAAGCCTCTTGTAATAACCATTATACTAATATCCCTATTATTCATTAAAAAAATATATATATATATATACAAGAGTACTTAGAGTCGAACTAAGATTAAAAAGGTTGAAGCTTTTTGCTTTACCATTAAACTACACTCTTTTAAACTATACTATATTAAGGCGAGCTTGCCTGATTTTTTTTTAGCAAGCTCGCTCATAACAATTTATTAAACAAACTTATTATATTATGATCCTCAATAATATATAGATACATATAAAAATAATCAAACTACATCTACAAAATGTCAATATAATATACCACCTTCAAAACCTAAATGATGATTATCTGTTAAGTGGTAAGCAAATATTCTTCATAACGCTACACCTAAGAAAATAGTACCAATTATAACATGAACAAACTTATTAACAATAACTCTCATTATTGATTAGACTATGTCATCATATTAGTGCTTATTAAAATTAAAGCGCAAGCTCTTAAAAAAAGATTAATAATTTTAATAATTAATATGAAAAGTATAATGCCATTCTTTACTTTAATTTTTCACTTTAATAATAGTCTTACCCATACAGTTAAGACTATATTTGTGTGCGCATATGCATATGCATGCGCATGCATATGCATGCGCATGCATGCACACATGCACCCGCCTTTACTTTTGTTTATTAATGAATTAAATGATCAAAAATCGTAAAAGCAAGATAATTTAAAGTACATATATTTATTGGCTAGTCGTTGAACCTTTATATACGCTACAAGCGATATATACTTGGAAGCAAATTTTCATTAAACATGGTACCGAATAATGACTTTTTTGCTATTAACTTTTTTTATTATAAAAAAATATATAATGTTATTATTTACTATTTTAGAGTAAAATTATACCCTTTATGAGATTTACCCGTAACTAAACATTGTTTAATTGTACTTCTTGAAATATTCAGATTTTTAGCACACTCAGTCATACTAACATAAATATTTAGATTGTTATTACTATCTGTAACAACAATATTAGCAGCCTCACTGACTAATTTATCAGTATTTCTAATAAACCGAACTCCGGATGGTTTTATCTCATAAGGACTGTCAGATAAATAAAGCGCGGATAAAAGATTTTCGATCTCTACAATAGAAATGTGGTTTTTATTCTCAAGTATAGTTGCATTAGTTGTTAATCTAAATTTATTCATGTGTAATTTAATTGCATCAAATACATGTTTACCTTCTGGTGTAGTATGGTAACCTTTATAGTAAATATCTACTAATTTCAATCACAATGAAAAATCTTGAGCCTTTAAAGTTTTTAATAAAACTTCTTTATTATGGTCATACATAAGGGGTATAAGATTAACCCTAAGCTCGTTAACTTTATTAATTTCTAATACAATAGTAGGATTACTATTAACTTTATACTCTCGAGGCGTAGTTAATAAAAGATTTCCGGTTTTAAGGAAATCCTTTATTTTATTGTACAACTCCAACTCTTTAATATGGTTTTCCAGTTTAAACCGAGGCACATATTTATTAGTTGAAAAACTAGCTTCCGCATCTATAAATCCGGCTAATCAATATTTAGTGATAATAATTTTTTCTTTAATAGAACCTGGAATTCATTTACCTGACATATTAGTCATCTCTTTTTTATAGTCAATTATAACCAATTTACCTTCAGGGGATAAATGGCCTTTATCTCTAGTTAACAACACTGCTTTTTTAAATAATTCAAAATGGTGATATTTTGAGCTATTAAGGTTTACTTGATCAAATATGGGTAATATAACATATAATAATGAGTTTAGATCATTAACAAAATAATTTACTCTATCCTTAGACTTAGAAATATGTCCGCATTTTAGGGTATTTTTAATATATTCTAATACCTTTATCTCATCTTTGTGAAGACCAATTTGAAATACAAATTGCGCATGTTTATATGTAGTGCCATTTAAATCAGTCAACTTAATATGAAAATTACCTTCCCCATCTGTAAACCCTACAAGCCATTCTATAAATTCTCTATCTAAAGGTTGAGAAATATTTAATTTATTATTTAAAGAAACAGTGTTACTAGCTATATTGCTAAAGTATCTTGTTACTATGTTGTAAAATACCAGTTTAACATTATATATTATTTTATGAGGGCTACTCGTTAACCCGTGGAAACCAGTAGAGAAAAAGAAACATGTACCAAAAGCACCGTCACTTATAGTAAAAGAAGATACACTATATTCAATTCCCTGGAAAGCAGTAAAGATAATTGCTAATAATATAGTAGCAATAGATCCATATAAAGCTCCTTTTCTTTCTCCATGTATTAAAGAGTGATGAGCATAAGTTACAGTAGCACCACTAGATAGAAGTATTACTGTATTAAGAAGAGGTAATTCAAAAGGATTTACAGGTTCTATACCTATAGGAGGTCATTGAGCACCTAATTCAACAGTAGGTGTTAAAGCACTCGATTTATTTTTTAGTTTAATTTGATATATTCTATGTTAATACTATATTCTATTTTTATTCATCCCTCCTTTTATTTTTTTTATTTGATCTAACCCATCTCGCGTTAAATGGGCTTTATTTTTTATTAATATCGCCGCTTGTTTAAATTCCTCATAATTTTTTGATTTTACACCTTGTAATTTATATTCCTCAAAAATGGGAATTATTTTACTTCAGATGTCTGAAAATTTTTCAACGACAAATTCCCCATAACCAGCTTTAGATATATAACGACCGCAATTTAATTCAGAAATTAAACTTTCTAAAAGTTCTTTATCTCTACTGTGTTGAGTTAAAATAAATTTTAATCATACTGTTTCCCCTAACTTAGAATCAGGTGATTTTTTTAAAGGTATAAAAAAACAACCTTCAGCGTCAGTAAATCCAGCTAATCAATGTAAATCTTGTATCTTTCTATTTAAGGCTGTTGGTCTTAAAACAGGTTCTATATTAGAGAAAGCTAAATTTAATTTATCAGATCCGCCATTTAGCCTAGCTTTAATAGATACTATTCTATTTAAACCCTCTAAAGTAAGATGTTTTCCTTCTTTCATTAAATTTATAACTTCTTTAAAAAGTAAATAATCGGATTGTTTATCTGTCAATAAAGGGTAAGCATCAAAATGATTTACAATAATATTTAAATCTTCTAGACTTGTTACTCTAAATTGGACAGATTCTGCACCATGTTTTGTTATTTTCCCAACACCAAAGTACGATTGAATTTGTTCTAATAAGGGGAAATCTTTTTGATGTATACCTATCTGGAAGCTAGCTTTTACTCTGTATCCGGCTTTATAATTAAAATCTGAATAAAGACCTATAAAAAAGCATCCTTCCCCATCAGTAAATCCTGTAATATAATTAGGGTTTAATTCTAAAGTTGAATTATCAGATATAATAGCTTTACTATAAAAATAAGATTTTTGAGACTTAATTGAACATAGAATATTTTTTGTCTCTCTCAAAGGAGAGGCAAATATAGAAGTATTAACATTCCACTTAGAATGTATAAAAACCAAGTTTCCCTGGCACTTAGAGCACACCTTACGATATTTATTTAATATCGAGGAACCGTCTGCTCGTTGCTCTTTTACAGATATAAGACTATCTGGTTTAGATCCGCGATAACCCATTCCTTGGTATAAACCAAGAATCTCTAATGATGTTACTATACCCTCAATCATTAATGAGGCCACTAAGAATCTTTCGATTAATAGCTTAGTTATTAGAACTTTAGGGTGTCCCCGGAGTTTGGTTCCTATCCACAATGCTTTGTTATGGAAAAAAGCTCAAAATATAGCTAAAAAAAATAATGCTTCAGAAACTATAAAAAGTATAATACCTAAATTTAATCCTTTTTGCACAGCCAGGGTATGATCTCCTAAAAAAGTCAAAAAAATAAAATATATTACTATATTTATTGGACTATATATTAATTAATAGGTTGTTTATCACAAACAACGTATTAACTTTCCACGTTTAGTCTCTGAAGGTATCAGAAGATATTTATCCGTCTTCTGGTCCCCTGCTGATTATCCTAATACAATAAATAGATAAGATTTTCCAGCAATGGGTGGAATTTAATGAGGGCACTTATTTTTTTTTATCATTTATTAAATTTATTACTTTTAATCTTCCTTCAACAGAAAGATGTGCTTTTGATTTGATTATATTATATACAGTTTCTCACTTTTTAAAATCATTAAGCTTATTACCCATTAATGGATATTTGTTAAAATAATCTACAATTAACTTAAGATTATCTATAGCTGATACATACAAAGATAAAACTTCCTTATTTTGAGCAGTAGTATAAATGTTTATATTACAAGATAAAAATGAAGCAAGATCATCCATAAATGGTCTCATACTAGTAAATGTAGATTCATCATAAGCACGTTGATCTAATCTGAATACAAGTGAAATGCTTTCACTTCTAGATCTTTTACGTGTCTCTGATTTCTCTAATCTTTCCAAATATTTAATACCAAAATGTCCATCTGCCTCTGTAAATCCCGTAAATCAACTGTTACCTATAAAACTAGATTTATCTAACAAACTTTGAGATATATTTAAAGAATATTTAGCATTAAGGAATTCTATTAGATCATTCAATCTTTTATTCTTAGGTGTTCTTAATTTCCCATGTATTAAATCTATAAAATATAAAATACCTTTAATATCTCCTATAATATAACGAATTGTATTACCTGAGATTTGAAAACGTCCTATATTTCCTAACTCTGACTGTAAAAAGGTATACATACCTAAATTATCAACATGAGAAGTAAAAACGATCCTAGGGTTAAGTACTCTATTAAGAGTAGTCTTACCTAAAGAAGGAAGAGACAAATGTCCATCTCCCTCTAAAAGACCGGCTAAATAATAACCTAAATTATCTTTGTTTGCATATGCTGTGATATTATTTGTATTTTTATAATCAATCAAGGCTTTATTTAATACCTCGCCGGAAATTGCTTTTGTAATATTTAAACGATAATAAGATTTGGCTATACCCTCAGAAATTATATCTCTAAATCAAAAGGACATAGATGAAATAACTAAAATTAAAGAAATATAAAATATATAATAACTATTATTAAAGTTATGCATTGATAGGGCAGCACTTGTAGTTAAATTTAACAAGCATATACTTGTGTATAATGGTCAAGGAGAAGGGGATACTAGATGAAAAGGATGATCTTGAAAATTACTTCTAACTAAATTAGTCATTTTTTTGTTTTTTTCTTAATGTAATTACCATCTAATTTTCCATATTCCATATAATATTCCATAGAATATGGAAAGATACAATAATTGTATTAGCTTCTAAAATGAATCGAACATTTATCATAATATTAACAGTATTATGCTCTACCGTTGAGCTATAGAAACTTATTACATATATTTCTATATATATATCTACTTTTTTTTAAAAGAATAGACTAGACTCAGGGCCCCACCTCGCCTTGAACAGTGGTATACAACCATATAATAATACCTCCTCTTTAGTCTTTAGATTATCATTATAATCTTAAAAAAATCTAAAAAAAAAAGAAAGAAATATATTTAATAGATACAATACACTAATAATAATCTTATTATTCCTCACTCTAATTAAGGCGCTGTATACGTGCTCTTAAACGCCCTTTTTGTTAGGAGAGAAAGGAATTGAACCTTCGACGACTAAAATAGTCATTAAGTTTACAGCCTAACCCGTCATACCAGCAAACGGAACTCTCCTTTATATATATAAATAAAGTTTATATTTTTAAATACTTATTTATTTATATATACATATAATTGTTTATTTTTATTAGCCCCGTGCAACTTCCACTACACGAACTGTATTTCGACTTAACACTAATCAGAATCAAGCATACGAAGAATCCTGCTAAAATATCTAAATCTATACATTCACTTCTTTTAATAACAGAAAAGCAAACTTATTGCGTAAATTCCTTTCAGCATGTGACGAGTGATTAGTACCAATCTGATGTTATATTCACCGTGTCATGGTGATTCACGATTACTAGCAATTACTTATTCATGTAGCCGAATTTCAGGCTACAATCCTTTTTTTTTTTATCCTATTTTAGAAGATTAGTTAAAACTCACGTTTTTGCATCTCTTTGTTTAGGTATATGCAGCACGTCTATAGCCCACAATATTAAGGCCATGATGACTTGTCTTAATCCCTATTATCCTACTTAATTAATAAGTAGGATCTGCCCTATGAAATATGAAAATTTTTATAAATAAAGCTAGGGTTTTTGATAATTTTATGGTTCTACCACAGTTTCACAACATTAACTGAAGACAGCCGTGCAACACTTGTATTAACTATTAAATATAAAATATTTTGGTTAATATTCAAATTGTGGTAAGGTTTTTCGTGGATCATCGAATTAAATAACATACCTCACTGCTGGTGTCAAAAACGGCCTAGTGATTTCAGTTCCTGCGTTGCCACATTACTCTTGAGGTGAAATGCTTACATTTTCATTTATAGACTAGATTCCTAATCTAACCTATGGCATTCATAATTGTCTGCAAAGACTACTTGGGTATCTAATCCTGTTCGTGCCCTGTGCCTTCGTCCTTCGATGTCAGTTTTTACATAAAAGATAGCCTTCGCCTTGAAAAGTCCCCTAGGTATTACTGAATTTAATCTCTACACTCTAGAGTACGACCTTCTTACATAAAACTCTAGAAAATTGTCCCTATTGTTATTTTAGGGTAAATTTACCATCTGAGTACCCTTTAAACCTATTTATGATGATTAACACTAGTCTCTTACGTATTGCCGCGACTGCTGGCACGTAATTAGTCAAGACAAAATATACAAATTGTCATAATCAAAATTGTAAACAGAATTTTATTCGATAATCGATTTTCATAGCGACAAGTTACTTAAAAATAACACCTTTTTAATACTCATACTCCTTATTACAAGGCCATCCCCCCGAATACTTGACCTGTAAAAGAAGTTGTAATAAAAAGGCTAGTTTGTTATTCCTAAGAAACCCTGCTATGCCATTCTTCCAAGTTACCAGTTCAGCCTTTAGGCCATTGACTAATATTCCCCACTGCTGTACTTACTTGTATTGGGATTTTTTCATCCCCAATGTGGTCGATCAACCTTTTCAGCCTCGACTAAGGTAAATCCTAAGCTTGTTAAGTCATTACCTTAACAACTACCTATCCCTTGAATTTATCTGATCCTCTTAAAGCATAGGGGTCCCCCCCCACTTTTGACCTTGGTGAGTTATTTTATGAAGGATTTATCTTCACTTTAAGGTAGGCCAATAAATTACATACTCACCTGTACACCACTTTTAAAACTTTGAATTAGCTAAAAATTTAACTAACCCTCTAGTTTAAGTTTTCCTTAAATTTTAATAAAAATTTAGAACCTTCCTTCTAGAGTCTTTAACGTTCGATTAGCATGTGTCAAGTACTTGGACAGTGTTCAATCAGAGCCATCACCAAACTCAACTTACGTGATACGAGGACCATACTTCCTTGGCCTTGGTTGGGTGGTAATTAAATAATAAAGTTTGACCCTATTATAATTACTACCACAGCCTTAAAAGTACGCACTTATTAACGAGGTTTAATAAGCGAGCGATATTGAAGAACCAGATACCAAGATATCCTTTTCAATATCCACTGTCATTATCACTACTTATAAATTTTTAAAAAAATTTTTTTTTTTATTTTTTTTAATTTTTTTTAATTTTTTTTAATTTTTTTAAAATTTTTTTTTACTTCGTACGAGGTCCTTCATATTACAGAATACATACTATAAACTACCTACCCAGGATTTAAATTAAGCTATTTATTGTTATATAATTATATATATTATATATTTTACTCTAATAAAGGTTTTTTTGGCTTGAAATTTCACATTAATAAGTCTATTATATAATATTTAATTATTTATTACTTATATTTTTTTTTCTCTAAAAAACCAGATATTTTTATCTTAAAAAAACTATAACTTTCCTAATTTTAATCACCAAATAAAAAAAAATTTTTTTTTAATTATACCCCTTTATAATAAGACAGACTTATTACCCAAGAAATAACTATAAAGCCCAACATAGTATAAGTAATACTATACATTTTCAACCTATGAAAAAAAACTATTTGAATTCTCTTTTAGACGTAGATATTTAGAATAACTAGGTACATAACCAGTTAATATAGCCAATCTATCCATAAAAAATTGGCGTTCCTTTTTTCCCCACTCTTGTTAATATCCCATTATAAATGAAATAATAAAAAAATTTTTTTTATTCCAAGATAACTTTATTCATCATAATCATTACAATTTAAATATAATATAATAAATTAGCAACAGAATAATGTAATCCATCTAAAATAAAAGAAGGATATACACCAAAAATTACAGTAAATAAAACTAAAGTAAATAATAAAAAGAATTCTCTTTTAGTTAGATCACTTAAATTATAAAGAAAAAATTTACTGAAAGAACCTCCAAAAGATATTCTATTATACATATATATTGTATATGCTGCAGATAGTATAATAGAAGTACTAGCAAATAAACCTAATAAAGGTAATCTTTCAAATACTCCATAAAGAGACATAAATTCACCTATAAAATTTAAAGTTAAAGGTACAGCACAATTACCTAAAGATAATATAAAAAATAATGTAGCAAACAAAGGCATTATTTGAGCTATTCCTTTATAAAAATGTATTAATCTAGTTCCAGATCTATCATATAAAACTCCTCCTGCACATATAAATAGACCACTTGAAACAAATCCATGGGCTAAACCTAATAATATACCTCCTTCAATTCCTTGAATTGTGTTACTAAATGCCCCGATTAAATATACTGCGGCATGTGAGACTGAACTATAAGCTATTAATTCTTTAATATCTGTAGTTCTTAATGTACTAAAACTTGCATATATTATAGTAATAACCCCAATAATAAAAATTATATAAGTATAATTTAAAGAAGCTTTAGGCAGTACAGGTAAAATTAATCTAAATATTCCATATAAACTTAATTTTAAAACAATACCTGCTAATACAATACTTCCACCTAAAGGGGATTCTACATGAGCTTTCAATAATCAATTATTTAAAAATATTGTAGGTGTTTTAACAGCAAAAGCTATAAATATCCCACAAAATAAAAATATTTGAGTACTATAATCAAAATTATTTTTAAATAAAGCATCAAAATAAGTTGTACCCATTATAGAAGACATAGTTAAAATAGATAATAATAAAAATAAAGATCCTCATACGTTGTTAACATAACTAATGTATGTTATTTTCTTTAATTTTAGGTTACTTCAATTCATACCGGCTAACCGGCAATTCTGATAATACATATGTTTATAACATATTGTTATAATTTTCTAAATATATTCATATTAGATTTTATAGATTGGATTTTTAACAAACCTTCTTTAGTTAAATGTTCTTTATTTTGAATTAGGTTAACTGTTTTTTTTAAATCAGAGTAATCTAAGGCTTTAACTCCTTGGATAGGATATTCGTCAAATAACGGGATTATTTTTTCCGAAATATCTTTAAAATTTGTCACAACAAAATATACAGCAGACTGTTCTAGCATTAATTCTATTCTTCCGCAACCAATAGTAGATATTAATAATTTTATTAGTTCAATATCTCTACTATGTTGAACTATATGAAACTTTAACACTACAGATTTACCTAGCTTAGCTGTAGGTGAGTTACGTATAGATATATGAAAACACCCATCTCCGCTAGCTAGACCTGCTATTCAATTAGGATCTATTCTATTAGAATCTATAACACTTTTATGTGAAGGTCTAGATCTAGGTTTAATATCAGGAAAAGATATTTTCAATTCATCAGATAAACCTAAATTCATAGAAGCTTTTATAGAAAGAACTTTTCTAAATCCTTCTAAAGTTAGATGTTCTTTGTTTCTAATTAATGAAATTGCATCTTTAAAAAGTTTATAATCAGCTCATTTTTGACTTAACAAAGGATAAGTATCAAAATGAGATATTATTCTATCTAAATCTTTAATAGATTTAACTGTATATTGTAAAGTTGTTTCTCCGTGTTTTGTAACTGAACCTGATCCAAAATAATCTTTTACTTGACATAGTAAATCATAATCTTTATTATGTAAAGTAATTTTAAAAATAGCTTGGATTTGATAATCCATCTTATATTTATCACTTTTAAAAAAACCTAACATAAAACAACCATCTGCCTCAACTAAACCTGTAACAAATCAAGGATTAAGATCTGACTTAGTTGAGAATCGTTTGAACATATTATTTGAGATTATATTATTATCAGAATGAGAATGAATTTTTCTCCTAAAAACTGGTTTCCCAGCGACTAGAGTACACCTTACGAAATCTAAATTCCTAGACTTCGAAGAACCATCTACTCGTTGCTCTTTTACACCCTTGAAATATATAACCTTATCTAATAAGGCTATAAGTCAAGGATGATTTAGAACCGCGATCACCCATATATCTACTACTAAAAGTAGCTTTTCAATCTTGAAAACCAGTGTTGTTACCATACCTTGAGTCATTAATCAAGCCACTAAAAAAATTTCTTTTATTACTTTGGTTACTGGAGCTTTAGGGCTTCCCCGGTGTTTGGCTCTTTTACACTTGAGGTCAAATGTATATATAAAAATATAAAAACTAGCTCTTACTTTATTACTTGATCCAAATAAACCTATTAATATAAATAATGGGGGTAAGATACTCTCAAAAAATATATAAAATAATAATATATCTAAAACTAAAAAGACCCCTAATAATAAAGTTTCTAATAATAACATTATTATCAAATAAGACTTTACATTATTTGTAATTGAATTTCAATTAGATATTAAAGCTATAGGCATTATTATTGTAGTTAATAAAACAAAATATATTGAAATACCATCTACACCTAAATATATGTCATAAAAGCTTAAATCATAATGTTCTTGTATAAATTGAAATTGATTATTACTAAAATCAAATAGTATATAAATTATCAATGAAATAATTAAATTTAAAATTGAAGTTATAAAAGCTATTTTTTTATAGAAAGTAACTTTTTTTTTCTCATCTTTGTAAAAAGTAGGAAGACTATAATTAATATTACCCGAAAAAGAAGGTACTTCTAATCAAATTAAAGAATAATAAGAACGTGTGCTACAAATCAAAAATATTCCTATAATAGGAATTAATAATAAAAGATATAAAATCATGGTTTTTATTTATAAAATACCCTTACACTAACTAACACTGAAAAAAAATTAAACATATAAAAAATTTTTTTTATAAGAGATATATTAACAAGACAAGAAATAAATTAAAACTAAATAAAGTATAATATATACATTAATTATATTAATTTGAAGCTGCAAGCTGCAAGCTGCAAGCTGCAAGCTGCAAACTGCAAGCTGCAAGCTGCAAGCTGCAAGCTGCAAGCTCTAAATTTTTTTTTATAACCATGTGCGATATAAGAAACCCCTGCAAAATAACCAAATAATATAGAGATTTAGATAAAACCCCTATAAGGTTATTGTTATTATAGCTTTGTTATATATGCTTATGCTTATCCTTATGCTTATGCTTATGCTTATGCTTATGCTTA
>Ga0247813_10002731_pt1 | contig 11802 bp, 8 predicted proteins | sample UWRJL169409C1_FD_180719 | JGI IMG/M metagenome (GOLD analysis project Ga0247813, IMG submission 180719) | Plant litter microbial communities from Arlington Agricultural Research Station in Wisconsin, United States - UWRJ-L169-409C-1 | ecosystem: Environmental > Terrestrial > Plant litter >... | reverse complement strand
CGGTAGCTGGTCTCCTTTATACAAAGTAACCGCTAACGGATCATAGCCCGGTTCATTCTGTAGTACCCCCATCGGCTGGTCGTCCGTAAAATAAATTACCTTCCATTCTTTATCCCAGTTATACACGTTGGCAGTCAGCCTTTTCTGATTACCTTCCTCCGCAACAAATAAACTCAGCTGGTCTGTCCGGTCTTTCCCTGTGGGTTTGTAATACCATTTCAGTTCAGTCCCTTCCACCTTGTAAACACCGTAACCGCGAGGTGTGCCGTCTTCACAAATAGGTCCTGTCCACCATGCACCGCATACAGTACCATGGTTATGTTCAAAAATACCGTTTCTGATTACATTCTGGTTATAATGTGTGTGACCCGACATGATATGGACGTTTTTAAAGCCCGCCAGTAGAGCATAAAAATCGTCCCTGTTTTTAACCGCATCATGTACCGGGATGTGCAGGTTAATGATCAACAGTTTATCTTTAGAGACTTCCGCAAGATCTTTCTTCAACCATTGGAGCTGCTCCGATGTAATATACCCATCATAGTCACGGTCAGTCCCCAGGTAGCGCACATTTTCCATCACCACATAATGTACCTTTCCCCGGTTGAAAGAATAATAAGTTGGTCCGTACACTGCCTTAAAAGTAACATCCGAAGTTTCGTCGCCACCCATCCGGTAATCCATATCATGGTTACCCAGAGCCTGGAAAAAAGGAACCCCCATTTGCGCAACCGCCTGGTTGTAATCCGTAAATAATGCGTGGTTGTCCCAAACAATATCTCCTACACAAATTGCATGTACCAGCTCGTCCTTACCAAACTCACCCAGTAACTGCTGCATATCCGGCACAGTCGTATCCATCATTTGTTTTACATCCTTTTTATTCCTCACCTGCGGGTCTGCCCAAATAATAAAATTGTGTTCATCATCTTTTCTGTGCAGCTTTTTCAACTGAAAGTCATACGTATTCAGCTGTTTACCAAGTATATGATAATGCCTTGCAATATTATTTTCCGCCAGAAACTCATACCCCGCCGGTGTGCTCAGCCATACTGAAGTGGCTTTTTCATGCGTAGTAAAACTATAATTCCCACCTTTGTCCGTTTTCACCACAGTGTATCCATCAGAAACGACTACCCCGGACAGGCCCCTTCGCCCATCTGTCACCTTTCCACTAATCCGCTTTCCACTGCTCAGGAAAGAAAAAGGAAAAGTACGGAGACTGATCAGTGTACCAGCCCCCAGTAAACCGAATCTTTGTATAAATAATCTTCTGTTCATCTTTTATTAAAAATATTTTAGTTTGAATAAATCGCTATATCCTCAATACATAACCTGCCATTTAAAATTGACGGTACACTGCTTGCACCTAAGCCCAGTTTCGTGATTCTGAATCTGACCTTACCTTTAAGATTCAATGAAACCGTTTCCTGTCTCGATCCTCCTGTAGCCGTTTTAAAATCCGGTGCCGCAGCAACCCATGTCATACCGCCATCTGCAGAATATTCCAACCTGAATGTACTGCTCACATCCGTAGAATACGAACCCTGCCAGAAAGTAACTTTAGAAGCTCCATTGTTGAGGTCGAAGTTCATCTGTAAATATGCGGGAACAGTCAGGTTTTGCTGCATCCGGATACATTGTGATCCCGGCGCATTAAACCTGTCACGGTTTGCGTTCAGGTTACCGAGGATCGACATTTCCAGCTTCCAGCTACCCGTTTTTAATTGAATATCGTTGTTCGGAACCGCAGGCGTGTTCATATTGTATGAAGGTTTAACAGTCGCATCCGGGCTTTCAAAACTTTCCGGCCAGTTTGGATAGATCGGCCCGCTTGCATTCTCCACATCGGCAATCGTCCTGATCCTCAGCTGCTGCAGGTTTCCGTAACCGCCAAGTTCGTTCCCGTAAACAGGAATCACAGTATAACTTGCACTTGCAGGCATAGCATTAGCCGCAAAAGTTGCATCCTGCCCGGTGTATAAAGTAAAAACTGTACCTGAACCATCGTCCAGCGTTTTGCTGCCTGCATAGACATCACCTGCCGCAGGTAAGGGTTTTGTATCCGCAGTAATTTTAATCACCGTACTTTCATAAACATCATAGCTGGCATTTAGCACGCCCAAACTAACAGACTTGGGTATGATTACCTTTCCTGAACTGATCTTCCGGATGTGTCCCGAAGAAATCCCTTTTAATTGTAAAGAACCGCCGTCTTTCGAAAGTGTAGCCGTCTGAAGGTCGATCACCAGTGAATCCCCTGCCACATAAGCCACCTTCTCCGATCCCATATTAATTACTATACCACGCGTAAGTCCACGGCTGCTGTTCTGCATAATGAACGAACCTGCAGGCAGGTTTGTACTTTCCGAACCCGCAACTACCACACCTGTTGTAGATATGGCACCGCCCAGCAGATCTGCGGTAAGTTTAACGTCCGCATTTTTATAGATATTTTTTACTGCGAACAGTGGTGCGAACGGGTTCAATGTCCCGGTTGCCGGATTAACATCCTTTTTACAGGAATTGAGTAGCATCACCCCTATTACCAGCATGATGATTACTGTATATATTTTTTTCATGATCCTTTTTTCTGATTTTATTTATTCCACCACATTTTTGTATTCAGGTCGTCCGCGCCAAATGCAGCAACTGCAGCAGTGTAGTTTGCACCATTAGCCGATTGTACAAATACCGGATACCTTAACCTCACCGGCATCAGTCCGCCATTCTGCAACCCTGCCCCTTTTGGCAAATTAGGATGTCCTGTCCGCCTGTATTCAAACCACTGCTGAAAATCGGTGAAGAACAACGTATAATATTTTTGCAAATGGATTTTTTCCAGTTTGAAATCTGCATTATCCACTTCGTTCCATGCCAGTACCGGATTGTTCAGGTAATTTGCAGGAACGGTAACACCCCAGAAAGTGATCGCATTGTTTACCCCGTTTTCATAATAAACTTTAGGATCACCAGCTATATATCCTTTTAATGCCGCCTCAGCCAATATAAACTGCAGTTCTGCGTAATTCATGATATTACCTAACAGCGGTTCATTGATTAATAATGGATTATAGGCCGACTGGCGCTCGGGTATTTGTCCTCTCACATAACCGCTCGGGATCCCCGCATAAGTACCGCTTGCCTGTGTGGCCCATAATGGACGGCGCGGGTCATTCCAGTTGTTCAGTGTATTGATAAAAAACTCTGATAAACCATTATCTCCGTTAAAGTCAAACGGGCGGTAAGTGTTAAATGCAGAAGTATATGGAGGAACAGTTGTATATCTGATTACCGCAGATTCTGCGTTACTGGTAAATATGGGATAATTCGCGCTGTTTGTATTAACAATCTCCCGGATTTTCGCTATCGAATTAGCTTCTGCTTTGGCCGAAGCCCTTAGCAGTAAACGCAGGTACAGGCTGTTACCAAATTTTCTCCAGTTCGCAATAACGCCAGCAGAGGCAGCACCTGCCGTCCTGCCATATAGCGGGTCGTAACCCAGTTGTTCAGTGCTTAATGCAGTACCTGTAGCCAGTAAAGTGTTGGCCTCTTCCAGTTTCCTGAAGAGGTCAGTATAGATACTTTGCTGCGTATCGAATTTGGGCTGATATATTCCTTCCCTCCCTTTTGCCGCTTCGCTGTAAGGCACATCACCAAAAGTATCCGTTAACAACGAGCTTACGTACACATCACAGATCAGCGCCATCCCCATATGGGTGGTCCTGTTTAATATCTTGGCGCGGCTGTACATATCACGGAAGTTAGTGAGCTGCAGATACCAGTTGTTCCACATATAGTCAGATTCTCCGGGACGTACAATAAACCGGTGGATTTCGTCACCGTCTGATACCGTAACATGGTCTTGCATCAGCTCATTTGTTAAACGTAATGCGCGGGTATTGTTTCTGCTGACCACATCCCATAAAGCAGGTGATAACAATGCTTCCGGCAGTGCATCCGTGCTTTTATTGGGATCAGTATTGATCTCTTTAAAATCTTTTTTACACGCTGTAACCAGCAGTACTAAAGAAAGAGAAAAAAGTAGTAATGATTTATATTTTATATTCATGATCTGTTATCCTAGCTTATTAAATACCAATAGAAATGTTAAGTCCGAAAGTGCGGGTAGACGGGAACTGGGCGCTTTCAAAACCTGCGGAGATTTCACCTTCCGAGCCCAGGGTACCAAATTCCGGATCAAAAGCCGGCCAGTTGGTAAACATGAGCAGGTCACGTCCGTACACTCCTATCGTTGCACGCTGTAAACCAAGCCTGCGTACCAGTTTTGGTCCGAAACTATAATCCAGTCTTGCCTCCCTGAACTTGATGAAGTCGGTACTGAATACATTGGACTCCACATTGTCTCGAACAAAATGTGCTTTATAATAAGCTGCCGCACTTGGTGCTACAGTTGTATTCGGACTATAGGTGCCATCTGCGTTGAGCACTACACCATCACCGATAATTCCGTTGTAACGGCCCGGAATAGTCTTTTTCAATTTTCCTTCCTCCGCTAATACTGCGTGGGTCAGTGAATACGCCTTCCCCCCAAACTGGGCGTCGAACAGTAAATTCAGGTTAAATTGTTTGTAGCTGATATTGGTTCCCAATCCTGCCTTGTACCTCGCAGTAGAATTGCCCAGGTATTTTGTGGTCTGACCCAAAACAGGGTATCCGCCGGCGTAAACAATTTGTCCGTCGGGCGATCGCTGATAACCTAAGCCATAGATATCACCCATACTTCCACCTGGCCTGGCTTCGATCGTTCCTCTCGGACCCGAAGAAAGTACAAATGTGTTGATACTGTCTGTCAGTGCCACCACTTTATTCTGATTGGTAGAGAAAGTTCCGTAGAAATTCATGTTAAGCCCCGATTTCGTCTTAACCGGCGTTCCGCTGATCGTCACTTCCAATCCTTTGTTTGAAATCTCCCCGGCATTCACGATCAGTGAGTTGTAACCCGAAGCACGGTCTACCGGTGAGGTGAATATCTGGTTGAAAGTATTGTTATTGTACACCGCTACATCCACAGAAAAACGGTTATTGAACATCTTCATTTCCATTCCCAGTTCCACCGTATTTGTACGCAGTGGTTTTAAACCTTCATTTGCAATAAAAGAAGGATTGGTCAGGCTACCCGGGAACGGTGTAGCACTATAAGAATAAGCCGTATAATAGGGAGTGGTTCCACCACTTCCCACACTTGCCGCGGAAGCCCTTAATTTCAGATAAGAAATCGCAGCCGGTAATTTCATCTTTTCCGATAAAATAGCACTCAGGGCTACCGAAGGATAAGCGATAGAAACATTATCGGTAGAAATAGGTGTAGCTAAAGTACTTGCCCAGTCATTTCTCGCACTCACATCCATGTAAAGGAAATTATCGTAACTCAATGATCCTAGCGCATATAAACTGTTTACCGCATACCTGCTTTTGTAAGGAAGGGTAATGAGGGCATTACGGGAATTGGCAAACGTAAATGAATTAGGGTAAAGTAACTGGTCCGCCCTTACCTCGTCACGTTGGTACCTGTTTTGCATCTGGCTGCCACCTGCTGTAATACTGTATTCGAATTTCGAAAGAAACGTGCTGTTATATCTCAACAGAAAATCACTGTTAATTTCCTGATTGAAGATATTTTGCGTGCGGTACATACCCGTAGCATATTTGTTGGTATTAAAAGGACGCTGCTGTGATCTCGCTTCATAGGAGAGGTCCATCGAGGTTCTTACCATTAAGCTCAGGTTCTTCAGGAAATTGTATGTTGCACTTACATTCCCTACCACGTTATTCCGATTGGATTTGTTCAGCATTTCGTTAGCAATAAGGTATGGGTTATCCAGCAGACTGCTGAAGGGCCTGTTCTGCGCAATCCCTTCCTGTCCCGGCAACCAGTAATCCTTAAACCAGTCAATATTCATATTGGGTGTAAGGCCCCTGATAAAGTACATGATCGACTGGTTATTGTAACCCGTAGACGGGAGGTTATCCGAGTATTTATTAGTGTAGTTTACCTTTCCTGCAATCTGCAGTTTATCATTTACCTTGTGATTAAGCGATAAGGCTACTGTATTTCTCGTATATCCCGTATTCGGAATAATCCAGTTGTTCTCCAGGTTGGTGATTGAAAGACGGGCAGAAGTATTTGCATTTCCTCCATCCAGTGCAACGCTGTTCAAAAATGTGATACCCGTATTAAAAAAGTCTTTGTGGTTATTCGGATAAGGAACCCATGGGAGCCGTTCCGAACTGGTGGTCCGTGTAATCGGGTCATACTGGTAATAGGATTGTCCGTCAAATTTCGGTCCCCATGCAGAACTTGTACTCCGGGTACTTGCCCCATCAGCAGTAGCAAGGTAAGAATAATACAGGTCCTGTCCCGCATCGCCTTGTCCGTACTCATACTGATATTCCGGCCAGCGGGAAATCGTTTCTATCGACGTATTGGAATTGATTGAAACGCCAATGCCTTTCTGGTTTAACCTGCCTGATTTGGTTGTGATGATTACCGCACCGTTTCCACCTCTTGATCCGTATAAAGCCGTTGCGGCAGGACCTTTTAAAACAGAAACTGATTCGATATCATCGGGATTAATATCCGCAAGGCTATTCCCGAAATCTGCCGGCGAATCCGCAGACAGGTAGGCATTACTCCCGGTTCCTGTAGATCTTCCGCTGCTGGAGCTGGTAATCATTCCGTCAATTACAATCAGTGCAGTGCTCTCCCCTGAAAGGGAATTCTCCCCACGAAGGATAATTTTATTTGATCCTGCTGGTCCGCCGCCAGATTTAATCAGGTTTAATCCCGCAACCTTACCAGTCAGCGCATTCGTCCAGTTATTAGAAACCGCATTAGTCAGGTCCTCTGTTTTCAGCGTAGAAACCGAATATCCCAGCGCTCTTTCTTCCCTTTTTATACCCAACGCAGTAACTACAACTTCGTTCAGCTGCTCACTCGATTCTTTCAGAACAATCTGGTAAACTATTTGCTCAGTAACTGTCACAAAGAATTCCTGGTAGCCGATCATGCGCACCATCAATTTGTCGCCACGCTCTGCCATCAGGTTAAACACACCTTTGTCGTTTGTTGTCACCACCGTCTTCCTGTCTCTTTCAGTGAATACGCTCGCACCCGGAACGGGCTGACCGCCTGCGTCAGTAACTTTTCCTGAAATTGCTACCTGGACGATTACTTTTCGTTTTACTACCACGGTATTATTGATCAGCTCATAAGTTAGCGGCTGGTTCCTGAAGCAGGCTGCTAATGCCTGCGTAACAGAACCTCCAGTGATGTTTACCGTAACAGGTTTCGCATCAGCCAGCATTTGGTTATTAAACAGAAACTGATAACCGGACTGTGCCTTGATTTTCAGTAACACACTCTTCAGGGAAACATTGTTTTCATGGAGATTAACCTGCTGTGCCCTGGCTACTGCATTAACTTGCAGACAGAGGATCAGCAGGAATAAAAACGTAAGCTTCATGATCCTGATCAGCTTGCAGGACATGGATTTTGTAATTTTCATTCTTGGTAGGTTTGTAAAAGTTGTTTATAAATTTTTGTTAATTGGTGTATGATTTAATTATTCTGCTTGGGTAACGATTACATTCCCATCTGCCATTTTATAGTGGATTGTCTCCGTCATTTCCAGCATTTTTAAAACTTCGGATACATATTTATATTTAGAAATCGTCCCTGTGTAGGTCAGACTTTTATCTGTGCGTAAATCCGTGAAAGACACGTCATACCATCTGGAGAGCCTGCGAGATATCGCACCCATATCTTCATTATCAAAAATGAACTGCCCGTTTTTCCAGGCCATTGTCTGTTCTATGTTTGCCGTTTTGACCACAAACCCATTATTGCCATTCGTTACCCCCTGCTGTCCTGGTTTTAATACTTGCTGTCCCCCTGCGCCGCTCAGTTTTACCGATCCTTCCAGTAAAGTGGTCCTAATACCTGGTTCATCCGGATAAGCCATGATATTAAAATGGGTTCCCAGCACTTCGACCTGCATTTTTTCCAGCTGTACGATAAATGGCATTTTCGCATTTTTTGCCACTTCAAAATAGGCTTCACCCTTCAGGCTAACCTGTCTTTTATTGCCCTTAAATTGTACTGGAAAAACCAGTGAAGAGGCCGCATTCAACCACACCCGGGTTCCGTCGGGAAGCATCAGTTCATATTGTCCACCCTTGGGAACGATCAGCGTGTTTGTGGACTGCTCCTGAAACGCTGGATTTCGTAGCTGATCTGGTACTGTATTTAGACCCCCGTAAACCAACTGGTCACCAGCAGTCTTCCGGATCGCCGTTTGTCCGTCAACCGCCAACGAACCACTATCCGCCTCGTTAAGATCTATCCTGCTGCCATCGGAAAGGATCAGCAATGCTTTATTGGTACCTGGCGCATAATCTGTTTTGATCTTTACCGCAGATTTTGCGGTGCTGTTTTCCTGTTTTCCGGAGGGTTTTATCCAGAACAGCGCTATCGAGAGTGCGCACGCTATCGCTGCGGCTAGCGCAAAACGCTGCCATGACCTGTTATTTTTCACTATAGTTACAGGAACCTGTGCCTGAAGATTATTGAATTTATTCCAGGCTGACAGTTGCTTATCGCCCGTCCACTGCGGCAGCTGGTCAGCACCCACTCTTTTTGCCGCTGCTATCATGCAGGAAGTAATGTAGTCATGATCAACGTCCATCGCCAGGTAGAGCCGGACAGCCTCTTGTTCCTGTGCTTTACACCCTCCCGTAAAATATTTAATGAGGGTATCCTCCCCTGGTCTTTCCATATATAACTTGCGTTTATATAGGAGATGCCATAAACTTGAGACTACAACTAGTGTGAAAAGAAACTTGATGTTAAGCTAACATCTGCTTAACATTGGCTGCGGATTATCGGATTAAAGTGACTGCAGCGCCTACTACAAAAACCATGGATAAGGCTTCCGGGTAATCCTGAAATTCTTTTCGCAATAACTTTAAAGAAGAAGTGATGTGATTGTTGACTGTATTTACGGACAGCCCTTTTACATTAGCTATCTCTTTCTGGCTCATTCCCCGCTCTCTGCTTAAGACAAAAACCTCCCGTTGTTTTTCAGGCATTTTATCCAGTGCGGCATCATATTTCAGCTGCAGCTCTTTGACAGAAAACTCAGGGTGTTCAACAGTACCAAGGTTGACCAGCGGTACAGCATCCAGTTCTTCTGTAACCAGCATTTTCTTTCTGTAGTGACGGGCAATCTGGTTGCGTAAAATCCCGAATAAGTAATCATCAAAATCAATGATGGTGCCTATTTGACTTTTATATTTCCAGATATTCAGCATCACATTCAGGGACAGCTCTTCGGCATCTTCGACATTTTTGAGGGAACGGAAAGAAAAGGAAATCAGTTTAGGCAGGTAATAATCGAACACCCGCTGAAAAGCCCGTTCATCTCCATCTATCCATTCATCTAAATATTGCCGGTTTAACTTATCCATTTCGTCGCATTATTTTTATCAAAAATAAGCAGCCAATGTTAAGCCAGTGTTACGTTTACTAAATGCATCCGGAAAGCACTTTTTAAAGCAGAAGAGAGTCAGCTCGTTAAGTTATTTTTAAAGAACTGATGTCACAGTAATAGGCATACAATTCTTTTGTAGATTTCGCGATATTAAATTTCAGAAAACATTGTTGCCATAAACCTGTTAGAATAATACCTATCACATTCGACTATGATCAAAATACATAACTCCAAAGGAATTTCTGCATCAGTATTTTTTGCGGCAATTAAAAGCACATTCACAGATTTCATCAATGATGATTTAACGCTTAAACTGGAATTTGAATTCACGCAACTGGAAGACACCATTCTGATCAGTCAGCCGGCACTCAAAGAAAAAAGTGTTTATACAGTGACTTTTGCAGGTGATGACGTATTGGTGAACAAGTCTGCGCAAACTTATGAAGTCCCGTTGTTTGAGGAACGTTTAATTGCCTTTATCCATATTACTGTCGACTGATAATTTTAACAGATCGCTACTGGTAAAGCAGATTACAAAAATAATAACCCAGCTAATGATTATGTTTACGTAAGTCATACCGCTGTTAACGTAATTTATTGAGCCAGCTGATTTTTTTCATTTACTTTCAGAAGTATAATTCAGATTATATCAAGTGCAGAGCACTATGGTATTTGATTTACTGCTGTAAAAATGAAAATATTTCTAATAATAACAATGACGTTGTTCTTTCTCTGTATCCTGTACCTGCGACTGGAGCAGTCATCAAAAATCAAAAAATACGCAAACGAAATTATTGATTCGCTATTTATTACCTCAGATAACGTTAAACTTTGCAAACAGAGCCATTGTATTGAAGCGATAAAAAATGAGGTGAAAACGTACCGTAGTTTTATCGTGATATACAAAGAACATGAAAAATGGCGGGTACAACGAAATAGAAAAAAGAACATCGCTCTGATCAATTCTTATCATGGTGCTAACCTGATCTTATGGCAAGGCAATGCCAAGGTCAAAGGTATAGAATTGGACAACGAGGAACAGGTAATAGTATTAGCCTGATCTATTTAAAGGCAGTATCCCTCCAGTTTCTGGAAGGATACTATATCAATTATTGTATATCTTTTGGTTTTTGCTGTTCATAAACCTGGTGGGCCACCATGCTGTCCGGTGTAATATTGCCCATCCCCACTTGTATCTTGTTTTTCAGTCCTGAAGTCACTTTGTCTTTGCCGGACATCAGGGCTGCATAACCATCTTTGGCCACATCTGCGGGATCTGATAACGCATCTTTATCCTGTACCGCTTTACTGTCCAGCATATCTGCTTTATTAAAAAAGTCGGTATCTGTTGCGCCTGGTAAAAGTGCTGTAACAGTAATATTTGTCTCCTTAAGCTCCTCACGGATTGCTTCCGTAAATGAAAGTACAAATGCTTTGGTACCATGATAAACCGATTGCCATGGCCCTGGTGTTTTACTGGCAATTGAAGCCAGATTAAGGATTTTACCAGAGTTTCTGCTGACCATATCCTGCAGAAATGATTTGGTGAGAATAACCAGTGCGGAGATATTGAGGTTAATGATATCCAGCTCCCGCTCTATATCTGTATCTTTAAATTCACCATATACCCCCTGCCCGGCATTATTGACTAATACTTCGATCTCAATACCCAGGTTTTTAACATCGGCATAAAGGCTGGCGGCCTGCTGATTATCAAATAGGTCTTTTTCAATAGTGACCACTTCAATGCCTGCCTGGCGGAATTCCCGCGCTCTATTGTCCAGCTCCTGCTCGTTGCGTCCCACGATCACTAAATTATAGTGGTCGGCCGCAAACAGCTTTGCCAACTCATAACCGATACCACTGGTAGCACCGGTAATTAATGCATATTTATTTTCATTTTCCATAGGTAAAAAAGTTAGGTTGCAATCATTTTTAACAAATTTTTAAGATTTGAAACAGCAACATATCACTTGGAAGAAAGTTTCAACAATTAATCTATAAAAGGGTATAAACACAGAAAGACCCGCACAAGGCGGGTCTTTCTGTTATAGATATCAGTTCAGATTAAAATAATGAGAACTCAACTCTTCTGTTTTGCTGACGACCAGCAGCAGTTTTGTTTGTTGCAATTGGTTGGTTCGGACCGTAACCCGTTGCCTCAATTGTAGATGGGTTAGCGCCCTGAGATACTAAGTAAGCTTTAACCGCTTCTGCTCTGTCTTTAGATAAAGCTAAGTTTAGAGCCATTGAACCTGTATTATCAGTGTGACCTGCTAATTTAAGGCTG
>Ga0247813_10002730_pt1 | contig 11805 bp, 9 predicted proteins | sample UWRJL169409C1_FD_180719 | JGI IMG/M metagenome (GOLD analysis project Ga0247813, IMG submission 180719) | Plant litter microbial communities from Arlington Agricultural Research Station in Wisconsin, United States - UWRJ-L169-409C-1 | ecosystem: Environmental > Terrestrial > Plant litter >... | reverse complement strand
GGCGCCATTGTGCTCGGTGCCTACATCGATGACGTGGGCCGGCGCAAAGGTTTGATCGTGACCCTGTCGATCATGGCCAGCGGTACGCTGTTGATCGTGCTGGTGCCCGGATACGCCAGCATTGGCCTGTGGGCACCGGCCCTGGTCTTGCTCGGACGGCTGCTGCAGGGCTTCTCGGCTGGCGCCGAATTGGGCGGGGTGTCGGTCTACCTGTCGGAAATGGCCACGCCTGGGCGCAAGGGCTTCTACACCAGCTGGCAGTCCGGCAGCCAGCAAGTGGCGATCATCGTTGCCGCAGCACTGGGCTACGGCTTGAACCAGTGGTTGGCGCCTGAGCAGATCAGCGAATGGGGCTGGCGCGTACCGTTTGCCGTGGGTTGCATGATCATCCCGTTCATCTTCCTGCTGCGGCGCAGCCTGCAGGAAACCGAAGAGTTCGCCAATCGCACCCATCGTCCGACCATGAAGCAGGTGGTGGCAACACTGGCCAGCAACTGGGGTGTTGTCATCGGCGGCATGTTGATGGTGGCAATGACCACCAGCGCCTTCTACCTGATCACCGTGTATGCACCGACCTTCGGCAAGACCGTACTCAACCTGACCACCACCGACGCCTTGCTGGTGACGCTGCTGGTCGGCGTATCGAACTTCTTCTGGTTGCCCATCGGCGGCATGCTCAGCGACCGCTTCGGGCGCAAGCCGATGATGATAGCGATGACCGTGCTGACGCTGTTCACCGCTTACCCGGCGCTGTCGTACCTGGCTCAGGCAGCGAGCTTCTCGCACATGCTTGAAGTGCTGCTGTGGTTCTCGTTCCTCTATGCGCTCTACAACGGCGCAATGATCCCGGCGCTGACCGAGATCATGCCGGTCGAGGTGAAAGTGGCCGGGTTCTCGCTGGCTTACAGCCTGGCCACGGCGTTGTTTGGCGGCTTCACCCCAGCCATGTCGACCTGGCTGATCCACCTCACCGGTGACAAGGCTGCGCCGGCGTACTGGGTAACCTTCGCTGCTGGCTGCGCGTTGTGTGCCACGCTGGTGTTGTACCGCCGGGTCAAGACCGCTCAGCCACACGCGGCGGTTTGATCGGGTTGTGACGACGCCTGGCGGCTCAGCTGCCAGGCATCAGCCCGCGCGTGGCGCTGCAGGTTACCGGGTGGCGGCAGGGTGCCTTTGATACGCCGAACTGAGGGCGCCTGGCCTGACGAGAATCGCTGGCAAAAGAAAGCCCGCTGCTAGGCGGGCTAAGGTCTATCACGTAGGGATGGGTATAGTCTGCCAAGTCGCTCGTGAAAACTAAGTGAAAGGCAGGTCAATGGAGTGTCAGACCTGTGCCACTTTTGCCTCGGATGCCTATGGAGAATCGCCATGGCTGATGCAAGCAACGATGATCGCCCCGTGTACCAGGCCGCCTGCCATTGCGGGACTGTGCAGTTTTCAGTGCGCTTGACCGATGGTGTGCGTACTGCGCGCCGGTGCAACTGCTCGCTCTGCCGTATGCGCGGTGCCGTTGCGGTATCAGCCAACCTGGGCGATATCACCGTCACCCAAGGGCAAGAGGCGCTCACGCTTTATCAGTTCCACACGCGTGAAGCAAAGCACTACTTCTGCTCCAAGTGTGGCATCTACACCTTCCATCAGCGCCGTTCTGCGCCTGATCAGTACGGGGTCAATGTGGCCTGTATTGAAGGCATGAGCCCGTTTGATTTCCCTGAGGTGACTGTCAGTGATGGCCGCACTCACCCTAAAGACCGCTTAGATGGGGGCTCGCGAGTGGCAGGCTGGCTGCGCTACGAGAGCAATCCTGAGTGATTATCCAGCTTGTCTACTCGGCTTCCGAAACTGGCGGATGATAGATGCGATCAGCGTGGACAGCTCGCTGCCCTGCTCGGGCTGCGTCTGCAGCAGCTTCAAGCCTGCGCAGCGATACTGGCTTTGCTTTGGAACATGGCGGTGTCAGCCTTGAAAATCAAATCGTCGAGGTCTTCACCATCTTCCGGATACCACGCCACCCCTAGGCTGGCGCTAACCTTGATTTGGCCGTTTCCCCATGGAATGGGCAAGGCGACGGCTTCGCAGATTTCCCCGGTGACGCGCTGGATATCGTTTCGGTGATGCGCGCCGTCGAGCAGCACGACAAATTCATCACCGCCCATGCGCGCCGCTATTTCAAACTCGCAAATATTGGATTTGATTGCCGAGGCTGCGTGGATCAGCATGGCATCGCCCGCCTGGTGGCCATAACGATCATTGATCTGCTTGAAGTGATTCAAGTCGATATAGCACAAGGCCAGATGCTCTCCACGCTTTCTTGCGTCGAGCAGCCTCTGACTAGCGAAGGGAATAAAACTATTTCGATTTGGTAAGCCAGTCAGGCTGTCATAGAAAGCCAGCTTGTGTACTTCCTCTTGGGCGAGTTTGCGCAACTTTATCTCGTTGCGTAGATGGCGCTGGGCATTCAACAGAATCAGAGCGAACATCAGGACAAGCGCAGAGCCGATGCTGACCAGAACAATGGTCTTGCGCAGTCGCTCGACGAGTTGCGGCGGGTTGGGGTCGTAGATGAAGTTTTCCAATCCGGCAATACTGTCGACCATGCCCAGTTCGAGGAAAGTCTCAGCCATACGTTGCCAGCGCCCTGGGTTCATATGACCGATCTCGATCAGGTCAGATACCACTAGCGGACGCATGGCCTCAGCTTCGAATTGCAAGTGCGCGCGACTTTTCTCCACCGAATACTGATTGAGCAGCAGGTCTATGATTTGCTCGGGGTTATCCATCGCGTAGCGCCAGCCGCGCAGGGTGGCGCGGCGGAAGGCCTCGACGCGCTGCGGATGCTCGTCAATCTCGGCCTGGCTGGTGAACAGGATGTCGCTGTAGAAGTCGATCCCGTAAGTAACGGGCGAGATGATGTTGTATGCCACGCCCCGTTCTTGCAGGTAGAAGGGCTCGTTGGTCAGGTATGAGTTGAACGCCGTCACTTTACCGCTGGCCAGATCCCCAATTTGAAAACTGCTGGGTATCAGATGTAGTTTTTCGAGGGCTATACCTTCGCTACGGAACATCGCCAGAAAATCGGCATCTGTCTGCGCATTCATCAGCATCAACGGCTTGCCGATCAGGTCGTGCACAGTGCGAACACCTTGATCTGTACGAGCCACGAGCACAGAAGGTGAGTGCTGAAAAATCACCGCCAGAGCTACCAAGGGCTTTCCATGCAGGCGTGCGTAGAGCAATTCACTATTGGCTTCGCCGTACTGGGCACGCCCAGAGAGCACTTCTTCGACCGGTGTGACATTGGGGCCGCCTTCGTGCAAGCGCACGTCCAGCCCTTCTTCCTGGTAATAGCCCTGAGCGATGGCGGCGTAGTAGCCCGCGAACTGGAACTGATGTTTCCAACGTAGCTGTACATCAATCACTTGCGCAGCACTATTCTCTTGAGTGACAGGGCTCGCCCACGCAGCCTGAGCCGAGAGCAGCACAAAACACAGCAGTCGACGCAGCCGAACCAGCAGAACTCTCTCCGGCCGGTCGAGCGCGTTAGAACAGCAACGGAGGCTGGGCATCGTGAAGGTCCGTTAATCGCGCTCATGGTTGAGCGTGCAAGGCGTTGCAGGGCATGGGTCGGCATTGTGACATCGCGCATGCAGGGCCAGCAATCGCCAGCCACGATAACCAAAGCGGCCGTTATCCTCGCTTCGGCGTGGCTGGCGCCTGCTTTTCTACAACAGGCAACTACCGACCAAAACGGTCAGTCGGACCCGGCAGCTTTCGACCCCAAGCTGCCACCTACACACTACTGCTACCCTTTCGCTGAATTTGGATCGACGCGTAAGGAGGGAAAATGTTGAAGGATGCCTACCGCTATAAAGTGTGGGCCGATGAGCGCACCTTGGCCGCTTTGGCAGACTTTGAAGGAAAGGGCCAGGCCACGCCAGCGTTCGAATTCATGCGCCAACAGCTCAACCATATGGTCATAGTCGAGGAATTGTTCAAAGCTCGCCTGCTGGGCGAGCAAGCGCCGCATCCTGCAACTAATACCGCGGTCATTCCTGATCTGCACGCCCTCACACAGCGCCTGACCGCATGCGATGCGTGGGCCACCGATTACCTGGCGCGCATTACCCCGACGGAGCTTTGCAGCACTGTAAGTTTTGTGTTTTCGGATGGGCAGCATGGGGCGTTGACGCGCCAGGAAATCCTCTTCCACCTCATCAACCACGGCACCTATCACCGGGGCGCGATTGGCCATGCGCTTGATCTGGTCGGAGGCAAACGTCCGGCTGATACCTACACCGTGTTCATTCATGGCGCCGAACCGCAGCGTCGCCAGTCGGCATCTGGATAGACGCGACATCTAGTGTTTCGAGATCTTCTGCTGGTGTCAGCGAAAGCCAGAGGGGAGCATGACTCGCGGCAACCGACGCCGAGTTTGAGCTGATCAACTACTACTTTCAGTCGTCCAGCGAAGGAGAAGGTCTCGAGATCGAAACACACTGAATCTGACCGCTTCGGCATTAAATCCAATGTCCGCAATCTACCCATAGCGGCCATTCGCGGAAGACAGTTACCGACCAGAGGCGGACGCTCAAGACTGGTTACTTTCGGCCAATTGCTGCCATTCGGCCCCGTTTTGGGGGGCAGACGAGGATGTTAAAAATGAATCGCCCCGAGTTTCATAGATGCCTTCGAGCCTCAGGGATACCAGCCCAGTCCCAGTGGGACTGTCCGCTTTTGGCCGATTTCTGCCCTCCTTGAAGGGCAGCTATGGGTCGAAAGCGGTCATCCTCGACCCTCTGGTTTAGACCCTTCACAGCCAGTCGTGTAAGGCTGCAATTACTACTGCTCCAAATGCGGAATCAATGTCTTCCACCAGCGCCGTCCTGCGCCAGATTAGGACGGGGTCAATGCGGCTTGTATTGAACGCCCTGACCAAGAATCGCAGGCAAAAGAAAGCCCGCTGCTAGGCGGGCCAAGGTCTATCACGTAGGGATGGCTATAGATTGCCAAGTCGTTCGTGAAAACTAAGTGAAAGGCAGGTCAACGGACCGTCAGACCTGCGATTTGGCGCAAATTTCACGCCTCACTCATCTCTTCCAACCGCCGCGGCGCCACACGCCCGGCCAGACCAATCCGCATGTCATTGCCACTCGGTTGCTGATAAACACTCAGGCCGAACTCCGGCAGCACCGCCAGCAGATAGTCGAACACATCGCCCTGAATCCGCTCGTACTCGGCCCACGCGGTCGTGCGGGTAAAACAGTAGATTTCCAACGGCACGCCTTCGGCGGTGGGCTGCATCTGGCGGACCATGCAGGTCATGTTCGGGTGCACGTCGGGGTGGGCTTTCAGGTAGGCCAGGGCAAACGCGCGGAAGGTGCCGATGTTGGTCAGCTTGCGCCGGTTGGCCGAGAGGTCGGCGACCAGGCCCTGGGCTTCGTTCCAGTCCTGCAGCTCTTTGCGCTTGCTTGCCAGGTAGTCGCCCAGCAGGCGTACGCCGGCCAGGCGCTGCTCTTCTTCGAGGGTGAGGAAGCGTACGCCGGCGGCGTCGATGAACACGCTGCGTTTGATCCGGCGGCCGCCGGATTGCTGCATGCCGCGGTAGTTGCGGAACGACTCGCTCATCAGGCGCCAGGTGGGGATGGAGACGATGGTCTTGTCGAAGTTCTGCACCTTGACCGTGTGCAGGGTGATGTCGACCACGTCGCCGTCGGCGCCGACCTGGGGCATTTCGATCCAGTCGCCGACATGCAGCATGTCGTTGCTGGTCAACTGTACGCTGGCGACGAACGACAGCAGGGTGTCTTTATAGACCAACAGGAGTACCGCCGACATGGCGCCCAGGCCCGATAGCAGCAATAACGGCGAGCGGTCGATGAGGGTGGCGATGATGACGATGATGCTGAATACCCACAGCACCATCTTGGCCAGTTGCACGTAGCCTTTGATCGAGCGGGTGCGGGCGTGTTCGGTGCGCGCATAGATGTCGAGCAGGGCATCGAGCAGGCATGCCAGCGCCAGGGTCATGAACAGCAGGGTGAAGGCCAGCGCGACGTTGCCCAGGAAGTGCTGGGCGGTGGCGCCGAGCTCAGGCACCAGCTTCAGGCCGAACTGAATGATCAGCGACGGCGTGGTTTGCGCGAGGCGATGAAATACCTTGTTGTGGCGCAGGTCGTCGAACCAGCTGAGGGCTTGTTGGCGGGCCAGCAGGCGGCTGGCATGCAGCACCAGAAACCGCGCCAGGCGGCCGAGAATCAGCGATACCAGCAGCAGCACACCCAGGCCAATGGCGGCGTGCAGGGTCGGGTGTTGGTCGAGAGTGCCCCAGAGATCAAGGGCGTTGAACCAGAGTCGTTGAATGTCCATAGGCTAAAAAAGCGGTCTGTATTGCGGAACGAGGGTCAATTAGAGCGCGGATCGGGGCAAAGTTGCCAAAAGAAATTCGGTTCTGGCGGCGGAAAACGGTACCCTATGCAACTTGAATTTACGCACTTGCCCGAGGTTACCCCCGTGTTTTCCCAATTCGCCCTGCATGAACGCATCCTTAAAGCCGTGGCCGAGCTGAAATTTATCGAGCCGACTCCGGTACAGGCTGCGGCCATCCCCTTGGCGTTGCAAGGGCGAGACCTGCGGGTAACGGCACAAACCGGCAGCGGCAAGACCGCCGCGTTCGTCCTGCCGATGCTCAACCGCCTGGCAGACCTGGGCGGCCCGCGCGTCGAGATCCGTGCGCTGATCCTGCTGCCGACCCGTGAGCTGGCTCAGCAGACCCTCAAGCAGGTCGAGCTGTTCTCGCAGTTCACCTACATCAAGTCGGGGCTGGTCACCGGCGGTGAAGACTTCAAGGAACAAGCGGCCATGCTGCGCAAGGTGCCGGACGTGCTGATTGGCACCCCAGGGCGCCTGCTCGAGCAGCTCAACGCCGGCAACCTCGACCTGTCGCATGTGCAGGTGCTGGTACTGGACGAAGCCGACCGCATGCTCGACATGGGTTTTGCCGAAGACATGGAGCGTTTGTGCAAAGAGTGCGAGAACCGCGAGCAGACCCTGCTGTTCTCTGCCACCACCGGCGGCGCCGCGCTGCGCGATATCATCGGCAAGATCCTCAAGGATCCAGAGCACCTGATGCTCAACAGCGTCTCGCAGCTGGCTGAAGGCACCCGTCAGCAGATCATCATGGCTGACCATGACCAGCACAAAGAGAAGATCATCCACTGGCTGCTGGATAACGAAACCTTCCAGAAGGCGATCATCTTCACCAACACCCGCGTAGCTGCCGACCGTGTCTATGGTCACCTGGTGGCCAAGGACATCAAAGCGTTCGTGTTGCACGGTGACAAGGACCAGAAAGACCGCAAACTGGCCATCGAGCGCTTCAAGCAAGGCGGCTCCAAGGTGCTGGTAGCAACCGACGTAGCGGCCCGTGGCCTGGACATCGACGGCCTCGACCTGGTGATCAACTTCGACATGCCGCGCAGCGGTGACGAGTACGTACACCGTATCGGCCGTACCGGCCGTGCCGGTGGGGAAGGTCTGGCGATCTCGCTGATCACCCACAACGACTGGAACTTGATGTCGAGCATCGAGCGCTACCTCAAGCAGCAGTTCCAGCGCCGCCTGATCAAGGAAGTCAAAGGCACTTACAACGGGCCGAAGAAGGTCAAGGCGTCCGGCAAGGCCGTCGGCGTCAAGAAGAAAAAAGTCGACAAGAAGACTGGCGAGAAGAAGGCTGCTGCCAAGCGCAAGCCAACTGCCAAGCCGCGTCCTAACGCGCCATTGGCCAGCGTCGATGGCATGGCTCCGCTGAAAAAGCGCGCGCCCAAGCCAGAGTAAGTCTCTCCGGGGTCGCGTTCGCGGCCCCTGATCTGCGCCCGCCCTTCAGCGGCAGGCTGCAGTTGATCTAGCCGCAGGCGTTGCGACTGATCACTCCGCTTTCTTCTCCGCAGTTTTCAGCTCCTGCAGACGGTGCTCGATCAGCTGGCACTTGTCCGGCACATCCTTGCTTTCAGTCGCCAAGTCCATACCCTGCAACTCGTCGTTGATTTCCTTGGCCTTTTGCGGGTTTTGCTCAGTCAGTTGGCTGACCACCTTGGCCAGCTCTTCGCGTTTGGCGGTGGCTTCTTCGGGCGTGCAGGCCCAGCTTGGCAGGGCGATGCACAGACCGACGGCAATGGCACAGCTGCTTAGGATTTTCACGGGTTGACCTCCTTGTTGGCGTTATCCGGTTGAGGGGCCAGCGGCTGGAAAGTTCATGTGGTCAGGCCTTCTGAACGGTTGCCAACACCCGCATGTCCCACCCTGTGTACCTCTTTCCGTCTACAACAGGGAGCCATCGCCATGAGCCACTACGACTGGGATTTGATCGAACGCCTGTTGCACGAAGTGCAAAACGGCGCTGAACAAAGCTTCACGCCTCGCCCTTACGCCGAACAGCACGCCGCCGCGCTGGCCGCCAAAGGCCAACCGGTAGGTGACTTGGACCAGCTGAAAACCCGCGCCTGCGAATACGAGAAGCTGCTGCTTGATCGCGGCTACATTGCCAGCCGCCCGGAAGAAGAGGGCGGGAACGGTGAAAATTTCGTGCTCACCGAGCGTGGTTCGCGCCTGCTCAGCATGATCGACAGCAGCATCCCCGGCTTCGAGCATCCGCGTCAGGTGTTGGATGAGCAAGCCGATGCGCTGGATCAGGCGACCTTCGATCACGTGTCGTCGAAGGCGCAAATCGCTGGCGGTGCAATTTAGGCTGGCCGGGCCGGGCTTCGGCGTCCGATAATCGCAGTCTGATCCACTTATCTGCCGAGCCTTGCCCATGCCTGCAAATCACACCGAGGCCCGCCTATGAGCGCGGCCCGCAAGAACCCTGATGCCTTTGCCCTGCAATTGATGCTCGGTTTGTGCCTGATCTGGGGCAGTCAGCAGGTCATGATCAAATGGGCCGCTGCGGATATCGCGCCAGTGATGCAGGCGGCGTTTCGCTCTGGCATCGCTGCGCTGCTGGTCGGCCTGTTGATCTGCTGGAGGGGCGGCTGGGGGCAGGTGGGTAGCACTTGGCGTGCGGGGTTGCTGGCGGGCGCTTTGTTTGGCCTGGAATTCATGTTCATTGCCGAGGGGCTCAAGCTGACTTCGGCGGCGCATATGTCGGTGTTCCTCTATACCGCGCCGATTTTTACCGCCTTGGGTTTGCACTTCATGCTGCCCAGCGAGCGCCTCAGGTTGCTGCAGTGGCTGGGCATCCTGCTGTCGTTCGCGGGTATTGCGTTAGCGTTTGCGGGAGGCGTGCAGCTGGATCAGATTGATGGGCGAACGCTGCTGGGTGATGCCTTCGGTGTGCTGGCTGGCTTGGCCTGGGGAGCTACTACTGTGGTCGTGCGCGGCTCGCGGTTGTCTGAAGCGCCGGCGACCCTGACCTTGTTCTATCAGTTGATGGTGGGTTTTGTCGGATTGCTGATGATTGCTCTGCTCACTGGGCAGATCGGCATGGTCACGCTTACACCGCTGGCGATGGGCAGTGTGCTTTTCCAGGGCGTGGTAGTGTCGTTTGTCAGTTACCTGACCTGGTTCTGGTTGTTGCGTAAGTACCTGGCTTCGAACCTGGCGGTGTTCTCTTTCATTACTCCGCTGTTTGGCGTGACCTTTGGCGTGCTATTGCTGGGTGAGCCGTTGAGCGTGAATTTTGTGCTTGGTGCGTTGATGGTTTTGGCCGGAGTAGTGCTGGTCAGCGCTGAGCCCTGGGTGCGTCGGCAGTTGCGCAAGGTGGTTGGTTGAGGCGGTTAATGGCGCAGTAACCCCCTCCAAACGCCGCTTGCAACAGGGAGAAACAGTTGACCGGCGGTCGGAACAGCCCGCCGCTGCTTGATCCCTGTCAAAATCGGCCTTATGTATAGGATTAGACGCATGCGTAATGCAGGACATAGGACTATGATCTGTATGAAACATCGAATGATCGATTTGCCGTGAGGCTGACCCGTGAAGGGGGCACTATGAAAACACCACTGTTCAACTGGCTCCATGACCTGGCTGTCGCCTTGGGTCTGATACCGCCACCGCTGCAACCGGTGCCGATCCCCACCGACGAAGAGCAGCGCAAACGCCAGCCTCGTCGCCGTTGAAATGAAAAGGCCGCCGCATTTGACTATGCAGCGGCCTTTGTCTTTTCAGCGCAGTGCTGTCTAATCAGGCCAGATTTGCGCTAGCCACCGGCCGCCGCGACAGCAGGCTGACCAGCACAAAGCTCACCAGGCCAACCGCCAGGCTGTAGTAGATCGGCGTATTGGCATCCAGGCCATCCTTGACCATGAACAACAGCGCGGTGGCAAAGCCCAGCGACATGCTGGCGATGGCTCCTGCGGTAGTTGCGCGCTTCCAGAAAATCGCCCCCATCAGCGGGATCAGCATGCCGCCCACCAACAGGTTGTAGGCCAGGGTCAGAGCGCTGATTACATCATTCACTGCCAGGGCGATGGCCAACACCACCAGGCCAGTGAGTAGAGTGAACAGGCGGCTGGTGGCCAGGCTCGATTGTTTGCCACCGCGCAGCTTGGGTAGCAGGTCTTCGGTGACCGTAGTTGAGGCCGCCAGCAGGCCGGCACTTGCAGTCGACATCATCGCCGCCAACGCGGCAGCCATCAGCAGGCCGCGAATGCCGTCAGGCAGGGTGGTCTTGATCATGGCGGCGAAGGCGTTGTTGGGGTTGGCCAGGTCCGGCAGCAGCACATGTGCCGCCATACCGATCAGTGCGCAGGCCAGGCCGTACAACACGCAGTAGATACCCGCAGTGGTACCGGCGCGCTGGCAGACTTTTTCATCCCGCGCGGTGAACACCCGCTGCCAGATATCCTGGCCTATGAGAATGCCGAAGAAGTAAATCAGGAAGTAGGTGAGGATGGTGTCCCAGCCGATGGTGGTCCAGTTGAGGCTGGACGCCGGCAGTTGCGCCACCAGTTGATCCCAACCGCCGACCTTGTACAGGCACACCGGCAGCAGGATGAACATCAGGCCGACGGTCTTGATCACGAACTGGACGATGTCGGTCAGGGTCAGCGACCACATGCCGCCAATGGTCGAGTAGATCACCACCACGCCACCGCCGAGCAGCACCGACAGCCAGAACGGCAGGTCGAGCAGCACTTGCAGCACGGTGCCCATGGCCAGGGTTGAGGTCACTCCGATCATCAAGGCATAGGCCAGCATGATCAGCGCGCTGGCCTGGCGCGCCATCGGGTTGTAACGCCGCTCCAGCACCTGGGTCACGGTGAAGATGCGCAGGCGCAGCAGCGGTTTGGCCAGGAACAGGTTCAGCGCAATGATGCCCAGACCCAGTGCGGCGCAGAGCCAGAAGCCGGAGATGCCGTGTACATAGCCCAGGCGGACGGTGCCGACGGTCGATGCGCCGCCGAGGACGGTGGTGGCCATGGTGCCCATGTACAAGGTCGGGCCGAGGTTGCGCCCGGCCACCAGGTAGTCTTCATGGGTTTTCGCGCGGCGCATGCCGTACCAGCCCAGAGCGAGCATGCCGGCGGCATAGATCAATACAACGATGATGTCCAAGGCCATTGGGGGTCTCCCGATTATCATTATTATGGCGAGATCAAGTGCCCGGGCAGCCTCACGGTGCCCGGCGGTATCAGCAAGTACGGGTGGGCCTGTCACTGGCCCATGCAAGCAGCGGGACTGCAATCGAGCGCGCTGTCGACATCCTTAGCGGCGCGCTACACCTGGCAGTACGCAAAGCATTTCAAACAGCAGGTTGGCGCCCAGCAGCGAGGTGTTGCCGGTGGTGTCGTAAGGTGGGGAGACCTCGACCAG
>Ga0247813_10002728_pt1 | contig 11807 bp, 5 predicted proteins | sample UWRJL169409C1_FD_180719 | JGI IMG/M metagenome (GOLD analysis project Ga0247813, IMG submission 180719) | Plant litter microbial communities from Arlington Agricultural Research Station in Wisconsin, United States - UWRJ-L169-409C-1 | ecosystem: Environmental > Terrestrial > Plant litter >... | reverse complement strand
CTGAAATCCACCTCGGAGCGACCGTAGCCGGAGATGTTGTCGTCGCGCAGGCGGATGCGGGACTTGTCGGGAATGAACTTGGTCGTGAGCGGGGAGAGGGCCGGGCCGCTGAGGGTGAAAAAGTTGAGCCACTCGGTGTCGTCGGTGGCCGAGGTGCGGTTCAGCACGATGGAGCCGGGGGAGTATTCGGGAACGCTCTCATCGGTGAGCAGGTAAACGTGGCTCTCGCCGGGCGGGATGACCTTGCCCTTGATTTTGAGACGGAAGTAGTCGGGGGCGGCGATGGAGGCGGCGCCGGCGGGGATAAAGGAAAGCGTATCAAAACAGACCGTGGCGAGAGGCTGGTAGGCGTTTTCGCCCGCGCCGGCGATCTCCAGAACGAGACGCGGGTAGGCTTGTTTGGTGGGATCGGATTGCGGGGTGGCACTGAAGCGCACGCCGAGATCGAAGTCGGTCTCGGCGATGGCGTAAGGGTAGGGGTTGTGCAGGACGACCAGCGGGAAAAAGGCCATCTTGAGCACGTCGCCACCCGGACCACCCAGATAATAATTGAAGCCCAACGAAAGGTATTGGATCGATGGATACACGCCGGCGCGGGTGTCGGAGGGAGGGACGGGCTTGAGGACGTTTATTTCGTCTTCGACAACGGGCCGGGTGCGGGCCCACGAACGCACGTGGCCCCAGGTAGGAAGATTGGCCTCGGTGCTGGAGAGCGGCGTGAAGACCGGCGCCGAGTCGGCGGGCCGGTAGGGGCCGGTGCCGGTGGTGTCGGCGAAGTCGGCGGTGAGATCTTTTTTGAGTCCGCCGGCGTAGGAATCGGCGAGCACGGAACGGCTGGAGGCGGTGAGGTCGTGCAAACGGTTTTTGACGGCGGCGGCGAGCGTGGTGCGCGCGACCGGTGTGGCGGCGAGGAGCGTCAGTTGCGCGGGCGCGAGCAGGGACGGGATTCCGGGGGCTTTAAAATCATAGGCTCCGCCGATGTCATTGGCGGAAGGCAACGCCGGGGAGGACGGCGTGGTGTTGTCGGAATCCATGAACTCGACGGCATCGCGCTGGGAGACGAGGAAACTGTTGAACTGGTCGGCGGCGGCGCCGGTTTTCTGGTAGCCGTTTTGGAGGTTGATGCGGGCTTTGACGCCCTCGTCGCCCACCCACCAGGCATAGGCGCCGGTGATGACGGGGTCGGTGGCCGATGCATCGGCACCGGGGACGGCGGCGGCCGGGATGCGGATGGGCACCAAGGGAACGGTGACCGTGTCGGCGGCGGCGCCGGAGGAGTTGCCGCCGACGAGTGTCACACTGGATGCGAGGGTGGATTCGGGAGTGAAAGTCGGGGCCGTCACGGAGGTGACTCCGCCGCGGGTGCCGACGGTGGTGAACGCCGAGGCCTCGTTACCGCTGACGAGCCAGTTGAGCAGGACGGGAGTGGTTCCGCTGCCGGGGATCAAGTCAGGGGTGAGATCGTAGCCGATGGACGATTGTTGGTTGCCCCAGACACCGGTCCAGTAACGGGAACCGGATTGCAGGTTTAGCCGGGGGCTCGTGGCCGGAGTGAGCGCGGGCGGCACGGTGGCGCCGGAGCGGTCGGTCGCGGCGAGGAAATCGGCCGTGGTGGTGACGCGCTGATCGGGGCCGGTGTAGTTTTGGAGCTGGCCGAGGGCGATGTTGAGCGCGAGCAAGGCGTTTTGGCGGGCGACGGAGAGCTGCTGACTGTTGGTGGCGACCTGGGTTTCGACGCGAGTCAGCGACGCGAGCGAGACGAGCAGGAGCACAAGAAACGCGAGCAACGTGACGGTGATCAGCAGGGCAAAACCGCGGTTACGGGAGGACAAAGGACTGACGGAACTGACGGTTTTAGCCATGCGGGGACGGTAACGACAAAAGAGACGGAGCGACGGGGCGGGGGTAGCCCCTCAAAGTTGAGCGCACCCTGTTTAGCGGCGGATACGCCTGCAAGTGACGGGCAATGCACACTATTACATGGCTAGGTTTCGGAGGGAGTCGCGGAGGGGATCAACGCGGGCGGGTATTGGGTGCGGCTGAATGGATTTTGTGTAACGCACGGGGAGTTTGTCCACGGCGGGGGGCGTGCGTGTAGTGCGCCATGCTTAAGTTTTTTACCCCGTTGGTGATGGTCTTGATGGCGATGGTGTCGGCGACGATGTCGTTGCGCGCCGAAACGACTGTGAGTGGGAAACCGCTGCTCACGCTGACGGATCGCATCGTGTTTGTGGGCGACAGCATCACGGGGCAGGGCGGCAATGGCGGGGCCAACGGCTGGGTCGGAATCATCGGCGCGGCGCTCAAGGCGAAGGATCCGGCCAACCAGCAGACGCTCGTGGCGCTGGGCGGCAGCGGACAGACGGTGAGCGGCTGGGTGAATGTGGAAAAGAAGAGTCGAACGGCGTCCTCGTTTCTTGATGTGAAGGCGTTCGACGTGCAGGCCGAACTCAACAAACCGGCCGACGTGGTCGTTATTATGCTCGGGATGAACGACGTTCTCTCGCCGAGCTTGAAAGGCGACGAGGCCGGTTATGCGAAGTGGGTTGAAAACTACCGGACGTTGATCACCGCGCTGCGTGAGCGCACCAAGCCGCGCGTGATCGCGTTGGCGACGCCGACGCCCTGCACCGAAGACCCGGCCGCTCCGAAGAACCTCGTGATGGACAGGATGGTCGAGCATCTGGCCAAACTCGCGGCCGAGGAAAACTGCGTGCTGCTGCCCACGCGGGCTGCGACCTGGGAAGTGTTCGCGATGGGGCGCCGGAAGCAGCCGGATTTTCATTTCACGACCGACCAGGTTCATCCGAATCTCTTTGGGCACCTATCGATTGCGGCGGGCATGTTGCGCGGCTTGGGTGAGTCCAAGGCGGCCCAGTCAGTTTTGGAGCGGGCTGCGCAGGAGGCGGACAAACGTGCCGATGCGTCGGGCGTCTCGTATGAGGTTGCCCTGGCGCCGGACACCAAGCCGGGCAGCACGATGGTGTCGTTTATGATTCGTGCTTATCACGGTGATGGAAAGATCGAGTTGGTGACGCCGACCGGATGGAAAGTGACGAGCTCGCGCTCGGGCAAAGACGGCACGGACTTTGTGGTGACCGTGGCGGCGGATGGTTTTGCGCGGCTGAACTCGCTCACGTTGAAATCGGCCAAAGGCTCGCGCGAAATCAGCATCCCTGCGCCGTGGTGGGTGGGGACGGGCAACATCGGTTGGGTCGGTTGGAGCTCAAGCGTGTTCAGCCCCGAAAAAGGCCGGTTGCCGCCCGACGAGCTTGTGCGCACCGGCGTGGATTTTGTGAGAGACGCGGGCACGCAGGAACTGAAGGCCGGCACGCCGGTGGTGTGGAAGCCTTTCGTTGGCGGGGTGAACTATGGAGGCGCGGGCTCGCCGTCGGTCGTGGATTTCGCGGCGGTCACGTATTTCAGCGGAGGCGAGGTGGGCTACGGGTTGCGCTGGGTGAAGAGCGACAAGGAGCGGGCGGTCGTCGTGAAGATCACGCGTCCGGGATTTGCGGGCACGTCGCATCTGGCGCTGTGGGTGAACGGCGAGACGGTTTACGCGGGCGCTCCTGAAAAAGCGCGCGGGCAGGATTTTTCGGTGAAGCTCAAGGCCGGCTGGAACCTCGTTTCGTTTAAGAGCAACTTTCAACAATGGCAGTGGCAGTTGGGCATCGACCTGCTGCCGGTGGACGGCGACTCGCTCGACGCGTTGCGCTATTCCATCGTGCCGCGCTAACATTGAATCCCTCGCTTACTTTATCCTTATGAAGACCCAACTCCCCCTCGCTGGTTTGATCGCACTTTTCGCCGCCGCGCTGCCGTTGTCGGCCCAGCCCGCCACCACGCCGGTGCCGCTTCGTTTGAAAGGCATGTTGCAGCAGATCGTCGTTGAGAAAGCCGCCACGCTCAAAGTCACCGCTCCCAGCGGAACGCAGGTCGCGGTGCTCGATCAGAGCCTCCCGTTTACCAACGAAAAACTCTCGAAGATCCAGGATCACAACAACGGCTGGCTGGAGCTGTCCACCGGGCTGGTCGAAGGCGGCAGCCTGGCGATTTCCGGCAAGTATTTTGTTCCCGTGGCGGCGGAGCATAAACCGGACGGCCTGCGCCTGACGGTGCGCAAGCGGACCAAGGGCGGTTTGGATATTTTTTCCGAAGTGACGGTGAAGATCGCGGCGAAGGCCGCCGGAACCTGGGTTAAGTTTGACGTGGTGATGCCGCTCAAGACGGAAGCCGAGCCCACGCCGGCAAACTTCGTTTTGATGCTGTCGGCCACGCCGCTCGCCGGTCCGGTTTACCTGGATGACCTGACGGTCAAGGACACGGCCGGGAAGTCGCTCTGGGCGTATCCAAGTTTCGAATAAGCCGTCGGTGTTCAGTCCGGTTTCGTATGCTTAGTGTGCCGACTGGCCACGCTGGAAACCGGACGGCAGGTTCGCGGGCATGTTTGCCCCTAATCCCCTGGTTAAGCTCCGGTCGTTCGCGACCACCGGGCTCGTGTTGTTTGGCCTGCTGATTTCGTTGAGCGCCGCCGACCCGGTGCCGGTAGAGCCGAGGGATGCGAAGCAGCCCGGCGTGGCGTTTCCCGGCACGCCCGCCTTGGAGGACCTGGACGAGGCGACGTTCGCCGAGTGGATGGACGGGAAGGAAGTGCCGATCGACGGCACCAATCGCGAGCGCAACGAGGCCTGGCTCGTGTGGTTGACGACCGGCAACATCGGGCACTCGGGAGTCACGTTTGGTTTGTCGCCCAACGTCGGGGTTCGCCATTTGCGCGTGGGCTTTAAGGAAGAACTCGCCGTGGGCACGGTGATCGTGAACGGCGGCGGCGTGCTCAGCGTGCTGAAATCCGGCGTGAAATATCCCGGTGATTTGAACAACGAAGCTCACTGGCTGCCCGCGCAGCGGTTTTTGGCCGACGGCAAGCTGACCTCGGCTCCGGTCGAGCGCGGCGAATATGCGCTGTGGCTGCTGCCGCCCGCGACGAAAGCGCGCGCGCTGCGCTTCAGCCAGACGGCGGTGCTTACGGATAAACTTTACCAGGGTTGGGTCGGCGGCGTGTTGATCACCAGTGACCGTCTCGTCAATCAGGCGCCGTATGCGACGGCGTCGGCGCGCTCGAATACGAAGTATGCCGAGCGGCTGAACAATAATACCCACGAAGTCTGGAACGCGTGGGAGAACCGTCCGAAAAACACCGGCGCGACCGACGCCGAGCCGGTGGTCTCGGCCGATAACGCGGAGTGGGTGCTGCTGGCCTGGCCTGCGCCGGTGAAGCTGAACGGCCTCGCCATCGGCTGGCCCGGCTTCGTCGCCGCCGAGGTTCAGACTTACGCCGGCCCGGCCGACCGGCATCCGCGCGACGGGCTGGAGCGCGACTGGCAGTCCATCAGTTCGTATGAAAACTTAAACAACTGGTATCCGCGCTCGCTCGCGCCGAACTGGCTTGATTTCAAACGCGAGGTGACGACCCGCGCCGTGCGTATCCGCATCACGGATTCAGGTCCGGACGCGACCGACGGTCATCTCAAAGGCAACAAACTCGCCGGCCGCCGCGTGTGGCTTGGCGAAGTGTTTGCGCTCCAGTCCATCGGCACGACGTCGCTGGCGTCGATCAAGCCGCCCGTCGCGGTGCAAGTTCGCCTGCAAGCGCCGATCCCGGTCAAGTTCACGCTCAAGGAACCGGGCTACGTCACGCTGGTGATTGAGCGCGCGTCCGACGGCGTGCGCGTGCGCAACCTCATTTCGGAAACGCCCTTTCCCGCGGGTGAAAATACGGTGTGGTGGGACGCGACCGACGACCTCGGCCGCGACATCGACGCCGCGAAACACGGCATCTACCGCATCCCGGCGCGCTTCGTGGAACCCGGCGAATATCGCGTGCGCGGACTGGTGCGCGGGGAGATTGATCCGAAGTATGAGTTCTCGGTTTACACAACCGGCACGCCGCCGTGGGGCACGGCCGATCACACCGGAGCGTGGCTGGCGAATCACTCGGCTCCGCAAGCGGCGGCTTTTGTGCCGGGCAGCAAGTCGCCGACGGGACAACCGGCGGTGTATCTGGGCGCGTATGTGACCGAAGGGCCGGACGGTCTGGCTTGGGTGGACCTCGACGGACGCAAGCGCGGCGGGAAAAAGTGGATCGGCGGCGCGTGGACGGCGGCGCCTTATCTGGCGGCGGACACAGGCGCCAAGGCCGTTCCGGGCGTTTATGTTTACGTGGGCTCGGCGTGGGAGACGGAAAAGAAGTCGAAGCGGTTCGAACTGCGCATCACTGCGCTCACGCCGAAGGAAGACAAACCGGTGCTCGTCAAACCGCTCGACGAACTCGTGCCCGACGCGACGGATGAGGCGCTCAACACGCCTGATTCCGCCTCGCATATCGGCGGGCTCGCGGTGCGTGACGGCGTGATTGCGGTCAGCCTCACGTCGTTGAACCAAGTGGTCTTCATCAACGCCGCCGACGGCGCGGTGCTCGGCCGTGCGTCGCTGGCGAAACCGTTCGGTCTGGCCTTCGATAAACAAGGCCGCCTGCTCGCGATTTCCGGCACTCAGCTCGTGCGCTTCGACGCGCTGACGGTTCCTGAAAAACCCGGCGCCGCCACGCCGCTCGTCACGACCGGTCTGGAGAAACCCATCGCGGTGACGACGGGTGAAGACGGCGCGATCTACGTGAGCGACCAAGGCGCGTCGCACCAAGTGAAGATCTTTACGGCTTCCGGCGGTCGTGTCGGTGAGATCGGCAAGCCCGGTGCGCCCAAGGCGGGTCCGTATGATCCTTTGAAAATGCAGAACCCGATGGGCATCGCGATTGATTCCAAAAACCAGTTGTGGGTGACCGAGCACGATTACCTGCCGAAGCGCGTGAGCGTGTGGTCGCTCGATGGAAAGCTCATCAACGCGTTTTATGGTCCGGCCAAATACGGCGGCGGCGGCACGCTCGATGCGACGGACAAGACGAAGTTCTACTACGCCGACGAAGGCCACGGAGCGATGGAGTTCAAACTCGATTGGGCCAAGGGCGGCTACGAGTTGAAGAACGTATTTTATCGTCCCGAAGCCGGCGACCTGAAGCTCGCGTTCCGCAGCGCCGCGCCGGAGTCGGCGATTTATTTCAAGGACCGGCGCTATTTCACGAACGTGTATAACTCGAGTCCGGTGAGTGGCCACGGCACGGCGTTTCTTTTTATCGAGCGCGACGGCGTGGCGCGTCCGGTGGCGGCGATGGGGCGGGGCAACGACTGGCCCGTCCTCAAGGACGAGGCGTTTCGTCCGCTCTGGCCCGAGGGTGCGGACTTGGCCGGTGACAAACCGACGAAGGTGCCGCTTTTCTTTATTTGGAATGATCTTAACGGCGATGCGTTAGCCCAGCCCAACGAAGTCACGCTCACGAAGGCCGATGCGAGCGGTGTCACCGTGATGGACGATCTGTCGTTCTGCATTGCGCGCGTGGACGGAAAAACGATGCGCTATTCTCCCGTCGCGGTGGATGCGCAAGGACTGCCGCGCTACGACGCCGCCAAGGGCGTGGTCCTTGCCAGTGGCGTGACCGGCCCGGCTTCGTCGGGAGGCAACCAGGCTCTCGTCTCGCCCGGCGGCTGGACGGCGGTGACGCTCGGGATGGCACCGTTTTCCAACTACTCGGTGAGCGGCGCGAAGGACGGCGTGGCCAAGTGGAGTTATCCGAATCTCTGGCCGGGCCTGCACGCCTCGCACGAGTCGCCTCCACCCGATCACCCCGGCCAACTCATTGGCGTGACGCGCCTGCTCGGCGGCTTGATGAACTCGAAGATCGGTCCGCTCTGGGCGGTGAACAGCAACCAAGGTTGCGTGTATGTGTTGACCGACGACGGCCTGTTTGTCGCGACGATCTTCCACGACACGCGCGACGGCATTCGCTGGCAGATGCCGGTGGTGGAGCGCGGCATGAGCCTGAAGGCGCTCACGCTGAACGACGAAAACTTCTGGCCTACGATCTCACAACTGCCCGATGGCACGGTTTATCTGGTGGACGGCGGCCGCAGCAGCCTCGTGCGATTGGACGGACTCAACAACCTGACGCGTCTGCCCGATGCGCGCCTGACGCTCACCAAGGAAGATCTGGATAAGAGCCGCGCTTACCTGATCCAACTCGAAGCCGCGCGCCAGCAGGCGCAAGGCCGCGGAGTCCTGGGCGTCGTCGGCCGCCGGACCGCGCCGGTGGTGGACGGTAAACTCGACGACTGGCCCACGACCAACTGGGTGGACATCGATAAGCGCGGCGTGCACGCGTATTTTAATTCCAATACGACGCCCTACAACGTGACCGGTTCGATCGCGGTGTCGGGCGGCCGCCTCTATGCGGCGTGGCGCACGGGTGACGCGAAGATCATCGATAACTCCGGCGAGATGCCGATCGCGCTCTTCAAGACCGGCGGCGCGCTCGACCTGATGATCGGCGCCAACCCGAAGGCCGATCCCGGCCGCGCCGCCGCCGTGCCGGGCGATGCGCGCCTGATCGTTGCGCTGATCAAAGGGAAGCCCCGCGCGTTGCTCTATCGGGCGGTGGTGCCCGGCACGCCTGAGGCATCGCGCGTGCCGTTCTCATCGCCGTGGCGCACGATGTATTTCGACCGCGTCGATGACGTGACCGATCAGATCGAGTTCGCCGCCGCCGAGGGCAACTACGAGGTGTCCATCGCGCTTGACCGCCTGCTGCTCAAGCCGACGGCCGGCATGCTCATCAAAGGCGACATCGGCATCCTGCGCGGGCAGGACGGCCAGACGACCGCGCGCATTTACTGGTCGAACAAGGCCACGGGCATCACCGCCGACGTGCCCTCCGAAGCCGTGCTCACCCCGGGGCTCTGGGGCGACTGGGAGTTCCGTTCCGAGTAACCCGCCCGTATCAATCCGCGTCCCCCTGTTCACCCTGCGCCATCCCTGGCCATTACCCGACCGCCCATGAAACCCCTCCGACTGCTCACCACTGCGACCTTGTTTGCGGGATTGTTAGGCGGCGCGCTCTTCGCCGCGTCGCCTTTGCCGAAGGAGACAGGCGCGCCCAAATGGAAAACCGCGTTCTACAAGCGCGGCTTCGTCGGCCTTTATCAGGCCAAGTGGGCGGGCGGTGAAGCGGGGGTCGGTCTTGTGCGACTGCCGTTGGTGATCCCGTTCGACGGAACGAAGGTCCGCGTGTGGATGAGCTCCGGGCGCGATCAGGACATCGTGCTCGGCCGCATGAGCCTCGCGTTGGGAATGGATCGCGAAGGCGGCACCGATGGGACGTTTGCGCCGATCACCTTTGGCGGGGCGCCCGGCGTGACCATTGCCGCGAAGCAGAAGGATTTCGTCTCGGATGAAGTCTCGATGCCGATTCACGCGGGCCAGTGGTATCTCCAGCAAAACTACACGAGTGAGAAATACCTCTACGCCTACGATGCCGACGGGTTTTTCCGGGTCGCCACGGACGATCAAAAGAAGCCCGCCTCGCCGGATGATTTCCGCAAAGGCAGTTGGACCGGGAATGTTTACCGCATCGACGTGTTCACGGGCGACCCGCGTCCGTTGATCGTGTGTTACGGCGACTCGATTACCCAAGGCGCGGGCTCGACGCCCAAGAGCGGCAACCGTTACCCGGCGCTGCTGGGCGGGCTGATCGACAGCCCGGTGCTTAACCTCGGCGTGAACGGGGATCTGGCGAAATATGCGAAGGGCATCCCCTCGATCACGGCGCGGCTCGACGGCGTGGAGACGGTCGTGTTTTTGATGGGCATCAACGACATCATCAGCGGTTCGCTCAAGACGGCCGACGACTACATCAAGACCGTCGAGGCGACCATCGTCTCGATTCACAAGAGCGGCAGCCGTTTTTATATCGGCACGATCACGCCGGCGGGAGGTTATGCGAAGTTCGACGCCGATCCGGCCAAGGAAGCGCTGCGGCAGGAAATCAACACCTGGATTCGCGGACAGAAGACGGCGGACGGCGTGATTGATTTTGATGCCGCGCTGCGTGATCCGAAGACGCCCGAGCGCCTGAAGGCCGAGTATCAGTCAGACTGGCTGCACCCGAGTGACGCCGGTTACTCCGAGATGGCGCAGGCCGCCGCCGAGGTGCTGCGAGTGAAGACCAAGCGCTGAACTCAACCGGAACGATCCTTCCCTTTTTTCTAATTTATGAAACAGACCCCGCTGTCGGTTAAAATCCTCCCAACAATGCTCCTCGTCTCGCTGGCCGCGACCGGCGTGGTGCGTGCCGAAGTCGCGCTGGCCTCCGTCTTCCAAGATCACGCCGTGTTGCAGCGCGACGCGCGCCTTCCGGTCTGGGGAACCGCCGCGCCGGGGGAAAAGGTGACCGTCTCCTACGCGGGGCAATCGCAGTCGGCGGTGGCTGATGCCGCCGGCAAGTGGACGGTGACGCTGGAGCCGATGCCGGTGGGCAAGGCGGGCGACTTTACGGCGGTCGCGTCCAACACGATCACGTTGAAGGATGTCGTGACGGGCGAAGTCTGGGTGTGTTCAGGCCAGTCGAACATGGCGATGCAGGTGGGCGGGGTCTCGAATAAGAAAAAGGAAATCGCGGAGGCGAATCACCCCGACATCCGCCTGTTCAAGGCACCATTCAAGAAGACGGTGAAGGCGGAGGGAAAGCCGGACACCATCGTGGAAGAAGGCGGCAAGTGGGACGTGTGCAGTCCGGAAACCGTGGGGGCGTTTACCGCCACCGGGTATTTTTTCGGTCGCTCCCTAAACGAAAAACTTAAGGTTCCGGTCGGCCTGATCAGCGGCTCGGTCGGCGGCACGCCCATCGGGCAGTGGGTCACGAAGGGCGGACTTTACCGCAAGCACATCGCCCCCGTCGTGCCCTACGCGATTCGCGGTGCGATCTGGTATCAGGGTGAAGCCAACGCCCAACCGTCACCCCTGGCGTCTTCCAAATATGATTTGCGCCTCGTTGAACTGGTCGAGGGCTGGCGCAAGGAGTGGGGCTACGACTTCCCGTTCGCGTGGGTGCAGTTGCCTAATTTTCAAAAACGCCAGACGGAGCCCGTCGAGGAGCTGAGCCTGTGGGCGCCGATGCGTGAAACGATGTGGAAAGCGAAGCGCATCCCGAAGACCGGCATGGCCGTCACGATCGACCTCGGCGGCGCGGAAAGCGCTTCCCTGCATCCGGCAAACAAGCAGGACGTCGGCGCGCGCCTCGCGCAGTGGGCGCTGGCCGATGTTTATGGCGACAAAACCGCCGTGGCTTCGGGGCCGCTCATGAAAAGTCACTCGATCAAGGGGGGCGAAGTCGTGATCGAATTTGATTATACGAACGGCGGACTCGTCCAAAAGGGTGATTCGTTGAAGAGCTTCGCCATCTGCGGCGAAGACAAAAAATGGGTGTGGGCCGATGCGCGGATCGACGGTGAGAAAGTGATCGTGTCGAGCGCGAGCGTGCCGGCGCCGGTGGCGGTGCGTTACGGCTGGGCGCAGAACCCGATCGCGTCGCTCTACAACGGAGCCGGTCAGCCGGCGTCACCGTTCCGCACCGACGATTTCCCGCTGTCCGCCGAGAAGCCGGAAGTGAAGGTTGTCCCGGCGGCGTCCGCACCGGCCTCCGCTCCCGCGGCGAATTGATCAAAACTGTCTTTGGGCGGATTCATCCATGCGCATTCTGATCGACCACCCGCCGTTTGCCATCGCGCCGGCGCCGACCGACAAACCGTGGGAGCCGATCCACGAATGGCCGGCGTTTTGGATTCAACCGCCGGCCGACTGGCCGAAGCCGTGGGTCGCGGCCTTTACGTGTGAGTTTACGCTCACCGCGGCGTGTGCCGATC
>Ga0247813_10002727_pt1 | contig 11809 bp, 2 predicted proteins | sample UWRJL169409C1_FD_180719 | JGI IMG/M metagenome (GOLD analysis project Ga0247813, IMG submission 180719) | Plant litter microbial communities from Arlington Agricultural Research Station in Wisconsin, United States - UWRJ-L169-409C-1 | ecosystem: Environmental > Terrestrial > Plant litter >... | reverse complement strand
CAAGATCTGTCTGTTCTGAAGTTTCCCATTGCAAGCCCGCATTACTTAAGCGGCTTGGGAATGCGCCGGGGGTATTCTCCCCTTCAGTTGGTCCGAAGATATAGTTAACATTACTTAAAGTAATCGGCGCAAGGTATTGGAAAGCAGCGATGTTCTGATTTCCAACCTGTCCCCAGCTGGCACGCAGCTTCAGAAAGCTGAGCCATCCTTTTTGTCCCGCAAGGAAATCCTCATTCGTAGCTACCCATCCTGCTGAAACCGAAGGGAAATAACCCCAGCGGTTCTGTGAAGAGAACCTGGAAGAACCATCCGCACGGAAAGTAGCGTTCAGCAGGTACTTCTCTTTGTAGTTATAATTGATCCTGCCGAAGTAAGACAACCTGCGGTCGGCATCGTTCGGACGTCCACCGATAGTAATCCCCGTACTGTTTTTATTGGTAGCATTGCTCAGCCAGGCATGATCGAGATCATTAAAGATTAAATTGGTATTTGTACCGAAAATATTGGTGCCATCCGCACGGTAAGCCGATGTTCCACCCAGTATCTCGAAATTATGCTGCTCCTTAATATTGAATTTGTAAGTCAGCAAGTTGTCCCAGATCAGTGACTTTCCCTTATTCATCGACTGGCTTGCTTTAGTAGTTGTACTATAGGCGTAAATCGACAGATTATAGATCGGCGTAAATGAATGGCTTTCACCCGCGCTGTAATCCATCCCCAGGCTGGTCCTGAACGTCAGCCCCTTAATGGGCTGTACAGTCAGGTACACATCTCCCAGTATCCGCTGACTGTTGCTTTTATTCTGGTTATTGTAAACCATCTGAGCGTAAGGATTCGCCTCCCCGTTGTTCCAGGTAGATTTGCTGTTATCAAAGAAATTACCATTTTCATCGTACACCGGCACAAATGGACTTGTGTTAAAAGCACCTCTCAAGGTATTGTTATACTGATTGCCCACTGCTACTCCATTGTTCTGGATATCGGTATACGTTAAATGCTGACCCAGTTTAATGATGTCGTTGTAAAAACTATGTTCGGTATTAATCCTGAAGCTGTAGCGCTGATAGTTAGATAAGCCTTTACCTCCTACTACACCCTCCTGTCCGGTGTAAGACAGTCCTGTAGAATATACAGAAGCTTCTGAAGCCCCGGAAGCCCCCAGTGAATAGTTCTGTGTCAGCGCATCTTTGACAAACATGCGGTCGATCCAGTTGGTACCTTCACCTAATGCCGCAATCTGGGAAGTGGTAAACACAGGTTGTTTACCGCCATTGATTGCCGCTTCGTTCATAATGGTAGCATACTCACGGGAGTTCAGCATATCCATTTTGTTGGCCACATTCTGTACGCCTGCATAAGCATCAAACGTGATCTGTCCGGACTGCCCCTTTTTTCCTGTCCGGGTAGTGATCAGCACCACTCCATTTGCCGCCTGTGATCCGTAGATCGCTGCTGACGCAGCATCTTTTAATACATCTACCGATTCGATATCCGCAGAATTCAGGTAAGATATATCACCAGTCAGCACCCCGTCCACCACATAAAGCGGTCCGGCGTTGCCAATAGTACCCAACCCGCGGATTACAACTTTCACATTTCCGCCCGGCTGACCCGTTGCGGTAGTGATCTGCACACCCGGTGTCTGGCCCTGTAAGGCCTGCAGCGGATTCGTGGTGCTCTGGTTCTGGAGCACATCCCCTTTTACCTGCACAGAAGCGCCGGTAACCAGCTTTTTCTGTTGTACTCCGTAACCGACTACCACCACCTCTTCAAGGTTCTGGTTATCTTCGGTCAGGGTAATGTTGACAGAATTGCCTTGTGGTACGGCTATCTCCCGGGCCTTAAAACCGATCGAGCTCACCTGCAGGGTTTCCCCAGTCTGCACATTAAGTACAAACACGCCGTCATTGTTGGTGCCCGTGCCCCCGGTACGACCTTTTATTTTAACCACAGCGCCGGGAATAGGCTTGCCATCTGTACTGGTTACTTTCCCTGTAACCTGCCGCTGCTGAGCAAGAAGGGTCTGACTAAACATGAGGAGAGAAAGAAACAGCAGCAGAAATACGCTTTCTCTTTTAAAAGTAAAGTTATGTTTCATAGTTGTAGATTGTTTGTTCCATCATCCAGGTTTTCATTCCGTTCATCAGATTTGTTAGCTATTTGGTTCATTATATATTTGGTTTTTAATGGTTATTTTTTCTGAGAGTGCATTGATATGGTCAGCTGCTTTTACAATTGCAGCTCGACCTGTTTACCCGTGTAACGAATGGTTTTATCGGATTTACTATTAAAATTTAGTGGTCTAGATAATTTCGGGCTGATAAATATGAAGTTGATGGTCCGGTTTGTCAGCATACCGGCGAAGGTCCCCTTACGGTCGCCAACAGTAAGGGTGTGGTTGGCCTCACTATAATTAAAACTGATCGTAGAAAAAGCTCCTTTTTCGTAGTTATAGTTTGTGCCTTCATCTTCATACAGAGAAAAAACAGCATCCTTTCCGGTGTATACAAATATCGTCAGCGGGTCGGCTGGTTTCTCGCTGGTATACTGCAGCGCTGGTCCGGATGGTATAATTGATCCTTCTTTCACAAAAACCGGCATTCTTTCATATGGTGCGTCAGCTTTTAAATCCTGTCCTCCTTTGAAATACCTGCCCGTATACAGATCGTACCAACCTTGTCCGTCCGGCAGGTAAACATTCCTGTTCCGGTCTTTATACCCGAGTACCGGGTTAATCAGCAATGAGGGGCCAAACATGTAGGCATCGTTCAGGTTAGCCGCTTTAAGGTCCTGCGGGAAATCCATGACCAGTCCCCGCATAATGGTGTAGTCCTGCTGGTAACTTTTCCCCGCTAGTGAATAGATATAAGGCATCAGCCTGTAACGGAGCTGGCTGTAATATAACATACTCTGATACGCAGGATGGTTTTCCGGGGCGATATTATAGATCTCCCGGAAAGGATACTGACCATGCACACGGAACAGCGGCACGAAAGCGCCGAACTGGTACCACCTTGTATTTAGCTCCCTCCATTCTTCCAGATCCGCACCTGTAGCATTTTCATATCTTTTTTCTACAGAGAAACCGCCGATGTCCATTGTCCAGTAAGGCATCCCCGAAAGCGAAAAGTTCAGTCCTGCGCTGATCTGGGTTTTCATATCTTCCCATCTCGAAGCTATATCTCCGCTCCATGCCGCAGCGGCGTAGCGCTGCAAACCTGCGTAGGCTGACCGGGTTAAGATGAACACCCGGTTAACCGGGTTAACTTTGCGCTGACCTTCATAAACCCCTTTGGCGTTAACCAGCGGAAAGGCGTTAAAATAAGTAGTAGCGGATCCTTCATAGGTTGGGGTCATCAGTTCCTTCCTGATTTCCACCGGTAAATTGGAGTGCATATCAGGCTCTGTCGCATCCATCCACCAGGCGTCGATACCTTTGCTGTACAGCCTTTTGTTCATCAGCGCCCAGAAAGACGACCTCGCTTTGGGATTAAATGCATCGTAAAAGGTATTCGCATAGCCTTTCCCGATCCAGTCTACCCTGCCATCCGCAATATTCCTTTTGTATAAAAAGTTGTTTTTATCAAAATCGTCATAGATATCAAACCCTTTATTGAATTTGGGCCATACCGAGATCATCAGGTTTACATGCTGCTGGTGCAATTTGCTGATCATCTGGTCCGGGCTATCGAAACGTGCCGGGTCAAAATCCTGGCTCCCCCATTCAGGTTGTTTCCAATAGGACCAGTCGAGCACAATATTATCCAACGGGATTTTTCGGCTACGGAACTCCTTGACTGTAGTGAGGATTTCTTCCTGAGTCTTGTACCGTTCCCTGCTTTGCCAGAATCCCATCGCCCATTTGGGCATCAGTACCGCTTTTCCCGTTACCGTCCGGTACCCACTGATTACTTCATCGGCGGAAGGCCCGTACATGAAATAATAGTTTACCGCCTTGCCCGATTCGGAACTTAGCGCAAACGTATTTTTCAGGTTTTCAGGAGCAGGCGGCAGGCAGGTCAGCCCGATATAAGACTCTCCGCCATCGGGTATCCATTCTATTTTAACTTTTACTTTTTTATCCTTTTCCAAAACCAGGTCCAGCAATGCCGCTCCCGGGTTCCAGGCCTGGCGCCAGTAATCCGCTACCAGTTTACCATCGAACCATACCTTGATGTAACCTGCATACTTTAATTGCAACTGATACAAGCCCGGAAGTGTACTGGCTACGGTTCCTTCATAACTTACCACTGCATCCGCCAGTTTGATACTGTCGGGAAATTTATGCTGGTCCGTTAACCAGTTGATCGACAGTTCTGACACAGGCCTTGTAAAAAGTACTTTCGAAGGTGTTTTCCGGTTGGCATAACTTGCCGTCAACCACCCTTCTTTGTTATCCCTGGAAAATAACCGGAAGGCACTCAGCGGCTGGTAATCCCGCACATCGCCCGCCCGTGTAATCGAATAATTGTCCCACAAAACTCCGTATCCTTTATTCGACACAAAAAATGGTACAGCTATATCCGTGTTGTACTGAACGAGGTCAACCCTTCGCCCCCGATAGTTCATGATACCCTGTTGGTGCTGACCTAAACCATAATACGCTTCATCGGTTTGCGCATCGAAAACCTGCGACACCTGGTAGGAAGGCTCCCCGTTAAAAATTTTCGGTACCAGCGATAACCCCGGCGTTTTATTTTGCGCCAGCAATAAATTCCCCTGTAAGTCTTTATAAGTGATGCTACCCGTTTCGGAATCCACTAACACCTGCAGTGCGTCGGTAGACAAAATCACGGAGCCATTTTGCTCTCTGACAGTAAACACAGCATTTTCTGCAGCAGATTTAACAGCCATCAGGCTATGTTCTTCACTGAAAGTTTCGTCTGCAATAGCTGTAACATGGATAATTTTGCCTGAAACAGGCTGCAGTCTGATCTTCTTAATTCCGGAGACGGAATGCGTGACAGATACCTCTAAACCAGAGGGTATTTTCAAATAGCTTTTACGTTCTTGTCCGCACACCTGAATGGCGAACAGCAAACCGCATACAAAGATGACGGAACCGGCCCTAATTTTACGCATAGAAATAAATACAGTTTATATTGGTTATTTTATTTCTTAAAATTATATGGAAGGGCGGGCAGAGAAGGCATCCATATGTTAACAATTGGGTATCCAAATGTTAACATATGGCTTTAAAACTTTCAATTATTGGTTTTCGTCAGCTTTTGTAAGCGCAAATGCGGAAGGGAGGATTCCGAATTCCTCTTTAAAATACTTGCTGAAATGTTTAGGATTACTGAAGCCTACTTCATAGGCGACCTCGGCGATAGTGAGTTGTGATTTTAATAAAATCGGCTTTGATTTGTGGAGCCGGTAAAACCGGATATATTCGATAGGTGATTTCCCCGTTAGCGGAAGGATCTTTTTGTATAGCCCTACCCTGCTCATATTCATATCCGCACTCAGCTGATCTACTGTGTAACCTGTATCGGATAGATGCCGCTCTATATGTTGCGCCAGCTGCCGTATAAATTTATCATCTACAGATTCAATTTCCTGGTCGGCCGGCTTAAACTCCAGCTGTTTTGTAAAAGTTTTTTTCGCATTTTCCTGCTGTTGCAACAGGTTCCTGATCTTGGAAAGCAGGATTTCAAAATTAAAGGGTTTGGTCATGTAATCACTTGCCCCCGTTTCCAGTCCGCTCAACTGCTGATCTTCACTCGTCAGTGCCGTTAACAAAATTACCGGGATGTGGACCGTCCTTTTATCAGCTTTGATCTTTTTACACAAATCAATACCATTCATTTCCGGCATACTTACATCACTGACCACGAGGTCGGGATGTACAGCAAGGATTTTCTGCCAGCCTTCGCGTCCGTTTCCCGCTTCGGCGATCTGGTAATATGCCTTCAGGTTATCCTTCAGATAAAAGCGGAAGTCCTCATTGTCTTCGATGAGCATTAAAACAGGCTTTTTACTTTTGTGACCTGCATCCGGAACTACTGCAACTTCCGCCAGTTTGCCGCCAACAGATTTTCTTATCAGCGAGCTCCGGTTTTCAGGTAAACTGTTTATTTCCGCTTGTTGTTCATCAAAAAATAAGGTGACCACAAAAGTAGTCCCTTCATTGACCTTACTTTCTACCGTAATTGTTCCGCCGTGAAGTTTGACAAATTCCTTTGTGATAGATAAACCAATTCCACTGCCCTGGTTAACCATAGAATCCGGCACGTCATCCTGGAAAAAACGTTCAAAGATCCTGTCCTGTTTATCCCCTGGAATACCTATGCCTGTATCAACCAGTTTCAGTACCAGTTTCACACTGCCATTTGCTAACGGAAGTACATTCAGTGTAATAGCGACGACTCCATTCTGGGGTGTAAACTTAAAAGCATTGGACAACAGGTTAAAAAGTATCCGTTCGATCTTATCATGATCAAAAACCGTGATCAGGCTATTTCTGTCCGTTGAAAAATCGAATGAAATATTTTTTTGTTCCGCCACATCAGTAAATGATGCCGACAACTCCTGTATAAACCTGATAATATCCCCCGTTTTCGAATGGAGTTTAAGCTCCTGTACTTCCATCTTCCTGAAATCGAGTAGCTGGTTTACCAGGTTGAGGAGCCTCCTGCCGTTCCGCTGGATCATTTGCAGTTGCTGTTTTTCTGTTTCAGGGGCCTGCCGGATAAGCTTATCCAACGGGGTAATGATCAGGGAAAGCGGTGTCCGGAACTCATGGCTCACGTTAGTGAGGAATTTAATCTTCAGTACGTCCAACTCATGCATCCTTTTTGCCTGCTGCCGATCCTGTTCTACCAGAAACTCCTTTTTGATCCGTCGGATCCCCCTCTGACGTAAAAACAATAAGCTCCCCGCAAAGGCAGCAACATATAAAATATAGGCGAAATTTGTACGCCAAAACGGCGGCCGGATTTTTATTTCCATCGTCCGTTCATTATTTACCCAGTTACCCGATGCATCAGTCGACTTCACCCTGAAGATATAATCGCCGGGGTCTATATTCGTATAAGTTGCCCGGCGGTTATTACTTTGCACCTCCTGCCAGTGGTTATCAAACCCTTCCAGTTTATATTTATACCTGATTTTTTCCGGATTAAAATAGTTGAGGGCAGCAAAAGAGATCGTAAATCCATTCTGATTATAGCGGAGTGCCAGTTTGTTTGTAAGAACGGGCGACTCGCTAAGGATGACCGAGCCACCAGTTTTTTTACCGATTACCACGGGTTTATTTGCGATCAGCAGTTCCGGAAAAACAATAACAGGTAAACTCCGGTCATTCCTGATCTGATCAGAACGGAAAAGATTAAATCCGTTTGCACCGCCAAAAATCAGTTCTCCTGCCCGGGTTTTATAGCCCGCATTCGCATTAAACGCACTGCCTTGTAATCCGTCAGTCTCATCATATCGCCTGAAGGCATAGGAAAAAATGCCGTTACGCTGTTTCGACACCAATAAAGTGAATAAGCCGTTCGCTGTGCTTACCCATAAATTTTTCTGAGGGTCTTCCAGTATTTTCAGCGTCGCTTTTTCCGTAAGCCCTTCTTTAATTCCAAAATTCAGAAACATCCCGCTTTTCGGGTCCAACCTGCTGATGCCGTCGCGTGTACACACCCATATAAACCCGTTACTGTCCTGCATCAGGTCATAAACAATATTGTTGACCAGCGAGTTGCGTTGTCCCGGCTTGTTTTGATAATGTGTAAATAAGCCATCAGGCGTCCTTTTATCGATCCCGTTGGAAGTGCCTATCCACAGATTACCCTGCTTGTCTTCGATTAAACAGGATATATAATCGGAGCCGACACTGTTGGGCTGACCAGCCCTCTTATGCCTGAACACACCTGTATTTGAGTCCAGTTCATCCAGTCCCCCTTTTAAAGTCGCAATCCATAACCTCCCCCTGCTGTCCTCCAGGATATCCCAGACCCGGTCGTCCGATAAACTCTCCGGATCTGACTCCTGATGCCGGTAATGTTTGAAACTTTTGCCATCAAAACTGTCCAGCCCCCCGAAATACGTACCGATCCACAATTTCTTACTCTTATCAAGATATAAGCTGACGATGATATCATTGCCCAGGCTGTTTGGATCGTCCTGCTTATGCACGTATCGCTTAAAAACTCCGGTTTTTCGGTTAAAATAAAACAACCCGCCCCCATTGGTCCCGATCCATAAGTTACCCTGATCGTCCTCCGTAAAACGGTTGACATCCTCATAAGTAAGTCCCTCCGCATTATTTCCCTGATGCCTGAATAATGGAAACTTCAGGATTTTTTCGTGGTAGAAACTAAGTCCTTTTTTAAAAGTACCTACCCACATAATCCCTGCATTGTCTCTGTACATATTCAGGATACTATTCTGCCCTACACTTGTCTGTTCGTATTCCTTATGGACCAGGTATCTGATTCTGAAATCTCTTTTATCCAGCAGGTTGATCCCGCCGTGATCGGTACCGATCCAAATCATTCCCTTACCGTCCTGTAAAATACTATTGATCAGGTTATTGTTTAGCTTTCCTGCTCCCTTATCCAGCATCCGCTTCGTTCCCGTCGCAGGATCAAAAAAGGTAATCCCTTCCATCGCATTTAAGCGGTAAACCCATAAAGCCCCGGAATTGTCCACAAAAAGACGATAATCGACAGAAAACCGGGAATCATGCTGTTTAAACAGATTGATCCTTTTCTTTACCTTTCCTGATACCGGATCGAGCATCTCTATAGTTTTATCCAGATGGATGACCCAGATATTCCCCCTGGTGTCTTTCTGCAAAGCAGATATTCCTACCGCAAGCAACGAGTGATCTGTCCTGCCATCACATTTCAACCACAGCGTTTTACCTGTGGAAGGATTGTAACGGTATACCCCTTCATCAGCACCATTAAACCAGAAATTTCCCTGATTGTCTTTAATTACATCCCTTAACACTTTCGCATGGATGTGCAATTGCTTAAAGTATCCTTTTACATTTCGTGTAAAAGTTTCAGTATGCGGGTCGTATATACTCGGCCCTCCTCTTGTATCGAGGTAAAGCTTATTATCCGGCAGTTCATAAATATTAGTAATAAAATCATCCGTCAGCGATGTACTGTCACCCGGATCATGCTTAAAAACTTTAAACTGGTATCCGTCATAGCGGTTAAGTCCAGACAGTGTACCAAACCACATAAACCCCCTCGCATCCTTAAGAATAGTATTTACCTGGTTATGTGATAGCCCGTCAGCCAGGTCGATTCCCGAAAACTGGATCTGGTCCTGCTGGGCAGATGACAGCAGCCAGGAAATACAGCCGCAAAGCGTCAGGCATAGTTTACGGTAGAACATCAGAATTTATATAAGGTTGTTTAAAAAAACCGAACAAGTTCCGGTCGCTTAAACTTACATTTTTTTGTCCTGATTAATAAAATAATCTTTTTAAATCGGTGTGGTAAAATAAAATGTACTCCCTTGCCCTAATTTACTTTCTGCCCATATCTTGCCCTGATGTTTTTCCACAAAATCCCGGCAAAGCTCTAAACCTAATCCTGTACCCTTTTCACCCGATGTTCCGTAAGTACTGTCACTGAAAGATTTTGTAAACAGCAGGGCCAGTTTTTCTTCAGCGATCCCGATCCCGTTATCCTGCACAGCAAACAGTAAATCGTAGTCACGCATCATTACTGATACCGTAATAGTACCATTTGCTGTAAATTTAATTGCATTGGAAACCAGGTTACGGATCACCGCATCCAGCATATCCTTATCCGCATACATTTTTATCCCTTCGGGCACGGTTTGTACGAGGTGGATATTTTTCGCATCTGCCATAGGTTTGATCCTTTTTATACAGCCAGCAACCAGTTCCGCAAGATCATGGATCAGTACCGGATTAAAATTGAGTGTATTAAATTGGTTTTTAGCCCATTGCAGTAAATTTTCAAGCAATTCATTAGCATTCTGCAGGCCTATTTCCATCTTACCGAGGTATTCCAGCAGTTCCTCCTTGGTAATGTCATCCACATCCATCAGTGCCAGTTCCGCAAGTTTAAGACTGGCGGCAATCGGATTTCTCAGGTCGTGCCCGATTACCGAAAGCAATTTTTCTTTATGGGTATTTAATGCTTTTAACTCGGTGTTCAGTTCTGTAAGTTCCATTTCCTGGGCTTTTCTGGCTGTAATATCCCGGATACTTCCTTCCGAACCCACTACTTCACCATCCTTGAAGATCAGCCGCGCATTTACAGAAGCATAGACCAACCCATTATTTTTAGTTTTCAGTTTAACTTCAAAATCTGTTACAGAATGGTTGTATTTTAATACATTAATAATAACATCGCGGTCTTCCTGATAATAATAAAAATCTGTAACCGGGCTACCGATAATTTGTCCTCGTTTATAGTTATAATACTTTTCTACAGAAGGACTGATTTCGGTTACGATACCATCTTTATCCGTTCTGTAATAAATATCCTGTATATTTTCAAAGATCTCCCTGTATTTCTCTTCATTGACCGCTAATGCGTTTTCTGCCTGTTTGATCTTTGTGATATCGTAACTGATACCAAGCAGCCCGATAATTTCATCTTCCCCATTACGCAGCGGGATTTTGGATGTCAGCAGGTAATTCACACTCCCGTCCGCTCTATAATCTTTACTTTCCCTGCTGATCAAAGGAATACCGCTCTTTAATACTTCCTGGTCTTCCTTAAAAGCATTCGTCGCTGTATCTTCCGGGAACAATTCAAAGTCGGTTTTACCAATAATATCCTTTTCAACCATTCCCTTCATATAGTTAATTTCAGCACGGTTGGCCCGGGTTTTTCTTAACTGAAGATCTTTGATATATATATTGATGGGGAGGTTGTCTATTAAGGTACTCAGCAGGTTCCGTTCTTCCCTGACCAGGTTGCTGGCGATTTTATTCTGTGTGATATCCTGTGCCTGCGCAATCAGGTGCAGGGGTTCATTTTCGGAGTTTCGTAATACTGATACGCCCAGTAATACCCAGACCAGCTGACCGTTTCGATGGATCAGGCGTTTTTCGGTATAAAAATTTTCACTCTCCCCTGCTATTAAACCATGCATCAGTTCATTGCTCTTCGCCAGTTCATCGGGATGGGTAATATCTTCAAAACCCATTCCTATGAGTTCATCTATACCGAATCCCAGCATATCTGATAAACGCTGGTTGGCCCGGATACATTTTCCGTCCAAGCTGAACATCGCCATACCAACGGCTGAGTATTCAAACGCGCCTCTGAACTGAGCTTCACTGATTTTTATTTTTTCTTCTGTTTTTTTCCGGTCTGTAATATCTATGATGACAAGACTATTGTTCTTCTGGCCTTCACTATCAACGAAAATGGAAGCTGATAATTGACAAGGAAACTTTTCTCCGTTCTTACGGAGTCCTGTAAGTTCACCAGTGGCTTTACCACATTCTGCCCTTACCGCCAGGAAATCCTTCAAACGGGGGTCTCTCTGATCAAGCAGCGCAAATCGATCGAGCGCCTTAAATTCTTCGAGTGTATATCCGAACATAGCCTGCGCAGCCTGGTTAGCATCAATTATTTCCTTATCAGGAATAGTAAGCAAAAATCCGTATAGGGAATTTTCTATGATCGAACGGTATTTTATCTCACTGTTCTCCAGCTGGATAGCCTGGATTTTCTGCTGCTGGATATGCTGGAACGTACCATATACCCGGATGCAGATGCCGTTTATAAACTCGGCATTACCATACACTTTCACCCATATTTCTTCTCCTTGTAAAGTCACCAGCTGCAGGTCTTCCGCATACGGGGTA
>Ga0247813_10002726_pt1 | contig 11809 bp, 7 predicted proteins | sample UWRJL169409C1_FD_180719 | JGI IMG/M metagenome (GOLD analysis project Ga0247813, IMG submission 180719) | Plant litter microbial communities from Arlington Agricultural Research Station in Wisconsin, United States - UWRJ-L169-409C-1 | ecosystem: Environmental > Terrestrial > Plant litter >... | reverse complement strand
AAATGCGGCTAATAAGCCCGCAAGAAGAATTCCTTTTATTCCAACAGGAATATATAAGTTAACGACTTTTGGCATTAATAATTCTAAATCGGCTCCCGTTAAACCTGTGTTTGCGTTTAATTCAGGTGCAAGGTTTACCAATGCAATTACTACGATTCCTGTAATTAATAAATATCTTGGAATGAACAAGATCAGATTGGTAAAACCACTCATGTAAGCAGCTTCTTTTACTGATTTGGTAGAAAGAATTCTTTGTAAATCATAACTTGGTGTTGGACCTGCAATACTGGCAAAAAATCCTTTGAACAATGTCATTCCGATAAAAGCGCCAAACATTTTATATCCTTCAGAATCAATTAATTTATTGAAAGTTTGGAATTTATCACTCCATTGGGTTTCAAACTGACATCCGAAGAAAACATTTTTCCATTCCTCAGTAATAACCGAATTGATTTGTAAATCTGAATAATTGATAAAAGCATAACCAGCGATTAAAACTCCTGCAACAATCATGATTAAATATTGTACAACCTCTGTGGCTACTACAGAGAACATTCCGCCTTTTACGGTGTAAATTGTAGTTAAAAGAATAATAATCAAGGCATAAGAACGCTCCGAAGTCAGTAATATTAAATCTCCGTAATGAAGCGTTAAATCCCAAGGAAGAATAATGGTTACAAATTTTCCGATTCCTTCAAAAAAGTAAGCTATAAAACCAATTGTAGAAATGATGGCAAAAATAGCGACAATAATATGAGATGCTTTTCCGGCTCTGTCACTTCCAAAACGGGTTAAAATCCATTCAGAACCTGTCATTACTTTTGATCTTCTGATCCAGACTGCGAGGAACATCATGACAAAAATCTGGTTCCATATTGGCCAAAGCCACATAAACATGAAGCTTTTTACGCCATATAAAAACAGCACTCCAATCATCCAGGAAGTTCCTGAAACATCAAACATTCCTGATCCGTTGCTAAGACCTAAAAAATACCATTTGATTGTTTTTCCGCCAAGGAAATAATCATCTAATCCTTTTGATGCTTTTCTTGAAATCCAAATTCCTATTCCTACCGAGAGCAGGATATAGGCTACGATGATCGATACGTCAATAATGTCCATTAATTTTATTTGTTTGTTGGTTAGTTACGTGGTTTTAGTTTTTTATTCCCCAGTTTTTATTGGGTTGGGCGCCCATTACAAAATGAAGAACTCCTCCTTTTAATATGTGCTGATGTGTGATTACTGTTTGATTGAATTCGACTCCGTTTAAAGTAGCCGATTGGATATAAAAGTTTTTGTCTGAAACATTTTCTGCTTCAATTATAAAAGTTTTCCCTCCTTCAAGATTGATTTTTGCTTTTTCAAAAATTGGACTTCCAATTTCGTATTCGCCTGAAGCAGGATTCATTGGATATAATCCCATTGAACTGAAAACATACCATGCCGACATTTGTCCGCAATCTTCGTTTCCGCTTAATCCGTTTGGAGTTGTATTGTATTGTGTGTCTAAAATGTGGCGTACCCAATATTGTGTTCTCCACGGCTGATTGGCGTGATTAAACATGTAAGCAATATGATGGCTTGGCTCGTTTCCGTGTGCGTATTGACCTATTAATCCTGAAATATCTGCAGAAACATTGCTTCCTGTAATTTCTGAACTTTCTGTAAAAAGCTGCTCCAGTCGTTTTGTAAACACTTCATTACTTCCGTGTAACGAAATAAAATCATCTACATTATGAGGCACAAACCAGCTGTGCTGCCAGGCATTTCCTTCTGTATAATCTGTGTGTTCTCTGTGGTTAGAATGTTTTGCATCAAAAGGCTCATTCCATGATTTTCCATCTTCTGATTTCCCACGCATAAATCCCGTTTTCGGATCAAATAAATGTTTATAAGCTTTTGAACGGTTTAAGAAAAATTGATAATCTTCATTTTTACCTAAAGCTTTTGCCATTTGTGCCACGCACCAGTCATCATAAGCATATTCTAAGGTTATCGTAACAGATTCATCGAGCAAATTGTACGGAATGTAACCGTATTTTTTGTAGAAATTCAACCCACGATCATCCTGCATCATGGTGGCTTTCATCGCCTGGTATGCTTTTTCTGCATCAAAACCTTTAATGCCTTTTTGGTATGCATCAACAATTACCGGAATGGAATGATATCCTGTCATTGTATTTGTTTCATTAGCATAAAGTGTCCAAACCGGTAATGCTTTTTTTGTATCGTAATACGCTAACATTGAGTTTACAATGTCTGATGTTTGTTTTGGAGCCAATAAAGTCAGTAAGGGATTTTCGGCCCTAAAAGTATCCCATAGTGATAAGGTCGAATAAGCGGTATAATCTTTTGCTGTAACAATTTGATCATCCTCTCTCCTAAATTGACCGTTTTTATCACTATAGGTTACAGGGGCAACTTGGGTGTGGAACATCGCGGTATAGAATATTGTTTTTAAGGAGTCGACCGGCGTTTCGACTTCTATTTTACTTATGGCAGAATTCCAGATACTGGCTGCCATTGTTTTTGTTTTTTCAAAATTAGAACTTTCGCTGTCCAGATTGTCTTTGGCATTAGCCACACTGACAGACGATAGTGCCACTTTTACAAATAATTCTTCACTATTATTGGCATCAAAAAATAATTGTGCTGAAGTATTTTCTCCTTCTGCAAAACTTCCTGCAGTTACTTTCTTATTAGCTAATAAAACAGATTCGGCAATGGGTTTTGAAAATTTTGCTACAAAAAATACTTTCTGATTTTTTGCCCATCCCATACTGTAACGATATCCACTTATCGTGAATTTATCTTCGATTTTTAGGGCTGTTTTTAAGGCTTTGTCCCAATTAATTGCAAAGCCAAGATCAATAATAACCGATTGTTTGTCGTTTTTGGCAAATGTATATTTATGGAATGCGGTGCGTTGTGATGAGCTTAATTCTACATTGATTTTAGGATCCTCAAGAAAAACCTGGTAATAACCCGGTGTTGCTTTTTCGTTAGCATGAGTGTAAGATGATTTATATGTTAATTGATCGCGTGAAGTTGTTTCTGTAGTTAAATCAAGTTTTTTGTTTGTTGGCATAAATAAAATGTCTGCCAAATCTCCAATTCCTGTTCCGCTTAAGTGTAAGTGACTGAACCCAGCAACAATTGAATCTGAATAATGGTAGCCTGAACACCAATCCCAGCTCGAAATACCATTATCAGGGCTCACCTGAAGCATACCGAACGGAACCGTTGCACCCGGATAAGTATGTCCGTGGCCGCCCGTACCTATAAAAGGATTTACGTGATTGGTAAAAATTACATCTTGTTGGCTATTTTTGTTTAGATTTATTTTGCAACTTGTAACCAAAATAAAAAACAAAACAAGCAGAGTAAATTTCTTCATATAAAACAATCTTAATTTAACTTTAAATTTAAACAAATACGACTTTTATTAAAACTAATTTAGACGGATGACGTATAATCTTAGATAAACATCAAAAAAAGTCACAAAACGTAACATAATTATGATTTTAAATTCCAGTAAATTATATCGCATTCAAATACAATATCACATTATATTTTGGTTAACTTATTTCATATTTAATACTTTTAGATGGGGAAGCTACTTTAACGATTATGGATATTCGTTTAAAACAAATTTGCTTGGTTTTCCTATTCACATGGCTTTATGCTATTTGAATATTTTATTTCTGATGCCGAATCTGGTTTATAAGAAAAAATATCTGCAGTATGTTATTTCGATTTTATGCGCCATTTTTATTATGGTTGTCTTAAAATTTAATCTTACCTACTTACTAATAACACATGAAGTTTGGCCTGAAGGTCCCGAAACTATCGATAAATTAACGCTCAATTATACAATTGATATGATGATGGGTGAACTTTATGTCATGACTTTTGTGACGGCGATTAAGATTACATTCGATTTTTTGAAAGAACAAAAAAGAGTGACAGATCTTGAAAAATCGCAATTAGAAACCGAACTTCTTTTCCTGAAATCTCAAATTTCTCCACATTTTTTCTTCAATACGCTTAATAACATTTATTCTTTATCTGTAGAAAAATCAAACAAAACACCAAAGATCGTTCTTAAGCTATCTGAATTAATGCGTTATATGTTGTATGATACAAAAAGCACAAGACAAAGTTTAGAAAATGAAATACTTTGCATTCAAAATTATCTGGATTTAGAGCGCATCAGAAATGATGACCGACTGGAAGTTAATATGGAAGTTTCAGGCGATATTCACGATAAAGAAATTAGTCCAATAATATTATTGACTTTCCTTGAAAATGCATTTAAGCATGGAGTAAATAAAAATACCGGAAAAGTACTGATTGACATTCGTTTTAAGGTAAAAGGGGATTTTCTTCATTTCACTATTAGTAATCCCATGCCCGAAATTACATTACATAATGACAATTTTAACAAGTCTAGTGGCATAGGTTTAGAGAATGTCAAAAAAAGACTCGAATTAGGTTATAATAAAAGTGACTATAAGCTTTCATTTAAAAATAAAAAGGATATTTTTGTCGTAAAGCTTGTAATTAAGGTGTCTTAGGAAGCATCAGCATCTTATTAAAACTATCCTTATTAAAATTATTTCTATCACAAAAATAATCGAAATGAAAATAAACTGTTTGATCATAGATGATGAGCCATTAGCGATTAATGTTATCAAAAACTATCTGGAGCCTATTGAAAATTTTGAGGTAGTAAACACTTTTAGTAATCCAATAGAAGGACTAAATTACTTGAAAAATAACAAAGTTGATGTTGTTTTCCTGGATATTAATATGCCAGTTCTTGATGGAATCAATTTTATAAAAAGTCTGGACAATGCACCTATTCTTATTATAACCAGTGCTTACAGTCAGTTTGCAATAGAAACTTACGAATTAGATGTTTTGGATTATCTGGTAAAACCTATTGAATTTCCCAGACTGATGAAAACGCTAAACAAGATTAGCAAAAGACTTAACAATACTACTGGCAATAATTTGCAGGAAAACAGTAATTCAGAAAGTCCTTTTATTTTTGTTAAGATTGATAAAAAGAGAATGAAGAAAATCTTTTTTAATGAAATTTTAGTTATCGAAAGTTTAAAAGATTATTTAAAAATAAATACACTTACTGGAAAATATATCATACACAGTACCTTATCTGATTTTACAGATTTATTGCCTGAAAGAAATTTTTTAAGAATACACCGATCTTATACGATCGCCATTGATAAAATTGATGCTGTTGAAGGAAATAGTATTGAAATTGAAGGTCTTAGATATGTAATTGGAAGATCATATATTGATCATGTAAAACAAAGAATTTTGAATTCTCCTATTTAAAAGAATATCAGTCTGAGCATAGTAAAAGATATTTTCTATATAAAAAAACCTTTGTCAAAGTTTAAATTTTGACAAAGGTTTTTTTAGTTCTTTACTTTATAGTCTAATTATATGTAAAAAAAATGCGGCCAAAAGGCCGCATCTTCATACAGGTAACTAACCAAAATAAACCATTTAAAAAAACAATTTATTGTATTGTAAAAAAACTAACTAAAAATAATATCTTTTAAACGCTTCAATAGCCGAATAATCTGCTAAACCTAAAGCATGATATTTTTCTGCTGTTAATCTGTTTCTGTCTTCAACTCTTACCCAAAATTCTCTGCTATCATCTCCCTGAAACATAACTCCGTCTTTTTGAGACTGGTGATAGAAAATGGCATGACGCTTTTTAAGTACCTGATCAGGACTCATTGGAACCGCCATCTCTATTTGGTAGGATTCCCACTCATGCCACGCTCCTCTGTATAACCAGACCCAGCATTCGTCCATAAATTCCTTGTGCTTTAATCTTTTTAAAGCTTCAAACAAACTATCTAAACAAACTTTATGGGTTCCATGAGGGTCTGCTAAATCTCCTGCTGCATAAATTTGATGTGGTTTTATCTTTTCGATAATATCACACATAATTTGAATATCAGTCTCTCCAAGGTTGTTTTTCTTAACTGTTCCAGTTTCATAAAATGGTAAATCTAAAAAGTTAACGTTAGAATCCGGTAAACCTAAATATCTTGTAGCAGCCAAAGACTCGCTTCTTCTAATCAATCCTTTTAATTTTCTAACTTCTAAAGAATCAATATCATTGTGCTTTTTTGTTTTCAAAAAGTTGATAATACTTTCAGATTCACCAGAATTTTTATTCAATGACATCGAAATTTCAGCAAATTTCAAGGCTTCTTCATTCGAAACAGCTATATTTCCTGAAGTTTGATAAGCAATATGCACATCATGCCCCTGTTCTACCAGTCTGTCAAAAGTTCCTCCCATCGAGATAACATCATCATCAGGATGCGGGCTAAAAATGATGATTCTTTTTCTTTCCGGAGTTGCACGTTCCGGTCTGTATGTATCATCTGCATTAGGTTTTCCACCAGGCCACCCTGTAATAGTCTGCTGCATCTTATTAAACATTTTAATGTTCAGATCATACGCAGTTCCTTCTTCAGTTAACACACTAGACATACCGTTATCGTTATAATCTTTGTCTGTTAATTTTAAGAAAGGTTTTTTAGTCAATTCACTTAACCAGGCGACAGCTTTAAGTTTTAACTCTTCGTCCCAAATCACTGATTTTACCAACCAAGGCGTTTTTACACGAGTTAATTCTGATGAAGCTTCGGTATCTAAAACAAAAGTTGTGTTGTTGTGCTGTTGTAAATACGTTGCCGGTACTTGCGAAGAAATATTCCCTTCAATTGTTTTTTTAATGATTTCAGCTTTGCTGATTCCCCATCCTAGAAGTACAATTCTTTTAGCATTTTTTACGGTACCAATTCCCATTGTAATTGCTTTTCTAGGTACATTATCGATACCTAAAAATGATGACGCAGCATCTGTACGAGTCATATGATCTAATGTGATACTTCTGGTTCCTGAATTAACGTGAGATCCCGGTTCATTAAAACCAATATGTCCTGTTCTTCCAATTCCTAAAAGTTGAAAATCTAAACCTCCATAAGCTTTAATTTTCATTTCATAATCGATACAATATTGTTGTAAATCTTCATTACTTATTTTCCCGTCCGGAATATTAACGTTTTCCGGATGAATATCGACATGATTAAAAAGATGCTCATGCATAAAATGATGGTAACTTTGAATATTATTTTTATCCATTGGATAATATTCATCTAAATTAAAGGTTACCACATTTGCAAAACTCAAACCTTCTTCTTTATGTAAGCGAACTAATTCTTCGTAAACTTTTATAGGCGAAGATCCGGTTGCTAATCCTAAAACGCAAGGTTCGTTTAGTTCCTCTTTTCTTTGAATTATGTTTGCTATTTCCTGAGCAACTAATATTGAAGCCTCTTTTGATGATTCAAAAATTACGTTATGAATCTTCTCAAAACGAGTTTCCTCGAATTTTCCAGCTTCTTTAAAATTTATGCCTTCTTTAATCATTTGCCTGTTTCATTTAATTTATAGTATAAAATTAAGAATTACTCTATCGATAAAATTAAAAATTCGACTAATAACCCGTTAGCTTCGGCAAAAGACACAATTGGCAACTTTAAAAAATTTCAACTCCAATTATGACTTTCAAATTTATTTTTCAATCACATTTATTTCGCTGATAGAAACCGTCTGTCCTTTTCCTTCAGCAGATTTTGCTACAAAGCGAAGGAATCTTGCTTTCGTCTCAGCAAATGTTTTTACTTGTTCGATTGGATTATTTTTAATGTTCGAAAACTCACCTTCAGACTGCAATGTCCATTTTACATTATCTAAACTTGTATAGAATTCATATTTTGAAATTAGATTAAGATTGTTTCCTACTTGCTGGGGAACATAAGTGAATCCGGTAATTTTAAGAATCGATCCCATATCAACTAATACTTCTTGCGGAAGTTTATTTGTTTCATTTCCAAAGCCCCAATCTGTATTTGGATTTCCATCTATTATTTTGATAGCCGAATTTAAATCACCACTCGAAACAGCTACGATTTTCCATTTTTCTTTAGAAATTCCATACTTAGCCGTTTTAACAGCACTATATATTTTTTCTTGTGTATTGAATGAAACCGCTTTTATCTGAACGGCTTTATTGTATTTAAATATATCTTTATATAATGTACTTTTTGTTGTTGGATTACTTCCGTCAACGGTATAATAAATACTATTTCCTTCTTCCGTTTTTATAGTGACATTTCCGTTTTTATCACGTTGAATTTCTGGCATTCGAACAAAAGTAGGTGCATTAAAAGCCTGAATATTCGAAATTACAATACTTGCTTTCGAATCTGTAATATTTACTTTTAGTGCCGAAGTAATAACCCGTTTAATCCTTAAAATTCTTTTATAACCAATGGTTGTTTCAGTTGCAACAGTTTTCCATTTTCCATCAACTTTCGCTTCAATGTTAAAAGCCTTAACACGCTGTCCTAATTTTATATATTCCTGAAGCAGAACACGATCAATAGCTATAGGTTTATCAAACTCAAATACAATTGCTCCTGTTTTTACATTATCGTCTGTTGCCCAATAGGTATTTCTATCACCGTTAGTAGCATTTTTGGCTGCAAATTCGTTGTTATTTCCTCTAATATTATTGGCTGTTATTTTACTTCCGGCTAATAATTCGGTTTTAAAATCCTCTTTTATAGTGGCTACTAATTCTTTCAATCTCGCTTCGTCATTTTCATGAACCAAACCTCTTCTGTCTACAGGAAGATTTAATAATAAAGTAGCGTTACGACCAATAGATTCATAATAAATATCGACCATTTCATCTAAAGAGCGTACTTTATCATCTTCAACACTATGATAAAACCATCCTGGTCTTATCGATACATCAGCTTCTCCGGGAACCCATTTTTCACCATCTTCATGTCCAGACATAAATTCAGTATAATGCACTTTACCTGCCAATTCATCTTTCTGACGCAAAAGCGACCAATTTGTTTTTCCGGCTCGTCCTTCCTCATTTCCAATCCAACGAGCTTCTGCAGGTCCTACTCCCCAAACTAATGTTTTAGGAGCTAACTCATAAATCATTTTGTAAGTTTCATCCCAATTATAATATTCAAGCGTATTTATTTTTATGGTTTCGTTTGCTCCACCATAATAACCATCACCTCCGTTAGCACCATCAAACCACATTTCAAATACATCTCCGTAATTAGTTAGTAATTCTTTTAACTGATTTCTGAAATAGGTTATATATTGCGGTTTTCCGTATTCCGGATGATTTCTATCCCAAGGCGAAAGATATAAGCCTAGTTTTAAATCATATTCTTTACAAGCGGCAGCTAATTCTTTAACAAGATCACCTTTCCCATTTTCCCATGGAGAGTTTTCGACAGAACGTTCCGTATAAGCAGAAGGCCATAGACAAAAACCGTCGTGATGTTTGGCTACTAATATAATTCCTTTCATTCCTGCAGCCTTTACCACGCGCGCCCATTGACGAACATCTAAACTAGTTGGATTAAAAAGTTGCGGAGACTCATCGCCATAACCCCACTCTTTATTTGTAAAAGTATTTAAAGAGAAGTGCACAAAGGCATAAAACTCCATTTCATGCCAATCAAGTTGTTTTTGCGTTGGAAGAGGTCCAAAAGGCTCAGGAGATTTTACAAATTCCTGACTATTAACAGCTGCTATTATGCAAAAAAAACTCAGTAAAAGAAAAAGGTTTTTCATTACGATTAAATTTTAATTTTGGTGGTAAGCTAATTAAAAATCTAAATTTAAGATAAATAGTAATTTGATGCATACTATTTCGACCAATGACGTTTATTAGAGAGTATTGGAATGATATTTTCTTACCATAGTACAAAGAATATCAAAGTCAAATTAAAATTTGTACTTTAGACGATAAGAAATTTACAAAATAATAACCTTAACTACAAAATATGCGTTCTATCATATTCTTAGCACTTGCTACTTTATTAATTTCATGCAAAAATGAAAATAAATCAAAAAAACTTTTCGATTATTTCACATATAATCAAAATAGTACTATTGAAGTTGAATCAGCCGGAGTAAAAATGATCCCGATTAAAACACCTGTTGGAGAATTTAAAGTTTGGACAAAACGTTTTGGAAATAATCCAAAAATAAAAATTTTATTATTACACGGCGGTCCAGCTATGACCCATGAATATATGGAATGTTTTGAAACTTTTTTTCAACGTGAAGGATTCGAGTTTTATGAATACGATCAATTAGGATCATATTACAGCGACCAGCCAAAAGACAGCAGTCTATGGACAACAGAACGTTTCGTAGAAGAGGTTGAACAAGTTCGTAAAGCTATTGGTGCTGATAAAGACAATTTTTATGTGTTAGGAAATTCATGGGGAGGAATTCTGGCAATGGAATATGCATTAAAATACCAACAAAATCTAAAAGGTTTATTGGTCGCAAATATGGTAGCCAGCGCCCCAGAATATGGGAAGTATGCAGATGAAGTATTAGCCAAACAAATGAAACCTGAAATTCTTGCAGAAATAAGAGCATTAGAAGCTAAGAAAGACTTCAATAATCCACGTTATATGGAATTATTGATACCAAATTTCTATAAGGAACATTTATGTCGACTAAAAGAGTGGCCAGACGGTTTAAATAGAGCTAGTAAACATGTTAATGGAGAAATATATGCGTTAATGCAAGGACCAAGTGAATTTGGAATAAGTGGACGTTTAGCTAAATGGGATATTAAAAATCGCCTTCATGAAATAGCAATTCCAACGTTAATGATAGGCGCAAAATATGACACAATGGATCCTAAAGCAATGGAAGAACAAAGCAAATTAGTCAAAAATGGACATTATCTTTATTGTCCTAATGGAAGTCATTTAGCAATGTGGGATGATCAAAAAGTTTTTATGGAAGGTGTTATTCAATTCGTAAATGATGTGAATAGAGATAAATTCTAAAATTAGAAAGAACGTAAAAATATAATAGATAATTAGAAAACTCAAAATTATCCTAATCATGTGTATTAAACCCAAAAAACTCTTTTAATAAAAGAGTTTTTTTATATAAAATAAATATAGAATACTTACTATATTTATTCAAATAGGTGAAAATATTAATTAAGTTTAATTATTAACCAATTATAATTGCTCAAGAACAAAAGTTGGGAATAAATAATTAGTATTGCTCATATCTTCAAAAAAGTTTGAATTGAAATCGTATAAAGAATTATTAAAGCTGATGTTACCTGCGTTCTTAATTGAAAATTTTAATTTTCATCACTTTATTAATTGGAAGAAATTCGGATGTAAAAACGGCTTATAGTCTAAATCAACAACTTCGGGAAATTTACAGTTAATCAAATGATGAACATATTGCCATTATCAATCACCAATTGGTATAAAAACGTAGAGAAAATCGCTTTTAAAAAATTTAATATTTTACTCAACACTATAAATAACCATTCAATCTTAAAAATTTTGATAATAGAAGTACAAATGCGTCAGCAGAATGTTTCAATGGAAAAATAAAAGTATCTAGATCTTCAATTTAGCGAAGTCAGAAATGCAACTTTCTTCTTATTCAGGTTATCTACTCTTTTGCTTAACCTACAACTTTTCCAGCTCATCCAAAATTGCTTCAGCAAATATCAAAACCTCTATAACACAAAAAACCCTATCCATTTAGGATAGGGTTTTTAAAAAGAAAGGCGACGACATACTCTCCCACATAACTGCAGTACCATCTGCGCAGGCGGGCTTAACTACTCTGTTCGGGATGGGAAGAGGTGAGCCCCGCCGCA
>Ga0247813_10002725_pt1 | contig 11811 bp, 11 predicted proteins | sample UWRJL169409C1_FD_180719 | JGI IMG/M metagenome (GOLD analysis project Ga0247813, IMG submission 180719) | Plant litter microbial communities from Arlington Agricultural Research Station in Wisconsin, United States - UWRJ-L169-409C-1 | ecosystem: Environmental > Terrestrial > Plant litter >... | reverse complement strand
GAAATGGAAAATCTTAATGCCGATGGAATGCGCATCTACTTTGGACAAAAAGAAATTGAAGATGCTGACGAACTGAGTTTAAGTACCCAGGCGGCTAAAGCGGCAGGACAATTATGTTTACTGATGGTGTTAACCCGTGCAGGAATTTTTGACAATTCGCACATCAACATCCTGTATGAAAATGAGCCGGACTTTGATGACAGGAAAGCGCTTTATGATCAGATGAACCTTACCACTGGTACAAAACATTTCAACTTTGGAGGCTATTGTCCCCCTATGAGCATTACAGAAGGCGATGATTTTCCAAATGATTAGCTAACTTACATATATGATTATGGTAATGCAACACCTGTATCTTATTCCCATGCTGGTTAGCGCCATACTCAGCCTGAAAGCTTTCAGGCTGAGTTGGCCGGTGGCGTATAAAATATTCTCAATCTTTCTTTTTACCGCACTGTTTACAGAAATACTCGGTAACCTCTGGCATTATTACCTGCATAGTTTTAATGGCTGGCATTATACTAAAAATAATGCCTGGATATATTCTGCCTCTTTTATTCCGCAATACGGTTTATTAATGTTTGTATATCACCAGGCATTGGACTCTACAATAATGAAACGTCTGGTAATATGGGCTGTAGTTCTATTTTCTCTTTTTGCGATTTTTAACTTTTGTTTCTGGCAAAAAGCTTTCGTCATTAATAGTTATACGCATATTCTGGCAGATGTCATCATGCTTTCACTGGTGTTTGCTTATTTTGAACAGGTAAGAAAAGAAAAGGGGCTTGTAAAACTATCAGCCCAGCCAATGGTATGGATATCGCTTGGAGTACTGATATTTCATTTGCTCAGCATTCCCTATTTATTAAGTATTGAGTTCCTGTACCAGAATTTCAGATCGTTAGCCACTTCCTTCATTTATGTATACCTGCTATTCATTTTTTCCTCTTATGTACTCTATTCAAAAACATTCCTATGCCCAACTCCGCGGCCGAAATAATCAGCCTGACAATTGCAATCACTACAATCTTTCTTTTATTGGTGGGTGCTATCGCCGTGCGCTATGTTTTTCTTTATCAGAAAAAACGCTTCCGACATCAACAGGAAGTTGCTGAAATACGCGAATCCTTTGCCCATACCCTTATAAAATCCAAGCTGGATATACAAGAGCAAACACTGGACCATGTAGCTAAAGAACTGCATGCCAATATTGGCCAGCTTGCTTCTTATATACAAATAGGTATTGAAGAACTTTCAATAAAAACAACCGGTTCAAACAAGGAAAGCGCCCTGGAACTTACCGGCCTTACAGGAAAGCTCATGAGTGAACTAAAAGCCATCAATGCCAGTCTCAATACTGATCATATTATGCATATCGGGTTTGTAAATGCACTCAACAATGAATTGGCCTGGTTTGGAAAAAACAAAAACTATAAAATTACTTTTACCAAAACCGGACAGGAGTACCGCCTGAAACCTGAGCATGAGATCATTCTCTTCCGCTTATGCCAGGAAGTACTCAATAATATAGCCAAATATGCAGAGGCACAAAAGCTTACCATTACCATCGATTATTCGCCTGGTACATTCATTTTAGAAATTGCAGACGATGGAAAGGGATTTAATGTACAGGAAGCGCTGGACCAGAGTAGTGAAAAGGAAAGCACAGGTCTTCTAAACATTCAGAAAAGGGCCAGGCTTATCAATGCCGACATTAATATAGTCACAAGTCCTGGCAATGGCACAAAATTTACCATCGAAATTTTACAGGATAATCCCTATAAACAGCAATAACATGAATACACAAAACCTGCCCATAAAGATTGGCATTGTAGATGACCATAATTTGTTTAGAAAAGGATTGATAAAGCTTATAAAGCTGGCCGATAAAAATAATCGCTACAGCATTCTTTTTGAAGCTGAGAACGGGAACGACCTTATGGAAAAAATAAAAAAAAAAATGATGCCTGATATCCTGCTCATGGATATTGATATGCCCGGCATGGATGGTTACGAAACTGTAAACTGGCTGCAGAAGTACCATCCCTCGATCAGTATCCTCGTAATTTCTATGTTTGAATCAGAAAAAGCAATATTGCGGATGATGAGGCTAAAAGTAAAGGGTTATTTGTCAAAAAACATTAAAGTAGAAGATATGACGAATGCCCTGGAAGCCATTGCAGAGAAAGGGTTCTATTACACAGATAAAGTTGCCAATATTATGGCAGATGAACTACAAAAAGAAGAAGAGGCAAACACAACAAATATTAAACCTGCCGATACAATACTTAAAAATATTTCAGAAAATGAAATGAAGTTCATTAAACTGGCCTGTACAGAGTTGACCTACCAGCAAATTGCAGATAAAATGAGTTTAAGTGTTAAAACCATTGAAGGTTACCGGGAATCTTTATTTCAACGTTTTACAGTTAAGAACAGGGTAAGCCTTGCCATGTTTGCAGTAAGAAATGGATTAGTTAAGGCATGACCATCGTAACACTTCTGTCTAAAATCCTTAATCTTTAAAGGATTCTTTATTCTGCTTACTTGTTTCTTAATTCCACTCAAGCAGTATCTGATCCCGCTTAAGCAGTTCTTTGTTTTGCTTAAACGTTATCCTATGCTGTTCAAACGTTTCTTAATTCTGCTCAAGCAATAACTAATTCTGCTTAAGCAGTTCTTTATACCGCTTCCTCGTTTCTTTACTCCGTTTAAGCAGAATTAGATATTCCTTAAGTAGTTCTTTGTACAGCTTAAACGGTTCTTTATATCGTTAAAGCAGTTCTTTATACTGTTTAAAGGTTTTTGAAAAACAAACCGTTGAGGATTTGATCCTGGTTCGCCCTGGAGGCTCCGTTTCCGTCAGGAATGCTCTACCGCCACTTTGCCCTTATCAGCTGCATCATACTTTACAAATATCTCTTCTCCCGGCTGGTATTTGGATACAGATGCTTCCTGGATAACACCCTTTACCGTTGCGGAAAAAGATGGTTCATCTTTGGGCAAAACCTCTAACTCCATCTGGACATAAGGGTTATTGCCATTGATATTAACACCCAGTAAGGTGAATTTCTTCACAATGGCCCGGGCAGACAGGCCGTTAAGCCTGATGGCATCGCCCAGCTGCTGGTCTTTCATCAGTTCTTCCTTTAACTGTAATTCCTGTATGCTGCTTAAGCTTTTACCGGCAACATTGGCGGAACGGGTATTTTGCTGGCCGGCATTATTCGTATCGATTACCATCTTATTTTCATCCTTCGGATCTACCAGCACCGGCACGGTCATGCCCGGCTGGTAAACATAGGGTTGCAACCGCGATACCAGCACCCTTACTGTTGCACTGTAGCGCTGGCCCAAACTGTTCTTTAACTCCAACACCAGCTTTACCTGCGGGTTATTATTGATGGTAACTCCGGTATCACGCACTTCTTTAATGAGGGCTTTAGCCGGGATGCCCGTCTTTTGTAACCGGCTGTTTAGCATCATGGGGCCTATCAGTAATTTATAGAACAGGAATCCCATACCCACAGCAAATAACATAATGCCGCCGGCAATATATATGCCTTCGGGGCCTGCTGTGGCCAATACGCTTCCAATAGCCACCACAAAGCCAAATATACCGGCAATGATGCCGATCCAAACGCCTACATTCATTTTCATAAACAACCAATTAACGTGTACAAATGATTTATGCAGGTAAGATATTAAACTGCTACGGGTAATACAAGGGCCGGTACAACCAAGTTGTTAACAAACAAGATCATTGGCGCTTACTACATAGTGTAAATAAAGATCCGCTGCCGGCAACAGCGAACTGTTTTCCGGTAGCGGATATAAAAAATATTTTAAAAGAAGATTACAGATTTATATTCTCTGTACCATTATCGCCATTGTTGCTTTTACGTTTAAACAACGAAGCATCCAGTTTACCAAAACGATAAGCAAAATTAAGCTTGACCATTTGCGGATCTCTTAACCGGCTGTAGGTTTGTGTAAAATACTCGCTGGTAGAATATTGTGCATTGATACGTGTTCTGAAAATATCTGTAACACTCAACGACACGGTTGCTGCATTATTCTTCAGGAAACTCTTCTTCACCGCCAGGTCCATTCCCCAGAAAGATTTTACATACCCCTGTGAAGAGCTCTGGCTTTGAGCCATAGGCCCACCCATGGGTCCGCCACCGCTGCTTACCGGTAAATTTGTTTTAGACTGGTAGGTTGTTGTAAACTGCACGGCAAAGTTTGACGGCAGTTTAAAATTACTGTTGAACTTTCCATACAGGCTCCAGATAGCATCCTGGCTGGTTGTGGTAACATTACTGGTATTCACTTTTGAATTGTACAGGTTCAGGTTGGTACTGATATCCCACCATTTGGTAAGCGTATTCATTACCGTTGCTTCTGCGCCATAGGCATCGCTTGAGTTTGCATTGATGAACGTGTTGATCAGTTCTGTATTACCGCTCACAGCATCTGTTTCCTGTGTAAGGTAACGGGTGATGAGGTTATCGGTGTGCTTATAATAGATTGAACCTAAAAAGGTATTGTTCTTTGGAAAGGTCTTTAAATAAGATAGTTCCAGTGATTGCGTGAATTCCGGAACCAGGTTTGGATTACCACGGGTGATGTTCAGCTTATCGGTGTAATCGGTAAATGGTATCAGCTGAAAAAAGTTGGGCCTGTTAACACGACGGCTGTAGCTGAACTGCAGTTCCTGTTTGTTGGCCAGCTTCTGGCTAAGAAAAACCGAAGGGAACAAACTTACCGGGTAGCTGTTCCTGAACGTTACACCCGTATTGGTAAGCGTACCATTGTAGTTACTGCTTTCGGCACGCAGGCCAAGTTTATAGCTGAAGTTTTTAATGCTGTTGCTGTAGGTTGCATAAGCCGCATACACATTATCTGTGTTTTTATAATTACTGGTTGCAGATGAAATAAGCTCGTACTGCTTGGTGCCATCATTGTACAAATAATTATCATTAAGGTTGACCCTGCTTCTTAAAGCCGCCCTTAAACCGGTTTCAAACTTGCCGGTTTTACCAAGCGGTAAGGTATAATCTGTTTGTATCACAAAGTTCTTGTCGGTGCCACTACCATAGGCCGTTTGCAATTCGGTAGTATTGGCATTAAAGTAGTTTGTTGTGTACAAAGAATTGTTTGTAGTCTTTCCGCCAAAATAGTTGGCATCAACGGTAAGTTCTTCGCCTTTTTTTGCAAACAGGTGCTTAAAGCCAAACACCAGTCCCTGTCCGTTAAAGGTTCTTTTGCCTGTTGTTACTCTTTGACTAAGCTCATTTACCGTACCACCGCTGTATAAACTATCTGTGCTAATGCCGATGGTTTCATAAGGGCTGAATTCCCCATGAACTTTTATGCCCGATAAAGACAAGGTGGTTTTATTGGTAGCAAAATAATCCAGTCCTGCTTTGGCAAACAGGAAGCCCCCTGTTGTTTTATTAAAATTGTTTTGTGTGGTAATGGTCTGCGGTGTGGTTAATTCGCTGATGCGTTCTGTGTTTCCGGTAGTTTGGCCCTTGTTTTGGTTACCATTTACCGCCACACTCAGGTTTAACTTATTTTGACGCACATTAAAATCAACGCCGCCGTTTACAGCGCCTCGTTTATCTACGCCAGCTCTTACATTACCATTATACCCTGTCTTTTTATTTTTCTTCAACACAATATTCAAAATGCCTGCACCGCCACCCGAAGCATCATACTTGGCAGATGGGTTGGAAATTACTTCCACCGTTTCAATGGCATCGGCAGGTATCTGCTCCAGCGTAAGCGTAGTTGGCCTGCCATCAACCAATAATTGCGGCGCACTGTTGCGCATGGTAATATTGCCATCAATATCCACGTTCACAGAAGGCACGTTACGCATTACATCTACACCGGTACCGCCGGTGCTCATGATATTTTTATCTACGCTGAACACTTTTTTATCTGCATTTAGCCTAATAGCAGGTGCCGAAGCGACTACCGTAACAGATTCCAGTTCTTTGGCATCGGCGTTCATCTTTATTTTACCCAGGTCTTTATCTGTTGATGGCGCCATGCTCCCATCGGCATTTTTATTAAAAAAGCTAACCGGCACTTCGTAGGTTTTAAACCCAACACTGCTGATCTTTAATGTGTACCTGCCCCTGAGCGCAACATCTTCAAAACTAAAATCGCCATTGGCCTGAGTAACCATACTTTTATACAGCAGTTGTTTTACTTTTTTTGTTGCACTGTCTGTTTTATTCTCCATCAGCAACACTGTTGCTTCGCCAATGGCTTTACCATCGGCATCTGTTATTTTACCATAGAGGTGAGCGGCCAGGTTAGCAGGCGGTTTCATACCGGCAGGCGGCATTTGAGCAAATACGTTTGTACCAACCAGTACAATCATAAGCAGGAATACTATTTTTTTCATGTCTTTAATTATTTAGGGCAAAAGTAGACAGGCTGCAGAGCGCTGTTGGGCCAAAAGCGATAAGACAGAGAAATGTTGCGACGAAATGGAGAATGGGAACGCAGATGAGGGGGGTTGGGTGGATTAACACAGATTTTTCTGTTCTTCTGCAAAGCATTAGAAATGTAAGTAGGATTTTTTTAAGAGACCCTATTTTGCTGTAAGTGCAGCAATAGCATCTCGGTAATGATCACTTACAGGCAACTCTACACTACCAATGAACAGGCTTGTTTTACGAACAGAGCTGATAAGGGTATAGCAGCAATATATGATTTATGAATGCGGATGAACGACTTTGCCGGTAACTGGTCCTCAATGGTTTTCATGGGCATGCGTGTTACTATGGGCTTTGCAGAACTCTTCAGGTGTATTTTTATATAGTCCTTTAATCCTTCTATGTACATGATATCGGCAACGGTAACTTTAACCTGGCTATACTCCACGTTAACAAAGAAATACCCGGGATTTTCCGGGGCCTGTTGCCCATTGGCCGCATGCTTCAGGTCAAACAATTCCTTTGCCTTATAACAGGCTTTTATAAAACGATCCAGCGCAACTGGTTTTACCAGGTAATCGGTCACATCTAAATTAAACCCTTCCAGCGCATATTTTTCGTATGCGGTAATGAGGATGAACATAGGTTTTGCCGTCATGCTTTGTATCAGTTGCAGGCCGGTGAGGCCGGGCATTTGTATATCTAAAAAAATAAGATCAACGGGCTCCTTTTCTATTACCTGCAAAGCTTCCATGGCATTGTCGCAGGCCGCAACCAGTTGTAAAAAGGGAACTTTGCTGATATTGTCCTGCAATAATTCCAGCGCCAGCGGCTCGTCATCTATGGCAATACAACGTATCATTAGTGTAACTGTATTTGAAGTGACACGCTAAAAATATTCTTTTCTGTGTTGATCTGCAAGTTGTATTTACCTGCATATAATAAAGCCAGGCGGCGTTTTACATTGGCCAGGCCAATACCACCTGCAGCATCCTTTATTTCGATGGAGGATGGATCATATTTGTTGTTCACCGTAAATTGAAGCTGGTCATTGGATGCCGTTAAGCTGATATTAATCTCCGGGTTGCTCATTATGCCCGTACCATGCTTAAACGCATTTTCTACAAAAGGAATAAGCAGCATAGGTTCTATTTCATACTGTTTATCGGCCGGTGACAGGTGTACCTGCACAGCAAGTTTTTTTCCAAAACGCAACAACTGCAGGTCAATATAACTTTGCAGGTATTCTGTTTCCTTATCGAGCAGCACTTTTTGTTCGCCTGTTTCGTAAAGCATATACCGCATTAATGACGACAGCTTGATGAGTGAAGGTTCCAGTTGTTCTGATTGCTTACGTGCCAGGGCCACCATATTGTTAAGCACATTGAACATAAAGTGCGGGTTAACCTGCGAACGCAACAGCGATAATTCTGTTTTCAGGTTCTCATTCTGCCTTTCCCTGGCCAGCTTATCTGCCAGTACCCTATCCTTGATGGTTTTATATGCAATGCTGCAGGCCAGTATAAAGAGGAACACAAAAATGCAAAAGGTAAGGTGCCTCCTGAAAGCGAAATGAACATCTGACCTTGAAAAATTAAGCCCGGCTTCCCAGGATATAAAAGTAAATAAAGCAAAACAACAGATCACCGCAAGAATATAAAAGAAATATTTTTTACGATAAAACAAGCGGGGGATCAGCAGGGCTGCATTCAGGTAAAAAAAGCCGATGAGCAAAAGATCGTTGAACCTGGCAATGATAAAATCGGCCATCGTTCTTGCCGATTCCTCCTGCTTAGGCTCTGCAGCGTTTGAAGGCCGTAGCAATGCGGGCAAAGAAAAAAGCAGTATCCATACCGCAGTATGCGTTATAATGATCAGTCCTTTCCTGTACCTCGCTATATTCATGCTGCTAAATTACTGACTGAAGAACAGAATACACAAAAACCTGCACATTATGCGACGTAATAAGGTTTTGTGAAGACGAAACCGGTGAAAGCACCCTTAATAACCAGTCTTGATGCTACTCTCACTCCATTTCTTAAATGCTTCCAGGGCTTCTTCCCTTAATAATTGTTCTGTAAACAATTTTCTTTCGGCTATGGGCTTCGCTATCTCTTCGTAAATAAACTGGTCGTCGAAATGGATGGCGGCAGCATCTTCTTTTGAATTGGCGTAGAAAAGTTTATCAGGCCTTGCCCAGTAAATAGCAGCCAGGCACATAGGACATGGTTCGCAACTGGCGTATATTTCGCAGCCGGTTAATTGATACGTATTTAACGCCTTGCAGGCATTCCTGATGGCAACCACTTCGGCATGCGCCGTAGGATCGTTTGTTGAGGTAACCAGGTTAACGCCATGTGCAATTATTTTTCCGTCTTTAACCACAATGGCACCAAATGGTCCACCGTTGCCCTGCTCAACATTATGTATAGAAAGCCTGATGGCTTCCTGCATAAAATTTGATATTTCTTCACTCATGTAATTATTTTTAGCTGCTGTACCAACATATACAGCAATAAGCAATCTGCAGCAGCGATAAAATTACCAAATTGCACCAACGCAGACAAATTACATAGTACATAATAGCCTTCGTTATATTTGTATTCATGAATGCCGGTAACCACCATTTATCAGGAGAGCAGCGAACAAATGCCATACAAAGGCTTACCGCTTTATGGGCTTTTACCGAAAGTGGTTTGGGTGGTATCATGCATGCTTTACACATACCCTTGACGGGTTTGGTTGTGGGCGGCATGGCGGTAATTATGATATCACTGATTGCTTTTTTATCCGGCGGGCAATATAAACAGGTTTTAAAAAGCGCCATCATCGTACTCATCGTAAAAGCTACGGTTAGTCCGCATACGCCTGTACCCGCATATATTGCCGTATCCTTCCAGGCCTTACTGGGTTTTGCTTTATTCCACCTGTTACATGTGAATTTTATCAGCATCCTTTTATTAAGCTGTATAGCTATGATAGAATCTGCTATACAGAAAATACTTATCCTTACTTTATTTTTTGGCAAATCCTTATGGATAGCCCTGGATAATATGATCGCATGGCTCACCGATCAATTTGGAATAAGCGTTTCAAACGGAAGCTACTGGCTTATATTGGCCTACCTGTTCATTTACCTGGTTGCCGGTTTTTTTGTTGCACGGGTAGCTCATCAAAGTGTACGGTATTTTGGCAGCAATGATCTGCCTTTATCATTCAATGCCGAGATCAATACAGCAGGCCTGGCCTTACAAAATAAGGAGAGAAAAAAAAGCAGTTATAAAAAACTATGGGGTTTTATATTGTTGATGCTTGCCTTATCGCTGGTACTTTTTCTTTTTGCAAAAGATACCAAAAATGGTTGGCTGGCCATTGCAAAAACTATCAGCCGGACCTTATCTGCTATTGTCATCTGGTTTATCCTTGTTGGGCCTTTACTTACAAAACTCATTAAAAAACTGTTGCAGAAAAAAGAAAGCCGGTATATCCACGAGGTTTTACAAACGGTTTCCTTTTTACCAGTTATACAAACATTAACCGCCCTAGCATGGCAACAAAGTAAGTCGCGGGCTGGTTTACAAAGAGGGGGCTTCTTTATATTGCTGCTGATACACACTACCATTACCTACAGTGACCCCGCTCTTTCAGAACCCCTTGCCAACCAACCCACATGAGCATTTATATTTTTTGCAGGCCCATACGAAGTGGTAAAACTACGGAACTTATCAAGTGGTGCAATGGCCGGGAAAATGTTGCCGGAATAGTAATGCCCGATGTGGATGGCAGCAGAAAAATATTTGACCTGGCAACCAAAGCTATTTTTGATATTGAGCATACCGGCGCAGGCTATACCGGCGAACCACTAATATCTATTGGCCGTTTTCATTTTTACAGCAAAGCCTTCGACAAGGCCAATGAAATCTTACTGGGTGCATTGGAAAAATATCCCCGCTGGCTCATTATTGACGAGGCTGGTAAACTGGAACTGGAAGGAAAAGGATTTTATCCTTCCATACAACAAGCTATAGCCTGGCATGATCAACAGGCCGGCAAAGCAAACCTGTTGATCACCGTACGTGAAAATTTATGTACGGTGATCATCCATCATTTTCGGTTACACCATTACCAGTTTATCAATAATCTTGAAAAACTGGCCTGAGTTCCGGGCAAAAAAAAATCCCCTCTTACAAGGGGATCAAAAGTTTACATCGTTCCTGTTACTCATGCATAACCAGTATAGGCATTTTACTATGGAAAGACAGTGTTTTGGTACGGCTGCCGTTCAACAGTTTACCAATGAATGAGCGGTTCTTTTGTATAGCGATGATCAGGTCAATATTCCTGCTTTCGGCAAATAAATTGATCGCTTCATCCACATCATACAAGCGCATAAAATAAAACTCAGGGTTATATTCCGCAAACATGGCTTTCAGTTCCTGCTTTTCCGCTTCGTAGTTCTCTGTTAAGGAAATATAATGTTCGTTATCAACATTAACAACGTGTAGTTGTGGTTTAAAGGCATTTAAAAAATCTTTGATGGGCCCAGAAGGCGTTGTATTCAGGGTGTTCTTAAAATCAGATGTGAGCATTACATTTTTAATAGGGCTGAAGCTTGCACTTTCCGGAACGATCAGTACCGGGCAGGCTTTACGTTCGGCCATCTTAAGCGTATTACTTCCAAAAAACACCTGTGCAATAGCCGATTTACCGGTAATACCCATGATCACCAGGTCGGCCCGGCGGTGCCTTGCCGCTTTTTCCAGTCCATCAACAAAATCAGATTCTTCGTGCGCCAGCACATCTATTTTCACAACATGATCTTTCAGCAGATCGGCCTTAAGCTTTTCCAGGTTTGCTGTTACGGTATCAGCTTCGGCAGCCTTGCTGTAACTATGGTACAGGATCATATTTACACCATAATGGCCAACCAGTAACTGGGCTGCATACTTTGCAGCATTTAATGATGTTTCGGAAAAATCAACGGGAACAATGACTGTATTCATATATTGTAGCTTTTGTTTAGCATAACAAACTTACTTTATTTATCGCTGAATTCTGCTAATAGCGGTTTCTTTTTACGGAATAGCAGGTAAGCTTAGCTGTTTTTTCAGCAACCAATTATTTATCTTTGCCCGCCATGGCACAAAAAAAACTTGAACGCTTTGCTGCATTAAAAACATTTCCCAATGTACTGGAATACCCGGTGGATATGGGCGGAAAATGGCATAACTTTTTTAAGAACACTAACCCGGTAATATTAGAACTTGCCTGTGGAAGGGGTGAATATACGGTTGGCCTCTCAAGACTTTTTCCGCAGCAAAATTTTATTGGCGTGGATGTAAAGGGTAACCGCATG
>Ga0247813_10002719_pt1 | contig 11823 bp, 10 predicted proteins | sample UWRJL169409C1_FD_180719 | JGI IMG/M metagenome (GOLD analysis project Ga0247813, IMG submission 180719) | Plant litter microbial communities from Arlington Agricultural Research Station in Wisconsin, United States - UWRJ-L169-409C-1 | ecosystem: Environmental > Terrestrial > Plant litter >... | reverse complement strand
CGTCCCAACTCCACCGTCCGACTCTGTTCGATCTCCACCATCACCTTTTCCGAAACCCCGTCCTCGCGCGTCAGCCGGTAAACATCCGGCACTCCCGTCAACTTCCCCGCCGTCACCAACCGCTCGATCAGCACCGGGCCGAGTCCCTTAATGCCCGCGCCACCCGGTGCCGCAAAATACTCCACGCGCCGCTTTACCTGCGCCGCACAGATTTCATTCGGACACCGCCACGCCACCGCCTCGTCCGCCTTCACCAGCGTCGCCCCGCACGACGGACATTTCTCCGGCAGCACAAACGCCGCCGACTCCGGTGCGCGCCGACTCAAGTCCACGCCCGTGATCGCCGGAATGATTTCGCCCGCCTTTTCCACATAAACAAAATCTCCCACGCGCAGATCGCGCCGCGCGATCTCACCGGCGTTGTGCAGCGTCGCCCGCGCGATTGTCGTGCCGCCGATTTTAACCGGCTCCAATTCCGCGACCGGCGTGAGCACACCCGTGCGCCCCACCTGCCAGGTGATCGCCCGCAAACGCGTGCTCACCCGCTCCGCCGCGAACTTGTAGGCGACGGCCCAGCGCGGTGCTTCGTCGCCCGCCCCCAGCGCCCGTTGCGCCGCACGCGAATCCACTTTCACAACCACGCCATCCGTCGGATACGCCAAGCGCGCCCGCTCGCGTCCCAACGCCTCCACCGCGCTCCACACCGCCGCACTCTTCTCCGCCGCCACCCGCTCAATCACCACCAACCGATCCACCACCGGCAGTTTCCACGACCTGAACACACCATACATCGCCCGCTGCGACTCCGGCGCTTTCACCGCCCCCGTCCACTCGCCCAACCCGTAAAACACCACGCTCAACCGACGAGCCGCCACCTCGGCCGCATCCCGCGATTTCAACGTCCCCGCCGCCAGATTCCTCGGATGCGCAAACGGCTCTTCCCCCGCCGTGACCCGCTCCGCATTGATCCGCGCAAACTCCGCATACGTCATAAAAATCTCTCCACGCACCTCGACCCGCTGCGGCGCCCCCACCGGCAACACATGCGGCACACCCGCGATCATCAGCACCGCGTCCGTCACCACATCACCCTCGCGCCCATCACCGCGCGTCACGGCGCGCGTCAATTTTACGGCTTCATAAACCACACTAATCGCCACGCCGTCGAACTTAGGCTCGACCACCCAAGCCACGTCGTCGCGCCCGAGCGCACGCTCCGTTTTTTCCACAAACGCCCGCAAGTCCGCCTCCGTGTAAACCTTCTCCAATCCCAACATCGGCGAGCCATGTTTCGCCGTCGGGAAATCGCCGCTCCGATCATCACCGATCTTCCCGTCCGCCTTCACCGACAGCGTGGCCTCCAACGTCCGCAGTTCCCGCTTCAACGCATCGTAAGCCGCATCGGTGATCTCCGGAGCCGCCTTCTTAAAATAAAGGTCATCATGTCGCGCGATCTCCGCCTGCAACCACCGCAACCGGTCGGCCGGATCATTCGCCACCTTTCCGTTCACGACCGCCGCCGCAGTCGCAGTCGACTCCGCCGCACGCCCAACTCCGCTGAAGCACACTCCGGCCAAAACCAGCCCAATGATTCCCCACGTCTTGAGTTTCATAGAGCCGCAGCAAACCGACCCGACGCCCAATTACGAGTTAATGCAAAATAGCCAATACCATGCAATTACAATCACTCAAAACCGCATGGCGACTCCCAGGTAATCCACAAGCTGTGTGGTCTGCACCGCGACCTGACCTTTCGCACGCGCCAGGGCATCCGCCGCCAACCCGTGCCACACGACACCTCGCGATGCCGCGCCACTAAGATCATCCGGAGTCTGTGCGAGCAAGCCGGCCGTAAGCCCCGCCAGCACATCCCCGCTTCCTCCGCGCGCGAGCACCGGTCCGCCAAAAAAACTGTGATACGTCACCGCCCCGACCCGCACGCGCGTGACCGGACCTTTTTGAATCACCACCGTGTCTGCCGAGCTCGCCTTGCCCTCCGCCGCCGCCGCGAGCGCATGTTCGATGCGAGCGTATTCGCCGGCATGCGGCGTAAAGATGCGCGGCGCCTTCCCGAGCGTGACGATGTCGGCCTGCAACGCATCCGCATCGATCACTAGAGGCACGCTCGCCTGACGCACGATGTCTTTCACCAGCGCGAGCGTCTCTGCGTCGCGTCCTAAGCCCGGTCCGATGAGCAACACCGACGCCCGCGCGATTCGTTCGCGCAACAGATGAGAGCCTTCCAGCGCGAGTCCACCCTCCGGCGACTCCGGCCAGCCCACCCACATCGCTTCCGGCGCACGCGCCGCAAACGCCGGCGCCAAGCTCTCCGGCACAAACGCCGTCACCAGCCCGGCTCCGCTGCGCAACGCCGCCAGCACGCTCATCAACACCGCGCCCGGATAACTGCGCGACCCGCCCACGATGAACACATGCCCATACGTGCGTTTGTCGGACTGCGGTGACCTCAGAGCCCGCAACGGATCGAGCACAGTCGACGTCAGCACGTGATCCGTCGCCGACGGCTTCATGCGATTCACCTCAAAGCCCAGATCGAGATAACGCACGCGTCCCGCATTTTTCAGCGTGAGCAACGGCGACTTCACGATGCCCGTCGCATAGGTGAAATCCGCGCGAAACGCACCCGCTTCATCCAGCCCGCTCGGCAGGTCCACCGCCGCACGAAACCGAATCGGCATCGCATTTACCTCGGCCAATAAACTCGCGACCTGCGGCTCCAACGGGGCGCGAAACTGAAATCCAAACACCCCGTCGATCACGAGGTCGTAGGTGCTTGATTCCGCACGTAGGCCGCGAGCTTGCTCGCGCTCCGCCAACTCCCGCCACGCCATCGCCGCCAGCGGACGCAACGCTCGCTCTCCCAAAACAAACCGCACCTCAATCCACGCCCCCGGATGCAACTCCGCAATCCTCCGCGCCGCGATCAACGCGTCGCCCGCGTTATGCCCTTTGCCCGCGAGCACGAGCACGCGACCGGCCGAGGGGAATCCGCCGATCTCTTCATAATCCCGTAAAATGCCATCGCCCACCGCGCAGCCTGCTTGCTGCATCGCCCGCCACTCGCGCGCCTCGTCTCCGGCAAAATACGCCGCCTCAAATTCCTTCGCCTCGGCGCATGTGAGGATCGGATGAGCGACGTGATTCATTGTGCGTGCGCCTCAGACGGCTTTGACCACCGCCGCCACCGCCATCGCCGCCGTGTCGGTGTGCGAAAGCGTAAGCAGCACGTTCGTGCCGCCGACTTGTTTGAGCAGCGCCTGGCCTTTTTCGTCGAGCCGCACGAGCGGCTCGTGGCGGCTGCCGTGATAAACCGAAATGGATTTCCAACCCAGCTCCGCGCCGATGCCCGTAGTGAACGCCTTCGACACCGCCTCCTTCGCGGCAAAACGCGCGGCGAGGTGTTTGTGCGGATGCTTCATGCTGAAGCAGTAAGTGCGCTCTTCATCAGTGAACACGCGATTTAGGAACCGGTCACCCTGCCGATCCAGGACGCCTTTGATGCGCTCCACGTCGATCAAATCGGACCCGAGTCCGAGTAGAATACCGCCAGGAGGAAGTTCGATGTTCATCGGAGAAAGTAAAAAGTTAGGGATTCATCCGCCGCTTCATCTCGCGCACCGCTTCGTCGATACCGGTCGTCAGCGCGCGGCTGATGATCGTGTGGCCTATGTTGAGTTCATTCACATGCGGCAGTGTGCAGATCTCGGCCACGTTGTCGTAGTTGATGCCGTGACCAGCGTTCACGACCAATCCGGCCGCATGCGCGCGCAGCGCCCCGTCTTTCAACCGCGCAAACTCCGCCGCCCGCCTCGGCGTGTGCCAGACGTTGGCCCACGCACCCGTGTGCAACTCGATCCAGGGCGCTCCGAGTTCGGCACTCAGGTCGATCTGCGCGGCATCGGCATCGATGAACAAACTCGTGACGATCCCCGCCGTATTCATCGCATCAACGCAGGCTTTGACCTGAGCCCGGCGCGCGACGACATCGAGCCCGCCTTCGGTGGAAATTTCCTCGCGGCTCTCCGGCACCACGCACACGGAGTGCGGTTTCACCTTCAGCGCAAAGTCGATCATCCACGGCGTGCAGGCCATCTCCAGGTTGATGCGGGTCTTGGCGACATCCTTCAGTCGCCAGACATCATGCTCCTGGATGTGGCGGCGATCCTCGCGCAGGTGGATCGTGATGCCGTCGGCGCCAGCGCGCTCGGCGAGCACCGCCAGGGCAACCGGATCAGGTTCCACGGGACCGGGCGCAGTCTGGTCGTAGCCCCGGTAACGCGCCTGCCGAACGGTGGCGCAGTGATCGATATTAACACCGAGAAGAATCATGATTGAGAGAGGAATGGGTTAACCACGAATCTTCAAAAACTGAACGACAATTATTGACCGCAGATTTCGCAGATAACCGCAGATGCAGCAGACTGCAAAAATGCCGTCAGATGAAACTCGATCAGAACCGGCACATTCCATTCCGGCATCTGCGTCCATCTGAGATATCTGCGGTTGAATTTCGGCGGTTTGTGCTGATGTCCTTCAACTCGTATTTCTTTTCGTGTCTTTGGAGTGTTTCGTGGTTTCTTCCTCTCTTACGCCTATGCCGTCCGCTCCCGCCAAAAAGGAAAACCTGCTGATCAATCTGGTTTTCAACATCCTCATCCCGACGCTCGTGCTCTCGAAGCTCAGCAAGGACGGCCTCCTCGGCCCCGTTTACGGCCTCGTTGTGGCACTCATTTTCCCCCTCGGCTACGGCGTGTGGGATTTCGTCCAACGCCGTAAGGCCAACTTCATTTCGATCATCGGCTTTCTCAGCGTGCTCCTCACCGGCGGACTCGGTCTGATGCACGTCGGCGGCCACGGTTTCGCGATCAAGGAAGCCGCCGTGCCCACCATCATCGGCATCGCGGTGCTGCTCTCGTTGAAATCGAAATCTCCGCTCGTGCGCACGTTCCTCTACAACGACCAGGTGATCGATGTGGAACGCGTCGATACGGCGCTCGCCGAAAAGGGAAACCGCCAGGACTTCGACCGCCTGCTGGTGAGCGCGAGCTACCTGCTGGCGTTTTCGTTTCTGGTCAGCGCGGCGCTCAACTACGCGCTCGCCACTTACCTCCTGAAAAGCCCTCCCGGCACGGCCGAGTTCAACGCCGAATTGGGTAAGATGCATTTCCTCAGCTGGCCGGTCATCGTCATCCCCAGCATGGCCATGATGATGTTCGCGTTGTGGCGATTGCTCGGAGGCATCAAGCGCATCACGGGCCTCGAACTCGAGGCGATCTTCAAAACCCCGCCGCCCAAAGAGCCGAAGCCGCAGAAGTCCTGATCTTCCAAGTAAACGGACACAAAAAAGCCGGACGAAAAAACGTCCGGCTTTTTTGCTATCCCAAGCTAAGCAGCGCCGTCTAGCACGACGCGTGTGACGAACGCTCAGCGCAGGTTCATCGGCGTGTAATCCCGCTGCGGATGACCGTTGAAGATCTGGCGCGGGCGGTAGATGCGGCCCTTGGCGTTCGAGGCGACTTCACGCCAGTTGGCGATCTGGCCGGGAGCGCGACCGATGGCGAAAATCACCGTGAACATGCTCGTGGGAATACCCAGCGCGCGCATGATAATGCCGCTGTAGAAATCGACGTTCGGGTAGAGCTTGCGAGAGATGAAGTAATCCTCGTGCAAAGCGGCCTGCTCCAGGCGTTTCGCGATGTCGAGCAGCGGGTCTTTGATGCCGAGCTTGGCGAGGACATCATCGCACGCTTTGCCGATGATCTTCGCGCGCGGGTCGTAGTTGCGGTAAACCGGATGGCCAAAACCCATCAGACGGTTGCTCTTGCTGCCCTGCTTGGCGGCTTCAACGAAACGGGTGCCGTCATCGCCTTCGTCGTGGATCGACTGGAGCATCTGCATGACCGCCGTGTTGGCGCCACCGTGGAGCGGACCCGAAAGCGCGCTGATGCCGGCGGAGAGGGACGTGAACGGATTCGCGCCGCTGGAGCCGACCATGCGCACCGTCGACGTGGAGCAGTTCTGCTCGTGATCGGCGTGGAGGAGCAGCAGCAGGTTCAGCGCATGGGAAACCTCGGGGATGAGTTTATACTCCTCGTAGGTCTCAGAGAACATCATGTGAAGGAAGTTGTCCGCGAACGGCAGATCCTTCGGCAGATTGAACGGCAGGCCCTTCTGATGGCGGTAGATCATCGCACCGAGCGTGCGGATCTTGGAAATGAGGACGGCGGCCGTCTGGTCGAAATTCTTGAGGTCGGTCTCGAAATTATTGGTCGAGAGCTCGGGGTGGTAAGACGCGAGCGCGCCAACCATGGAGCTCAGCATGACCATCGGAGGAGCGTCCTTGGGGAAACCCTCAAAGAATTTCTGCATCTGCGGGGCGATGATGGCGTTTTCGCGCAGGCGCTTGCCGAAGACCTGGCGCTGCTCGGCGTTGGGCAGTTCGCCATAGATGATCAGATAAGCCGTCTCAACGTAGTTGGAATGGGCGGCGAGTTGTTCGATCGGGTAGCCGCGGTGGCGAAGGATGCCGTTGTCGCCGTCGAGGTAAGTGATGGTGCTCTCGCAAGATCCGGTATTTCCGTAGCCCTGGTCGTAGCAAATGTAGCCGGAATCGGCGCGGAGCTTGCGGGTATCGATGGCTCGCTCTCCTTCAGAACCGATCAAAATAGGCAGGGTAAATTCTTTGTCCTCTAACTTAAGGGTAGCAGTATTGGCCATATCCCTGCGAACAGAGCAAAATCCGCACCGGATGCAAAGCAAAGTGTCAGGCTATCACGTGACTTTATCGCACCAATAAGTGCGCAGCGTGCGGGATGTTAGCAGATGTGTTAGAAAACGGACGGAGGAGCTTTAGGAGAACGGACCTCCCGGTCCGTTCGGGTTGGCAAACGACGGCACAAAGTGAACGGACCAGGAGGTCCGTTCTCCTTCTTTTAACGCGCCAACGAGGCGACCATCGCGGCGACGGCGGTGAAGCTGCGGTAGATCTGGATGCCCTTGGCCTGGCTCTTCTCGGGGTGGAACTGCGTGGCGAAGCAACGGCCGCGGGCAATCGCGGCCGTGAAGACGCCGCCGTAATCACACTCGGCCAGCACCAGTGACGGATCGGTCGGCACGCAGTGGAAGCTGTGCACAAAATAAAACGATTCGCCGTCGGACTGGAGTCCGGCCTGCAGCGGTGAGCCGCATTGGACGAAGCGCACCGTGTTCCAGCCCATGTGCGGGACCTTGAACTCGGGCGCACGTTGGAAGCGCACCACTTTGCCGGGGAAGATTCCCAAGCCGGCGGTGTGTCCGCCTTCTTCCGAATACTCGAAGAGCGCCTGCATGCCGAGGCACACACCGAGAAACGGACGGTCGGCGGCAATCCAGTCGCGCACCGTGTCCGCAAGCCCGCTGGCTTTGAGCGACGCAACGCAATCAGCTAGCGCACCGACGCCCGGCAGCACCAAGCCGTGGGCGCCGGAGGCGGTCACTTCGGCGGGCGTCCGCACGACTTTGACGTCGGCACCGACGACCTCAAAGGCCTTGGTGACGCTACCGAGGTTGCACAGTCCGTTGTCGATGACGGCGATGATGGGCATGGCGACGAGACGCTAACCGCGACGGAGAAAACCGCCAGCGGAGCCGTTTAGATTTTCCCTTTGGACGAGGGCAACTGGCCGACGGTGCGCGGGTCGATCTGCGTGGCGGCGTCGAGGGCGCGGGCGAGGCCCTTGAAGATCGCCTCGGCGACGTGATGCGGCTCTTCGCCGTATTCCAGCGTGATGTGCAGGTTGCAGCCGAGCGCGTTGCTGAACGCGCGGGCGAATTCCTTCACGAGAATGATGTTAAAATCGCGCACGAACTGCGTGGGCGCCGTGACTTCGTAAACGAGGTGCGGGCGTCCGCCGATGTCCACGGCGACGCGGGCCAGGGACTCGTCCATGGGCAGCAGGAAAAAGCCGTAGCGCTTGATGCCGAGCTTGTCGCCGAGCGCCTGTTTAAACGCATCGCCGAGCACGAGGCCGACATCTTCCACCGTGTGGTGATAATCCACCGCGACGTCGCCGACGCACTTCACGTCGAGGTCGAACAAACCGTGTTTCGAGAACAGCGTGAGCATGTGGTCGAAAAACGGGACGCCGGTGTCGATCTTGGACACGCCGGTGCCATCGACGGCGAGCGTGAGCTGAATGTCGGTTTCGGCGGTCTTGCGGGAGAGAGTTATGTTGCGAGCCATGCTTCGATTGCTGAGTTGACGGAGAACATTTCGTCGTCGCTGCCGACGCTGATGCGCAGGAATGGCGCGGTCAAGGCGTGGCTCGGGAACGCGCGCACGAGGATCTTCCGCGTGAGCAGAAAATCGTAGAGCGACTTCGCGACGGTCGGGCCGGTTTCGCCGCGCGCGTTTTTCGGCTCGGCAAAAATGAAGTTCGTCTGAGTCGGATAGATGAACCAGCCGAGGCGGTCGGACCAATCAGTGACCCAATAATCGCGCGTGGAAATGATCTTCCCGATGATCGCGTCGTAGTAGCCGGTGTCGCTGAGCGCGGCGAGCGCGGCGGCCTGCGAGAGGCGGTTGACGTTGTAGCTGTCGCGCACGCGGTCGAGCAGCTCGATCACGCCGGCGGCGGCCAGCGCGTAGCCGACACGCAGACCGGCCAGCGCGTGGGCCTTGGAGAGCGTGCGAGTGATGACGAGGTTCGGGTAACGCGCGAGCAGCGGCACGGCATTTTCCTTGGCGAACGGCGCATAGGCTTCGTCCACCACAAGCACGCCGGGGAAGCGGTCGAGCACGGCGGAGAGCTCGGCGTTGGTGAACGCGACGCCAGTCGGGGCGTTGGGCGACGTGAGGAAAAACGCGCGCGCGCCGGACGCGGCGATTTTGTCCACGGGGAGTTTCATCGAGCGGTCGAACTCAATGACGGTCGTCGCGCCGTCGTTGATCGCGACGAGCACCGGATACAGTGAATAACTCGGCAGGGTGAAACCGGTCGCGGTGGAGGGTCCGCCGAAGACGCGGACGAGCAGGTTGAGGACGTCGTCGGAGCCGTTGCCGATGAGCACGTTTTCTTCGCCGACGCCGTGGAGTTTTCCGACGAATTTGCGCAGCGGGGTGCTCTTCGGATTTGGATAGAGACGGAGCAAATCGCCCTCGTCGGCGAGTTCACGGTGGATGGCCTCGGCGGCGCGCGGGCTGGGGCCGTAGGGGCACTCGTTGGTGTTGAGTTTCACCCAGCCGGACTCGGTCGGCTGCAGGCCGGGCGTGTAGGCGTGGAGCTTCGCGATGTGCGGGAGAGCGAGGGATGTGAAGTCGGACATGTGGATCGAATGTAGGGGCGTGGCTTGACCACGCCCGTTCGGAGCGGGCGCGCTCAAGGCGCGCCCCTACGATTAAAGCGCGCGGACCTTCACCGAGCGGCCGTGGGCGTCGAGTTTTTCCATCGCGGCAAAGGCCGAGACGATGGGCTCGGCTTTTTTGACGGAGGCTTTGTCGTAACGGATGACGCTCGTGCGGCGCATAAAATCGGCGACGCGCAGGCCGCTGAAAAAACGTCCGGCTCGGGCGGTCGGCAGCACGTGGCTGGGGCCCGCGACAAAATCACCGAGGGCGGTCGGCGTGTGGTTGCCGAGCATGATCGCGCCAGCGGTCGTGATGTCGCGGAGCAGTCCTTTGTGGGCGCTTTCTTTGACGAGCAATTCCAAGTGTTCGGGAGCGACGTAGTTCGCGATTTTGACGGCCTCGGCGAGCGACTTCACCTCGATGGCAAGGAAACCCTGCGTGAGCACGCGCTGGGTTTTTTCGGAGCGCGAGATGAGCTTGAGCTGGTTCTGCACTTCTTCGCCGATATCTTTGATGAGCGCGGCGGAAGTGGCGACGAGGTAGATCTTTTCGCGACCGGTGCCGTGCTCGGCTTGCGCGAGCAAGTCGGCGGCGGCGAAGGCGACGTTGGCCGTGTCGTCGGCGATGATCATGACCTCGCTCGGGCCGGGCAGCGAATCGACGCCGACGGTGCCGAAGACCTGGCGCTTGGCTTCGCAGACGTAGGCGTTGCCGGGGCCGAAGACTTTATCGACGGCGGGAACAGTGAGCGTGCCGAACGCGGCGGCGCCAATGGCCTGCACGCCGCCGATGCGGTAGATCTCGTCGATGCCGATGAGATCGAGCGCGGCGAGCACGCCATCGGCGATTTTGCCCTGGGAGTTGGACGGCGTGAAGACGGCGATCTCGGGGCAGCCGGCGATCTTTGCGAGCGTGGCCGTCATGAGGACGGTCGAGACGAGCGGGACTTCACCGCCGGGAACGTAGAGACCGACGCGGCGGATCGGGTGATTGATTTCACCGACTTCGGCACCGTGTTTGTTTTTGCCGAGCCAGTCTTTCGGGAGGCTCTGTTTGTTGAAGGCGACGATGTTCTCGTGCGCGGCGACGAGGGCTTTGCGTTCGGCGGCGGGCAGGCGTTTCACCGCGGCGGCGATCTCGGCGGGTTTAACGCGAAAGTCACGGGCGCGGAGTTTGGCGCCATCGAACTTGGCGGCGTAATACGAGACGGCTTCATCGCCGCGGTGACGGATGTCGGCCAGAATCGAGGTGACGGCATCTTGAATGTCCTTGGGCACGGAAGCGCCCTGACAAAAGCCGGTCAGTTCAGAATCGAAGGTTTTGGAGGCAGACTGAAGGACGCGCACGGTGAAGGGATTAGTCGGAAAGAGTTACCGGTGCGCCTAGGCGGGCGCGAGTCGGAAAAGTGCGAAGGGGTGAAACGGACGATACGGAGGTCGTCTCTTCCTGAATACAGCGGACGGCGGGCCCAGCAGACCCGCCCCACCGACGAACTCCCCTACCCTCGTTCAGCGGCCCATGGACGGGACGGTGAAGAGGCTGTCGGCGAAGGTTTCATTGATCGTTATCTTATCGAAAACGATCGTGACCGTGCGCTCGGTTCCGTCCGGCAATTTACTCGTGCTGATAATTTTACGAGGGAAACGAATGCCATCGACCACGGTTTCATCCTGTTCGCGGATAGTGATGCCGTTCTCGGTTTCGGTCAGCACGAGGCGGCCGGTGACGTCGTCAAAATAACGGGTAAAAACGATTCCGTCACCGTGATCGAAGGCGAGCTTCCGGCAGGGCTTTCCACTCACGGTGGCCTTGCCGAGATCGTTCACTTGGCCGTGGCGTTGCTCGATACCACTGAAAAACGCCAGATTTTCCCAGGTGTTGGCGCGGAGGCGTTTGATCTGATCAATCGAAAGCAGCGCCATACGCCAGCGCGTCGAGTCGGAGGGATCCTGCTCCCGCTGCCAGCCCTCATAGTCATCAAGCGCGGTGATCTCGATTTTTTTATCGGAGGTGGCGACGATGCGCTGGCGATAGGGAGCCTGAAATATGATTTCGATGGCGACCTTCACCGGCTGGCTCACGCCCTTCTCCGTCGAGGCCGTGGTAAGCTCGCCGGTGTAATGCAACGACTTGAGCGCGGTGAGCGCCGACTCCTTCCCCACACCGGCCCGTGCCCTCGCGATCACTTGATCAACGTCCGACGCGGCCTGAACCGTGAAGGCGGAGAACAGACCAACCGTGAGGACGGCGAGAAGACGGAACGGTGTTTTCATGGGGTAAGTGAAGCGGCGGGATCTTATTCCCACTCGATGGTCGCGGGCGGCTTGGAGCTGATGTCGAGGAGCACGCGGGAGACGCCGCGGACTTCGTTGGTGATGCGCGAGGAAATCTTCGCGAGCAGGTCGTAAGGCAGACGCGCCCAGTCGGCGGTCATGGCGTCGCGGCTTTCGACGATGCGCAGCGAGATGACGTCGGCG
>Ga0247813_10002718_pt1 | contig 11825 bp, 10 predicted proteins | sample UWRJL169409C1_FD_180719 | JGI IMG/M metagenome (GOLD analysis project Ga0247813, IMG submission 180719) | Plant litter microbial communities from Arlington Agricultural Research Station in Wisconsin, United States - UWRJ-L169-409C-1 | ecosystem: Environmental > Terrestrial > Plant litter >... | reverse complement strand
CAGCAGGCCGGTCGAGGGCTGGCGGTAGCTCGGCGTCCAGCCGCCCTGCTGCCAGGCCGAGAAGCCGGCGGGCGACGGCCCGGGCTGGTAGCCGCCCGGGTGATGACCCTGTGGCCGGAAGCCCGCCAGCGCGGCGGAGGCGACGGTGGTCGAGGCGCGATGCCCGGCGGCGGCCAGCGAATGGCGCAGCGCCCCGACGATCAGGCCGCGCACCAGCGCCGGGTCGCGGAAGCGGACCTCGGCCTTGGCCGGGTGCACGTTGACGTCGACCCAGTTGTGGTCGAGCTCGATGTACAGCGCCGCCGTCGGATGGCGGTCGCGCGCCAGGTAGTCGGCGTAGGCGGCGCGCAGGGCGCCCTGCAGCAGCCGGTCGCGCACGGGGCGGCCGTTCACGAACAGGTACTGGTGCGCCGCGTTGCCCCGGCTGTAGGTCGGCAGGCCCGCGAAGCCGGTCAGCCGCACGTTGTCCCGCTCGTGGTCGATGGCGATCGCGTTGTTCTGGAACTCGTGGCCGAGCACGGCCGACAGGCGCGCCAGCCGCCCGTCGGGCCCCGGATGCTCGGCGGCGAGGCGCAGCACGCGGCGGCCGTCCATGTCGAGCGTGAAGCCGACCGCCTCGTGCGCCATGGCCTGGCGCTTCAGCTCCTCGGCGATGGCCATCTGCTCGGAGCGAGCCGACTTCATGAACTTCAGCCGGGCGGGGGTGGCGTAAAACAGGTCGCGCACCTCGACCCGCGCCCCGTGCGGGCCGGCGAAGGCGGCGGGGCTCACATCGCCGACCGCACCGCCCTCGACCAGGATGGCGTGGGCGTCGGACATGCCGCGCGCGCGGCTGGAGATCGACAGCCGGGCGACCGAGCCGATCGACGGCAGGGCCTCGCCGCGGAAGCCCATGGTCGAGATGTTGAGCAGGTCCCAGCTGCCGTCGTCCTGCGGCTTAAGCTTGGAGGTGGCGTGCCGCTCGACAGCCAGCGACAGTTCGTCGGCCGACAGGCCGCTGCCGTCGTCGCTGACCAGGATGCGGGTCAGGCCGCCGTTGTCGGCCTCGACCTCGACGCGCGCGGCGCCGGCGTCGAGCGCGTTCTCGACCAGCTCCTTGATCGCGCTAGCCGGCCGCTCGACCACCTCGCCGGCGGCGATGCGGTTGACGGTCTCGGGCGGGAGTCGGCGGATGGTCATGGTGGCGCCTTGTTGGGTCCGGACTTATAGCCGATTCCGGAAGCGGCCGGGCATGCAGCCGGATGGGAGCACAGATAATGCGTCGCGCGACGATTGCCGCCCTGATGATCGCGACCCTGGTCGCCGGCCCCGTCGCCGCCCAGGCGCCCGGCCCCCTGCCCGATCCCGAGGGCACTCTGGTCGAGGAGCTGGTGGTCAATGCGAAGCTGCCCGGCCCGGCCTGGTGGCGAGTCTCGGACGGCGACACGACCATCTATGTGCTGGGCACGCCCTCGGCCCTGCCCAGGGGCCAGGCCTGGGACAAGTCGATCGTCGAGAAGCGGCTGACCGGCGCCTTCGCCCTGATCACCCCGCCCGCCGCCAAGGCCGGGCTGGCCGACACCCCGGCCGCCCTCAGCCTGCTGTCGAAGATGCGCAGCAAGACGCCGCTGTCCAGCGCCCTGCCCCCGGCGCTGGCCGCGCGGATGACCACCGCCCTGGCCCGGCTGGGCAAGCCGGCCGACGCCTATGCCAGCTGGAAGCCGCTCGCCGCCGGGATGCTGCTGGCCCGTGACTTCCGCAAGTCGGCGAGGCTCGACTTCGATCAGCCGGACGCGACGATCCTGCGCATCGCGCGCAGGAAGAAGGTCAGGATCACCCCGGCCGCGACCTACAAGGCCATGCCGGCCGCCAAGGCGATCGTACGCGACCACACCCCGGCGGCGGGCATCGCCTGCCTGGAGGTGGCGCTGGACGAGGTCGAGGCGGGCCCCGGCCGACTGCGCGCCGCCGGCCAGGCCTGGGCGGCGGGCGAGGTGCGGACCTCGATGTCGGGCGTGCGCGGCTACGAGCGCTGCGCCGCCCAGCTGCCCGGCGCGGCCGAGCTGAACCGCAGGGCGCTGGCCGACCAGACCGAGGCCATCGCCCGGGCGATGAAGACTCCGGGCCACGCGGTGGCGATCATGGGCGTGCGGTCGCTGGTCGCCGAGGACGGCGTGCTCGACCGCCTGCGCGCGCGCGGCTTCACGGTCAGGACGCCGGGCGACTGAGCCCGGGCCGGCCGTCTATCGCACCGTCTCTTTTTCCTTGGGCGCCGAAACGCGACGCGGCTTGCTCTGGGCCTTCGGCTTGGGCAGCAGCCGGAAGCGGCTCTGGCACCAGGCGAAGTCGATGCCGATGTCCAGCAGCGCATCGGACCGTCCACACGGGCAGGCGAAGTCCATCACCATGAACACGCGGTAGGTCTCTCCCGCGACCAACGGCACCGGCTGCCCCGTCACATGGTTCGGCGCCGCGTTCACGCACAGCACCAGATCATCAGGCCCGACCGCGTCGCTCATGGGTTCCATCCACTGGGGTGGGGGAGATTAGCCCTTGGGCGGCGAGGGGCAAAGGGTGTCAGCCTGCTCCCTGGAAAATGACCTTCCGAAGGCCCTTCGATTCAAAGCCGATCTAGGCATCGCCTCCCCCGCCAAAGAAAAAGCCGCGGCGCTTGCGGCCCCGCGGCTCTGTCTCGGTTCACCGTGAAGCGAAGCCCTACAGCCCAGGCAGCTTCACCCAGCTGGATTTTTCGCGGGCGATGACGACCGTCTTGCCGCCGGTGGTCTGTTTCAGGCGGGCTTCCTCGGCGGCCGCGTCGACCGGGGCCGAGACGGTGGAGCCGGCGGCGACCGGCGTGGCGCTCGGCGCGTCCTTGCGCCAGAACATCACGCGGTCCGCGAAGGTCTTGTCCTTGTGGGCGATGTCGCCGAACTCGTCGTCGACGACGTAGCGGATCAGCGGATCGGCCTTGTCGGCGCCCGAGCGGGCGATGAGCAGGCGCTCGCCGTCCGACCGCTGGGTGGCGGCGGCCTGGCCGGCCAGGGCGGCGCGGGCGGCGCTTTCCGGCTGCAGTTCCTGCGGACGGGGCTCACCCGGTTGCGGCGGGCGCAGCGCGTATTCCGGCGGCACGACCAGCGGTGCCTTCGTCACGACACGGAACTCGTCCGGCGTCACCTTCGCGATGCCCAGGGCCTTCGACGTGGACTGGCAACCGCCGAGACCGGCGGCGGCGGTCAAGGCGACCACGCACAGAACGCGAGTAGAGATCATCGAGCCTAGCTCCTACGGGCCTTCACAAGCCTCAATACAGACGCCTCGATACGCCAAAAGTGAGGCGGGCGGCAACTTTGATTACGCCTTCACGTCCCGGCGCAGGCTGTCGAGCAGCAGCAGGACGACGCCGATGGTGATTCCGCTGTCGGCGATGTTGAAAACCCACGGGAACATCAGGCCCTGGAAGTCCAGGAAATCGGCCACGGCGCCCAGGCGCACGCGGTCGACCAGATTGCCGATCGCCCCGCCCATGACGAGGCCGATGGCGACGCCGAGAATCGGCCGCTCCACCCGCCGGGCCCAGACGCCGAGCGCGATCGCCACGCCGAGCGAGAAGGCGGCCAGCACCCAGCGCACCCAGTCGGCCTCGCCCCGGAACAGGCCGAAGCTGACGCCCTGGTTCCAGACCATGCTCAGGTTGAACGGCCCGAGCACCGGCACCGAGCAGTGGGTGTAGGGGTCCGGCGTGGGATTGAACCCCATGCAGGCGGCCGGGAACACGCTGCCCAGCATCCAGATCTTGGTCAGCTGGTCGACGACGATCACGGCCAGCGCGATGGTGAAGGCCTTGGGACCCTGCAGCCGCGCGGGCGCGGGCTTTTCGACGGCTTCAGAACTCAAGCGATTCCCCTCGCTCCGTTTCCCCGGCCGATGGCCGGGGTCCGGTGGAATATCAGGCGGCGTGGACCTTGTCCCACTCGCCGACGGCGTCGGTGCACCGCAGGCAGAGCTGGGTCGTCGCCACGACCTCCGGCAGGATGCGCCAGCAACGGTCGCACTTCTCGCCCGAGGCCTTGAACGGCTGGACCGACAGCGTTTCCGCCTCGACGAGTTCCGCCTCGCTGGTGCGGAAGACTTCCGCCGCCGACAGGCCTTCGAACAGCGCCTTCAGCGCCGCCGGCAGCTCGACCCGCGGCGAGGCTTCCAGCGCCGCGCCGATGCGCTTCTCGCGCCGTTCGACCTCGAGCGAGCCGGTGACCGCCGAGATGACCTCGTCGAGCGCGCCCCACCGCGCCGCTTCCGCGTCGTTGCGCCACGCATCCGGCGTCTGCGGGAACACGCGCAGGCAGTTGGAGCCGGCGTCCGGGAAGCGTGTGGCCCAGGCCTCTTCCATGGTGAAGGTCATCAGCGGGCCGAGCCAGATGGTCAGGCGCTCGAAGATCAGGTCCATCACCGTGCGGGCCGAGCGGCGCGCGATCGAGTCCGGGCGGTCGCAGTAGAGGCTGTCCTTGCGGATATCGAAGAAGAACACCGACAGGTCGCTCTGGCAGAAGTCGAGCAGCGGCCGGACCACCTCGTTGAAGCGGTAGCCCTCGTAGGCCTCGCGCACCTGGCCATCGAGCTGCCACAGCCGGTGCAGGATGTACTGCTCCAGCGGCGGCATGTCGGCGGGGGCGACGCGCTCTGCGTCGGTGAAGCCGTCCAGCGCGCCCAGCAGGTAGCGCATGGTGTTGCGCAGCTTGCGATAGCTGTCGGTGACCGTGGCCAGGATCGTCTTCCCGATCCGCTGGTCTTCCATGTAGTCCACGGTCGCGGTCCACAGGCGCAGGATCTCGGCCCCGGATTCGGCGATGACCACGTGCGGCTCGACGGTGTTGCCGAGCGACTTGGACATCTTCTGTCCCTTCTCGTCGAGCGTGAAGCCGTGCGTGACGAGGGTCTTGTAGGGGGCGCGGCCGCGCGTGCCGCAGGACTCCAGCAGCGACGACTGGAACCAGCCGCGATGCTGGTCCGAGCCCTCGAGATAGAGGTCGGCGGGCCAGGCGCTGTCGTCGCGGCCTTCGAGCGTGAAGGCGTGGGTCGAGCCGGAGTCGAACCAGACGTCGAGGATGTCCTCGATCTTCTCGTACCGGTCCGGATCGTGGTCGCCGAGGAAGTCGGCGGCCGGGCGGTTGAACCAGGCGTCGGCGCCTTCCGCGTGCATCAGCGCGACGATGCGGTCGTTGACGGCCTGGTCGCGCAGCGGCTCGCCGCTGTCCTTGTCGACGAACATGGCCAGCGGGGCGCCCCAGGCGCGTTGCCGGCTGATCAGCCAGTCCGGGCGCGTCTCGACCATGCCGCCGATGCGGTTGCGGCCGGCGTCGGGATAGAAGGTCGTGTCGGCGATGGCCCCCAGCGCGCGCTGGCGCAGGGTCTCGCCGTTCTCCAGCGGCTCGTCCATGCGGATGAACCACTGCGGCGTGTTGCGGAAGATCACCGGGGCCTTGGACCGCCAGCTGTGCGGGTATGAGTGTTCAAGCCGGCCGCGCGCCAGCAGGTTGCCGGCCTCGATCAGTTTCGTCATCACCTCGGCGTTCGCCGGGCCGAACTTGCCCGACTTCTTGCCCTCGGTCTCGAGCACCTTCAGGCCCGCGAACAGCGGCACGTGCGGATAGTAGGCGCCGTCGGGATCGACGGTGTCGGGGATGGCCGGGTCGATGCCGGCCGCGTCGAGCTGGGCCTTGCTCTTCAGCCAGATCAGGTAGTCGTCGGCGCCGTGGCCGGGCGCGGTGTGCACGAAGCCCGTGCCAGCGTCGTCGGTGACATGGTCGCCGGCCAGCATAGGGACCTTGAAGCCGTAGCCTGCGTCCAGCTTCGCCAGCGGGTGTTCGAGCACCACGCCGGCGAGGTCGGCGGTCTCGACGCGTTTCCACTTCGCGATCCTGGCGGTCTTGAAGACCTCCTCGGCCAGCTTGTCGGCGAGGATGAGTTTGTCGCCCGGCGCGGCCCAGGGCTCGAATTCCAGACCCTCTTCCAGCGCCTCGACCTCGTAGACCCCGTAGTCGATGCGCGGGCTGTAGCTGACCGCGCGGTTGGCCGGGATGGTCCAGGGCGTGGTGGTCCAGATCACGACGCTGGCGTCATCGCCCGCGACCGGGAACTTCACCCACACCGTAGGGCTGTTGTGGTCGGCGTACTCGACCTCGGCCTCGGCCAGGGCGGTGCGCTCGACCGGGCTCCACATCACCGGCTTGGAGCCGCGATAGAGCTGGCCCGACATGGCGAACTTGTGGAACTCGGCGACGATGGTCGCCTCGCTCCGGTAGTCCATGGTCGAGTAGCGGTTCTCCCAGTCGGCGAGCACGCCGAGGCGCTGGAAGCCCTTCATCTGCTCGCCGATCCAGTGGCCGGCGTAGGCGCGGCACTCGGCGCGGAACTCAGCGGTCGGGACGTCGTCCTTGCGGCGGCCCTTGGCCTTGTAGTCCTTTTCGATCTGCCACTCGATCGGCAGGCCATGGCAGTCCCAGCCGGGGATGAAGTCGACGTCGTAGCCGAGCGCGAAGCGGCTGCGGCAGGCGAAATCCTTGAGCAGCTTGTTCAGCGCATGGCCGATGTGGATCGCGCCGTTGGCGTAGGGCGGGCCGTCATGGAACACGAACAACGGCGCGCCGGCCGCCTGACGCGTCCGGCGCATCAGGTTGTAGAGGTCCTGGTCGGCCCAGCCGGCGAGGATCTCGGGCTCCTTCTTGGGCAGACCGGCCCGCATCGGGAACGGGGTCTCGGGAAGGAAGACGGTTTCGCGGTAGTCGCGCTGGGCAGCGGCGTCGTCGGCCATGGGACTTTCTCGGAAAGGGTCGGAAGGAGCGGGTGCGATCCCCGGCATGCGCGGCCGTTCCCGGCGGCGTCACACCGGGCGGATAATTCGCGGAGCTGTCCGAACCGAAGTCATCGCGCGGGCTGTAGCAGAGGTTTTCGCGGTTTGCATCCCTCCCCTTCATGGGGAGGGTGGCCGGGCAAAGCCCGGACGGGTGGGGCAAAGGTGATCCTGGGTCGACGCTGACGACCGCCGCCGCAGGCCCCACCCTGGCCGCTTGGCGGCCTGTCCCTCCCCATAAAGGGGAGGGAGGAAGTCACCCCTTCTTCCGCGCCTTGGGCGTCACGGTCACCGTCATCCGCCGGCCCGCGCGGACGATCTCAAAGATGATGTCGCGGTTGATGCTCTGGGGGCCGAGGACGCGGAGCAGGTCGTCGAGGCCGGTGATGGCCTTGCCCTCGGCGGCGACGATCAGGTCGCCCTCGGCCAGGCCCGCCTTGGCGGCCGGACCGCCGGGCTCGACCGTCGCCACCCAGGCCGCATAGGGCTGGGTCAGGCCGGTGGATCTCTGGATCGAGGGCGGCACCGGCGTCTGCTGGGCGACGACGCCGATCGAGCCGCGCTGGACGTAACCGTGGCGCAGGATCTCGGCGAGCACGAAGGAGGCGGTGTTGGAGGCGACGGCGAAGCACAGGCCCTGGGCCCCGCTGATCACCGCCGTCGCGACCCCGACCACCTCGCCCGCCGCGTTGACCAGCGGCCCGCCGCTGTTGCCGGGGTTGAGCGCCGCATCGGTCTGGATCAGGTCCTCGATCAGCCGGCCGCGCTCGCCCCGGATCGTACGGCCGAGCGCGCTGACCACGCCGGTGGTGACCGTCGCCTCGAAGCCGAGCGGGGCGCCGATGGCGATCACCAGCTGGCCGCGCCGCAGCCGCTTGGAGTCGCCCAGGCGGGCGCAGGGCGTGCGCATCGCGGTCTCTAGCCGCAGCACCGCGATGTCGGTGTCGGCGTCCTCGCCGATCGGGCGCGCGGTCAGGCCCCGACCGTCGGCGGTGATGATGTGGAAGCGGCTGACGCCCGCCACGACATGGCGGTTGGTCAGGATCAGCCCGTCCTCGCTGACGAAGAAGCCCGAGCCCTCGCCGGCGATGTAGCCCTCGGGCACGATCGGCAGCACCCGCACCACGGCCGGCCCGACCCGCTCGACCGCGTCGACCACGGCGTTGGAATAGGCGTCGAGCAGGTCCTGGTCGCGCGGGACTTTAAGCGGCGCCTCGCCCGGATCGAACACGAACTGCGCCTCGGGCGGATAGTTGAAGGTCGCCGGCGGCCGACGGCGCGGCGGCGCCTTGGCCCTCGCGAAGTTCGCGTACTTCCGCCCCTTGAGCATACCGAGCCCCCGCTCCTGCTAATTGTTAACAGGAAGCATGGGCGGGCGAACGGGGGAAGGGGTGTTCGCTCGTCAGGCGAGTTGCGTGGTTCGAGACGCGGACCTGAGGGTCCGCTCCTCACCAAGACGAGCTTTGTTGCGCCCACCCACGTTCGTCATCCTGAGGAGCGAGCCTCAAGCGAGCGTCTCGAAGGACGCATGGCCTTAGGCCAGCAACGCGCGCGCCTGCCGCTCGTCCTCGTAGATCTGCTCGACCATCGCCTCGATCGAGTCGAACTTCTCCTCGGGGCGCAGGAAGCCGATCAGCTGGGTCTCGATGACCTGGCCGTAGAGGTCCTCGTCGAAGTCGAACAGCCAGGTCTCGAGCCGCGTCTCGACCTCGCCCGTGGTCGGGTTGTTGCCGAGGTTGGCGACGCCCGGGACCCGGCGGCCGTCGGGAAGCAGGGTGCGCGTGGCGTAGACGCCCAGGCGCGGCACCACATAGTCCTCCATGAAGACGTTGGCGGTCGGGAAGCCGAGCGTGCGGCCCAGCTGCTGGCCGCGCCGGACCACGCCCTCGATCGCGAAAGGCTGGCCGAGGATCGCCGTGGCGTCCTGCGGGCGGCCGTCACGCAGCGCGTCGCGGACGGCGGTTGAGCTGTACTTCTCGGCGCCCTCGCCGACCGCCTCGGCGACCGAGACGGAGAAGCCCATCTCGGCGCCATACTCCCGCATCAGCTCTGGGCTGCCGGTGCGCCCCTTGCCGAAGGAGATGTCGAAGCCGACGGCGACATGTTTCACGCCAAGCCCCTCGTGCAGCACATGGCGCGCGAAGCCTTCGTCGGTGAAGTTGGCCATCTCGATGTCGAACGGCAGGACGTAGAACAGGTCCACGCCGAGCGCGGCGAGCGCCCGGGCCTGCTGGTCGGTGCTCATCAGCCGGAACGGCGGGCCGTCCGGGTGGAACAGCCGCCGCGGGTGCGGGTCGAAGCTGATCACGCCGAGCGGCGCGCCCAGCCGTCTGGCCGCCTCGGCGGCGCCGGCGATGACCTGCTGGTGGCCGCGATGGACGCCGTCGAAGTTGCCCAGCGCCACGGATGCGCCGCGGCTTTCCGGCGGCAGGCTCTTCCAGCTGTTGACGATGCGCAGGCTCATCAGGCGGGCCGACGCGGCGCCATGATGAGGGCTTCGCCGTCGAGGACGGTCTTGCCGTTCACGGTGCAGACCGTGGCGAGGGTGACGCGGGCCTTGTCCGGATCGAGCGCCGTGATGGTCGCGGTGACCGTGACCTCGTCGCCGATCTTCACCGGCCGCTTGAAGCTCAGCGACTGGCCAAGGTAGATCGCGCCCGGTCCGGGCAGCTTGCCGGCGATCAGGGCGGAGATGTAGGCCGCCGACAGCATGCCGTGGGCGATGCGGGTCTTGAACGCGGTGGTCTGGGCGAAGGCTTCGTCGAGGTGGACCGGATTGTGGTCGCCGCTGACGTCGGCGAAGGCCTGGATGGCGGCCTCGTCGACCGTGCGCGTCAGCTCGGCCGACTGGCCGACCGACAGTTCCTCGAAGAACAGGCTGGTCATCGTGCGCTCCATCTCGTTCGCTTGAATTGTCTCTACCAGACCAGATCGGCCATGGCGTAGGCGGCTTTCACGCCCTCCGCGGCCAGCAGGGCGTCGACGCCCGCTTCCGACAGCCTGCCGTCCGGACCGAGCGCCGCCTCGCCGTGGATGCCCTTGGCGATGAACAGGCAATCGAGGCCCCGGTCCTCGGCGCCCTGGACGTCGGTGTGGACGCCGTCGCCGATGCAGAGGACACGGCGCGGATCGACCGGCCGGCCCAGCAGGCGCTCGGCCTCGGCCAGGCTGCGGTCATAGATCGGGGGATAGGGCTTGCCGGCCATCCGCACCTGGCCGCCCAGGTCCTTGTAGACGTCGGCCAGGGCGCCGCCGCAGTAGATCAGCCGGTCGCCGCGCTGCACGACCCGGTCGGGATTGGCGCAGATCATCGGCAGGCCGCGCGAGGCCGGACCGATGAAGCGCTCGCGGTAGTCCTCGGGCGTCTCGACCTCTTCGTTGTACGGGCCGGTGACGGAGATGAAGGCCGCGCCGTCCGCGTCGCTGAACTCCAGGCCGAGGTCGGCATAGAGCCCGCCGACCCGCTCCGGCCCGATGGTCCAGACCGGGCCCGGCGCCAGCTCGGCCAGCAGGGCGCGGGTCGCGTCGCCCGAGGTGACGAAGCCGCTCCAGGCCTCGCGCGGCACGCCGAGGCTGTCGAGCTGCGGCGCGACCTCCCAGGCCGGACGCGCGGCGTTGGAGATCAGCACCACCGGCCCCTTCTCCGCCTTGAACCTGGCCAGCGCGGCGCAGGCGCCTGGAAAGCTCTCCACGCCATTGTGGATCACGCCCCAGACGTCACTGAGCAGGACATCGTAGCGGTCGGCGATCTCGGCGAGGCCGGAGGGAAGCGCGGTCATGGAGAGAGCGGCTAAAGGGTGGTCGCCGTCTGGTCAATGCGTCCTTCGAGACGCTCGCCTGAAGCTCGCTCCTCAGGATGACGAAGGTGGGTGGCCTCTACAAAGTTCGTCATGGTGAGGAGCGGACCCTCAGGTCCGCGTCTCGAACCACGCAAGGCCGCTACGTCGCATCGTGGAAGATCACCCCCAGCGTCCGCCGCCGGCCGCCGCGCAGCTCCGACACGCCGTGCCGCAGGATGCGGCGATGCACGCCCCGCGTCCCGTCGTGCGGGCGCTCGCGCACCGCGAAGATCACGCCCTGCCCTTTCGTCAGCGGGACGACCTGGGGCGCAGACTGCTGGCGCGGGCGCTGCTCGACCAGCACGAACTCGCCGCCGTCGAAATCCTCGCCCGGCTGGTCGAGCAGGAAGGCGGCCTGCAGCGGAAAGACATGCTCGCCGTAAAGGTCCTGGTGCAGGCAGTTGTAGTCGCCCGGCCCGTACGTCAGCAGCAGCGGCGTCGGTCGCAGCTGGCCGGCGTCGTGGCAGCGATCGAGCATCCCGGCCAGCGTGTCGGGGAAGCGGCGATCCTCGCCCAGCCGCGCCGCCCAGCGGTTGGCGATCCAGGCGAGCGGCGGATAGAGGCTCTCGCGCAGCGCCTGCACCGGGTCGGGCAGCGGATAGCTGAAGTAGCGGTACTCGCCCTGACCGAAGCCGTGCCTAGCCATGACCACCCGACTGCGGAAGCCGGCGTCCTGGTCGTAGAGGCCGGCGAGCGCGGCGCAGTCGTCGGCGTCGAGGACGGGTCCGGTCAGGGCCCATCCGCGCGCGTCGAGGTCGGCGGCGATCCGCTTCCAGTCGAGACCGTCGAGCGTCACGCTATCCGCTCCCGGTCGAGCAGCGCCTGCTTGCGGTCGACGCCCCAGCGGTAGCCGGAGAGGCCGCCGTCCGAGCGTACCACCCGGTGGCAGGGCGTGACCACCGCCAGCGGATTGGCCCCGCAGGCCTGGGCCACCGCCCGCACCGCGCTCGGCCGTCCGATGGCGCGGGCGACGTCGGCATAGCTGGCCACAGCCCCGGCGGGAATCGCGCGCAGGGCCGACCAGACCGCGCGCTGGAGGGCGGTGCCCTGGGCGTCGAGGGGCAGGTCGGCGACGGCGCCCGGCTCGGCGATCAGCGCGCGGACCCTGGCCGCGATGTCGCCCAGCGCCCCGGCGTCCTCGGTCAGGACAGCCTTCGGGA
>Ga0247813_10002717_pt1 | contig 11827 bp, 12 predicted proteins | sample UWRJL169409C1_FD_180719 | JGI IMG/M metagenome (GOLD analysis project Ga0247813, IMG submission 180719) | Plant litter microbial communities from Arlington Agricultural Research Station in Wisconsin, United States - UWRJ-L169-409C-1 | ecosystem: Environmental > Terrestrial > Plant litter >... | reverse complement strand
GTGGGATGAGGTTAAAGGCCGCGCGAAGGGAAAGAGTGAAGAAATTATAAAGCTTAACAATTATATCGAACGTATACGCACGCTCATTGCTGATGGTTACCATGACCTGGTGCAACAGCGTAAGCCCGTAACCGTCGATAGCGTTAAGTCCCTGTTCCTGGGCTGCGATGAGGAAATAATGACCTTGGTTAAACTCATGGAATACCACAGTGAGCATGCAGCACATAGACTGGCTCCCGGCACTATGAAGAATTACAAGACCACACAGCGATACATTATCAAATTCATCCGGCAGAAATACTATAGAAATGATATTGTCCTTTCTGAACTCAATTATAAGTTTTTAATGGACTTTGAGAGTTACCTGGTTAACTATACCCCTAAAGACCATCAAAAGCCACTGAATAACAATGGCATCATGAAGCACATTGAAAGGCTCCGTAAAATGATAAACCTCGCTGTTAAGCTCGATTGGCTTTCCAAAGACCCCTTTGCCAGCTTTAAAAAGCATTATGAAAAAGTAGAGAGGTATTGTTTAAATACTGGAGAACTCGACATATTGGCACAAAAAGAATTTAAGATTGACCGTCTTAAAAATGTCCGTGACATGTTCCTTTTTTGCTGCTATACAGGGCTGGCCTATATTGACCTTGCAGAGTTAAAGCCTGAAAACATCGTAACGGGCGTTGACGGGGAGCTTTGGATATATACAAACAGGGCAAAGACCGATACCAGTGTCCGTGTCCCTCTTTTACCACAGGCAAGAGAGTTGATGGAAATGTACTATGATGACCCCCGTGCACAAAACAATGGCACCGTCTTTCCCGTGATCTCTAACCAGCGCATGAATGGGTACCTGAAAGAGATTGCTGATCTTTGTGGAATAACCAAGATACTTACCTTCCATATCGCCAGGCATACTTTTGCTACCACAGTTACCCTCAGTAACGGCGTTCCCATTGAAAGTGTATCAAAGATGCTCGGGCATACCAGTATACGCACCACACAAATCTATGCTAAGGTTGTGGAAACAAAACTTAGTGAGGATATGGGAAGGCTAAAAGATCGCTTGTCCCTGAACATGGCAACCAATTAGTGTTTATTAACCTTAAGAATTAGCCATGGAAAATATATCTTCTAACGAATTGGTGCAAAGAATATCAGGTTTATTAAATGAATCAAGATACAAAATAGTGCAGTCCGTAAATCACACAATGGTATTGACCTACTTTGAAATTGGGAGGATGATTGTTGAAGAAGAGCAAAATGGTATGGAGCGTGCGGCGTATGGAAAGCAGTTAATAGCTACGCTTTCCAAAAAGCTTACACTAGATTTTGGCAAAGGCTTTTCACAGCGGAACCTGGAACAAATGCGGCAATTTTACCTGATCTACTCAAAAGCGCAGATGCTGTCTGCGCAATCTGAAAACGATGGTTAGGGGCTAAATACGTTTCAGTTAAGCTGGTCGCACTATCTCAAGTTGATGCGAATTGATGATTACAATGAAAGACGGTTTTACGAAATAGAATCTATTAAAAATAACTGGAGTATAAGGGAATTGAACAGGCAGTACGATTCCGCCCTTTTTACCCGGCTCTCCCTGACAAGGGATGGATCAGAGGTTCTAAGGCTGTCCAAAGAGGGTCAACTATTAGAGAAACCGCAAGACGTTATTAAAGATCCATACATTCTGGAGTTTATCGGTTTGCATGATAAAGCAAGCTATTCAGAGAGCGAACTCGAACAAAAATTGATTGAAAAGCTGGAGCATTTTATCCTTGAATTAGGGACTGGGTTTACATTTGTGGCCAGGCAGGACCGTATCAGTTTTGATGATAAGCACTTTAGAATCGATTTGGTATTCTACAACCGCATCTTAAAATGTTTTGTTCTAATAGATCTTAAAATCGGAGAACTTAAGCACCAGGATATTGGACAGATGCAGATGTATGTTAATTATTATGACAGGAAAGTCCGGCTTCCCGATGAAAATAAGACTATAGGAATAATACTTTGCCAAAACAAAAGTGAAGCAGTCGTGGAATTTACGTTGCCCGAAAACAACCGGCAGATTTTTGCAAGCAAATACATGACAGTTTTGCCAAGCAAAGAAAGTTTGGTTAAGCTGATAAGGGATTAGTTCTTTTCCCAGGTCACCAACGATATTTACTATAATCAGCCTAATAAGGCTGATTATTTTTTTATTCGATTCCCAGCAAAACAGCTGGACAATTCAAACGGGTATTCATTCAAAATGTATATTTAAAAATATGAGGAAAATAGTATTATAATCCACGTTCTTTTATTGAATTGCGATATCACGCATCAAACAATTCTACGAATATTTGTGTAAGATATAAAGTGTGCACAGAAAGCTGCATTGCAATTAAAAGCGAATCATAAAATAGTATGTCGTACCTGAAGAGGATAAAATTGCTTAACTTCATCTTTTGAATAAATAAATTATTAGTAATGCCGTACTCCATAAAAAACATTATCAACTACCGTAATATTAATTGGGACCATTCCGAAGATTTTTTATTCCTTACCGACATTCCCTCATCTTTCGAGCCTTTTATACTTACGCCTGATTATTTTTCCTATGGCATTATTAGCCAGGGGCAACTCATTGTAGAGCTGGATGATGAGCTGCTACAGGTCGACAATAAAAGCCAGTCTTTTTTTGTTTACCGTCCGCACCAAAACCTGAAGATTATTGAAATTTCCCCGGGAACCCAGGGTGCCTTTGTATTATTTAATAAAAAGTTCATTCAGACTTTCGATAACGATTACCTCTCTATTACAGATAAAACATTTCTTGAAAACAGATACGGCACCTACTTTAACCTGTCTGAAGGAGATTATACCCGCATAAAGAAATTGTTCACAAAGATTTTTGACCTGTTATCTTTTATACAACCTGACCTTTGGAACCGGACCGCTAAGAGCTTAATGCTCGTTCTTATTAGCGAGACTGACCTTGTTTTAAGCAAATATGCACCCTCTGATCAACGCATAACATTGAACAGGGGGCAACAGCTGCTTGAAAAATTCTCCTTACTGGTAAACGAAAATTACCTGGCTGAACATAACCTCGACTTTTATGCACAGGAACTAAATATAAGTGCAAACTATCTCCATAAAATTGTACAGACCTTTTTAAATACCACGCCCGGTACACTCATACAAAATGCCGTTTTAGAGCATTCGCTACTTCTGCTTGAAACGTCTGATAGCAACATTAGCGAGATTGCAGACAAATTGTCCTTTAATGATGTTTATTCCTTCAGTAAATTTTTCAAAAAGAAAATGCAGGTATCACCCACAAAATACAGGGAACAGCTTTTAAGCGAAATCGTCTTTACAGAATCGGGTAAATAGTGTAAAGTATTTGCCATTTTGCATGTGATTCTTTCTTGGTAATATTGAATAGAAGTATGCCGGGCTCTAAAACGTACCTGTCCGTCTTTAAACAGCTACGCTTTATTGGCATACCTATTTTTTATTAATCAAACTGAATAAGATGAATAGATTAGATGGAAAAGTCGCCATTATTACCGGCGGTGCTTCAGGAATAGGAAAAGCACAGGCATTTAAATTCGCAGCTGAAGGTGCGAAGGTTGTTATAGCAGATTTGGATGGTGAGAAAATTGCTCAAACTGTAGCTGACATTAAAAAAGCCGGTTACCAAGCTATAGGCTTTACTACAGATATTACTAACGATGTGGATATCGATCAACTGGTAGCCAATACGCTATCTGAATTTGGCAAAATATCGATACTGAGTAACACGGCAGGCATGTTCGACCAGTATGCCCCACTGTTAAAGACAACCGGAGAAGCATGGAATAAAATACTGGAGGTAAATATTACCAGCCTTTATAAAGTAACTTCGAAGGTACTCCCCATTATGCTGGAACAAAAATACGGCATCATTATAAATATTTCCAGCGGCGCCGGACTTATCGGTGGCGGTGGCGGCATTGGCTATACTTCAACAAAACATGCAGTGATCGGCTTTACAAAACAATTGAATGCAGACTATGGGCTTAGCGGCGTACGGGCAAATGCAATCGCGCCCGGCCTTATTGAAACACCCATGGTGCAGTCCCTAATTGATGACCCTGACTCGGGTATTATGAATACGCTCAGTAAAATACCTGCCGGAAGATATGGAAAGGCAGAAGACGTTGCCGATTTAGCATTATTCCTTGCAAGCGATGAATCCAAATACATATATGGAGCCGTGGTACCTGTGGACGGAGGCTTGCTAAGCACCTTGAGATAAACACATTTTCACATTACAAATAAATTATTATGAGCAGATTAAACGGAAAAGTAGCCATTATTACAGGCGCTGCACAAGGTATGGGAGAATCCCATGTAAGAACCTTTGTAGCCCAGGGTGCAAAAGTAGTATTTACAGACCTTAACGAAGAAAGAGGTAAAAAAATAGCTGATGAATTAGGCGGGAATGCCTTTTTTATAAGACATGATGTTACAAAGCCCGAAGAATGGAGAAATGTTGTAGCGCAGGCTGAAGAGCAGTTTGGCCCAGTTAATGTGCTGGTAAATAATGCAGGCATTTTAGGCCCGGTTAAAACCATTACCGAAATAGAAGAGAATGAGTATCTTAAGGTAATTGAGGTCAATCAAAATGCGGTGTATTACGGTATGAAATATACCATACCATCGATGCTGAAAGCTGGCATAGGTTCTATTGTCAATATCTCTTCAGTAGCGGGTATTGTCGCCATTCCGGGTTATCCAAGCCTGGCTTATATGGGAAGTAAATTTGCAGTGCGTGGCCTCACTAAAGCAGCAGCCGTTGAATATGGGAAACAAAATATACGTGCAAACTCAGTACACCCGGGTTACATAAAAACACCCATGATGGTTGAGGCTACTGACGAAGATGGAAATGGTGCGGCAGACGCTACCCCATTGGCGAGGATGGCAGATGCCGAAGAGGTAAGCGAACTTGTCGTATTTTTAGCTTCTGACGAATCTTCTTTCATGACAGGTACTGAACAGGTTATAGATGGCGGTATGAGTATTCAATAAACACCATTTCTACAGATTGAAAATGCAGCTGGGCCTATTGCCCTGCTGCATTTTTATTTTATTGATCTTTTAATTCAACGACTGTACTCCAATGGCGAATATCCTGTGATTTTTTTAAAAGCCCTACGAAAAGCCTGTGGCATTTACAAGCAATTGAAACTCGGGGATTGATGCAATACTGAACTTTAAAATAGACCGGGAGATTTACAATAATGATTCCGCAATTTTTCGTGCATCCCTTAAAGGCTGTAGGTCTTTTGCTATAGTAGATGTTACCATTGCCCCTTCCATAAGCAGGAACAATGTGGATGCCAACATTTCTTTACCGGCATAATCAGCGTCAGTGGGATAGATTTCTTTCAATAGTTTTTCAAAGTAACTTTTATCAGTAGTTTTTTGCTTGTTGATCAACTCAAAAGCACTTACATCTTCACACGGTATCTCCGCACCAACTTTAATGAAGGGGCATCCCCCGAAATCGGAACGTACCTGGCGGTCAATGCAGATATCATAAATTGCAAGAATTTTTTTTCTTGGATCTTTTATAGGGTCTAAAACTTTATCCCATTCTGCAACCGAGCTTTCATCCATAGCCCTTATGTATGCGGTAAGCAGGTCCCTTTTGGATGGAAAATGATTATATAAAGATCCCCTTGCGATACCAGCCTCCTCTATAATCTGGTTAATTCCCGTAGAATTATATCCCTGTTTAAAGAACAGTCGTGATGCAACCTCCAGTATTCGCTTTCTTGTAGCTGATTCTTTCATACTGCAAATGTAATAATTAAAAAATTCATACATCAAAAATCAATCCAAAAATAAATAGACAAGTCTATCTATTTTTAAATATTTGTGTATATATTTGCCCCAGTAATAATCTTAAAAAATAACGACTCAATGAAAGCAATACAATTAATTGCCACCGGTAATCCCCTTGAAACTTTAAAATATGTTGAATTACCAGACCCCACTGCTCCGCAAAAAGGTGAAGTAATTATCCGCATGGAGTATGCCCCTGTAAACTTTAGCGACCTGATGGTTGCGAAAGGCGTTTACTTCATACAGCCTGAACTTCCTGCGGTAATAGGTGGTGAAGGTGTTGGCATTATCAAGGAACTTGGCCCTGATGTGACACACCTTAAAACGGGCGACAGGGTAATTTTGCCTTTTGGTACCTATGCATGGTCTGAACTTGTAAAGGCACCCGCTGAAAATCTTGTGGCATTAGCACCATCATCGGATGCCAAACAGGCTTCGATGATCGGGATCAATCCCCCTACAGCTGTATTACTGTTAGATGAATTTACAGCCTTAAACGAAAATGACTGGGTGGTGTTTAACGCAGGTAATTCAAGTATAGCCAACACCCTCATCACAGTTGCCAAGTCCCGTAAATTAAAAACCCTTGCAATCGTACGGCGTGAGGATGCTGTCGCTGCAGCTAAAGCTGCCGGTGCAGATGTGGTGCTTGTTGAAGGCCCTGCTATCGCAGAAGAGGCAACGATTGCAACTAACGGGGCAAACATAAGACTGGGGCTTGACGCGGTAGGTGGTGAATCATCCGGGGTATTGGCTAAAATACTTGGAACTGATAGCCACCTTGTGGCTTACGCCGTACTCGGTGGACAGCCTATGGTTGTAAGCCAGGTAGACTTAATTGCCAAACGTATGAAAGTACATGGGTTCTGGATGTACCTGGAGCAATACCTTCCAAAACTAAATGCGGCTGTGCGCGAATCAGAAGCGCTACTGGAATCAGGGGCACTAAATGTCCCAATTGCAGCTACCTACCCCTTAAGTGCTATTAATGAGGCAGTAGCACATGCCACAAAAGGTGTTAAAGTCCTGTTGGATTTTAATGCTTAAAAATATAATGCTGGAAGTGAAACCAGATTGCAGGGTTATTTGATACCATTTTCTATATGGTTATTTGATTGAAGGTACTAAAGTCCCTGTAATATAGTACTACGCAGTTGCTCCTCGTTTTCATCGCCCCACTTGCCTAAGGCATTTATTATGGGCATCAGGCTTATGCCAAGATCCGTGAGGGAATATTCAACCTTTAAAGGTACCTGTGCATAGATCACTTTTGTGAGGAGTCCGTGCTTTTCCAATTCGTTCAATTGCATGTAGAGTACCCGTCTTGAAGCATCTGGAATTTTTCGCTGTAGTTCGCTGGGCCTTTTATGCCCCTGATGGATAAAATATAAGAGGCGGATTTTCCATTTACCATACAGCACTTCGCCTAACAGGTCGAGGCCGCATTTCAGGTTCAGGGGTATTTTCTTTTGATAAGCCATATACAAACATACAGCATTACCATGAATTATTCTATGATGATAAATTTATCACTATGGGAATCGTATTTCAGTTATTGTGCACCACAAACACATCATCCAACTTTGTATAAAAACAATTTAACATGGAAGAATATAATTTTAACAATGAGCTTTTAAGCAAAACCGCCTTAGTTACTGGTGGTACAAAAGGCGCAGGTAAGGCTATAGCACACCGGCTTCAATTAGCCGGGGCAACCGTAATCGTTACTGCCCGCCACAAGCCCGAGACAATCACTGAGGGCGTGCATTTTATCGACGCAGATTTAAGCAATACCAAAGGCACACAGGAAGTTATCGACAAAATTGCACAAAAATTTGGAGGTGTCGATATACTGGTCAACAACATGGGTGGTGCTGAAACGCCGGGAGGTGGTTTTAGTGCCCTGACCGACGTGCATTGGGAAGAAAGTTTACAAACCAACCTACTGGCGTCTGTCAGGCTGGACCGGGGCTTATTGCCTTATATGCTTAATAAAAATTCGGGCTGCATTATACACATTGCGTCCCTACAGGCGAAAATGCCACTATACGACTCCACGTTACCTTATGCTGCTGCTAAAGCAGCGTTGGTAAATTACAGCAAAGGCTTATCCAACGAGGTTTCCCCGAAGGGTGTCAGGGTTTTAACTGTCTCTCCAGGATGGATAAAAACAACCGCTGCCATTCGGATGATGGAGCGTATAGCAGAAAGTAGTGGAAGTAGCGTGACTGAAGCCGAGAAAAGTGTTATGGATGCTTTGGGCGGAATACCCATGGGCAGGCCGGCTGATCCTGAAGAGATAGCAGAATTAGTCGGCTTCCTGGTATCCCCAAGAGCAGCTTACCTTACAGGGGCAGAATACAATATTGATGGAGGTACGATACCTACTATTTAAGTAACAATCTTAATATTCCTGATAATGAAAAAAAATATAGAAGAATTACCGCAAGTTTTAATCAGCCTGATAAAGAGCCAAAATGAAAAGGACTCTGAAACATTCACCTCATGCTTTGATAAAGGTGCGACCGTTCATGACGAAGGCCATACCTATACCGGTAGTAGTGAGATAAAATCCTGGAACAAGGAAACAACTAAAAAATATGATACCCACATCAAGGCAAAGAAATATGAGGAAAATGTTGCAGAGCATACTATTACGTTTCAGGTTTCGGGAAATTTTGAAGGCAGCCCAATAGATCTAAAGTATCATTTTGAGATACGTGAAAATCTTATAAAATCCCTGACAATCAAGTCAGTTTAAAATTATACAACTAAAATTATTTAAATCAATGGCAATACAACCTTTTACAGTAGCAATAGAACAGCACATACTTGATCGAATAGCTCATAAATTAAATAGTGCGGTTATAAACCCATTGCCAGCTGGTGCAGGTTGGGAAAAAGGTACGAGCATAGCATATATGTCTGAACTCCTTGAGTATTGGAAAAATAAGTATGACTGGCGAAAACATGAAGTGCTGCTTAACCGATGGAAGCATTACACAGCAACGATTAACAATAAGCAGCTGCATTTTATTTATGAGAAAGGTAAAGGAGAGAATCCCAAACCAATTATACTGACGCATGGCTGGCCCGATAGCTTTTACAGGTTTGATAAGGTTATCGAACTGCTGACCGACCCTTCGGATGGCGGGCAACCTTATGATGTGATAATACCATCATTGCCGGGTTTCGGGTTTAGCGACACATTCCCTTTGGAAAATACGCCTGATGCCTGGGTTAAATTAATGAAGGAGGAATTGGGCTATCAGGAATTCTATGCTGTAGGAGGCGACATCGGTGCCAGCATTACCAAAAAAATGGCGAAAAAATATCCGGAAATTGTAAAAGCGATACACCTTTCGGAAGTTGGTTTGCCATCGGGACATGAAGATATCTTAAAAACTTCTGAGGTAGTAAGGAATTTTGCGGCGGCCTTGCCTGCAGGTATTATGCAATTAGGCGCATTTTTGTTGTTACAGGGATCAAAACCCCAGACGCTCGCTTTCGCTTTAAATGATTCACCCCTCGGCTATGCTGCATGGGTAACTGAAAAGTTTAATGACTGGACTGATAATAATGGTAAAGAGGAAAATACATTTAATAAAGATGAATTGATTACCCACATTATGATCTACCTGGTATCAAATACGGTACAGTCTTCCCTGCATACCTACTACGAGTGGACAAAATTAACTCCTACCGGGTATATAACTACACCTACGGCTGTGATACAATTTCCTAAGGAACCGATTGTTCCTCCAAAAGAATGGGTAGAAAGCCAGGTGAACCTTGTGCACTATACTATCGCGCCTTCAGGTGGGCATTTTACCGCATGGGAAGCACCGGAGGTATTTGTCGAGGATCTAAAAAAGCTTTTTAAAGAATACTAAAAATCAAGGTTATCATCTGTGTCTTGCGAATAGCAGATGTGAACGCCTACCTAATTTCAGAATGCAATTTAATAATTAATCAATAAATAGTAATATGTCAAAAGTAATTTTTATAACCGGAGCATCACGTGGATTCGGTAAAATATGGGCGAAAGCGCTCCTACAAAGAGGTGATAGAGTTGCCGTCACAGCAAGAAATCCTGAGGACCTCAACGATCTTGTTTCAGAATTTGGTGACTCAGTACTTCCAATTAAACTTAATGTCGATGACAGGAAAGCATGCTTTGAAGCGGTACTCTTTGCAAAAGAACATTTCGGGACCATTGATGTCCTTGTTAACAATGCGGGTTTTGGTTTATTTGGTCCCGTAGAAGAAACTACAGAAGAGTTAGCCAGGGCACAGATGGAAACTAATTTTTTTGGACTTCTATGGATCACTCAGGCCATCCTGCCTATTATGAGAGAACAAAAAAGCGGACATATTATACAGGTTTCAAGCGTCTTGGGGCTAATAACTACGCCGGCACTCGGCCTTTACAATGCATCAAAACATGCTGTGATCGGGATGAGTGAAACCCTGGCTGCCGAGGTAGCCGCCTTCGGTATAAAAGTCAGCATTATTGAACCTAACGGCTTCTCTACTGATTGGTCAAGCGCATCATCTTTTCATACAGAACCAAATGAAATTTATGAGCCACTGCGAATAGAAGTAGCAGCTTCAATACTGCCTGAATTCTGGGGAAGACCTGAAAATACGGTAGATGCATTTTTCGATTTGCTAGATAGCGCAAACCCACCATTACATTTCTTATTGGGAAAAATAGCCTACCCGGCAGTTAGAGAAGTTTATGAGGCAAGGCTTTCTGAATTTGAAGAATGGAAAGAAACGGCGGTTGCTGCGCATGGATATTAATACTTCCAAATACTTTACAAGTATAAAAAAAAACCATTAATACAGGCCTGCTACGATCCCTGAACCCTGAAAAAAGCCTTTTGCAATGTGCAAAAGGCTTTTTTATTAATACTATGTCCCTTCCTGATTACCATTGGAGGGAGTTGCGTATTGGGTATAACATTTGCGAAAAGAATGGCTGTGCTCGAAATCTAGTACAAACACGTTCTCGCTGGACGATAGCACCGCTGTCGGAAGGTTTCTTTTGCCCTATCAATCATTTTTTCCGGATCTGCTGCTGCTACTGCCTACTTTTACCTATATTTTTTTTAGACAGCCGAGATAATTTTCAAAACAAAATATTAGTAGAGATTTCTACTCACTCGCACCGTGATGAAGATTTACTTTCCACATTTTTGAAAAACGGGCTGTTGTCATTGAAATTGATTTCGAAACCTACCACGTTCAACCCGGCAATGGTATTTCTACACCCGGATTAAATATGCAGAATCCTGTACACAGATAATATCGCTGTCACCTCATTATATTTTGGTAGTCAAGACCTAACGATAATGAAGAGATTACACCTTCAGCGCATTATCCCTAAGGCCGTTTGAATTAGCAAACACCTTAACATAATCCTTTATAATATTTTTAATTGAAAATCAGATTAGGTGACAATTATCTGTCAAAATTGAACTAAGTTCTTTTATACGTTGTTTGTACGCAATGGATGTCCTTAACTGACGGTCAAATACATTATATCTTTAACTGCAAACATTAGAATGGAAAGACTTCAAACAATTTATGTTCAATAAGTAGTAAATCTCAAAAAGCTCCGGAGATTACATGAAATTAAAGATTTGTTTTACATGGTTAATCAATAACATTTAAAAGATTTCTCATTTCCAACATTGTCTGAACTTCCTGCCCACTCACAGGTACTACTTTATACAAGGTCTGGACAGCAACCGCTTGCGACACTTCGATCAATAATCTTAAACCCTTGTCGATAGTGTCAAATACTGATTAATAATCATGCACTTTTCTATTGATGTATTGACAAGCAAGCATAAGTGCCACTACAGTGAACTTAAACAACTAAAAAGTCAGAACCGCCTTAAATTAGTTAGTTCGATAATAATTATCTGGCTTAGA
>Ga0247813_10002716_pt1 | contig 11832 bp, 11 predicted proteins | sample UWRJL169409C1_FD_180719 | JGI IMG/M metagenome (GOLD analysis project Ga0247813, IMG submission 180719) | Plant litter microbial communities from Arlington Agricultural Research Station in Wisconsin, United States - UWRJ-L169-409C-1 | ecosystem: Environmental > Terrestrial > Plant litter >... | reverse complement strand
GCTCGCGCCAAATCAGCGTCCGATTCAGGTGACGGACGACCTGACGAGTTTCTGGCGCGATATGTATCCGAAAGTGAAAGCGGAACTATCGCGGCGGTATCCGCGCCACGAGTGGCGGTGAGGAAGTGGGAGTGAGCTTGCTCGCGATTGCCGTGTTAGCGGCAGGTGAAGATCAATCAATCGCGAGCAAGCTCGCTCCCACTTCAGACTGCGACGGCGCCACGGGCGGTTTCGGCGACGAAGCGTTCCAACTCGGCGACGGCGGCGACGGGGCCGTTTTCGGAGAGCAACTGCGCGCGCACGGCGGCGGCGCGTTGGGCGTGTGACGGGTTGGCGGCGAGGCGGGCGAGCGCGACGTGGAGTTGCTCGGGCCAGACGGCTTTTTTCAGGCGGAAACCGCAGCCGAGGCGTTCGACCTCGGTGCCGAAGAACGTCTGGTCGCCGATGTGCGGGACGACGATCTGCGGGACGCCGGCGTGGAGCGCGCTCGCGGTGGTGCCGGCCCCGCCGTGGTGGATGACGGCGCTGGCGTGCTTGAAGAGCTGATCGTGGGAAACCTTGCCGATGACCTTGATGTGCGCGTCGTCGCCGAGCTGCGGGAACTGCGCCCAACCGCGCTGAACGATGATCTTGCGGTCACGCGGCCAGGCGCGGACGAAGCGCTCCATCCACGCGCCGGCGTTTTCGTAGACCATGCTGCCGAAGGTGAGGATCGGCACGCGTTCGCCGCCGGTGAAGGCGCGGATCTCAGCGTCGATCTCGGGGCTTTCGGGCGATTGCCAGCGGCAGTAGCCGGTGAACTTGAAGCGTGCATCAATCTCGGCGCCGGGCGGGCGTAACAGCGCATCGGATACGGTGACGAGGACGCGGCCGGCGGGCTTCGAGAAGAAGTTGCGCACCTTGGGCAGGCGGGCGGCTTTGAGTTCGGCGTGGACGCACTTGTTGATGACGCGGTCGACGATGGCGTTGGCTATTTGCCAGAGCCAGCGGTTCCAGGCGCGACGTGCGGAGGTGCCGAGCCAGCGCGGGGAGGGCAGATTCTCAGGCGGGTAGTCCGGCGAGGGGATGACGTGCGGGGCGAAGGCGAGCGTGGCGAAGGGCACGCCGTATTTTTCGGCGATGCCGCGGTTCATCGGGAAGAGGTAGCTGGAGACGACGAGATCGGTCTCGGGCATGATGGCGTCCATGCGCGAGATCATCTCGGGAATGTATTTTTTGGCGCCGACGTAGATCTCGCGGAGTTGGTAGATGGGCGTGCGGATTTTTTGAAGGCGACCCATCCAGTAACTGAGGTCGGCCTGCTCCCAGTTGGGGCAGAGCGGGTAGAACTCCACGCCGGCGGCTTCGATCTCGTCCTTGTAGTGCGGGATGGTGGCGAAGCGCACGGAATGGCCGGCGCGCTGCAACGCGACGGCGAGGGCGATGACGGGATAAATGTCACCGGTGGAGCCGTGGGAAGTGAGGATGACGCGCATGGTTTTGCCGTGCAGCGTGACGGACCCGTCCCTTCGAGGCGAGAGGGGCCGGGTGACGTTTCGGTGACGAGTCGCGGCGGTGGATTACTCGGCGAAGAAGCGGATGAGGGCGGCGGTTAATTCCAAGTCTTCGCGGGACTGGCCGGGGTAGCCGTCGTAGTGGCCGGCGGTGAGCGGGAAGAGTTCCTTGGGGCCGCCGAGCGAGTTGTAGACGGAGTATTGTCCGGCCGGCGGCACGGCGGGATCGAAAGCGGCGGCGGCGACCAGCACCGGGATGCGGGTGTGGCGCGCGGCGAGCACGGCGTCGTGGTAGGCGAGCACGGCGCGGATTTCGGGCTGGCGCTGGGCGAGCAAGCGGACGGCTTCGCCACTTCCGCAGCAGGGGAGTTGGAGGCGCAGCGGATGATTGCCAAAACTGGGAACGGATAAAAATGCGGAGTGGATGCGGGCATCCCACGGGAGCGTGAGCGCGCCTACGCCGCCACCGAAACTGCTGCCCAGATAATCGGTGCGCGGGCGGGCCTCGGGAACGGCTTCGTGAAGCACGGAAATCGCGCGCCAGTGATCCATCGTGCAAAACCGGTGGAGGTAGGTTTCACGGCTGCCGATGCCGTGGAGCACGTGTTCTCCGGCGAGCGGAGGGAGCGAGGGGTGAAGGCTGCGTGAAGGCAGGCCGGAGCAGACGGGCTGGATGGTGGCGGCGTGGGTGGCGGGTGGGGAAAGGTCGGGGTCGCCGCGTCCGCCATAGCCGTGGCCGATCAACATCCCGCGGCGGATTGGTTGGTTGCGAGGTTTGGTAATCCAACCGCCGATGCGATTACCGAGGAGACCGGCGTATTCGATGTCGAATACCTCATGCGTGGTGTTGCCGGGATGGGCGGACGGTTTGACCGACCAATCGAGCGGAACGCTCAAGGCCTCGTCGAATGTGGCGCGCCAGAAAGCGGCGAAGTCGGCCGGCTCGGTGACGTCGGGACGAAGCTGGCGGAGTTGTTCGGGCGAGTAGCCGCCGGTGGGATCAAACGAGAGAGAGTGAGGGAGCGACATGCAGGTCGGAAACCGGAGGGCGATCAGGCGGGTTGGGCAAGTGATTTCAACGGGCGCAAGGCGGAGGGGGAGGCGGGCGCTGGCGGAGGGATTGTGCGTAGGCTGGATAAGGGGGCGGAAGCCGGACAGGTGAGAAATCCGGCCACAAAAAAGGCCTCAAGGACTGTTGAAAGTCTTTGAGGCCAAAGTGGCTGCCCGGGTAGGGGTCGAACCTACGACCAAGTGATTAACAGTCACCTGCTCTGCCACTGAGCTACCAGGCAATAATTCCCGTAAGGGAGGGGTGAAAAACAATTCAACGACGCGGGTTGTCAATGCTCCTTTTGGAGTTTGCGCCACATTTTCAAAGTTTTGTTTGCCTTCGCTGGGGGGTTACTATGCCTTGGCCCCTCTTTTCTAATACGCCTGCCTTCAATTCCGGAGGAACAGGGGGAACGAAACCTATGAGCAAACAACAACTGATCCTCAACGTTACGGCCCGTGCCCAAACCGGCCGTTCCGCCTCCCGCCGCGTGCGCAAGGCCAACCAAATCCCTGCGATCCTTTACGGTAAGCACACCAGCCCGGTGACCATCTCCATTGATGCTCCCGAGTTCGTCCGCCTCCTGAAGTCCGTCGCCGGTCGCGCGCTCCTCATCGAGCTCAACCACACCGACGCGTCCGACAAGGCCAAGGCTTTGTCCTTCCTCCAGGAAGTGCAGCGCGATCCGATCACCGACAAGTTCCTCCATATCGATCTTCAAGAAGTGAAGGCCGATGAGACGCTTGAAATCCGCGTTCCGATCTCCGTGATCGGCGAGTCTTTCGGCGTGAAGAACCAAAACGGCGTGTTGGAAATCGCGACCCATGCTCTCCGCGTGCGTTGCTTGCCGAAGGATCTGCCCCCCGTCATCGAGGTCGATGTGACCGAGTTGAAGGTCGGTGAGGCGTTCAAGGTCGGCACGCTCAAGGCCATCCCCGGCGTCGAGTATCTCGATACCAAGGGCCAGCCCGTCGTTTCGTGCGTCGAGCCCGTGGGCGAAATCGCCTCCGCCGCTCCTGCTGCCGGTGCTGCTGCCGCCGCTCCTGCCGCTGGTGCTGCCGCTCCCGCCGCCGGTGCCGCCGCTGCTCCTGCAGCCGGTGCGAAAGCCGCCGCCCCCGCCGCTGGCGCCAAGCCCGCCGCTGCTCCCGCCAAGAAGTAAGCTTAGCCGCCCCGGTTCATCGCTTTACGGCGAAGAACCAGGACGTTCGTTCTTTGAGTCATGTCTATCTCGCTTGTTGCCGGACTCGGCAACCCGGGCCGCGAATACGAGAATACCCGCCACAACGTGGGTTTTCTTGTCGTCGAGGCGCTCGCCCGCCACCTCGGCCTTGCTTGGCAAAAGCAACGGTCGTTCGAGGCGGAGGTCGCCCGCTGGGACCCGGAACCAGGCCGCACCGTCTATTTCGCGAAACCGCTTACGTTCATGAACGAGAGCGGGCGCGCGATTCAGTCGATGACGGGGTTCTACAAGATCCCCGGCACCGCGGTCACTGCAGTTTATGATGATCTCACGATCAACCTCGGTCTCGTGAAAGTCAGCGTAAGCGGCAGCGCCGGCGGTCACAACGGTGTGGCCAGCCTGCTCGAGCGACTCGGCAACGGTTTTAATCGTTATCGTATCGGCATCGGTCCCAAAGACCCGCCGCAGATGGACCTCAAGGATTTCGTCCTCGGCCAATTTACTCCCGCACAACACCTCCTCATCCAACAGAATTTAGAACGCTATGTGTCCGGCCTCCGCCTCGTGTTAGATCACGGGCCGGACCGGGCCATGAACCAACTCAACCGAAGAGACTCACAATGAGCATCACCACCAAACGTAACTACCGCGCGACCTTCATCCTCGATAACCGCGGCAAGGAAGACACCTTCGACCAGATCATCGAAGGCGTTAAGAAAGACATCGTCGCCGTTTCCGGCGAAGTGTCGTCCGTCGAAACCCTCGGCCGCAAGGATTTCGCCCGCGTCACCGACCGCAACCTCTCCGGCGCCACCTACGTGCAGGTTGCCTTCTCGGCTCCCGCCACCGGTCCGGCCGCTCTCAAAGAGCGTCTGCGCCTCAACAGCACCGTTTACCGCACCTTCCTCCAGACCGTCTAAAAACGGGCGAACGCAACGCTCCCATGGCTTCTCTCAACAAAGTAATGCTCATCGGCAACCTGACGCGTGATCCGGAACTCCGGGTTACGCCGAAGGGCACGGCCATCTGCCAGTTCGGCCTTGCGGTGAACCGCACCTTCAAGGACGAGTCCGGCGCCACCCGCGATGAGACGACCTTTGTCGATATCGAAGCCTGGGGAAAACAGGGCGAAACCGTCGCCAAGTATCTGACCAAGGGCCGTCCGCTCTTCGTCGAAGGCCGTCTCAAGCTTGATAGCTGGGACGACAAGACGACCGGTCAGAAACGCAGCAAGATGAAGGTTGTTCTCGAGAACTTCCAATTCCTCGGCGGCCGCGAAGGCGGCGAAGGTGGCGGCGCCCCCGGTGGTGCCGCTCCCCGCGCAGCTTCCACGGGCGGAGACGATGGCATCGATCAAACGATCGAGCGCCACACGCCTCCCGCACGCACGGCTTCCTCGAAGCCGACGCCGCCTCCGCAGGATAACATCGACGAAGACGTCCCGTTCTAAACGCGCCCCGCGTTCGCATCCCTTACAGTTTAAAAATCAAACATACATACCATCATGGCTCACAACGAAGTTTTGCTCCTCAAGCCCGTTGACGGTCTGGGCGCCGAAGGCGACCAGGTCAAAGTCCGCGCCGGCTACGCCCGTAACTACCTCCTCCCGCAGAAGTTTGCCGTCGCTCTCACGCAGGCCAACCGCAAGCGCGTCGACGCCCTCAAGAAGCGCCGCAACGAGCGCGAGGCCTCCGAGCTCTCCGGCGCCCAGGCGCTGGCTGACAAGATCGCCAAAGTCTCGCTCGCATTCGCCGTCAAGACCGGTGAAGGCGGCAAGATGTTCGGCGCCATCACCTCCGCCGACCTTCACCAGAAGTTCGTCGAGGCCGGCATCGATCTCGACAAGAAGAAGATCCACCTGCACACGCCGGTGAAGACCCTCGGCAAGCACGAGGTGAAGATCAAGCTGCACTCCGACGTTTCCGTCGACGTGTCGTTCGATGTCGTCTCCGAGAACCCGATCGTCGAGGCCGCCGTCGAGGCGCCCAAGGCCAGCAAGGAAGAGTATCCCGAGCACGCCGCTCTGGAGAAGCAGGCCGCCCGCCGCGCCGAAAAGGCCAAGCGCAGCGACCGTAAGAAGTAAGGTCCGTCCTTACTCTTTTAAGCTGATTCCTTAAGCTCACACACGAAGCCGCGGTCGAGAGACCGCGGCTTTTTTGTTTTTCCGGCGATGGTGAGCAACCCGTGAAAAACTTTCTTCAACTCGCCATTGCTTCTCCGGTGGCAGCCCATTGCCTCATGGCTCCGTTTCATGTCCGACGACTTTAAGAAATCTTCCCGACGTCCCCGTCGTGATCGTGATAGTGATGACTCTGATCCCCGTGACCTCGCGTCCGTGATCGGCCGCACTCCGCCGCACAGTATCGAGGCCGAGGAATACCTGCTCTCGTGCTGTTTCCTCGACGGCTCCGACATCGTCGCGCGCTGCTTGGAGGGCAAGTTGAGCGCCCCCGCGTTTTACTCGCCGGCCCACCGCATCATTTTCGAAAAGCTCGTCGATCTCTATAACAAGGGGATCGCGATCGATCTCCAGATCCTCGCCGAGGAACTCAAGACGAGCCGCCAGCTCGACGAGATCGGCGGCTACGCCTATCTCACGCAGATCAGCAGCCGCATTCCGACCACGGCGCAGTCGAGCTACTTCATTGAAAAAGTCCGCGAGCTGCACCTGTTGCGCGAACTCATCAAAGTCGCCACCGGCGCGGTCGAGAGCTGCTACGCCTACGACGGCGGACTCGAGGAGTTCGTGGACAAGGTCGAGCAGGACATTTTCAAGGTAACGCAGGACCGTGTATCCGACGGGGCACGACAGATGAAGGGCCCGACCAGCGAGGCGATGGCCGTCATCACGAAGATGATGATGAAGAAGGGCGAGCTCACCGGCGTGTCGTCCGGGTTCAAGGACCTCGACGCCTACACCTACGGTTTCCAGCGCCAGGAAATGATCATCCTCGCGGCCCGTCCTTCGATGGGCAAAACCTCGCTCGCGCTGAACTTCGCCGAAGCCGCCGCGCTGCCGAAGCGGGGGGAGGGCGTGCCGATCCTGATTTTCTCGCTCGAAATGGGCGCCGCCCAGCTCGCGCTTCGTATGTTGTGCGCCCGCGCCAAGGTGAACATGAAGCTGTTGCGCGACGGTTTGCTCTCGAAAAATGGCGAGGAGCAGCAGCGCCTGCTCGAAGCGGCCGACGAGTTTTCCAAGGCACCTATCTTCATCGACGACTCCAGCCACCTTACGATCATGGAGTTGCGCGCGAAAGCCCGCCGTCTTCAGGCGCGCAACAAACTCGGCCTGGTCGTGGTGGACTACCTGCAGTTGCTCGCGCCGACGGATTCGAAAACCCCGCGTGAACAGCAGGTGTCGGAAATTTCCCGCGGATTAAAATCGCTGGCCAAGGAACTCGACGTGCCGGTGATTGTATTATCCCAGCTCAACCGTTCCGCTGAAAAAGAAAACCGCACACCCAAACTCTCCGATCTTCGTGAGTCCGGCTCGATTGAGCAGGACGCCGACGTCGTTCTCATGCTGGCCCGGCCCAAGGATGCGGACGAAAAATTCCAAGTAGCCGCCGACTCTGCCGAGTTAATCGTTGCCAAGCAACGAAACGGACCGGTAGGAGAATTGAAACTTACGTTCCTGCGAGATATTACACGCTTTGAAAACTACACCCAGTAACCCCGTCTTCGGGGTCGTTCGTCTGTTCCTGATTCTCGCAATGCTCGCCCTGACGGGCGCGTCGTCGTGGGCCCAGGCCGCCGGAGGCAATTATAAGGTCGGCACGCTGTCCCTGAAGTTCGTCGGCACGGCCAATGTCAACGAGCAGGTTGTGCGCGCCAACATGCAGGTGCGCGAGGGCGTCGATCTCGACGACTCGTTGATCGACCAGGACATCCGCTCGCTCTACAAGACCGGTCTTTTCGAGTTCATCGAGGTGAAGCGCGACGTGCGCCCCGACCGCAGCGTGAATCTGGTGTTTGAACTGACCCCGAAATTCCGCGTCTTGAACGTCAAGTATGACGGCAACGTGAAGGTGAAGAGCCGCCGTCTCGACAAAGAGATCAAGACCAAGGCCAACACGCCGCTGGACGAACGCCAGGTGAAGGAAGACGTCACCAAGATCCGCGAGTATTACCAGAAGTCCGGCTACAACCAGGTTCAGATCAGCTACAACATCGAGCGCAACCGCGCCACCGGGTTTGGCACCGTTACCTTCAAGATCAGCGAGGGCGCCAAGGTTAAGATTTCACGCGTTGATTTCGTCGGCAACGACCACGTCAAGGTGGGCAAGCTGCGCAAGGCGATCGAGACGAAGAAGTGGACCATCTTCTCCTGGATCAGCGGGTCCGGCCGCTTCAAGGATGACCAGTTCCAAGACGACTTGGACAAGATCCGCGATTACTACCGCGAGCTCGGCTATCTCGATGTCGAGGTGCCCGCCGACAAGGTGGAGTATCAATATCCGAAGAGCAGCAAGCTGGTGCTCAAGATCCGTGTAATCGAGGGACGCCAATACAAGGTCGGTGACATCAAGATCAGCGGCAACACGATCATCACGACCGAGAAGCTTCATGCCGCGCTGCGCCAGACGACCGGCACGATCTTCGCGCCGTCCAAGATCGACAAGGATGTGACCGCGCTCGAGGACTCCTACGGCAAGGACGGTTATATCGAGACCCGCGTCCAGTTGATCCGTAAGCCCAACATCGCGACGGGTGCCATCGACATCGAATACCGCATCAAGGAGAGCGACAAGTTCTACGTCGAATCCATCCGCATCGAGGGCAACACGAAGACCAAGAGCATCGTGATCCTGCGCGAATTGGCGCTCGGGCCGGGCGAGGTGTTCGACTCCGTGCGCATGAAGAACTCCAAGCAGCGTCTCGATAACACGCGCTTCTTCGAGGAAGTGAACACGACGCCGGAGACGACCACGATCCCCGGCCGCAAGAATCTCAAGATCGCCGTGAAGGAAGGCCGCACGGGCAATCTTACCTTCGGCGCCGGCTTCAGCTCGCTGGAGCGCGCGGTGGTGTTCGCCGAACTCACCCAGTCGAACTTTGATTTGTTTAACCGTAAATCGATGTTCCAGGGTGATGGCCAAAAGTTCCGTCTCCGCCTGCAACTCGGTTCGCGTTCCAGCGAAGCGGTGCTCTCGTTCGAGGAGCCCTGGTTGTTCGAGCAGCAACTCGCCCTCGGGTTCTCGATCTTCCGCTCGGAGTCCGACTACAACAGCTCGTTCTACCAGGAAGTTCGCACCGGTGCGGAAGTTTACCTGCGCAAGCGGCTCTTTGAATTGGTCGAAGGCCGTCTGTCCTACGGCTATGAGATTGTGGACATCAAGGACGTGACCCCCGGCTACACGGTTGTGTATCCCGAGGAGGAAACCGCCTTGTCGAAGGTCGGCTTTCAGCTCCTGCGTGATACGCGCGACAAGCTCGTGAACACGACGCGCGGCAATCGAGTTGAACTGATCAGTGAGGTCACCAGCAGCGCGCTCGGCGGCGATGCCGATTACTACCGGCTCGAAGCGAAGGGCTCCCAGTTCTTCCCGTTGTTTGATACCCAGAATCAGGTGATCTCCGTCATCGGCCGCACCGGCGTGCTCGATGCATTCGGCGACACGCCTCAAGTGCCGTTCTACGACCGTTTTTATCTCGGCGGACCTTACACCCTCCGTGGTTTCGAGTATCGTGATGTAGGCCCGAAGACCGCGGTGGGTGCCGACAACGTCCCGAGCGGCGGCAACACCTACGGATTCCTGAGCATCGAATACTCATTGGATATCGTGGAGCCGCTGCGCTTTGCCTTCTTCTACGATGCCGGTTTCGTGAACAACGGTTCCTACGATTTCAGCCCTGCTGAGTATAACGACAATTTCGGTTTTGGCCTGCGCCTCTTGATTGCCGGCGCTCCGCTGAGCCTCGATTACGGCATTCCTATCACCACGGACAAAGTGAATGATAAGGGCGGCCAATTTAACTTCTCCTTTGGAACTCGTTTCTAATTTAACACTCTCATCCTCAATCACCCTCATGAAAACATCCCTGAAATCATTCATCGCTATCGCGTTTGCCGGCCTTTTTGCCGTCGCCGCTCAAGCCCAGCCCGCCCCGAAGGTCTTCGTTGTCGATATGGCGAAGCTCTATGACGGCCACTACAAGACCGCCGAGCAGAATGAAAAGCTCAAGGCCGACCAGGCCAAGGCCGAGGCCGAACTCCAGAGCCTCAACGCCGAAGGCAACGCGCTCGTCAAACAGTTCAACGACCTCAAGGAGCAGCTGAACAATCCCGCCGCTTCCGCCGACGCCAAGACCAAGACCCAGTCCGAACTCGAAGCCAAGGGCCAGGAGATCCAGCGCAAGCAGAACGATGTGAATCAGTTCCGCGCCAACACCCAGCGCTCGCTTCAGCAGCGCATCAACAACTTCAAGCAGTTCCTCCTTGAAGAGATCAGCAAGGCCGCCATCGAAATCGCCAAGAAGAAGGGCGCCACCCTCCTCCTCGACAAGTCCGGTCCGTCCCTGATCGGCGTTCCCGCCGTCCTCTACTTCGACGGCGCCTACGACATCAGCGATGAAGTCTCCCGCGAGATCAACAAGGGCGCGCCTGCCGGTTACACCCCCGGTGCCGCCGCGCCTGCCGGTGCCGCCGCCCCCAAGTCCGGTTCGGGCGAAGCTCCTTCGGTTTCCTTCCCCGGCTCCAAGAAGTAATCCGTCACGGGACGCCTGTTCCGGTTTAGTCTTAAACCCCGCTCTTCATGGGCGGGGTTTTTTTGTGTCCGCCGGCTGGTCGGCCATTGCCATGGCGAGCGCCGCCGCCCACGTTTTTTCCGTATGCAGCTCGCTTTCAACGCCGCCGAGATCGCGGCCATTGTTCAACCCCTGACCGTCAAGGGCACCACCACCGCCATCGTTCGCGGCATCGCCTCGTTGAGTTCGGCCCAGCCCGGCGACCTGTCCTTTTTGGGCAATCCGAAATACAAGACCGAAGTGGCCGCAACCACTGCGTCGATCGTTTTGCTCCCGCCCGATTACACCGGCGAACCGGCCGCGAATCAGCAGTTCCTTTTTGTCGAGAAACCCTCCGTGGCCCTGGCCCGCCTGTGCGCACGCATCGAGCAACTCCTTTGGCCGAAACCTGAGGCCGGCATTCACCCGACGGCGGTGATTGCGGCGGGTGCGCAAGTCGCGGCCTCGGCGACGGTCGGCCCGTTTTGTGTGATCGAAGAGGGCGCGGTCATCGGCGAGCGCACGCATGTGCAGGCGCAGGCCTTTATCGGTCGCAACGCCCGGATAGGCGCCGACTGCTGGCTCATGCCGCGTGTGAGTATCGCCACGGAATGCGTCATCAAAGACCGCGTGCGGCTCCAAGCGGGCGTGGTGATCGGCTCGGATGGTTTCGGTTACGAGTTTATCCAAGGCCGCCATGAAAAAGTCCCGCAAGTGGGCAATGTCGTGATCGAAAATGACGTCGAGATCGGCGCCAATAGCACGCTCGATCGCGCGCGTTTCAGCCGCACCGTGGTGGGCGAGGGCACCAAAATCGACAACTTGGTCCAGATCGGCCACAATGTGATCATCGGCAGGCACTGCCTCATTTGCGCCCAGGCGGGTGTCTCGGGCAGCACCACGATCGAGGATTACGTGGTTCTGGGCGGTCAGGCCGGCATCGCCGGCCACCTGACGATTGGCAAGGGCTCGAAGGCCGACGGGCAGACGGGCGTCAATTCCGACCTCGCGCCCGGCAGCTTTGTGAAGGGTTCGCCATGCATGCCGTATAACCTGGAGCAGCGTTTTAATATTTTGAAGAAAAAGCTCCCCGACCTGTTCAAACGCGTCGATGCGCTGGAGACGATTGCGGAAGATCTAAAAAAGTCTTCCGCCTCGTAACATTCCTGACACTGTCGCCCCTTCACCACATGAGCGCGCCTCGTCTTAAAGTTTTCTCCGGTAACTCCAATCGTCCTCTCGCCGAGGAGATCTGCCAGCACATCGGAATGCCACTCGGCGAAGCGACCGTCACCAGCTTTCCCGACGGTGAGTCCTTCGTGAAGATCAACGAGAACGTGCGCGGCCATGATGTTTACATCATCCAGCCCACCTGCACCCCG
>Ga0247813_10002714_pt1 | contig 11837 bp, 7 predicted proteins | sample UWRJL169409C1_FD_180719 | JGI IMG/M metagenome (GOLD analysis project Ga0247813, IMG submission 180719) | Plant litter microbial communities from Arlington Agricultural Research Station in Wisconsin, United States - UWRJ-L169-409C-1 | ecosystem: Environmental > Terrestrial > Plant litter >... | reverse complement strand
ACTAGGTTTTGGGCAATTTACTTCAGTTTTAATCGGTGTTTTTTCTTGTCCGGAAACATTTGAAGCTAGTAAAAGTGACGCGGCTACTGCTGCATATTTCAGATTATTAATTTTAGAAGTCTCATTGTATTCAAACTCGTGATCTAATTGTGTTACTTTCAAACGGGCACAAATATTTTGATCTTTAGTTTCTGCAATAAATTTAGCCACTTCAGTATTCGATTTTTTGCTTAAATCGATTACATTTTTCGCACATGAACTACAAAATGAGCCAATTGTATTGGGAATCATTTTATTAAAATTTTCAGAGCAGGGGCTTGATATCTCTAAGGTGAATTTCTTTTTCATATCGTACTTTATTAAGTTAAGTTCTATTCGAAGATGCTTATTTACTTATATAGAGTACATTTTCCGTAAAAAGGTTGGAAAGAGGGTTAATTATTTTTCAAACATGAATTATTGTTTAATAAAAACGGCAAAAAAAAGCATAAAAAAAGCACTAAATGATCATTAGTGCTTTTTTTTAATTTGAATTAATGCAACCTTAATAGTTTATTATATCCAACAAATTAATCCCATTTTATTAGGAGAAACCAATTTAGGATAATAAATCGCAAACAAGAAATTTAGTCGATGAAAGTAAACTAAATCGGTTGAAATACATCTATTCTAATATTATCTGAAATAAAAAAGCCCCATTTAAAAAATGGGGCTTAGTACTTTATGCTTGTCCTGCCGGACCAAAATTAAGCGGTATTGGTGCTTGTTCTGTCTCTTTGATTTCGCCATGAGCGTTTTCAAATCGATGGATATTTTCTCCAATTGCTTTTAATAATCTTTTAGCATGTTGTGGTGTCAAGACAATTCTTGACTTTACTTTGGCTTTAGGAATACCAGGCATAATACTCACAAAATCTAAAACAAATTCTGATGATGAGTGGTTGATAATCGCCAGATTAGAATAAATTCCCTCTGCGATAGTTTCGTCTAACTCAATATTAATTTGTTCTTGTTGGTTCGAATTACTCATAGTTTCCTAATTTAATAGATATACTCTTCTTTATTAGCCATCATTTCATTGTAATCGTCTTTAGATCCTACGATAGTGTTATCGTATTCTCTCATACCAGTTCCCGCAGGAATTCTGTGTCCAACAATTACATTTTCTTTTAATCCTTCTAAATCATCTACTTTACCAGCTACAGCAGCTTCGTTAAGTACTTTTGTTGTTTCCTGGAATGAAGCAGCAGATATGAATGATTTAGTTTGTAGCGAAGCTCTTGTAATACCTTGTAAAACTGGCGTTGCAGTTGCAGTAATTACGTCTCTTGCTACAACAAGATTTTTATCATTTCGTTTCAACAATGAATTTTCATCACGTAAATCACGAGGAGAAATAATCTGACCTGGTTTCAATACCGCAGAGTCTCCAGAATCTTCAACTACTTTCATACCGTATAATTTATCGTTTTGAACGATGAAATCTTTAGTGTGAATTAATTGATCTTCTAGGAATAATGTATCTCCTGGGTCCTGAACTCTTACTTTACGCATCATTTGACGAATAACTACCTCAAAGTGCTTGTCATTAATTTTTACCCCTTGTAAACGGTATACCTCTTGAATTTCATTTACCAAGTACTGTTGAACAGCAGCCGGACCTTGAATTCTTAAAATATCATCAGGTGTAATTGCACCGTCAGACAATGGTACTCCCGCTCTTACGAAGTCATTTTCCTGTACTAAAATCTGGCTTGAAAGTTTAACTAAATACTTCTTAATCTCACCAAATTTAGATTCGATAACAATTTCACGGTTACCTCTTTTGATTTTTCCAAAAGATACAACACCGTCAATTTCAGAAACAACCGCTGGGTTTGAAGGGTTACGAGCCTCAAGCAACTCAGTAATTCTTGGTAAACCTCCTGTAATATCTCCCGCTTTAGAAGAACGACGTGGAATTTTAACCAATACTTTACCTGCTTTAATTTTCTCTCCATTCTCAACCATAAGGTGGGCTCCTACTGGTAAGTTATACGAACGAATCAATTCACCTTCTTTACCGTAAACCAATAAAGTTGGGATTAATTTTTTATTTCTAGCTTCAGAAATTACTTTTTCCTGGAATCCTGTTTGCTCATCGATCTCCACCATGAACGATTGTCCTTGCTCTAAATCCTCGTAAGCAATCTTACCAGTAAATTCAGAAACAATTACACCATTATATGGATCCCACTTACAGATCACAGATCCTTTAGTAACTACTTCACCGTCCTTAACGAAAATACTAGATCCGTAAGGAATATTGTGTGTATTTAAAACGATTCCAGTTTTCTCATCAACTAATTTTAATTCAGTTGAACGTGATACTACGATATCTACCGCATTACCTTCACTGTCTTCACCTTTTACAGTTTTTAAATCTTCAATCTCAAGTCTACCGTTGAATCTTGTAACAATACTAGATTCTTCAGAAATACCTCCAGCAACCCCTCCAACGTGGAACGTACGAAGTGTTAACTGTGTACCTGGCTCTCCAATAGACTGAGCAGCAATAACTCCGACAGCTTCACCTCTTTGTGTCATTTTTCCAGTAGCTAAGTTTCTACCGTAACATTTAGCACAAATACCTTTTAAAGCCTCACAAGTCAATGGAGATCTAACTTCTACTCTTTCAATCGGAGAAGCTTCGATAACTCTCATGATTGCTTCAGTAATTTGTTGTCCGGACTCAACCAGAACTTCATTAGTAAGAGGATTAATAACATCTTGCAATGCAACACGCCCTAAAATTCTTTCCCCTAATGATTCAACAATTTCCTCATTTTTCTTCAAAGCAGAAACTTCAACACCTCTTAAAGTACCACAATCTTCGATGTTAACAATAACATCTTGTGATACGTCATGAAGTCTTCTTGTTAAGTAACCAGCATCGGCAGTTTTAAGAGCCGTATCCGCAAGTCCTTTACGAGCACCGTGAGTAGAAATGAAATACTCAAGGATCGAAAGTCCTTCCTTAAAGTTAGAAAGAATCGGGTTTTCAATAATTTCTCCACCACCGGCAGTAGATTTTTTAGGCTTAGCCATCAAACCACGCATACCAGTTAACTGACGAATCTGTTCCTTAGAACCCCTCGCACCAGAGTCAAGCATCATATATACAGAGTTGAAACCTTGTTGGTCTTCTCTAATATTTTTCATTGCTAATTCTGTCAACTGAGCATTTGCTGAAGTCCATACGTCAATAACTTGGTTGTAACGCTCGTTATTGGTAATAAGACCCATATTATAATTCACAGAAATACCTTCAACTTGCTCTCTGGCATCTGCAATTAATTTTGTTTTTTGTTCTGGAATTCTAATATCACCTAAAGAGAATGATAAACCTCCTCTAAATGCGAATTTATACCCCATATCTTTCATATTGTCCAAGAAAGCTGCCGTTGTAGGTACATCAGTCACACTTAAAATATGTCCGATAATATCTCTAAGGTTTTTCTTAGTCAATACATCATTGATATATCCTGCTTTTTCAGGTACTACTTCATTAAATAATACACGTCCTGCAGTTGTTTGAATAATTTTATACACTAATTCTCCAGCGTCATTAAAATCTTTTGCTCTGATTCTTACACGAGCATTCAATTCTAATCTTCCTTCGTTTAATGCAATATTTACTTCTTCAGCAGAGTAGAAAGTTAAGTCTTGACCTAAAATTACATGTTCTGGAGTCGAGATACGTTCTTTGGTCATATAATATAGACCCAAGACCATATCCTGAGAAGGTACAGTAATTGGAGCACCATTCGCAGGGTTCAAGATATTGTGAGAAGCCAACATTAACAATTGTGCCTCTAAAATAGCCTCTGGTCCTAATGGCAAGTGAACTGCCATCTGATCCCCATCAAAATCGGCGTTGAAAGCCGTACATACTAATGGGTGCAATTGGATCGCTTTTCCTTCAATTAATTTTGGTTGAAAAGCTTGAATACCAAGTCTGTGCAACGTAGGAGCACGGTTAAGTAATACCGGGTGACCTTTAATTACATTTTCAAGGATATCCCAAACTACTGGCTCTTTTTTGTCTATGATTTTCTTAGCAGATTTTACTGTTTTAACAATACCTCTTTCAATCAATTTACGGATCACGAAAGGTTTGTATAATTCAGATGCCATATCTTTTGGCAATCCGCATTCGAATAATTTTAATTCAGGACCAACAACAATTACCGAACGAGCAGAATAATCCACACGTTTTCCAAGTAAGTTTTGACGGAAACGTCCTTGCTTACCTTTTAAGGAATCAGATAATGATTTTAATGGTCTGTTAGATTCTGTTTTAACAGCAGAAGCTTTACGAGTGTTATCAAATAATGAATCTACAGATTCCTGTAACATACGTTTTTCGTTTCTTAAGATAACTTCTGGAGCTTTAATCTCCATTAATCTTTTCAAACGGTTGTTACGGATGATTACACGACGATATAAGTCATTTAAATCTGAAGTTGCAAAACGACCTCCATCAAGTGGCACAAGCGGACGTAATTCTGGTGGAATAACTGGAACCACTTTCATAATCATCCACTCAGGACGATTTTCACGGTTTAAGTTAGACTCACGGAAAGACTCAACAACTTGCAATCTTTTTAATGCTTCAGTTTTACGTTGTTTAGATGTTTCGTTATTAGCACTGTGTCTCAATTGGTAAGACAACTCATCTAAGTCGATACGAGCTAATAAATCCATAATACATTCTGCTCCCATTTTGGCAACAAATTTATTAGGATCCATATCATCTAAATATTGATTTTCCTGTGGAAGAGTATCTAAGATATTCAAATATTCTTCTTCAGTTAAGAAATCTAATCTTTGTAATGATTCTCCATCTGCATTTTTAGCAATACCAGCCTGAATTACTACGTATCTTTCGTAGTAAATGATCATATCTAATTTCTTAGATGGAAGACCAAGGATATAACCAATTTTGTTTGGAAGAGAACGGAAATACCAAATGTGAGCAATTGGCACAACAAGGTTGATGTGTCCAACTCTGTCACGACGTACTTTTTTCTCAGTAACTTCAACACCACAACGGTCACAGATGATACCTTTGTAACGAATTCTTTTATATTTACCACAAGCACATTCAAAATCCTTTACAGGTCCGAAGATTCTTTCGCAGAAAAGTCCGTCACGCTCTGGTTTGTGAGTTCTGTAGTTGATTGTTTCTGGTTTCAACACCTCTCCTCTTGATTCTTTCAAGATAGATTCTGGTGAAGCTAATCCAATAGAGATTTTATTAAATCTTTTAACTGGATTTTTATCCTTATTATTGTTTCTGTTATTCATCATAGTTTTTACTATTGATTTATTTGCAATTAAAAAATTGATTTTAACCTACAACTACCTAGAATAGGCATTCATTAAGTCACTACCTCGGGTTACTTCTCTAAACTTCAAAACTTATTCTTGAAGCGCTAATTATAAAACTTTTAGAGTTTAAATAAAAAATCGGAACGGGTTACGGGTATAAATCCTAAAAACTTGTATTTTATAAACAGCTTCAGTCTCAGCTTTCAGATTGATCTGAATACTGAGACTGTAACTGAAAATTTTATTTATTCTTCTAAACGAATGTCAAGTCCAAGACCTTTCAATTCATGCATTAATACATTGAATGATTCAGGTAATCCTGGTTCTGGCATAGACTCACCCTTAACGATAGCCTCGTAAGTTTTAGCTCTACCAATAACGTCATCCGATTTAACTGTTAAGATTTCACGAAGTGTACTTGATGCTCCATAAGCTTCAAGTGCCCAAACCTCCATCTCTCCAAAACGCTGACCTCCAAATTGAGCTTTACCTCCAAGTGGTTGTTGAGTAATCAACGAGTATGGACCGATAGAACGTGCGTGCATCTTATCATCAACCATGTGTCCTAATTTAAGCATGTAAATTACACCCACAGTTGCTGCTTGATGGAAACGCTCTCCAGTACCACCATCATAAAGGTGTGTATGTCCGAAACGTGGCACTCCAGCCTCATCAGTTAATTCATTGATTTGATCTAAAGAAGCACCATCAAAAATTGGAGTAGCAAATTTTCTACCTAAATTTTGACCAGCCCATCCAAGAACAGTTTCATAAATCTGACCAATGTTCATACGTGAAGGTACCCCAAGTGGATTCAATACGATATCTACTGGTGTTCCGTCTTCAAGGAAAGGCATATCTTCATGACGAACGATTCTTGCAACAATACCTTTGTTACCGTGACGTCCTGCCATTTTATCCCCTACTTTCAGCTTACGTTTCTTAGCGATATAAATTTTCGCCAATTTCAAGATTCCAGATGGTAATTCATCACCAACTGTAATAGTGAATTTTTCTCTTCTTAAAGATCCTTGTAAGTCGTTCAGCTTAATTTTATAGTTATGAATCAAATCATTAACCATTTTATTTGTAGCATCATCAGCAACCCATTGACCTTTGCTTAAGTGAGCAAAATCTTCTACTGCATAAAGCATTTTTTGAGTATATTTTTTACCTTTTGGTAAAACTTCTTCACCCAAATCATTCATTACACCTTGAGATGTTTTTCCGTTAACGATCAGGAATAATTTCTCAACCAATCTGTCTTTTAATTCAACAAATTTAGTTTCGAATTCCATTTCTAAAGCGCCTAAAGCATCTTTATCCTGAGTACGTTTACGTTTATCTTTTACGGCTCTTGCAAATAATTTTTTGTCAAGAACTACACCATGTAAAGATGGAGAAGCTTTTAATGAAGCATCTTTTACATCACCTGCTTTATCCCCGAAGATTGCACGAAGCAATTTCTCCTCCGGAGTAGGATCTGATTCTCCTTTTGGTGTAATTTTTCCGATCAAAATGTCGCCAGGCTTAACCTCTGCTCCAATTCTGATCATACCGTTTTCATCTAAATCTTTAGTAGCTTCTTCAGAAACGTTAGGAATATCGTTTGTTAACTCTTCATTTCCTAACTTAGTATCTCTAACCTCTAATGAATAATCATCAACGTGGATAGAAGTAAAAATATCATCACGAACTACTTTTTCAGAAATTACAATCGCATCCTCAAAGTTATACCCTTTCCATGGCATGAACGCAACTTTTAAGTTTCTACCTAAAGCTAATTCACCATTTTGAGTAGCATATCCTTCTGATAATACTTGTCCAAGAATAACTCTGTCACCTTTTCTTACGATTGGTTTCAAGTTGATACTTGTACCTTGATTGGTTTTTCTAAATTTAATTAAGTTGTATGTTTTTTCATCAGCATCAAAACTTACCATTCTTTCTTCTTCAGTACGGTCGTATTTGATAGTAATGATGTTTGCATCAACATATTCTACAGTTCCATCTCCCTCAGCATTAATTAATACTCTAGAATCTGAAGCCACTTGACGCTCTAAACCTGTTCCAACAATTGGTGCTTCCGGACGGATCAAAGGAACCGCCTGACGCATCATGTTAGATCCCATCAAGGCTCTATTCGCATCATCATGTTCCAAGAAAGGAATTAATGAAGCCGAAATAGAAGCAATCTGGTTAGGAGCAACGTCTGTATAATGTACTGCAGATGGTTCAACAACCGGGAAGTCACCTTCCTCACGAGCAATAACATTTGTTGCCGTGATTTTACCAGTAGCATCCATTTCAATGTTTGCCTGCGCAATCATTTTTCCTTCTTCTTCTTCAGCACTTAAATAGATAGGTGTACTTTCTAAATCAACTACACCATCAGTTACTTTACGGTATGGAGTTTCGATGAATCCCATTCCGTTAACTTTTGCATAAACACCAAGAGATGAAATCAAACCAATGTTTGGTCCCTCTGGAGTTTCAATCGGACATAAACGACCATAGTGTGTATAGTGAACGTCACGAACCTCAAAACCAGCTCTCTCTCTCGAAAGTCCACCAGGTCCAAGGGCAGAAAGTCTTCTTTTGTGTGTAATCTCAGCTAATGGATTCGTTTGGTCCATAAATTGAGACAACTGGTTCGTACCAAAGAAAGAGTTGATAACTGATGATAATGTTTTAGCATTAATCAAATCAATTGGTGTAAACACCTCGTTATCTCTAACGTTCATTCTCTCACGAATAGTTCTGGCCATACGTGCTAAACCAACACCGAATTGTTGAGACAATTGTTCTCCAACTGTTCTAACACGACGGTTTGATAAGTGATCAATATCATCAATCTCTGCTTTAGAGTTGATCAATTCGATCAAATATTTTACAATGGTAATGATATCTTCTTTGGTAAGCACTTGCTTTTCCATTGGGATATCCAAACCAAGTTTTTTGTTCATTCTGTAACGACCAACTTCACCTAAGTTATAACGTTGATCAGAGAAGAACAATTTATCGATAATACCACGAGCAGTTTCTTCATCAGGCGGTTCTGCATTACGCAATTGTCTGTAGATATGCTCAACAGCTTCTTTTTCAGAGTTTGTTGGATCTTTTTGTAACGTGTTGTGGATAATAGCATAATCAGCTTGATTATTATCCTCTTTGTGTAACAAAATAGATTTTACATTAGAATCGATGATTTCTTCAACATTATCTTTGTCGATAATAGTATCTCTATCAAGGATAATTTCGTTACGTTCGATAGAAACTACCTCACCGGTATCTTCATCAACGAAATCCTCGTGCCAAGTGTTTAATACACGTGCAGCAAGTCTTCTTCCAATATATTTTTTAATACCTGTTTTAGAAACTTTAATTTCTTCAGCTAAGTCGAAAATTTCAAGGATATCCTTATCTCTTTCGAACCCGATTGCACGGAATAAAGTTGTAACTGGTAATTTTTTCTTTCTATCGATATAAGCGTACATAACGCTGTTGATATCTGTAGAAAATTCTATCCAAGAACCTTTAAAAGGAATTACTCTGGCAGAATAAAGTTTTGTACCATTTGCATGGAATGATTGACCAAAGAAAACACCAGGAGAACGGTGTAGTTGAGATACTACTACACGCTCAGCACCATTGATAACAAAAGTACCGCTTGGAGTCATATAAGGTATTGTTCCAAGATAAACATCTTGTACAATAGTTTCAAAATCTTCGTGTTCTGGATCTGTACAGTATAGTTTTAACCTGGCTTTTAAAGGCACACTATACGTAAGACCTCTCTCTATACATTCTTGAATTGTATAACGTGGTGGATCAACAAAATAATCTAGGAACTCCAATACAAAGTTGTTTCTTGTATCTGTGATTGGAAAGTTTTCCATGAAGGTGTTGTATAACCCTTCGTTGCCTCTTTCGTCAGATTTCGTTTCTAATTGAAAGAAATCTTTAAAAGATTTAACCTGAACATCTAGGAAATCTGGATAGTCAGGGATATTTTTTGTAGAGGCAAAATTCAATCTTTCAGTCTGATTTGTTATCATCAATGGACAAAATTTTGATTAAAAAAAAGTAATTTTTTGTGTAAACACACACTGTTTAATCTATACTTTCTTATTATAATCAATACATCTTTAAAAATAAACCAGTAAAGCTTAATTTTTTTTCTTCGTATTGATCAAAAACTTTTTCGTATTTTAAACTAATATTGAATAATAAAATTGATATATTTTATTATACGAAAAATGGTTTAGGCCATTGAGTTAACTCAAGACCTAAACCTAGTTCTTAAAACTGAGTTGAATTATTTAAGCTCAACTACAGCTCCAGCTTCTTCTAATGATTTTTTAAGACCTTCAGCCTCTTCTTTAGAAACACCTTCTTTAACGTTGCTTGGAGCACCGTCAACTACATCTTTAGCTTCTTTCAAACCTAAACCTGTAAGTTCTTTTACTAATTTTACAACTGCTAATTTAGAAGCACCAGCTTCTTTTAATACAACTGTAAATTCAGTTTGTGCTTCTTCAGCAGCACCTTCTCCACCACCAGCAGCAACTACTACAGCTGCAGCAGCAGGCTCGATACCATACTCGTCTTTTAATATTGTTGCTAATTCGTTAACTTCTTTAACTGTTAAGTTAACTAATTGTTCTGCGAATTGTTTCAAATCTGCCATTTTTTCTATCGTTTAAAATGATTTGTAAAATATAATTTATTTATTGTGCGCTAATTAAGCAACAAGGAATAATCCCTGTTTGAATTATTATGCTTCAGCTTCTTCTTCGCTACCAGCGAATTTGTTTTGTAAAGCAGAAATAATTCTTTGTGCTGGTGATTGCAATAATCCAATAAGTTCTCCAAGAAGTTCTTCTTTAGATTTGATAGTTGCTAATGCATCTAATTGATCATCTCCAATATAAATTTCAGAATTAATATAAGCCCCTTTTAATACAGGTTTTGCTGATTTTTTTCTGAAATCTTTAATTATTTTTCCAGGTGCATTTGCAACATCCGAAATGAAGATAGCACTATTACCAGTCAATACTGAAGGTAAATCACCATAGTCATTAGCAGAAGCTTCCATTGCTTTTGCAAGCAAAGTGTTTTTTACAACCTCTAATTTTATACCTGCTTTAAAGCAAGCTCTTCTCAAGCTTGAAGTAGTTTCTGCGTTTAATCCAGAAATATCAGATACATAAATAATATTTGTACCAGCTAACTGTGCAGTTAAATCTTCAATCGCGATTGATTTTTCTTCTCTAGTCATACTAAAAATTATTAACTACCAATTATACTGCTTTAGGGTCCAATGCAATTGCAGGACTCATAGTGCTTGTAAGGTGAATACCTTTAATATAGGTACCTTTAGCAGCAGTTGGTTTAAGTTTGATTAATGTTTGAATAATTTCGTGTGCATTGTCATAAATTTGCTCAGCTCCAAAAGAAACTTTACCAATTCCTGCATGTACGATACCAGTTTTATCAACTTTAAAGTCAATTTTACCAGCTTTAACCTCTGCAACAGCTTTTGCAACATCCATAGTTACAGTACCTGTTTTAGGGTTTGGCATTAAACCTCTAGGTCCTAAAATACGACCTAATGGACCTAATTTACCCATAACAGCTGGCATAGTGATGATAACATCAACATCTGTCCAACCATCTTTAATTTTTTGTAAATAATCGTCAAGACCTACATAATCAGCTCCAGCTTCTTTAGCTTCCGCTTCTTTATCTGGAGTAACCAATGCTAATACTTTAACGTCTTTACCTGTTCCGTGAGGTAATGTAACCACACCTCTAACCATTTGATTCGCTTTTCTTGGATCTACACCCAAACGAACTGCGATATCAACAGACTCATCAAATTTTGCAGAAGCTATAACTTTAATTAATGCAGCTGCATCTTTTAAAGAGTATAGTTTGTTCTTTTCAATTTTTGAAGCAGCCTCTTTTTGCTTTTTTGTTAATTTTGCCATTTCTTTCTCTTAATTAAAAAGGAGCATCTCCTGATACAGTTATACCCATAGATCTAGCAGTTCCAGCGATCATGCTCATTGCAGATTCGATTGTGAATGCATTTAAATCTACCATTTTATCTTCAGCAATTGCTTTGATAACGTCCCAAGTAACGCTAGCTACTTTTTTACGATTTGGTTCACCTGATCCAGACTTTAGCTTTGCAGCTTCCAATAATTGGACAGCAGCTGGAGGAGTCTTAACAACAAAATCAAATGATTTGTCTTTATACACAGTAATTTGTACTGGGCATATTTTGCCAGGTTTATCTTGTGTTCTAGCATTGAACTGCTTACAGAACTCCATGATATTAACCCCAGCAGCTCCTAAAGCAGGTCCAACCGGTGGCGACGGATTCGCAGCACCTCCCTTAACTTGTAGTTTAACTACCTTACTAATTTCTTTAGCCATTTTTTAAAAAATTTAACACC
>Ga0247813_10002713_pt1 | contig 11839 bp, 3 predicted proteins | sample UWRJL169409C1_FD_180719 | JGI IMG/M metagenome (GOLD analysis project Ga0247813, IMG submission 180719) | Plant litter microbial communities from Arlington Agricultural Research Station in Wisconsin, United States - UWRJ-L169-409C-1 | ecosystem: Environmental > Terrestrial > Plant litter >... | reverse complement strand
TCAACTGTTGTGAAAAGACTATTAGAGCAGGATGCTATCATTATTGGAAGACTAAATTGCGATGAGTTTGCAATGGGTGGTTCCAACGAAACTTCCTACTTTGGCCCGGTAAGAAATGCCTACGATCCAGAAAGAGTTGCTGGAGGCTCTTCCGGGGGTTCCGCGGTGGCTGTACAAGCTGATCTTTGTCTGGCTGCTTTAGGAACGGATACCGGCGGATCTGTAAGGCAACCAGCTGCATTTTGTGGTTGTATTGGTCTTAAACCTACGTACGGAAGAATCTCCCGATATGGTGTGATTGCATATGCTTCCTCATTTGATCAGGTTGGTGTATTAACTTCATCCATTACTGATGCTGCAACCTTGCTTAGTGTTTTGTCTGGAAGTGATGAGCACGATAGTACTGTTTCACGACTACCAGTTCCAAACTACCTCCTGGAAGCTAATGAACAAAAAAGCAGAAGAATAGCTGTAATTAAAGAGACAATAGACAATGATGCACTTGATTCAGATCTTAAATACGCGATCTTATCCGCTATAGAGAAATTTAAAGAGCAGGGACATCAGGTAGACTACGTATCCTTTGATTTACTTGACTATTTAGTACCTGCCTATTATGTTTTGACAGCAGCAGAAGCTTCTTCAAATTTATCCAGATATGACGGCGTGCATTATGGTCACCGTAATCTTCAGGCTGAAAATCTAAATGAATTGTATAAGAAATCCAGATCGGAAGGTTTTGGTGAAGAAGTAAAACGAAGAATTTTGCTTGGTACATTCGTTTTAAGCGCTGGTTATTATGATGCTTATTATCAGAAAGCTCAAAAAGTACGTCGATTAATAAGAGAAAAATTAGAAGATCTTTTATCAAGCTACGATGTGCTTTTAACACCGGTTGCTCCAACCCCTCCATTTAAGCTGGGGGAGAATATTAAAGATCCATTAGTAATGTATATGGCCGACATCTACACCGTTTTGGCATCACTAGCTGGTATACCCGCCATCGCTATTCCATTAGGCAATAATACCGAAGGATTACCGTTAAGTTTACAGTTAATGGCAAATCACTTTGAAGAAAGCACCTTGTTGTCAGTGTCAAAAAAATTCTTAGATTTACCAGTTCATTAGTTTAACATACTCTAATCCAACTCGTTTGCAAGTAATTGCCTATGAAACAAAGCATACTTTTATCAATTAGCCTGTTCCTAATAGGTACGTCAGCTGCAACCGCGCAACAGACAAAACTGAAGATTGATTCTATCATAAATAGATCAAATATCATTCCACTTCTGTCCATGAATGACAATGTTGAGCATATTGTTATTGAAGAAGAGCCTGCCTTTGAAAATTACAACGCTGTCTTCAAACAGCGTCTGGATTCGATTCAAAAAGCTGTACCATTAGAATACAATGAATTTGTTCAGAAGTATATAGATATTTATAGTAAGAGAAAAGACATGATGGGTAAGATGCTTGGATTGTCGGAATATTACTTTCCAATATTCGAGCAGGCTCTGAAATCCTACGACATTCCTGAAGAATTAAAATACATCCCGGTGATTGAATCTGCAATGAACCCTTTAGCGGTTTCAAGAATGGGTGCTACAGGGATTTGGCAATTTATGTTTTCAACGGCAAAAGGTTATGGCCTGGACATCAATAATTTTGTTGATGAGAGAAAAGATCCTGTACAGGCAAGCATTGCTGCGGCTGCTTATTTCAGAGACTCTTACGCAGACTTAGGAGATTGGCTATTGTCAATTGCGGCTTATAATTGTGGAAGGGGAAATGTTAACCGGGCCATCGCAAAGGCGGGTTCCCGTGATTTTTGGGACATCAGACCATACTTGCCAATGGAAACCAGAAACTACGTTCCTGCTTTTATTGCAGCTGTTTATGTAATGAACTGTGCACAGGCACATCAAATTACCCATCAGCAATCTGCACTTAACAACACAAATGAAACCATACAGATCAGTAGCTTTGTTTCCCTCCCAAAATTAGCAGAGGCACTGAATGTTGACGAATCTGAGCTTTGTAACCTTAATCCTGGGTATAAAAGGAAAATTGTAAATGGAAGTATTGAATCTCCAAAAATTATAATTGTACCAAAAACAAAGTTTTCTGATTTTGACCTTGTCTATAGTCTTCTGAACAATCCTTCTGAGGAGCGCGCTAACGTAATTTCCGCTGCAAATGATGATGTAAGGGTAAGGCGGAGAAAGCTAGTTGTAAAAGTGAAAACTAAAGCAACTTCTAAAACAACTCCTAAAAAATATCTTTCTTATAAATCAGGTGCCTCCTCTTCTAGTAACTCAGGCAAAATGTAATTAAACTTAGTTTAATTTATTTTACTCTTGCTGCATTATTCTACATCGTTTTTATTCAAAGGGTGATTAAAGAATTGTAACTTTGGCCCTTCTACAAATTACAATTATTTATGAGTAAAACAAACAGGAAACAAGACGCTTTAGATTATCACGCTCAGGGTAGACCCGGTAAAATACAAGTAATACCTACAAAACCTACGAATTCTCAAAGAGATCTGGCACTTGCCTACTCACCAGGCGTTGCAGAACCTTGTCTGAAAATAGCTGAAAACAAAGAAGATGTTTATAAATATACAGCAAAAGGTAACCTGGTTGCTGTAATAAGTAATGGAACTGCGGTTCTTGGTTTGGGAGATATTGGTCCTGAGGCTGGAAAGCCAGTGATGGAAGGCAAGGGTTTGTTATTTAAGATCTTTGCTGATATTGATGTTTTCGACCTTGAATTAGATACTAAAAATGTTGATGATTTTGTTAAAATCGTTAAGGCCCTCGAGCCTACTTTCGGTGGAATAAACCTGGAAGATATTAAAGCACCAGAATGTTTCGAAATTGAGCGTCGCTTAAAAGAAGAAATGAATATTCCTGTTATGCATGATGATCAGCATGGAACAGCGATTATTTCTGCTGCTGCTTTGTTGAATTCTTGTGAATTACAGAAAAAGAAATTAGAAAAAGTTAAAATAGTTGTAAACGGAGCTGGTGCAGCTGCAATATCCTGTAGTCGCCTATATGTATCATTAGGTGCTAAAAAGGAAAACATTGTAATGTGCGACAGGACTGGTGTCATCAGATCTGATCGTCAGGTTCTTGATCCGATAAAGGCCGAATTTGCGACAGCCAGAAACCTTCATACCTTGCAGGAAGCAATGGTGGACGCCGATGTTTTCATCGGTCTGTCTTCTGCGGACTGTGTGAGCGCAGAGATGTTAAAGTCGATGGCGAAGAATCCGATTGTCTTTGCCATGGCAAATCCAAACCCAGAGATTAATTATGAATTGGCCATTAATTCCCGTAAAGATTTAATTATGGCTACCGGGCGTTCTGACTACCCAAATCAGGTTAACAATGTTCTTGGATTTCCATATATTTTCAGAGGGGCACTAGATGTTCGGGCAACCAGTATTAACGAACCAATGAAAATTGCTGCGGTTAAAGCAATTGCTGAACTGGCAAAAATGTCCGTTCCAGAAGCTGTGAACATGGCTTATAATGAAAAGAACATCAAGTTTGGAAGAGAATACATCATTCCAAAACCAATGGATTTCCGTTTAATGACCAACGTTTCTTCTGCAGTTGCTAAAGCTGCAATTGACTCAGGTGTCGCCAGGAAGATCATTACAGATTGGGATGCTTATCAGGAAGAACTGAAGTTAAGATTGGGAATGGATGATGCAATTATGCGTGCCATTAGTAACAAAGCTAAATCTGATCCTAAACGTGTCGTTTTTGCAGAAGCTGACAACTATAAAATCCTGAAAGCAGCCCAGATCGTTAAAGATGACCACATCGCTATTCCTATCTTATTAGGAAATAAAGACATTATCAAACAGATTATTGAGGAAAATTCCCTTGATCTGGAAGGTGTGTTAATAATAGATCCGTTACAGGAACCAGAAACTTTGAAGAAGTATGCTCAATCCCTGTACGAAAAAAGACAAAGAAAGGGTGTAACGCTCTTCGATGCCAGTAAGATGATGCGCGACCGAAATTACTATGGAGCTTCTATGGTAGAGTTCGGGGATGCAGATGCGATGATTTCCGGATTAACAAGAAACTACGTTTCTACCATTAAACCAGCATTGCAGGTTATTGGAACAGAAGAAGGTGTAAACCGGGTAGCTGGAATGTATTTAATGATGACTGAGAAAGGGCCTGTGTTTTTTGGTGATACAACTGTTAACGTTGATCCTACCGCAGAAGAGCTTGTTGATTTAACACTCTTACTTGATCGCGCTGTAAGGAAATTTAATATTTCTCCTAGAATTGCACTTCTATCTTATTCTAATTTTGGTTCTAATGAAGGAATTGTCCCTGATAAAGTTAGAAAAGCGGTAAAAATTCTTCATAAGGAACATCCAGAACTATTGGTAGACGGAGATCTGCAAGGGAATTTTGCCATCAATAACGGATTGTTACGGGATAATTTTCCATTCAGTAAATTAATTGATGCGCCCGCCAATACCTTAGTGTTCCCAAATCTGGAATCTGGTAATATTGCTTACAAGTTATTACAAGAACTTGGTGGTGCAGAAGCGGTAGGTCCGATCTTAATCGGGATGAATAAACCTGTTCATATTGTTCAACTTGGAAGTTCCGTGCGAGAGATCGTAAATATGGTTACTATTGCAGTATTAGATGTTCAGGTAAAAGAAAAGGAAGCCGGTTCTAAAAAAACAGGTTTATTGAAAAGAGTAGCTAAAAAATAATTTATAGAATGTTTGCATATATTGATGGTAAGTTAACTTTTAAATGTCCTGCCTATATTGTGGTTGAAGCCGGAGGGGTAGGGTATCACATCAATATTTCTTTGAATACCTATTCAAGTCTCGGAAACGCAGAGCGTTGTAAGATTTATACTTGGGTACACATTAAAGAAGATGCACATACCTTATATGGATTTGCAGATGAAGAAGAACGCAGGTTGTTTCTTCATCTGATTTCCGTTTCCGGTATTGGTCCCAATACCGGAAGAATGATGCTTTCCTCTATCACCCCTTCTGAAATCCAGAACGCTATTGTTAACGCCGATTTGCCTTTAATTCAGCGAATTAAAGGTATTGGTGTTAAATCTGCGCAGCGGTTGGTATTAGAACTTCAGGATAAGCTTAAAAAAGAGGGATCAGGCTCATTAATGGCTGCTCCTTTGAATCATACAGTTAGAGAAGAAGCTTTGTCGGCTTTGATGATGCTTGGGTTTGCCAAACAACCCGCAGAAAAATCAATTGAAAATGCAATAAAATCAGGTGGTACGGAACTGACCGTAGAACAGATGATTAAGATTGCGTTAAAAAACTTGTAGGTGATTTTGCCATACAACGAAAGATTAAGATTGATATTGAAACCTTTTAATTGATCTGCATTTGAAAAATATTTTTACTATTATTTTTCTTCTTCTTATTTCATTTGGTACACAGAGGGCGTTCTCACAATCTCCACGGACCAGATCTGGTACAGATACAATCAAAAATTCTTTCGGATTGAAGGAAAAAAAACTGCTCGGCATCAGGCCTGGTACAAATCCTTTTACGCCGAGACCTGCTAATATGCAACGGATTGTTGAATATGATGCAGTGCTGAAGCGATATATTATTCGGGAAAGAATTGGGGATCGGTTTTTTACACAACCCCAATACCTTACCGTAGACGAATATCAAAGATTAATTAACAGTGAAATTAAAAGAGAAAACTGGCGCTCCTTGTCTAATTCAGAGATCAATGACGTTCGTCAGTCGGGTATAATCCCTAGTCTTCAAATTAACAGCAAAGCATTCGAACGTATCTTTGGTGGTTCTACCATAGATATCCAGCCTAGGGGGGAGGCCGAGCTGACCTTTTTAGGTCGGATCAATAAAAACGAAAATCCTTTGTTTACAGAAAGACAAAGAGTTCAGGGGAATTTTGATTTTAACCAACGGATCCAGATGGATGTTATTGGAAACATCGGAACAAAACTTAAAATTAACATGAACTACAACACCGAGGCACAATTTGATTTTGAGAATCAAATTAAGCTTGATTATACCGGTGGAGAAGATGACATCATAAAAAAAATAGAAGCGGGCAATGTTAGTCTTCCGCTTAACACTACTTTAATTAACGGCACTCAAGCTTTATTCGGAGTTAAGACGCAGCTCCAGTTTGGCAAGCTGGGTGTTACGACTGTATTCTCTCAACAAAAATCGCAGTCAAGGGAAATAAAGATTAATAACGGAGCTCAACAGAATGAGTTTAGAATCAGCGGCGACAACTATGAGGCCAACAAACATTTTTTTCTAGCCCAATATTTCAGAAACAACTATAACAAATCATTAAGAAATCCCCCAACGGTTACGTCTGGGGTAATTATCACCAAAATTGAAGTTTGGATTACCAATAAAACAGGGAATACTCAGGATTCCCGCGATGTTTTGGGGCTGATCGATTTGGGAGAAAATACGCCATATAATACCGCACAGGTAACTGGTGGTCCGGGTTATACCGGTTTACCATCAGGATTTACCTCTACTCAATTTCCACGACAATCTAATAACCTCCTGGATCAGCTTCCTGCAGATTCTAGGCTGACCAACTCCAATGCGATTATCTCCTTTTTCCAGTCTAATGGCGGAACCGATAACTTCGCAAAATTAACGTATGCCCGTAAATTGTCAGACCGCGAATATAACTTCCATGCTAAGTTGGGTTATCTTTCTTTAAATAATCCTCTAAATGCGGATGAGATTTTAGCCGTAGCTTTCCGCTACACCTTTAATGGCGTGGAATACCAGGTAGGTGAGTTTTCTACAGATCAACCTTTTGACCAGGCTTCACCAAAAGTTTTGTTTGCGAAGTTGCTGAAAAATGAGACGACAAAAATAAATCTCCCAACCTGGGATTTAATGATGAAGAATATTTATTCTATTGGCGGTTATCAGATCAGTCAGCAGAATTTTAAACTTGATATCTTTCGGATAGACAATGAAACGGGAATTGAAAGACCCTTACTAACTGAAGGGATGGATAGTGTCAAGAATAAGCTTTGGATTGACCTGACAAATCTGGACCGGTTGAATCAACAAAATGAAAAGAAGCCAGATGGAATTTTTGACTTCGAGGCGGAGGACCGGCCTTTCGGGATCAACACAAATAATATTGCCTCTAGTGCGTACAATTCTTCAACAACCAGTTCGAATGCCAGTTTATCTGCGCTAGCATCTAATATAAACAATGGTTACATTACCATAGACCCGCTAAACGGACGAATAATATTTCCTGTATTAGAGCCCTTTGGTAAAGATTTGGCGGCGAAGTTTAACGGACAGCAAAATTTAATAGACAAGTATACTTATACCGCGTTGTATGATTCTACCAAGGTAATCGCACAACAGCTTTTTACGAATCAAAACAGGTATGTGATTAAAGGGGCTTATCAATCAGAAATTGCTTCGGAGTTTAGTTTAAATTCTATTAACGTACCAGAAGGATCTGTGAAAGTTTTTGCCGGAACTATTCCTTTACAGGAAGGAACGGATTATACTGTAGATTACCAGGGAGGAAGAGTTAAGATCCTAAATACTGGACTGCTTACCTCCGGTCAGCCCATCAGGATTACAACAGAAAATAATGAATTATTCGGTTTGCAGCAACGCTCTCTATTTGGTACGAGATTAGATTACCGGGTAAATAACAAGCTAAACTTAGGTGGTACTTACATGAATTTGTCTGAGAAGCCACTGACTGCGAAGGTTAATATTGGAGAAGAGCCCATCTCCAATACGATGTGGGGTTTAGACGTCAATTACAGTTCTCCATCCCGATTCCTGACGAGACTTATTGATAAATTACCTTTAATATCTACCAAAGTTCCCTCCAGTATTACTTTCTCGGGTGAATTTGCAAAGCTTACCCCCGGACACCCAAGCGCCTTAAATGCAGATGGAAGTAAAGGTGGAACCAGCTACCTGGATGATTTTGAAGCAACCAGATCTGTAATTGACCTTAAGAGCGCGATTGCATGGCAAATTTCATCAACTCCGCAGATGTTTCCCGAATCCGGACTGATCGATAATCTAGCCTATGGATATAACCGTGCAAAGATCGCCTTCTATAACATTGACCCTTCATTTTACAACAGGACAACGTCAAACATTCCGGATTATTTGAGGAATGACCGTGCACAATTATCGAATCATTATGTTAGAGAGATTATTGAACAAGAAGTATTTCCTTTTAAAGAAACGCCTACAGGACAAGCATTGACACTTCCGACACTCGATGTTGCATTTTACCCAACCCTCCGTGGTCCATATAATTACACGCCTAATGGCTTTGGTGCAGACGGGAAACTAAACAATCCAAGGAGCCGTTGGGGCGGTTTGTTTAGAAGAATTGAGACAAACGACTTTGAGGCTTTAAATATAGAATATGTAGAGCTGTGGGTAATGGATCCAAACATCTATAAGCCAAATTCCTCCGGTGGTGATTTATATTTTAATATTGGGAATTTATCAGAAGATATTCTGAAGGACGGTCGTAAGTCGTTAGAGAATGGCTTGCCTGCGGATGGTGATGTAACAAAGTACGATGAAACCAATTGGGGCAGGGTTCCCAAACTTCAGCCGGTTGTACAGGCATTCGACAATGATCCTGAAGCGCGGAAAATTCAGGATGTAGGTTTAGATGGTTTGTCCAGTAACGAGGAGAAAGCAAAGTTTTCCAACTTTGTTAATCAAATTAAGGGACAGCTGACAACTGAGGCGGCTAACCAGATTGACAATGATCCATCATCAGATGATTACGCCTACTTTAGAGGGACGGCGCTGGACGAGATCAGGGCAGGTATACTTCGCCGGTATGAGAACTACAATGGAACCGAGGGGAATTCCAGAACGCCGCAACAATCAGCTGCTGATTTTGGTGTGGACAATTCTGCTTCTACTTCTCTGCCGGATGGCGAAGATGTGAACAGGGATAACAACATGACCCAATCTGACGAATATTTTCAGTATAAAATCTCTATGCGTCCGGCAGATCTGGAAATTGGTAAAAAATACATTACTGATAAAGTAGTTGCACAAGTTAAACTTGCAAACGGATCAACGCAGCCAGTTACCTGGTATCAGATTAGAATTCCTTTAGCAGATTACGACCAGAAGGTTGGTAACATCCAGGATTTCAAATCCATTCGTTTTGTAAGAATGTTTTTAACAAATTATGAAGATACAACGGTACTTCGATTTGCAAAAATTCAATTGGTTAGGGGAGATTGGAGACAATACAACATAAATAATGAGCCAGACAAGGTTATTGTAGACCCTGCATTAATACCGGCTGCCTCTGATAATTCTACCATCGAAGTAGCAACCGTCAACATTGAAGAGAATGGTAAAAGAACGCCAATCCCATATGTATTGCCCCCTGGAATTGTAAGAGAAAGAGACTTTAACAATTTAAGAGGCGATACCAGGCAAAACGAGCAATCGCTTGCCGTTACCGTAAGAAATCTGCGGGACGGTTATGGAAGAGCTGCTTTTAAGACAGCATTTAATGATTTTAGGTCCTACAAACACCTTGAAATGTACATCCATGTGGAAGCTTCAGGTAATACGGTTTTAAATGACAACGATCTTTACGGGTTCTTAAGAATTGGAACAGACAATCAGGATAATTATTACGAATATTCCATTCCATTAGTCGTTACTCCGGCCGGCTCAAATAATCCTTATGCAATCTGGCCGGATCAAAATAAGATGGATATAGAACTGGAGCTGTTTCAAAATGCCAAACTCGCAAGAAACAATGCAAGATTACCTTCCGGGGCACCTTGGCCTATTAATATTCCTTTCGACTTTACAGATGGAAACCGCGTAATTACCATTAAAGGTCAGCCAGATATGAGTAAGGTTCGCGTTTATATGTTGGGGATTAAAAACCCTTTGCGAAATACTGCGAGACCGGGAGATGATGATGGACTGGACAAGTCCGCTCAAATCTGGTTTAATGAGTTGCGTTTAACTGAATTTGATGAACGCGGGGGCTGGGCAGCCACTGCTCGCATGAATGCTAAATTGGCCGATTTTGCAGATGTTAACATTTCAGGAAGTAAGTCAACTATTGGATTCGGATCCCTGGATACCAGGGTAAGTGAGCGGAACCGTGCAGATCAACAATTCTTTGATGTATCCTCCAGTTTGGAATTAGGTAAATTACTGCCAGCGAAAAGTGGAGTTAAAATACCAATGTTTGTCAGTTATTCCAATCAGATCAGTACCCCACAATATAATCCATTAACGCCCGATATTGAATTGAAAAAAGTATTGGATGCCGCAACAAAAGAAGAGAAAAAAGTAATTTTAAACTATGCTCAGGACTACACCACCCGGAACAGCATTAATTTTACAAACGTGCATAAGGAACGCACCAATCCAGATAAAAAATCTAAGTTGTGGGATGTCGAAAACTTAAGTGCAAGTTACGCCTTCACTAAATTTTCTCATCGCGACTTTATCAATGAAAATACCTTACAGAAAACATACCGCGCATCCTTGGCCTACACGTATACCGGGCAGCCTGCAGTTTATCAGCCATTTGATAAATTGATAAAATCTAACATGCTCGCTTTATTAAAGGATATCAATTTTAGTCTGTTACCAAGTGCAATTAATTTCAGAATAGACGTAGACCGGTATTATTCAGAGAATAGTTTAAGAAACAACGATCCTGGTAATTCCATTCCGGTGAACACGACCTTTAATAAGAATTTCCTTGTAACCAGGGTGTACGGAATTTCCTGGAATCTAACTAAGTCACTGACCCTGGATTTAGATGCAACCAACTATTCAATTATCGATGAACCCGCTGGCCGATTGGATGGCATGAAGCGCGATACGGTATGGCAAAATTTAAAGCGTTTGGGAAGAACAACAGATTATAACCATAATTTAAATGTGACTTATAATTTTCCAATCAATAAAATACCAGGGCTTGATTGGGTAACCCTGGCAACAAGATATGGTACTAATTTTAACTGGCAAACGGAGCCTTTATCAACACTTCGTGATCCCGAAATTAATCTCGGTAACACCATTCAGAATTCAAGAACCATCCAGCTTAATCCAACTCTAAATTTCAATGGTCTATATAATAAGTTTGGGTTTATACGGAACAAAAGTAAAGACGATGCCGCGGGACCTGGATTTTTTATTGATTTGTTAACCAGTATTAAAAATGTAAACGCTGCCTATACACAAACCAAAGGAATTTTTCTACCAGGTTATTTACCAAAGACTTCTTACTTTGGGATCGATAACGTTGATGGTGCTCCTGGATTAGGTTTTGTCTTGGGAAGTCAACGAGATATCCGTGACATTGCGCTTGACAAAAATTGGTTAACAACAGATACCTTGCAATCGCAGCTTTACATTACCACGTTAAGGGAAGACATCAGCTTAACGAGTACGCTTGAACCATTCAGGGATTTTAGGATAACCATAACGGCAAATAAAAATAGAACCCTTAATTATTCTACAAACTTCCGGTACGATTCTAATACACGCAACTTTGCAAACCTGACTCCATTTACAACCGGCGATTACAGTGTTTCTTACATCACCATTGGTACTGCTTTTTCTGAAAAGGGCGGCAATACGGTTTCTAAATTGTACAGTCAGTTTATGGCAAATCGCCAGGTGATCTCCGGACGTCTGGGAAGAACAAATCCAAATTCTAACGGTGTTTCCGGTGTATTCGCTGATGGGTACGATAAGGATGCGCAGGATGTCATCATTTCCGCATTTCTTGCTGCATATACA
>Ga0247813_10002711_pt1 | contig 11849 bp, 6 predicted proteins | sample UWRJL169409C1_FD_180719 | JGI IMG/M metagenome (GOLD analysis project Ga0247813, IMG submission 180719) | Plant litter microbial communities from Arlington Agricultural Research Station in Wisconsin, United States - UWRJ-L169-409C-1 | ecosystem: Environmental > Terrestrial > Plant litter >... | reverse complement strand
GAATCGTTGAAAACAATCGAGAATTCTGCTGCGATCGAGGCCAGGATGATGAAGATGAAGGGATAGATTAACGACGATCCGGGCACGGCAAACCATAGGAGCGCCAGCGAAATGATCTTGATGACGGCAAAGAAGGCGATCCAGGGCTTTCGTGCGCCGGTCTGGTCGGCGATCGATCCGAGCACCGGCGACAGCACCGCGATGACGATGCCGGAAATGGTCAGCGTATAGCCCCACATCGCCTGACCGTGAGCCGGATCATCGGTGAGCCGGGATACGAAATAAGGGCCGAAGATGAAGGTGATGATCACGGTGAAGAACGGCTGTGCTGCCCAGTCGAACAGCATCCAGCCGCCGAGGCCAGCGCGCGATACCTTTGGCTCGTCGCCAGCCTCCGCCGAGATGCTGCTCACCTGATTCTCCACCGTCTGCCCGCCCCGTCTGGCGCGGACAGTGTCACCTCATCCTGTTCTGTGCAAGATCGCTCAACAAGCCTGCTGCAACGGTGATCTTGGCGAGTGTCGTCTCGCCCTTCTCCGTCAGCAGGGTCAGTTGGTCGGTGACGCGCGAAATCCGGCTATGGTCGCTGTCGCGCCAGGCTGCGACCGGATTACGCTCGTCCTTCTTGTCGGTGAGTGCCGCGATGGTGATGTCCTTGCGCGCGGTCGCGATGTCGTTGATACTGCGCGAAAGGGCCATCGCCTCGTATTGCTCGGTTGCCGACACACGCTCGGCCGCCGCCAGCAGCTTGGCGATCCGCAGGCTCTGCGTCACGCCGAAATAGCTCTGCGCCGTGCGCGCCAGCGTCACGCCGGTATCGGCGGCGATCTGGATGATTTCCGGCACGAAGGTCAACACCGCGAGAGCAGCGATTTCCTCGGCCAGCGCTGACGGCACACCACGCTCGATGAAATAGTCAGCTCTTTGCCGCACATCTGCCGTTGCGTCTTCCGGAATAGAGCTTTGCAACGTGGATTTCAGCCTCCGCAGCGCTTCTCGCAGCTGCTCGATCGCCTCACCGAGCGGCGCCTGCATTGCCGTGGTCCTGAGTGTCCGTTCAGTCACGATGGCAAAGATGCGCGCCGCCTCCTGGTAGAGCTCGTTCTGCACCGCGCCGCTGATGACGTTGTCGAGTGCGTCGATCTCGCCATAGATACGGTTCAGGTCGTAGCCGTCGCGGGTCAGCACAGCGGCCTTGACCACGTCTGCCGGCATGAAGCCCGTCTGATCGATCAGCGTGCTGACGAAGGCCGGCCCGCCGCGATTGATGACGTCGTTGGCTAGAACCGTCGCGATGATCTCGCGGCGAAGGCGATGTTCGTTGATGTCGCCCGCATGGGCCTTGTGCATCTTGGCCGGGAAGTAATCCCGCAGCGTCGTCAGCAGATAGTCATCATCCGGCAGGTTGCTTGCAACGATCTCGTCGAACAGCACGATCTTGGCATAGGACAACAGCACGCCGATCTCAGCACGTGTCAGGGCCTTGCCGCTCTGGTAGCGCTCGCTCAGCGCCAGATCGTTCGGCAGTACCTCCACCTTGCGGTTGAGATGGCCGTCTGCTTCCAGGCGGGTCATGAGCCGGGCAAGCGCCGTCCGGTTGCCGGCACCCAGCATTTCCGTCAGCGAGATCGACAGGGACTGTTCGTAGTTGTTGCGCAGCACCAGTTCTGCCACTTCGTCGGTCATCGAGGCCAGCAGCGTGTTGCGCTTGGCGCGTGTCAGCCGCTCGTCGCGCATTGCCGAAGCGAGTGCGATCTTGATGTTGACCTCGAAGTCGGAGGAGTTGACGCCGGCCGAGTTGTCGATGGCGTCGGAATTGCAGCGTCCGCCCTTGAGGCCGAAGCCGATGCGGCCGCGCTGGGTAACGCCGAGATTGGCGCCCTCGCCGATCACCTTGGCACCGACCTCGTCAGCAGTGATACGGATCGGGTCGTTGGCGCGGTCGCCGACATCAGCGTCGGTTTCGTTCGGGCCGCGCACATAGGTGCCGATGCCGCCGAACCAGAGCAGGTCGACCGGGCTCTTCAGGATCGCCGTCATGATCTCTGATGGTGTCGCCTGGCTCTTCTCCAGGCCGATCGCCGCCATCGCCTGCGGCGTCAGCGCGACTGATTTTTCCGTGCGCGGAATGATCATGGCGCCGGGCGAAAGCGTCGAGCGGTCATAGTCCTGCCAGCTGGAGCGCGGCAGGTTGAACATGCGCTTGCGCTCGGCAAAGGATTTTTCGATATCCGGATCAGGATCGATGATGATGTCGCGATGGTCGAAGGCGGCAATCAGCCGGATTTTCTCCGACAGAAGCATGCCGTTGCCAAAGACGTCACCGGACATGTCGCCAACACCGGCGACGCTGAAGGGTGTCGTCTGGATATCGATGTCCATCTCGCGGAAATGCCGCTTTACCGTTTCCCAGGCGCCGCGCGCGGTAATGCCCATCTTCTTGTGGTCATAGCCAGCCGAACCGCCGGAGGCAAAGGCGTCATCCAGCCAGAAGCCGGCTTCCTGCGCCAGGCCGTTGGCGGTGTCGGAGAAGGTGGCCGTGCCCTTGTCGGCCGCAACGACGAAATAGGGGTCGTCACCATCCAGCCGCAGCGTATCGGCCGGCGGCACGATATCCTGGCCGACGATATTGTCGGTGATCGACAGCATGGTGCGGATATAGGTCTTGTAGGCCTCGGTCCCGGCCTTGAAGATATCGTCGCGGGTACCGCCGACGGGAAGCTGCTTCGGATAGAAGCCGCCCTTGGCGCCGACAGGCACGATCACGGCGTTCTTGACCTGCTGCGCCTTGACCAGCCCGAGCACCTCGGTGCGGTAGTCCTGCGACCGGTCCGACCAGCGCAGGCCGCCGCGGGCCACCTTGCCGAAGCGCAGGTGAACGCCTTCGACCTGCGTGCCATAGACGAAGATTTCGCGGAAAGGCCGCGGCTCCGGCAGGCCATCGAGGACCTTCGGATCGAGCTTGAACGCCAACATCACCTTCGGATTGCCATCGGGGTCGCGTTGGAAGTAGTTGGTCCGCAGCGTCGCCTCGACGGCGTTGACGTAACGCCGCATGATCTGGTCTTCGTCAAGGCTTGGAACCGCGTTCAGGGCCTCTTCGATCGCAGCCCGCAAGGCTGTTGTGCGCTTCGTCTTCGGCTTCTCTTCAAGCGTGGGATCCATGCGGGTGACGAACAACTTGAAAATATTCGCAGCGATGGTCGGATACTTGTTCAGCGTGTCGGCGAGGTAACCTTGCGAATAGGTGATGCCGGTCTGGCGCAGGTAGCGCGCATAGGCGCGCAGTACCGTCACTTCGCGGGCGTTGAGGCCGGCAAGCAGGATCAGCCGGTTGAAGCTGTCATCCTCGATCACGCCGTTCCAGGCGGAAAGATAGGCTTCCTCCAGCATCGGGCCGGTCTTGTCGAGATTGAGCAGATGCCCATCGCGATGGATCAGTTCCATATCGTGCAGAACGACAAGCCGATCGCCGCCCTTGGCGCAGGAAACGGTAATATCATGGGTCTGTTCGCTGATAACCCGGAAGCCGAGGTTTTCCAGCAGCGGCACACGGTGCGACAGCGAAACCGGCTCCCCGGCATGGAAAATCTTCAGCTCCAGCGATTCCGGTCCCTTGCCGCGCTTCTGGTAGAAGGCGATGCGGATCGGATCGTTCGGGGAGCATGCCGCGATATCGGCGAGATCACCATGGGCTTCGGCTGGCGTGAAGGCTGCCTGATAGGCCGCGTTGACGGAAATCGACACGCCATCGTGGCGGGCGAGCAGATTGAACCGGTCGATCCAGCGGGTGACGATATCGCGAACCGCATCTTCAAGCTTTGTCTGCGCCACACGCGGGGTCTTGCCGGCGGAACGGCCGATGATGAAATGCACGCGGGCAAGACCGCCCTCCGGGAAGGCCGGATAATAGGCAGACACGCGTCCGTCATAGACGGTCTTCAGATACAGCCCGATCTTCTCGCGCACATCGGAATCGTACTGTTCGCGCGGCACGTAGACGATAACGGATACGAAACGATCGAAATGGTCGATGCGGGGCAGAACCCGGATTCGTGGCCGGTCGGCCAGTTCATTGATCTGCTCGCAGAAGCTGGCCAGAAGGCTGACGTCGATCTGGAACAGATCATCGCGCGGATAGGATTCCAGCGTGTTGGTCAGCATCTTGCCGGAATGGCTCTGCGGATCGAAGCCGAAATGATCGACGATCTTTTCGACCTTGAAGCGGAGCAGTGGAATTTCGGCTGCCGGGCGCGTATAGGCGCTGGAGGTGAATAGGCCGACGATGCGCAGTTCGCCGGTGACGTTGCCGGCCTCGTCGAAGCGCTTGACGCCGATGTAATCCATATAGGCGCGGCGATGGACGACGGATTTGACGTTGGCCTTGGTGACGATAAGAAAATCCGGGCCATTGAGGAAGGCGAGGATTTCCGGCGTCGTCAGCACGGCATCCTTGCCCTGGCGCAGCACGCGCACATCAGGATTGGAAAGAATACCCAGCCCACGGCCCTCGCCGCGCTCGACCACGGCATTCTCACCCTTGCCGGAATAGGTGTATTCGCGCATGCCAAGGAAGGTGAAATTGTTGCCGCGCAGCCAGCGAAGGAAGGCCAGCGCCTCGTCTCGGTCGCCCTTCTTGCTGTTCGGCGCGTGGTTTTCCAGTTCGCCCATCGCCTGATCAAGCAGGGCCGACATCGCAGTCCAGTCGCCGACCGCCTGGTGAACCTGCGAGAGGACGTTGGCAATCCGCTCCTTCAGGTCTTCGGCTTCGGTTTCGGTCACGCGGCTAATATGAATCTGGATATGGCTGATCCGGGTGGCGGGATCGCTCTTTTCTTCCGGGTCAAAGATCTTAGCCGGCTTTCCGGCCTCGAGAACCAGAATGGGATGCACAGCAAGGTGAATGTCGCGATGCGTGCTGGTGACTTCCCCCATGATTGAGTCATAGAGGAATGGCATGTTGCGGTCGGTTACCGATAGAATTGAAACCTCGGTTTCATTCGGCGCAATACCATCGACGGTTTCGACGGATATGACCGGACGATCGCTTTCCTTGCGGTTGATGGCCGTCAGCGCATGGGCAGCCGTCAGCGCCAGCATGGTGGGCGTATAGGCGTCGAGATCGTCGTGGCTTGCCCGGCGAAACAGGATCTCCGGAGCGAGCATTTTCACCCCCAACAGCTTGCCGGCTTCACTCACCGCTTCGAAATGACGGTCTTTTTTCGGATTGTTTTTGGTGCCCATGACGTATCTCCCCGCAATCACCATTTTGGCCGAACCTAACAGAAGAATTGCCCATAGCGATTGTTTTTGTGGCCATTTTTCGGTCAGATTGATCCAAATCGGAATGGCTTTATGAAATTTTCGGCAAGTTTTCGCCGATTTTCAAATTCAATCGGTTGTATTCGCATATTTCGTAGTTCTCATGAACAAGCCTGAAATGAGCCTTCCGATCTTTTGGCAGCCGCAGTTGACAGAGGCATGACTGTCAGGCGATCTGAGCAGGTCGAAACAGCGGAAAATCACCAATGTCCGAGCCTGCCCCCGGCGCCGTCATCGTCATTTCCAGCCATGTGATTCGCGGATCCGTGGGCAATCGTGCCGCCGTCTTCGCACTTGAGACGCTGGGTTACCCGGTCTGGGCTTTGCCGACGGTTATCCTGCCCTGGCATCCCGGCCATGGTCCCTCGACGCGGGTGACGATCGGTGCTGAAGATTTCGACAGGTTGATCGACGATCTTATCCGCGCGCCGTGGACGGGCGAGGTGCGTGCTGTTCTCTCCGGCTATCTCGGTGCCGCGCATCAGGCGGAAGGCGTCGCGCGGCTGGTGGAGGCTTTGCGGGTAAAAAATCCGGACCTGTTTTATGCTTGCGACCCGGTCATGGGTGATGTCGGCGGGCTCTATGTGCCAGAGGCGACGGCGATTGCGATGCGCGACCGGTTGTTGCCGCTGGCCTCGCTTGCCACGCCGAACCGGTTCGAGCTGGCATGGCTCTGCGGTGCCGAGCTAGACACGAACACTGCTATTTTGGAGGCAGCCCTGTCGCTCGGGCCGTCGCGCATGCTGGTCACCTCTGCCATCCCGATGATGCAGGGCAGCACCGGCAATCTCTATCTGTCCGGCAATCATGCGCTGCTTGCCGAGCATCGGCTGATCGACAATCCGCCGAACGGTACCGGCGACTTGCTGGCGGCTTTGTTCCTCGCACGCCTTCTGGAAGGGCTGAACGAGGAGCGGGCCTTGCAGCTGGCGACCGCCAGCGTCTTCGAGATCATCGCCCGTACGGGCAGGCGGGGTGCCGACGAGCTGACGCTAGAGCGCGATGCCTCCAGTCTTGCGACGCCGATGGCGATGGTTCAGATGCGCCGGTTGATTCATCCCGGGCAGAAACGACGCTCTTGATATCTTTGGGTCGATCTCCCCCTTGCCAGCCCATGCCTTGAGCGAATAAACCGTTTCTACCCTACGAAAAACGATACGGAGAATATCACGGATGTCACCGGCGGCGTCGGCTGCCGAAAATTTGGCTGTGTGCGGCGCACAAAGATGATATGTCGCGTGCGGCTGACATGCAAATGTACATCTCAATTGTCTTAAAGAGTTGGAGTGATCGAGCACATGCAGCGTTTCCCGGACTATTTGCTGAAGGGCTACAACAACTTCATGAGCGGCCGCTTCAATGAGCAGCAGCAACGCTACAAGGCCTTGGCCGAGACCGGCCAGCAGCCGAAGACCATGGTCATTGCCTGTTGTGACAGCCGTGCAGCACCCGAAACCATCTTCGACAGCGGCCCGGGTGAACTGTTTGTGGTGCGCAACGTCGCCAATATGATGCCGCCTTATGAGCCGGACGGCCAGTATCACTCGACATCGGCCGCTCTTGAGTTTGCCGTGCAGGTGTTGAAGGTCAGCGATATCGTCGTCATGGGCCACGGCCGCTGCGGCGGCATCAAGGCTGCGCTCGATCTGGATGCCGAGCCGCTGTCACCCGGTGATTTCATCGGCCGCTGGATGAACCTTTTGAAACCCGCTGCCGAACAGATCCACAACAACGAATTGATGACCGCCGCCGAACGCCAGCGGGCGCTGGAGCGGGTCTCCATCCGTAACTCGATCGCCAACCTGCGGACTTTCCCTTGCGTCAAGATCCTCGAACAGCGCGGTAAGTTGCAGCTGCACGGCGCCTGGTTCGACATTTCCACCGGCGAACTGTGGGTGATGGACGGAAAGACCGGCGATTTTGCCCGGCCCGGCATGTAAATTTTTCGGCATTGCGCGGATTTTAGAGGTCTTCTGCTCTCCTCCGTCACCCCAGTAAGCCCCAGGATGACGCGGTGACCACAGGTTCTCGCTTCAGTCCCGAAAACTTTCCATCCTCTCGAAACAAAAAAATCCGCAGCCTGATTTCCCGGGCTGCGGATTTTGTCACTCGAAAATCTGCGTCGTCTATCAGCCGCCGTCGATCTCGGCGCCGATGATGGCGATTGCCTGCTGGTAGACGCTGGCGGCGTTCCAGCCCTGGATCGCGCCGAAATTGGCTTGCCCCTGCTGATAGCCGGCGCCGGCGCTCCAGCCATGACCGCGCAGGAAGTTGGCAGTCGAGGCAAGCGCGTCCGCCTTGGAGCGAACCATGTCGATATGGCCGCTGCCGTCTCCATCGACGCCGAATTTCAGTACGTTGGCCGGCAGGAACTGTGTCTGGCCGATTTCGCCATGCGCCGCGCCGCGCGCGTCGGGGCTGAGGTCACCGCGTTGTACGAGGGTCAGCGCTGCATAGAGCTGGTTGGTGAAAAAGTCGGAACGGCGGCAGTCAAACGACAGCGTCGAGACGGCTGAAAGCGTGTGTTCCTTGCCCATGAACCCGCCGAAGCCGGTTTCCATGCCCCAGATTGCGATGATCGGACCGGCCGGAACACCATAGCGTTTTTCGATGGAACTGAAGAGAGCAGCGTTCTGCGCCTTCATCTTCTTGCCACGCGAAATGATCGTCTGGCCACCACGCTTCTGCATGAACTGGCTGAGCGACAGCTTGAAGCTCTTCTGACCGCGGTCGGCGCGGATTGTTGCCTTGTTGTAGGTGACGTTGGCAAAAGCCTTGTTCAGGACCGCCGGGCTAATGCCCCGGCCTGCGGCTTCGCCCTTGAAGTCCTCAACCCAGGCGTCGAAGCCTGCCGATGTGTTGCTGCATTGCGCGGCTGATGCCTGCGCGGGCAATATTGCAGCCGCAATGATTGCTGTGAAACCTGCCAGTACGCATTTTGACTTGCGCATGAAATACCCCGTATTGCCCGAATCCAAATTTGTGTCCGCAAAATGCCAGTCTTTGCGGCGTCTGTCACGATGCTCGCACAGTATCAGGAGGGCGTGTTTCACGTGAATCCTCCTTTCGACTATGAAAAATCGTCGCAGTTGCCTTTTACAAAGAAGCCCCGCATCCCGTTTAACGGATCATGCGAGGCTTTCTACCAAATCGCGATGATAGAAACCCAACGGTTGGTATCATCGAGAATTGGTATAATTGGTTAAAACTCTATATTTTCTGATCAGGCAGCCTGTTTCTTGGCCTTGATCAGGCCACGATTGACGAGGAGCTCGGCAATCTGGATGGCGTTGAGGGCGGCACCCTTGCGCAGGTTGTCGGAAACCACCCAGATATTCAGGCCGTTCTCGACGGTCGCATCTTCGCGAATACGCGAAATATAGGTCGCGTCTTCGCCAGCGCTTTCGTAAGGCGTGATGTAGCCGCCGTTCTCATGCTTGTCGATGACGATGCAGCCCGGTGCTTCGCGCAGGATGTCGCGGGCCTGGTCGGCGGTGATCTCGTTTTCGAATTCGATGTTGATCGCTTCGGAATGACCGATGAACACCGGAACGCGCACGGCCGTGCAGGTCAGCTTGATCTTCGGATCAAGAATCTTCTTGGTTTCGGCCATCACCTTCCATTCTTCCTTCGTGTAGCCGTCTTCCATGAACACATCGATGTGCGGGATGACGTTGAAGGCGATACGCTTGGTGAACTTCTTGCTCTCCATTGGATCGGCGACGAAGACGGCGCGGGTCTGGTTGAACAGCTCGTCCATGCCATCCTTGCCGGCACCGGAGACCGACTGGTAGGTGGAGACGACGACGCGCTTGATCTTGGCAAAGTCATGCAGCGGCTTCAGCGCAACGACGAGTTGGGCGGTCGAGCAATTCGGATTGGCAATGATGTTGCGCTTGGTGAACTGGGTGATGGCGTCGGGGTTCACTTCCGGAACCACCAGCGGCACGTCCTGATCGTAGCGCCAAGCAGACGAATTGTCGATGACGACGCAGCCCTGCGCGCCGATCTTCGGCGACCACTTCAGCGATACGGCACCGCCGGCCGACATCAGGCAAATATCGGTGTCGGAAAAATCGTAGTTTTCGAGGTTCTTGACCTTCAGCGTCTTGTCGCCGAAGGACACTTCGGTGCCCTGGCTGCGGGCCGAGGCCAGCGCCACGACTTCATCAGCCGGAAAGCCGCGTTCTTCGAGGATATTCAGCATTTCGCGGCCGACATTTCCGGTCGCGCCGGCAATAGCAATCTTGAAACCCATTGTCTTTGCTCTCTTTCTGTCTCTCCGCGGGGCTTTTGGGGGAAACCCGCCGGCCAAAGGCGCGGGTTTCGGGTCCCCGGCCGTGCCGGGGAGAGAGCGGTGGCCAGAGACGTCAGACGGTTTTCGTCGTCGTTTTGGCCGTTGTTTTGGAAGATATAGAGAAAGAACGAACCCGCCCGGCAGCAAATGCCGGGGCGATCAGCGCAGCGATGGCGTAACCAAAACGGTGCATGGTGGGTCCTTTTCCGCTGCTGCTCTTACGCGGTTTTGACGTAGAGTCAACAGAAAGCTGAGAATGCCCGTCAGGAAGGCGCGCCGCGCCGCTGCCGTCAAAAGGTTACTGAAGTGTCATGCCGATGTCATCCACGGTGACTATTGCGAGCCGTCAGCTCGAAAGCAAACCACAAGGGGGTTTTCCATGCGTATGCTTCTGTCGGCGCTCGCCGCCACGACATTCCTCGCTGGGGCCGCGCAGGCCACCACCGTTTATCCGCTCGATCGTGCAACGATCCTCGCCGGCTCGCCCTTCGATTTCAAGGTCGAGTTCAAGTCCGTCGTCAAGCCGCAAGACGTCAAGATCACCGTCAACGGCCAGGACTACAAGACCATCCTCGGTAAGGAAGCCGAATTCGTCGCCGAAGAAAAAGGCAAGGAAGACAAGGTACTGGGATCGGCCATGATCGCCCGCGATCTCATCCTGCCGACCGAAGGCGCATACAAGATCCAAGTGACTGCCGGTGCGGAATCGAAGTCGGTGACATGGGATGTCTACGGTACCGCCGAAACCCCGAAGGCAAAGAACATCATCTTCATCCTCGGCGACGGCCTCTCGGTCGCCCATCGCACTGCGGCCCGCATCATGTCGATGGGCATGACCGAGGGCAAGGCCAACGGCCGCCTCAGCATGGATGACCTCGAACACATGGCTTTCGTCGGCACCTCGGCGACGGATGCCGTTGCGACGGATAGCGCCAACACCATGTCTGCCTACATGACCGGCCACAAGACCGCCGTCAACGCGATTGGCGTCTATGCCGACCGGACGCCCGATAGCCTCGACGATCCGAAGGTCGAGACGCTCGCAGAAGCCGTGCGCCGCCAGACGAAGAAGTCGATCGGAGTGGTTTCGACAGCCGAAATCGAAGATGCGACGCCGGCTGCCGTCGTTGCCCATACCCGCAAGCGTGGCGACAAGGAGCAGATCGTCGGCATGCTGCTCGACGTCAAGCCGGATGTCGTTCTTGGCGGCGGTTCAGCCTATTTCCTCGGCAAGGATGTGCCCGGTTCCAAGCGCAAGGACGACAAGGACTACATCAAGCTGTTCCAGGAAGCCGGCTATACGCTCGCAACCAGCAAGACGGAACTGGCGACGGCGACCGGCACCAATACCGGCAAGATCCTTGGCCTGTTCCACACCGGCAACATGGATACGACGCTCGACCGCGAATTCCTGAAGAAGGGTACCGTCGACAAGTTTCCGGACCAGCCGGGCCTCGTGGACATGACCAAGGCCGCGCTTGGCGAACTGTCCAAGAACCAGGAAGGCTTCTTCCTGATGGTCGAGGGCGCGAACATCGACAAGATGTCGCATCCGCTCGACTGGGACCGTGCCGTCATCGAAACCATCGAGCTGGATAAGGTGGTCGGTGTCGCCCGCGAATTCGCCGCCGCTCATCCCGATACGATGATTGTCCTCACGGGTGACCATACCCATGGTGTTTCTATCATCGGTACGGTTGACGATGAAAAGTCCGGCACCGAAATGCGGGAAAAGGTCGGCGCCTATGCGTCCGCCGGTTTCCCGAACTATACCGACGAGAATCGCGACGGATACCCGGACAAGATCGATGTCAGCCGCCGCCTGTTCCTCAGTGCAAATAACGGTCCGGATCACTACGAGACCTTCCGCCCGAAGATGGATGGCCCCTTCGTTCCGGCGATCCAGAACGAGAAGAAGGAATACATCGCCAACGAAGCCTACAAGGACGTTCCCGGTGCGGTTTTCGTGCAGGGCAACATCCCGAAGGAAGGCGACAGTGGCGTCCATGCGGTCGATGACGTCGTCCTGCAGTCGACCGGCCCCGGCTCGGAAGGCTTCAAGGGCTACATGGAGGAAAGCGATATTTACCGCGTTCTCGCCGATGCGCTGGCGCTCGGTGCCAAGCAGACCAACTGATCTATGATCGCGTCCGGCGGGCTTGCGAGACAGCCCGCCATCGGGTGACGGTTTTAATGAGCGTATTTAGTGGGCAATGCCAACGCCAACCTC
>Ga0247813_10002705_pt1 | contig 11871 bp, 7 predicted proteins | sample UWRJL169409C1_FD_180719 | JGI IMG/M metagenome (GOLD analysis project Ga0247813, IMG submission 180719) | Plant litter microbial communities from Arlington Agricultural Research Station in Wisconsin, United States - UWRJ-L169-409C-1 | ecosystem: Environmental > Terrestrial > Plant litter >... | reverse complement strand
TCTCTAAATCCATTAACACCCCAATTACCGCACCTTTCGTGTAATAAGAAATGAATGTATTCTTTGAGTTTTCAGAAGGGCGATAAGCTGGGTTAATCCATGCATCAAAGCTTGCTTCAGCTGCCGAAACAACTTTGGCACCGGGTGTATTTATTACCGTACCAATATTGCCCATATTAGCGGTTAAAAAGTTAGCATCGGTACTAAAACCAGCTCTAAGCATATATTTAGGCTGATAATATGTCGTAAAACCCTCTGCAACCCATAAATTAGTAGTATAGTTTTCCTTTTCATAATCAAAAGGGCCTAACGCAATAGGGCGCAATCGTTTCACATTCCATAGATGATTATACTCGTGTGCCACCAGCCCTAAAAATCGATTATAGCCTCCCGGAGTGTCGTATGTATTTCTTGTAACACCTAATACACAAGAGTTTGAATGCTCAAGACCACCGCTCCATTGTGTAACATTATGTACAATAAAGGTATAATGCTTGTTAGGGTTTTCGCCATAAACAGCTGTAGCTTGTTCTACAATCTTAGTCAGGTCTACTTTTAACTTCTCCTTATCGTAGTTTCCTCCGCCGTACATGGCAACTTGATGATGAACACCTGCTGCCATAAAATCAAACACATCTTGCGTACCCACTTCAATCGGGCTATCGTATAACATATCAAAATCTGATGCTGCATAGGTAAATTCTTTGCCAGCAACTTTTTCTAAACCTGTACTTACGGTATTCCAATTGGCATGAGGGATAATTTTAACGGTACTCGACGTTTTAAGCATTCCATCTGGATACATAAAAATAGCGGCCGACGATAAAAAGGCATGGCTAGCATCCACAAATGGCGTACGTACCGAAACTTCGAAACTATACACTCGGTAATTAATTTTCACTGCGGCAGTTTTACCGGTGTAAACTCTCCATGTATTTTTACTTATTTTTTCTGTCTTAATCGTTTTACCTGCAACAGTTGCTCCGAATCCTTCTACGTTTTTAGCGAATTCTCTAACAAGGTAAGAGCCCGGTGTCCAAACGGGCATTTTAACATCTAAATAATTTTTCGAAGCAATTCCTGCTACGTTCATTTCTACCTCTGCGTAATGCGCTTGAGGTTCTTTAAAGCTCACTTCAAAAGCTATTTTTAGTTGTGCGTTTGCTGCCATGGTAATGGTAAGTAGGATAATTAATCCTAAAATCGACTTAAATTTGTTCATATTTAGAGATATTAACGCAAAAGTATAATTAATCGTTTTTTCTGGTAACTAAAACATTTAGAATGCTGTAACATACTTAGTACATGAAACTATAAAGGAAAACAATTAAATATTTTTGTACGTTACCAATCTTAACACATGCCATGAAGAAAAGATACATCTTTTATATACTCCTATTTTTAGGACTCGCCTATTTAGTTTATTATCGCATTTCTGAAAACAAAAAAATTGGTGGTGAGGGGCCAAAAGGCGGTGCTAAGGGCGGAAAAGATGGTAAAGGTGCTCCCTCATCTCCTCCTTTATCTGTGGATGGGATTGTAGTAACTGCGAGTTCATTTTCCAATAACTTAGAAATTACGGGTAGCATAGAGGCCAACGAGTCGGTAGTATTACGAAGCGAGGTTTCGGGTTTAGTTACTGCCATCAATTTCAAAGAGGGAAGTAATGTGAGTAAAGGTGCAGTTTTAGTTAAAATTAACGACAACGATATACAAGCGCAATTACAAGACGCGCTCACCAAAGAAAATTTATCCTCCACCAGCGAAAACAGAGCAAAACAATTATTGGCTAAAGGCGCCATCAGTCAGGAAGAATACGATATTTCTTTAGCGAATTTGAAATCTTTAAAAGCACAGTCGCAAATTGTTAGGGCACAGTTATCGAGAACAATATTAAGGGCTCCTTTTAGTGGAAAAGTGGGCTTACGTTCCATCTCTGTAGGCGAATACCTTACCCCTGCTACGGTAATTGCTAATTTGATGAGTACTAATCCAGTAAAAATTAACTTTTCAGTACCAGAAAAATATGTTGGTCAAATTAAATTAAACTCGGATATCAATTTTGTAACCGATGGATCTGGGAAAACCTTTACCGGAAAAGTATTTGCCATAGAGCCGGGCATTAATCAACAAACACGTACCCTACAAATCAAGGCTTTGGCTCCCAATCCAACCAACGAATTGCTACCGGGTTCATTTGCTAAAGTTAAATTGGCTTTAAGCGAGCAAAAAGACGCCATATTAATTCCTTCTGAGGCTGTAATCCCAGTTTTGAAAGGTAAAACCGTATACATTAGTAAAAATGGCAAAGCGCAACAGGTATTGGTAGAGGCAGGGACACGGACTGCCGAAAGTGTGGTCATCACTTCTGGATTAAGCATTGGCGATACCGTACTAACTACGGGTGCCATGGCCTTAAAACCAGATGCTCCCGTTAAGGTGAAGATAGCAGGAAGCAAGGATAAGGCGGCGAAGAGCAAAGCGCAAGCAGCTAAGAGCGTTCAGTGATAGAAGAAAATGTCAGCAGCAAGCCAATAAACGAATAAAATGAGCATTTCAACCACCAGTATAAAGCGACCAGTTCTTGCCATTGTAATGAACTTAATGATTATCCTTTTCGGATTAATCGGTTACAACTTTTTGGGCATTCGCGAATATCCATCCATTGATCCAACTGTTGTTTCGGTTCGTACCTCTTATCCAGGCGCAAACTCTGACATTATCGAATCACAAATTACTGAACCCTTAGAAAAGTCGATCAATGCTATTGATGGCATTCGAAACATTTCATCTTCCAGTAACCAAGGGACCAGTAACATTACGATAGAATTTGATCTCGGTAAAAATATTGAAGAGGCCGCAAATGATGTACGTGATAAAGTATCTCAAGCCGCCCGTACCTTACCAAAAGACATCGACGGTTTGCCAGTGGTAAGCAAAGCCGATGCGAATGCAGACAACATCATTTCCATGACGGTACAGAGCGATAGAAGAAATGTAACCGATTTGAGCGATTTTGCAGAGAACGTAATTTCCGACCGTATTCAAACCATTCCTGGGGTAAGTAGTGTGCAAATTCAAGGTCAACGTAAATATGCCATGCGCATCCGAATAGACCCCAATCGTTTGGCTTCTTACGGCTTAACATCGCAAGATATTGTAACTGCGCTAAATAATGAAAACGTTGAACTTCCATCCGGAAAATTAACTGGAGCTGCCACGGAGCTTACGGTAAAAACCTTAGGAAAATTAACGACTACAGCAGAATTTAACAACCTTATTATCCGAAGCGATAGCAATAATGTAGTTAAATTACAAGACGTTGCATTAACGCAAATTGGTTCAGAAAATGAAGAAACCGTGCTTCGTGAGTCGGGAAAACCAATGGTTTCTGTAAATATAGTTCCGCAGCCCGGAGCTAATTATCTAGAAATTAGTAAAGAATTTTACAAACGCTACGATAAGTTGGTAAAGGATATGCCGGATGATATTAAGCTTAATATTGCGCAAGACTCTACCCTCTTCATCAAACAATCGGTAACCGAGGTTGCAGAAACCATTTTAATCTCGTTAGTGCTTGTAATTTTAATTATCTACCTGTTCTTTAGAGATTGGGCCATCGCATTTAGGCCATTGATAGATATTCCGGTATCGTTAATTGCGACCTTCTTTATCATGTACATTTTTGGATATTCGATTAATGTACTGAGTTTGCTCGCCATTGTACTGGCGACGGGTCTGGTAGTTGATGATGGTATTGTTGTTACAGAAAATATTTTCAAAAAGGTAGAAGAAGGTTATTCGCCTATTGAAGCTGCTATTAAAGGCTCGAATGAAATATTTTTTGCCGTAATTTCCATTTCCATCACCTTGGCGGCTGTATTCTTGCCTGTTATATTTTTACAAGGTTTTGTAGGCCGGCTCTTCCGAGAGTTTGGGGTCGTAATTGGGGCGGCCGTATTAATTTCTGCATTTGTGTCGCTAACCTTAACGCCGATGTTAAATGCGTACTTAATGAAGAAAGGTGGTCATGAGCCTTCTCGGTTTTACAAATTTACCGAACCTTATTTTGTGAAGCTCAACGACGGGTACAAAGACAATTTGAATGCGTTTTTAAAACGCAGATGGTTATCTATACCCATCATTTTAGTGTGTACGGGTCTAATAGCGCTTTTTTGGAATCTGTTGCCAAAAGAAACTGCGCCTTACGACGATAGAAGCGCAATAAACATGAATGTATCTACACCAGAAGGATCCTCTTTTGCGTACACCGATCGGTTTGTATCTAAAATAAACCAAATGGTGATGGACTCGATACCCGAAAAAAAGGTAAATATTACCGTTACTTCTCCTGGTTTTGGGGGCACAGGCTCTACCAACTCTGCCTTTGTACGAATGGTATTAACCAGCCCTTCAGACAGAGAAAAAACGCAGAAGGAAGTGGCAGATAAGTTAACCAAGATTACCAAAAAATATTCGGAAGGAAAGGTGACCGTAAGTCAGCAACCTACCATTTCTGTTGGACGAAGAGGCGGCTTACCGATAAGCTACATCATTCAGGCGCAAAATTTCGAGAAATTAAGAGAGAAAGTGCCTGTTTTTATGGAAGAAGTGGCAAAAAACCCAACCTTTTCTACATCTGACGTCAACCTGAAATTTAACAAGCCAGAAATTAACTTAACTATTGACAGAGACAAAGCTAATAACTTGGGGGTCTCTATTATAGACATTGCACAAACATTGCAGCTAGGCTTGAGCGGTCAACGTTTCTCCTATTTTTTCATGAATGGAAAACAATATCAGGTAATTGGGCAGTTTGATGTGAGCGATCGTAAAGACCCGCTAGATTTAAGTTCGGTTTATGTAAGAAACGATAAAGGTCAACTGATCCAATTAGATAATGTAGTAACAGCGAAAGAGGAAAGTAGTCCACCTCAGTTATACCGAAATAACCGTTTTATCGCAGCAACGGTGTCTGCTGGCCTGGCGCCCGGAAAAAGCATCGGCGACGGCATTACGGCAATGGACGATATTGCAGCAAAAGTATTAGACGACACCTTCTCGACCGATCTAAGCGGTGAGTCGAGAGATTTCCAAGAGAGTTCATCTAACACCATGTTTGCGTTTGGATTAGCCCTTTTACTGGTCTACTTAATTCTTGCAGCGCAATTCGAAAGTTTTAAAGACCCTATCATTATCATATTAACTGTACCTATGGCGGTTGCTGGAGCATTTCTATCCCTTTGGTTGTGCGGACAAAGTTGGAATATCTTTAGTCAGATCGGTACTATTATGTTAATCGGTCTGGTAACTAAAAATGGTATTCTAATTGTTGAATTTGCCAATCAGCTAAAAGAAAAAGGCATGCCCGTACAAGAAGCCATTAGAGAAGCAGCAGTATCTAGATTAAGGCCAATTTTAATGACCAGTATGGCGATTGCTTTTGGCGCCCTACCCATCGCCATGGCCTTAGGTGCAGCTGCGAAAAGCAGAATGAGTATGGGAACAGTAATTGTTGGCGGTACATTGTTCTCTTTAGTCTTAACGTTATTCGTAATTCCGGCCATTTATTCCTATTGGTCTAAAGAACATAAGGAAAATAAAGAGTTAACCGATTCGATAAATGCAGCGATCGAGGACGAAAGGAAGTAAGGTTAAGTAATAACCGCTTTATTAAAGATATTAAAATGAAGAAAAAACACTTTATATATGTGCTAATCTTAGGATTGTTGTGTTTGAACACTACTTTGTTGGCTCAAGAACGTTTAACCTTGCAAGAAGCCATCGCCCTTGCCCTAAAAAACAACTACGATATCAAATTAATAAGCAATGATTTGGCTATCGCCCAAAACAATGTGAACCTTGGAAATGCGGGAATATTACCAAATGTTGCCGGCACATTCAGTACAGGCGGTAGCCGACAAAATACCGTACAAACACAGGCTTCGGGTACAGAAAGAGTAACCGATGGAGCCCGAAGCACCAATATGGCTTACGGTGTGGGCCTAGATTGGACGGTATTTGATGGTTTCAGAATGTTTGCTACGTATGATAAGTTGAGAGCCTTGGAAAAGCAAGGAGAGGTGAATGCAAAAGGAATAATTTTAACTACAATTTCTCAAGTCGTGAATGCCTATTATAATTTAGTTAAACAACAGCAACTGGTGATTGCGGCCGATAGTGCAATTGATGTGTCTACTTTACGCTTACGCATCGCCGACAACAAATTACAGTTAGGCAGAGGATCAAAATTAGATGTACTAGCCGCGCAAGTAGATTACAATACCGATACCTCTAATTACTTACAACAACAAAACTTACAAGTTACCTATATGGTGCAGCTAAATCAGCTGATGGTAAGGCCGCTCAATATTAGATTTACCGTACCCAACGATATCAGCATCGACCAAAATCTAACCTATGGTACATTGGCAGGACAAACCGAACAATTAAATCCAAATTTGCAAGCTGCTTTTATCAATAAAAAAATAGCTGAACTTACTTTAAAAGAAATTAAAGGGAATAGATACCCCTTCGTGAGCTTAAATAGCGGATATGAATTTAACCGAAGTACCAGCCCTACTGGATTTAATACGCAATTTAGAGCAAATGGTTTAACGTATGGTATAACGGCAAGCGTACCTATCTTTAACGGATTTTTACAGCGGCAAAATGAGCGTAATGCAAAAATTGCAATTAATTCTTCTGAGTTAAATTTTGATAAAACAAAACAAGAACTCTTAACTCAACTTTCTACTGCCTATCAAAACTATACCACCTTCTTAGAGTTAGTAAAGTTAGAGCGAAAAAATGTGGACTTAGCCAAACAGAATTTATCAATCACCTTAGATAAGTATAAATTGGGCAGCATCCCGCCTTTAGAGTTAAGGGAAGCTCAACGAAATGCAATAGCTGCAGATTCACGCTATGTAGATATACAATATCAGGCTAAGCTTGCAGAAATTACATTAAAAGAGATTAGCGGAACATTAAATATTCAATAATGATCATAGTTGCAGATAGTGGTTCTTCGAAAACAGATTGGATGGTATATAGTTCAACTGAAATTCAATCCTTTAGTACGCAAGGCATCAATCCTTATTTTCTAAATGCACACGATATATTAAAAATATTATCAAAAAATAAAGGGTTAGGCCTTATAGCCAATGTAGTAAAAGAAGTTTATTTTTTTGGATCTGGCTGCTCCTCTCCTGATAAACACGAAATCGTATCCAATGGTCTATCCTCATTCTTTACCAAAGCTTTCGTAAGTGTTGACCATGATTTAATTGGCTCTGCCTACGCTACTTGCGGAAACAAAGAAGGCCTAACCTGTATCTTAGGAACTGGATCGAATATTTCTTATTTTGATGGTGAAAACGTGCACAACGGAAAACATGGTTTAGGTTATGTTTTAGGCGATGAGGGTTCCGGAACCTACTTTGGCAGAAAAGTATTAGTTTCCTATTTATACGGAACCATGCCGACCGACCTGATGGATATTTTTGCCAAAACATTTGAAGTTACGAAAGACATTGTAATTAATAACATTTACCAAAAACCACTCCCCAACTCCTATTTAGCCAGCTTTAGTCGTTTCATGATTGCTCATAAAACCCATCCATTTATCCAACAGATGTTAAAAGATGGTTTTCAAGAATTTGTGGATACCAATATAAAGGATTACAAAATGTACAAAACGGTCCCCTGTAATTTTGTAGGCTCTATTGCTTTCTATTATCAAGATGAACTGAAAGAGGTCTGTGCAAAAAATCAGATCAAAGTTGGCAAAATATTGCAAAAACCAATCGAGGGGATTTTTGAGTACATTTTGAAAAGAGAAGGAATATCGTTTTAATACGCTCCGTCCTTCCGAACGTTCCGAATGCATAATTCCTTCCCGTCCTGTAGAACGCATAATTCCTGCCGTCCTACCGAACGCAGCGCAGCGCGGAGATATCTATATCAATTAGTCATAGACCTCTCCTTTCGTCGAAGGTGACGGTTTCTGCTAAGAGGTGGCGGTTTCTCTAAAACGCAGCTTTGTAATTCACACTAACATCATACTTCGTTACTTCATCTGCTTTTACAGCAAAGGGGGCAATATTTCCATCACCATCGAATAGATTTGCAAAAAATTTATCTTCCTCTTCTCTAGTAAAAATAGAATACTTCCCTGGCGAAAGTTGGCAACTAAAATAGCCTTGCTTGTCCGTTTTCACCTTAGCCACCAAGGTGCTTCTTACCGCTGCAAACAGGGGCGATTCGCCTGAAACTTCGCTTAATTTGGTGAGTTGATAAATATAAACGGTTCTTTTTGCCGGCGTACCTTGACTACGATTAGGCCGATCTGGCGAGGGCATAAAGTTTCCCTCCATCCATAGTACCCTTCCAGATACCCCCTGCTTTATAGAGCTAGGATTGCTTTTTTGCACTCCGCAAAAGCTCATCAAAAAACTTAACATCGCAAATAAAAATATTCTCGTATATTTCACGTATAAATCTAATTTTATTAATGTTAAAAAGCTATACTCAATATATTTTCTTTCATTTAACTATAACGCTATTTTTCGTGGCGTCGTTTAGCTCCTATGCCCAAATTGTAAATAAAGAAACCAATGTAGCTTTTTTACGTCAAAACGCAACGATCTTGCAAGAGAGAATCGACATCAACCGGCAAGCGGCTTTCCGAATAGCAAGAGAAAAAGGTTGGGAAACGTTAAGAGTTACGCGTACAGGAGCAATTATCGCCTTGCAGGGTGTTGATGATTTAGGTTTGCCGATTTATTTCATTACCGACAACAATACAACGGCCGCAGCCACTACAAATACGGCAAAACTTTATGCTGGTGGGGGCTTGGGTTTAAGCTTAAGCGGCAGCACCATGCCTAACGATAAAATAGCCATTTGGGATGGGGGTGCAATTTTAACCACTCACACGGAATTTGCAACGGGGAGAATAAGAACTAGAGACAATGCCACTACTTTGTCTAGCCATGCCACGCACGTTGCAGGAACAATGATGGCTGCAGGCATCTATCCCGCTGCAAAAGGAATGGCATTCGGGCTGCCTCAACTTTTGGCTTTTGATTTTAATAGTGATGTAGCCGAAATGTCGGCTAATGCAGCTTCTTTGTTAATCTCTAACCATTCGTATGGATCTTTAGCTGGCTGGCAATACAATAGTGATGTAACCCCAGCGCGTTGGGAGTTTTACGGAGCTGCAGGGGCGAATGAAGATTTTAAATTTGGATACTATAACAGTGCAGCTAGCAGTTGGGATCAGATTTGCTACAATGCGCCTTATTATTTACCCGTAAAATCGGCGGGTAATAATCGAAACGAAACTGGGCCAGCCGTTGGGGAGCCCTACTTTCGCTACAATAGCTCTGGCGTGATGGTTAGTGCCGGAAACCGTCCAGAGGGTATTAGCAGCAACAATGGCTACGATATTCTTTCCACCTATTCAACTGCTAAAAATATTTTAACGGTTGGCGCCATAAATCCTTTGCCATTCGGCCCTACCTCTACGTCTAGCATACAAATTTCGAGTTTTAGCAGCTGGGGCCCTACAGACGATGGAAGAATTAAACCTGATATTGTAGGCGATGGTGTTAATCTAACGTCTACAACCAGTGCAAATACAACGGCTTATGCTACACTTTCAGGCACCTCCATGTCGTCGCCTAATGTAAGTGGATCGTTGGTGCTATTGCAAGAACTGTATAGCCAACGAAATGCTGGGGCATATATGCGCTCGGCTACGTTAAAGGCATTGGTACTGGGAACTGCAACAGAAGCAGGTGCTAATCCTGGTCCGGATTACATTTACGGTTGGGGGCTTTTAAATACCGAAGAGGCCGCTAAAGCTATTAGCACGAAACGCCAAAAGCTTAATTAACGAGAGCACACTTGCACAAGGCGCTACACAGACCCTTAACGTAGTTGCTTCTGGTAATGGCCCCTTAATTGCCACGATATGCTGGACCGACCCCGAAGCAACAGCTGTTGCTACAGCAAATGCACTTAACAATGGCGCAATTCGGTTAGTTAACGATTTAGACATATCGGTTAGAGATGATAAAAATAACATTTACCGTGCGTGGATTCTAGATCCTGCAAACCCATCGGCAGCTGCCACTACTGGCGATAATATTAGGGATAATGTAGAGCAAGTATATATTGCAAACGCCACCCCTGGAAAAAATTACACCCTAACCATTAGCCATAAAGGCACTTTATCGAAAGGACCACAGGCGTTCTCAACCGTAGTTACGGGAATTGGGGGAACAAACTATTGTGCTTCTGCCCCAAGCAGTAATGCCGATTCGAAAATTACTAATTTTAAGTTAGCGAATATTGATAATTCGCCAACCTCGAGTTGTACCACTTATAGCGATTTCACCTCACAAACTATTAATCTAGAAAAAGGAAGAACCTATCCGTTAAGTGTATCAGTAGGTACCTGTGGCGCCAATTTTAATAAGATAGCAAAAGTATTTATCGATTGGAATGGAGATGGTGATTTTAACGATGCTGAGGAATTAGCCGCCGCCAGTTCGATTATTCCAACTATCGGTACATTCACAACTAACATTACTGTACCCGAATCGGTCAACGTAAATAACTTTTCCTTAGTAAGAATAGTGCTTATGGAAACCAATACAACTTCGGCTGTTGAGGCCTGTGGGTCGTATGCCAAGGGCGAAACACAAGATTACAGGGTTAGTTTTTTGACCTCTTCGGTTGATGTTGCTTTGAAAGCACTAGTAAGCCCTAGCTCAACCATTTGCGCCAATACTGATCAAAAAGTAACCGTTACACTAAAAAATCTGGGCACTCAAAGCTTAACGTCTATTCCTGTCATCGTTACTATCAGCGAAGGTGCTACGGTAATTGCTACACTGAATGCAACTTACACCGGTTCATTACCCTATTTAAACGAAGTTGATTTTACTTTACCTACAGGTTTTAATGCACAAGCCGGCAAGACGTATACGATTACTGCACGAACAAATTTAACTGGCGATTTAGGGACGGCAAATAATCAAGCAAATTCTAGTTTTCAGGTAAGTGTTCCGCCAGTGGCCACCACTGCCTCTGCTTTCCTTTGTACCAATTTAAATTCATACACCTTAAACACGAATGCACCGGCAAATGCAACTGCTTTCTGGTATAAAAATTTAAGCGATGTTAATCCCATAGCCTTTGGCAATGAAGCCACCACCGCTATCGCTCCAAACGCAAACAATAGTTATTACGTTGGAATAAATGATTTCAAGGCAGATGTAGGTCCCAAAACGAAAACGCAGGTAGGCGATGGAAACTATAATCAATTTACGCCTGGTGTTTCAGTCAGCACGTTGGTACCCATAACACTAGAAAGTGCAAGGTTGTATATTGGCAACCCTGGTCAGATCAGATTTACAGCGGTAAATAGTTCGGGCATTGCTGTATCTTCTGTACTCCTGAATGTTAGTGCTACCAAAACCGTTCCTGCAGCAGGTGTATCCGCAAACGACCCCGCTGATCAGGGCCAAGTCTATCCGCTCAATTTAACCCTACCCAGCGCAGGAAACTTCACTATTAACATAGAATACTTAGGGGGTGCTACCATTTTTAGAAACAACAATGCGACCACAGCCTATCCGTATCAGACTTTACTAAATCTATTTAGCATTACCGGAAATACAGCTACTTTAGATGGTAATCCCAATTATTTTACAGGCTTCTATTATTATTTTTACGATCTTAAAGTAAAAGCAGCAGGTTGTTTAGGAGGTTCGAGATTAGAAGTAAAAATTAATACGCCTGTAATTACCCAAACGGGCGATGTACTTTCATCGAGCGCCCCAACTGGAAACCAATGGT
>Ga0247813_10002703_pt1 | contig 11884 bp, 12 predicted proteins | sample UWRJL169409C1_FD_180719 | JGI IMG/M metagenome (GOLD analysis project Ga0247813, IMG submission 180719) | Plant litter microbial communities from Arlington Agricultural Research Station in Wisconsin, United States - UWRJ-L169-409C-1 | ecosystem: Environmental > Terrestrial > Plant litter >... | reverse complement strand
GCATACGATAATGCTTATTTTCCTCATAGGCCTTCCTGGCTCTGGCAAAACAACGCTTGGCAAACAACTCGCTAAGAAATTAGGTTATACCTTTTCAGATCTTGACGAACACATCGTCAAAACACACCAGTCCAGCATCGAAGAAATATTCACACAAGAAGGAGAAACTACATTTCGACAATACGAAAGCCAATGTTTAAAATCATATCCAAAAGAAAGTAATACCATCATTTCTACAGGAGGAGGCGCTCCGTGCTTTTTTGATAACATGGAATGGATGAATGAAAATGGACTTAGTATCTTTCTGAATCCTCCACTGACTGAACTTGCCAAGCGACTCAGTGCTTCTGACAATAGTCATCGACCAATGTTAAAAGGAAAAGACAAAGACGAAATACTTTCTTTTCTAGAAGGTAAAAGTAAAGAACGTTATCCTTTTTATAATCAGGCCCGACTGGTAATTGACCAGCCCAATCCTTCAGCTTCTGATCTCATGAAAAAAATAAACCTATAAAAAAGGAGTCCCGATCGAGACTCCTTTTTTATTTACCTGAGGTAACTGTTTACAATTTCACGAATTTCATCTTTTGATTTTCCAAGCTTTTGCTGCAGTCTCCCGTAAAGCTCATCGTCTTGCCCTTCTTCATATAGCAAATCATCATCTGTTAAATTGGCAAATTTTTGTTTCAATTTTCCTTTGATCTCATTGAAACGCCCTTTGATTTGTAGATTTTCCATAACACATTATTTTAGGTGATAAAGTATTGAAATAGAATATGTGATTTTGTGCGAATAACATGCCTTAATAAAAAATGCCTGAGTGCCCAATGAACACATTTTTCTTATAATGCTCGTAGATCCTTTTCCCCTTCCTGTAGAAGCTAATCAAATAAAGCTTTACAATGGTTAAGTACAAAAACAATTACAAAAAAACAATCTACGCACCGGCCGTAAAATAGACCACTTCATTTAACAGAATACTCACTTTGCGAAAGATTATCTACAGTATAATAGTTGTTTAAAAAAGTGAATAAGCGTAAACACGCGCTTTTCAAGCGGTTTAGAGCACTTGCCAAGCTATGGCACAAAATTTCTTATCTACATTCCGAAAACAAATCAAACTAAAACTAAAACTCATTACAACTATGAAGCATATCATTACTACAGCCGCTCTATTACTTCTAAGCCTAACCACAACTTCAGTGTTTGCTCAAGACGATGAATTCGATACAAGAGAAAAATTTGAAGTGGGTGCAAAAGCTGGTATTAACATTTCAAACGTGTACGATGAAGAAGGAGAAGATTTCGTTGCAGACTCTAAAGTAGGTTTTGCAGGAGGTGTATTCTTGTCTATTCCTTTGAATAAATACATTGGTCTTCAACCGGAAGTTTTGTATTCTCAAAAAGGATTTCAAAGCACCAGAACATTTGAAGGTGGCTTCTTAGTTGATGACTATACTATAAAGACATCAACTACTACACACCACATTGATATTCCTTTACAATTACAAATCAAACCTGCAAACTTTGTAACTTTTGTCGTAGGTCCACAATACTCTTTCTTATTGTCAAAAGTAGATAAAGTAGAAGATTCTGAAGGCAACGATGATGCTGATACTACAGAGTACAACAACGACAACATCAGAAAAAATATCTTTGGCGTAGTAGGTGGAGTAGATTTTAACATCTCTCACTTGGTAATCTCCGGAAGAGCAGGTTGGGATCTACAAGACAACAACGGTGACGGAAGCAGCGATAATCCAAGATATAAAAATGGCTGGTACCAAGTAACTGTTGGTGTGAAGTTCTAATCTTAACACCACTCATGTAAAGAAGCGATGAGAAACTAAATATCAGTTTCTCATCGCTTCTTTATTCATTTAAATTAAATCACTCCGTAATGAAAAAAATAATTCCATTGGTTTTGCTAACTCTCCTCGTGACAGCACAAACTAGAAGTTATGCTCAGGAGAAATTCGGAAACTCATTGAACCTAGGTGTTGGACTAGGATATTATGGACATGTCCCTGGAGCCATTCCTGCATTCAATGTTAATTATGAGTTTGATGTTGGACGAAATTTCACACTCGCCCCTTTTGTAACAGCATTCACCTACCGCAATTACTACTATTGGGGAGATGCCAATAATTCATATCGCGAATATTCTTACCAAAGAACGGTTGTACCTATTGGAGTAAAAGGGACTTATTACTTTGATGAATTATTTAATGCAGGAGATAAGTGGGACTTTTATGCAGCAGGTTCTGTTGGCTTTGCTATAGTGACTACGAATTATGAAGAAGGCTACGGAGGTGATCGTGGCATTTATAATGGAGTAAGTCCTCTGTACATTGATGCTCATATCGGCTCTGAGTTTCATATGACAAAAACACTAGGGCTATACCTTGACTTGTCAACTGGGCTTTCAACATTTGGATTAGCCGTTCATCTATAGTTAGCATGTCAATAAAAAAGAGGAGACTATCTTTTTGTAGCTCCTCTTTTTTGTAATTATTATATATGCACTTACTAAATAATAGGTAAAGTAATTATAAAACTTGTCCCTACATTCTCCTTACTTTTCACCTTAATACTTCCATCGTGTTTGGTAATGATATTATAAGTCGCAGTAAGTCCTAAACCACTTCCCCCTCTTTTTGACGTAAAGAAAGGTTCAAACAACTTACTCAAATTTTCAGCAGGGATTCCTTTCCCGTTGTCGGTAATGTTTATAGAAACTAAATCCTTTTCTTCGAATACCGCTAAAATCAATTTTCCGCTTTTTTCTTCTACGGCTTCAATGGCATTGACTAATATATTCAACAACGCAATTCCCAATTTTTCTTTATCTGCCTTTATTTTTACTTTTGTATCAATTCCCTTCGAAAAATAAATCCCCTTTAATGTTATTCGATCCTGCACAAGCGCGATGGCTTCGTTCAATACTTCAGTCAACGTAACTTCTTCAAAGTTCACAGTATTGAAACGTGTTGCATTTAATAAGTCTTCAATCAAATTATTAATACGCTTGCTGTTTCTATCAATGATATCAATGAATACATGAGGATTTTCATCAGGATCGGGAAAATCACGAGCTTCCAGTATTTGCTTTAATTCACCCAATGACAATTGAATGTTACTCAACGGATTTTTTATTTCGTGTGCAATAACTTGCGCGGTCTTACCCGTCAAAGCTTGCTTCTCCAGCAACTTATCTCTAAGTTCCTTTTCTTTAATTTCAGTAATATCGTATAATACAATCTGAGCAATGCTGGAGGATTCATCAATGATTGAGAAATGAAGCATGCAGTTAATTTTCCGTGGCGTGGTATTGACGATAATCTCTATCTCTACTTCAAAAGTCTCAGATACATTTTTCTTCATCAATTCTAAAATTGATCCTGATTGGGGATCTATATTTAAAAAATCTGCAATGGCTAATCCGACCATTGACTCTTTATTTTCTTTATCAACAATTTTTAATGCAGACTTATTGACATCTAACACCTTAAAATTTGAATCTACAATAAAAATATATTCTATCGCATTTTCAAAAAGATTTTTAAACTTACTTTCACTTTGCTTCAGCGATTTCAGCACTCTGGATTTCTCTACGGCATAACGCACGCTACGATCCAGAATATCTATTGAATACTGATCTTTTACAAGGTAATCAAAAGCACCAGATCTCAATGCTTCTTCATCAATAGCCGCTTCTTTTAATCCAGTCAAAAGAATGGTGGGGATGAAAGTAAAATGTTTACTGATAAATGAAATGACATCAATTCCCGTATACGCCCCTAATCGGTAATCAATGAGTGCAATATCAATTACTTTTTCCTCCAACAGTTTTTTTGCAGCATCGAAATTTAATGCCCAATATATCTCTCTACAGAAGGATGTTGCTTTCAAGTTGCTTTCTAACAGGAAGAAATCGTCTTCATCATCTTCTACAACAAGTATATTCAATTGTTTAGTGTCGTGTATCACTTCCGGATTTTTTATAATTACTATTTACTAATTTTTTTGAGGGAGCCCTACTATAAATGTTGTATGATCGTCTGGAACACTTTCGGCTGTTATAAACCCTTCATGGTTTTCAACAATTTTTTTGCAAATCGCTAGTCCAATACCCGTTCCTTCATACTCAACTCTTGCATGCAATCGTTGAAAAATAACAAATATCTGTTGTAAATAATGAGGCTCAAATCCTATTCCATTATCTTTTATAAAAACACATAGGTAATTGGGATAATTGAGGTTGAAATCCTTCGCCCAATTCTTCTCTGAAATTTTACTTACGGTATTCCATTCTGCCCAAATTTCGATCCTTGGAATATTGCCTTGTTTATGAAACTTTAAAGAATTACTCAGCAAGTTTTGAAAGAGCTGTCTTAATTGTGTCTTATTCCCTTTGTTTGTCGGCAATTTTGCCAGGGTAATTTTCGCTTTTTCATTGACGATGGAGGCATCCATGTCTTCCATGATAATTTTAAACAACTCATTAAAATCAATTTTTTCGTTGGCATCCAAAACCCTGGTCGACCGTGAATACATCAAAAGATCTTGTATCAATGTTCTCATTCTTGCTGCAGAACGATTGAGCCGTTCCAGGTAATTGATCACTTCATCGTTCTTTTCATTGACTAACTTGGAACCAATGCGTTCGCTAAAAGCCATGATTTTCCGAAGTGGTTCCTGCAAGTCATGAGATGCTACATAGGCAAATTGCTCCAATTCTTTATTGGAGAGATTAAGCCGGTGTACCTGATGCTCCAGCAATTGTTGGGATGAAATGAGATTTTTTTCTACTTCTATTTTTTTATGAAAGGCAGAATTAAGCAAAATCAACACACATAATAAAATAAGCAACGACAAACTACATGTTAAAATAATGACGCCTATACTAAACCTTGATTTTCGATACGTTTCTTCTTTATTAATCTGTAACCTCCGGAGCTCTACACCTTTTATCTGATTCGCTTTTTCTCTAATTTGATTCATCGCTACGCGGCCTCTATAAACAAAAACCCCAATCGAATCCGTAAGCTTATTATTAGATTTTTCAAAACTGGATTTAACAAAAGACAAGAGATTTAATTGGTACCGAATATCAAATTTCAATGAGTCAAGATTCTTCCTTTGTTCTATATCATTTTCAAAAGCTATATATAATTCTGATAATTCTTTATCTATATTTTCTTTAGCGTGCAGATAAGGCTCTAAAAAATCTGTATTGCGTGTAATAATATACCCACGTTGTCCCGTCTCCGCGTCTTTAGTATAAGAAAGTATGCGTTCGATCTTTAAATTAATATTATATGAGTGATCAAGGGAGGCAATGGATTGATTGGTTTGATATATAGTAATCAGAGCGAGCGCAACAGACGCTGATAAAATCAACAGCGAGAAAACAGATATAATATAGAAATGCTTTTTATGCGAAATATTCAAGTTCAACTTAATCATACGACAATAGTAGTAAAAAAAACTTTAACGAATTCTCATTAAGAAGTGACAATGACTGTATTCATGTAAATAAACGATCCGCATTGTTAACGCAATTATTTAACCAAAAACCACTTTCATAAACTTCTTAGGTTGTATCTATTAAATACACATTTAACCCTCATTCTGTGACCCATTTAAGATGCAGTCATATTCTATATACAATTCTTAATTCCTACACCCAAAGTGGGAAAATAACCTAAAATACATAAAAAATATACCCAATATGGGGAATGTTTTACTCTAAATTAGGATATTGGGGAAAGCATTAAACATAATTTATTCACTGGAAATCAACATCTTGTATGAATATAAGGGAGTGGCACTATTTTGACGCTAAGCATCTTACAAAATAGATAACCACACAACTTAACAGCTATGAAAAATTCAGAAAAAATTATTGGAGCTCTAATACTTGGAGCTGTAATAGGAGCAGCAGCTGGTGTTTTATTTGCACCGAACAAAGGCAGCGAAACACGTAAAAAGATAGTAGATGATGCCAAGGATTTAGCTGGTGATTTGAAGCAACGTGTGAAATCAACTGTTGACAATCTTCGCGAAAAAGCGGATAATCTTCAACAATTGGCAGAAAGCAAATTGGAAGAATACAAAGAACAAGGCAAGCAAAAAACTGATGAGTTCAGGGCAAGAGCCAATAATGTTTCTTAATTATTTTTATTCATCCAAATATTCAAACCTATAGCTATACTATGGAAGAGCAAACTAAAATAGAAGAGCTTTCAGATAAACTAAAGTCTTACATAGATACACGTTATGATCTCATTGTTCTTAATACCTCAGATAAGGTTTCCAACATCGGATCTCAGTTCATTGCTTATCTTATAATTGGAATGTTATCTGTACTATTTATTGTTCTCTTTAGTATAGCTTTAAGTTTATACATTTCATCTGTCTACGGCAGCTCTTTTATAGGGTTCTTTGCTGTAGGAGGAATTTATCTAGTGCTCACAATACTTTTGATCATTTTTAAGAAGCAGGTGACCAACCCTTTTAGAAACATGATCATACGTGCGGTTTTAAATGAAACTCATTAAAATACTAGATTATGTCTAACGGATTTGAAAATATTAACAATCATACTGAGCTTCAGTTCAGAATTATGCAGCTCAACAGCCGACGTGAACAACAGGAGCTTGAGTTGAAAAATGGAATTAAAGAGTTGTATAATTCTATGCACCCGTTAAATCTGTTACGAAATGGCCTTTCAGAAATAGCTACGGATAAGCAAGTACAGTTTGATGCTACTAAAATAGGATTGAACTTAGGCTCTGAATTTCTTATTGGGAAATTACTTGGTAGCAACATGAATATTTCAAAATATTTGGGTTCGCTCGTTTTACAAAAAGCAAGTGACTATCTAATCAATAACCATCCGGATAAAATCGTTTGGGGTGTAGAGAAACTAACTAACCTTTTTCGCTCCTTTTCAAAAAAAGAAAATGTAAGAAGCGAAACGGAAATGGAGCATGAATAAATTTCAATCCGTGATAAAAACTTTACACTTACCAATGAATTTATAGTATTGAAGTAAACAGGCAATCTGCAGATGCATATTTATTGCCTCCCGCTCAGATGAACAAAAAGATATTAATAATCGATGATGAAGCTGATATTAGATTTCTATTGGAAAGAGGTCTAACAAGCAATAATTATCAAGTTAAGGTGGCCGAAAATCTAGTTCAGGGAATTGACAAGTTCAATCACATTTCTCCAGACATTATTGTACTGGATGTAAATTTACCCGATGGAAATGGCTCCCATGAAACACACTCGTTTAGAAAAAAAACTTTCAAAACTTCAATTATATTAATTAGTGCAGATAGTGATCATTTAATTGATAATTATAAAGCACTAGGGGCTGATGCTTTTATTAAAAAACCTTTTTCAGTAAATCAATTGATCGCAGTAATTAATACACTGCAATAGAAATCAACAAATAAAAAACTTATGGCAAAAATCTTAATCATCGACGACAACATTGACATCTGTCAACTTCTGGAAAGGTTCTTTAAAAAGAAAGGACACGACACAAAATTCTTTACTTCAGAAGTAAATGCGTTGGATTATTTAAAGACTAACGAATGCGACTTAGTCTTTTGTGATTTTAGATTACCTAAGATGGATGGCAAGGAAGTCCTTGAGAAAATCAAACAGATCGACTCAACTATTCAGGTTGTCATCATCACTGGCTATTCAGATGTAAAAACAGCTGTTGATGTAATCAAATTAGGAGCATTTGACTATGTAACAAAGCCACTCTTCCCAGATGAAATATTAATCACAATGGAAAAGGCTTTAAAGAATAAAGCAAATCTTGATCATTCGCAAGAAGATGGAGCTTCCATAAAAGAAAAACCATTGACCAACCATATCCATAAAAATGGTTCTTCCAATGCTCCGTCAAAGCAGATCATTGTTGGAAAAAGTCCGGAAGCGAAAAACATTCAAAAACAAATTGAGCTTGTTGCTCCTACTAATTACTCTGTAATCATTTATGGAGAAAGTGGAACAGGGAAAGAATCCATCGCCTACAGTATACATAGTCAAAGCACTAGGAAAGACAAGCCATTTGTAGCAGTTGATTGCGGATCTTTATACAAAGAATTGGCAGGAAGTGAATTGTTCGGACATGAAAAAGGAGCTTTTACTGGTGCATTACAAAGTAAAGTAGGTCAATTTGAATTAGCGAATGGCGGAACTATATTTCTGGATGAAATAGCCAATTTATCTTACGACATTCAAGTTTCTTTACTACGAGTAATTCAGGAAAGAAAAATCAGAAGATTAGGTTCACAAAAAGAAACACCGATTGATGTGAGAATCATTGTCGCTTCAAATGAGAAAATAAACGGTGCTACTTCCAAAGGTACTTTCAGAGAAGACTTATACCACCGTTTTAATGAATTTTCTATCGACTTACCTGCATTGCGTGAGAGAAAGAATGATATCATGATGTTTGCGGAATTCTTCCTTACCAATGCGAACAAAGAACTAGGAAAACAGATCGAAGGCTTTGACGAAGAAGTAGAAGGCATATTCCTGGATTATAACTGGCCGGGAAATTTGAGAGAATTGAACAACGTCATCAAAAGAGCTGTTCTGTTAAGTGGCAAAAACAAAATCACGGCAGAAACATTGCCTCAAGAAATTGTTTTTCAATCTAAGTTCTCACTTATGGATGACAAATCAGAAAGTAAACCTCTAAACGGTGATGCACACAATCTGAAATCCATTGCATTAAATGCTGAATTTGAAAAAATTGTTGAAGTTCTTAAAAAAGTAAATTTCAACAAATCAAAAGCGGCGCAATTACTCAATATTGATCGCAAAACATTGTATAATAAAATGAAAATCTTCAATTTGTTGAATACATAAAGTAAGGCTTATCAAGCGATACTTAGAATAAACAATTGATAAATGATCTTCCCTATGAAAAAAGTTGCCTCCCTTTTCCTTTTTACTGCAGCCTTGTTTTCACTTACAAGCTTCCAGTTATTCAAAACCAATCTTAGAATTACGGTTAGAAACGAACTCGGTAATCTAGAAAGCGGAGCAACTGTAGCAGTTTATAAGACTAAGGAAGATTACGAAAAGAGCATAAACCCAGTAGCATTAGATAAAACAGATGGTAAAGGGAATGTAACTTATGAAGACATGGAGGCTATCGTCTATTACGTAACCGTTGAAAAAGGAGATCGTAATAACTTTGGAGCGGCAGAAAAGACAGAAGCGCTTACTCCTAATAAAATGAATAAAATGACGATTGTTATTTCAGAATAACAATCGTCATTTTTTAAAGAAACTAAAGATTCGGCCTTCAATACTTAGGTAATAACTGCCACTGCGTAAGGTGGTGCAATCTATTTTTAAAGCTTTGCCTTGCAATAATCTTTTACCTGTTAAGGTGTAAATTTCATACAGTGCCTCTCTAGATAAAGTAATGACATCGTCTACTCTTGTAGGATAAAACGTGGGTTCCGGACTTTCGACACCGATTTTTTGAAACTTGGATATCGTCTCATCAATTTTGATCGTGTAAAATCCCTGATCTAAACCTGTAATATCTATTTCATCTGCTTTGCCTTTTGAAACAGAAACGCCTTTATCGTTTATGACATCAAATTTTGCTTTCGCTGTGAAATGAATTTTGTCTGAAGCCAGAATGGGATAGAAATGAACCTGCTTATAAAAAATTTCTTGTAGCTTTTTTTCTAAATCATATTCATCCGGATCTAACGCAATCACAATCCCATTCTCATTGATTAAAAAAGAAGAAGGCAATGATTCTATACCATATAGTTTGGCGACTGTGCTTTCCCAACCTTTAAAGTCACTTCCATGATGCGGCCAATCCATTTTGTCATTTCTAATTGCATTGATCCATGGCTCTTTTTTAGAATCCAGAGAAACGCTAAACATATCAAATCCTAAAGAAGCGTATTTATGATATACCGGTACAATTTCCGTATTGGCCATACGGCAGGGCATACACCAAGAAGCCCAGAAATCGAGCAAAACAACGCTTCCTCTAAGAGAACTCAGCTTAATTGGTTTTCCTTCCTGATTTAATATTGTAAAATCCGGTGCCTGATCTCCAATTTTAAGCCTTGCATAGGAAACATTACTTCCACTAAGCAATAGTAGTATGCTTAAACCCAGTAAAAAATTTCTAACCATTATAAGCTGTATTGGTAATTAGGAGGAAGTTATAAAACTATTGCGAGATTTAAAAGGTAAAGCCTGCGGTAACCTGATAGAAACCATAATGTTTTTTAATATCTGCGGTTGGCTCCTCTCCATTATTGAGCGTATAGGGCTTATAACGTTGATTGGTGAATCCTTGCACAACGGCAAGATCTACATAAAACCCTTCTATTCTATATCCTGCACCAAAGGTAAAGTTATACTGATCTCTCTTTAAATCATCTATGCGGTTATATGGATCAGCATTATAAGCGAAACCTCCTCTTAATGTATGTTGTTTTGTTACTTTTAGCTCCGCACCTACCCTGTAGTTGAATACATTGCTATATATATTTTTGATTGTTGCATTGTCGGCCATAAATAAAAACCGATTTCCAGGATATTGCAAACTTGATGTTTTATAAGGCACATATTCTACATCTGCCGTAATGAAGCCTCTTTTACCCGCTAGCAATGTAATACCTGCAGACGCTCTCATGGGTTTAACAAATCTGTAATTGAAAGAATTTGTAGTTGTTTTAAGATCTGAACGAGATACTGTAGTATTATAAAAACTATCGATCAGCACATTTTCAAAATTACCTACAATCCCCCAGCTGTAACTTTCGCGCATGTAATTATAGGTAGGGCTATGTATTGATCCTCCTATTCGTAACCAGTCTGTAGCTTTTACAATAATACCGGCTTTCGCTACATACCCTGTACCTTTATGAATATCAGTTTCTCTAAAGGTGAAGTCTTTCATTTGATACCCATAAGGCAAATGTTTTTCTTCAAACACTCGTTCCTGTTGATAGTTGGAAATCAATACCGAGCCTCCAATTCCCAAATAAACCCGGTCGTTGATATTGGCTCCATAAGAAATATCCCACGAATATTGTCCGGCCTTTTGCAATACTGACTCTTTTTGCTGCGCCTTATCTCCGGTAGCAAAACTATAGTAAGGAGCTCTGTTATAATAATCAGCATTATTGCTATTGCCATAAACACCAATACTTGCGGTGTACTGTCCGTTAAAACTATCGTAATCAATAAGGTGTGAATTAAAGGCCAGTGCATCCAACGAATTAGGATATGTCGGATCTTCATCGTACACGTCATCGAATGTTCTGCCATTGGCTAAACCTGCATTGGCATTATCAACCAGGTAATCGGTAAATGAATTTTTACTATTGATACCTGACATCTGATAGCGTTGCTGGTAATCATTCACTTTCGTAAATGAAATACCTAATGAACCTCCTCTAAAAATACCTGGTACTAAATCATCTTTAGAAAAATTGATGACGGCACCAAAATTCGGTATTCCAAACCAGGTTCTATTTGCATTGGTAGAGTTGCCTAAAAATTCTGATCTATTTCCAGTGGAACCAATTCCCATTGATAGCGAAACTTCAGACTTTCTGAAGAAGCCTAAAGAAGCAGGATTAGAAGCAATTTGCCCGATGTCCCCTCCAAGAGAAACCCCTGCGCCAGCTAAGCCTTGCATTCTAGCCGTTCCATACACGGTTTGTCCGGAGAAAACCGGCACATAATTATAATAACCTGTTGCTCCTGGCTCCACTTGTGCCAATACTGGCAAATACCAATAAGTAAGCACTAGCAATCCTATAATAGAACCTATTCTACTTTTCTTATACATGATGATTCT
>Ga0247813_10002701_pt1 | contig 11885 bp, 7 predicted proteins | sample UWRJL169409C1_FD_180719 | JGI IMG/M metagenome (GOLD analysis project Ga0247813, IMG submission 180719) | Plant litter microbial communities from Arlington Agricultural Research Station in Wisconsin, United States - UWRJ-L169-409C-1 | ecosystem: Environmental > Terrestrial > Plant litter >... | reverse complement strand
TACACTGCACTCAATCCGTCGTATACTTCGCTTGACGGAAAAATAAATCCGTACTCTTTTGCGTGCGAAACCACATTCTTAAATATATCTTCTTGTTTTGCCATAGTGATGCAAAAATATAAAAAGTACGTTTAAAAAAAAGAAAAAATATAAAGATTGAGAGATTGATTTCGTTATTTTTGTAACTAAATTCTTTCTATTTGTGTTTAATTATATTATTGACCTGTTTTTCCCTAAAGTTTGTGCCGGTTGTCATACTATTTTGATCACCAACGAAACTGTATTTTGTACCAATTGTCGTCACGAATTGCCTCTTACCCAATATCATTTAGATCCAAAAAATGAAGCAGTCAAGAAATTTTATGGTAAAATTGCTATCGAACACGCATCGGCACTTTTGTATTTTAACAAAAAAGGAATTGTTCAGGAACTTATTCACAACCTAAAATACAAAGGTCACGAAGAGATTGGAACCGTTTTAGGAAATTGGTATATGGAAGATTTAAAGGAACTCATTTTAGAAACTCCTTTTGATGTTGTAATCCCTGTTCCGTTGCATCCTAAAAAATTCAGGGAGCGCGGCTATAATCAGGTTACAACTTTTGGCAAGGCTTTAGCCAAAGGTTTAAAGATTAACTATAATGATACTGTTTTATATCGAAAAAAATATTCAAAAACACAGTCAAAAAAGAACCTCATTGGAAGATCTGAAAATATCGAAAATATTTTTGATGTGCATTTTACAGAAGAAAATCAAAACAAACATTTCTTAATTGTAGACGATGTTTTAACAACCGGAGCCACTCTCGAAGCCTGCTCAAAAGCTTTATTAAAAATTCCCGGAGCCAAAATTAGCATTGTTTGTATGGCGATGGCGCACTCTTAGCGGGAAATTCCAATCCCCAAACATGGGGATAAAATCCCAAATTCCAAACCTTAACTGGAAATTCCAAACTTGATCTTTTGAGGAAATTCCAAAAAATAAATTCCAAATTCCAACTTATAGTTATTGGAATTTGGAATTTTAGAATTTTGGAATTTATTTAAAAGTTAGTAAACAATCAGTTTCTTCACTGTTCTGTCATCTCCATTAATAGTTGTTACAAAATACATTCCGGCAGAAAGATTTGTTAGATCGATGTTTTGGTTAAAATGATGCGTTTTATCAAAAGAATTATAATAGACTTTTTGACCTGTAATATCATGTACAAAAACCTCAATTCTCTGCAAAGAATCACTTTCCAGCTGAATGGTAAAATTTCCTCTGGTTGGATTTGGATAGAGTGCAAAATCTATTTTTTCCTGACTAGGTTCTCCCAGAGTAAAAGTTTGATTGCAAATATTTACCGATGCTGAATTTATTTTCCCGAACCTGCCTGTAACTGCATCACGAACTTTAAAAGTCCAGGTACCTTTAGGATCTTGCCCATTAAATACACTTAACAAATCTACCGGAATAACAATTTGGCTGGTTATTTTAGAACAATCTAATGGAACTCCTGCATCGTCATACTGCAAGTCTAAAGTAGACTGTATTCCTCCGCAGCTTTTATTGTTATATAAATTAACGGTTGTTCCTTGTGGGCTTACTAGTTGAATTTCGACATCAGAAATTCTTTCATGTGTAAAATTCACCATCACATTTACATCAGAAACTTTTCCTGTCGACGCGGGCACATTTACAGTTCTTGTCGTAAAAGTGGCTCCAAAAGGAATATCAAAAGCGTTTCCAAAACTATAAGAATCACAACTTGTCGCAGAGGTATATCCTACTGCAAAAGGCTGGCTATTTATGGCATAATAAATATTAGCTGTTGGTTCAACCAAAACCCTGCAATTTGTTGAAGCTTCTACACTTGTTGGAATTTGAACAGACTGAGTACCATCATTTGGTGTATTTGAAGCCAGAATGACAGGATACGTTAATCCGCCATCTGTAGACAATTTGATGTTTACACTTGAAGAACCCTGCAAAGTATTGGTATTATTAACACTCCAAGTTATGGTTTGAAATGATCCTATTTGCCAGCTTACATCATTGCTATTTTGGGAAGTTACTGCAAACGGGCCGGCATTCGCCACTACATTTACTACCATTTCATCACTATTTGTTTGCGCGAGTCCCTGAGCTCCATTATCTCTTGTTGTCAAAGTAAAATGCAATGTTCTTGCAATAGATGAAACAGACTCCCAGGTTGTGGTTAATTTATTTCCCAAAACAGTACTTAAAGCCGGCATATAACGCACCGGAGAACTAGACGGCATTAGAGATCTAAACAATGGCCCGTCAGGCTTTGTGGGATAGGCAACACTATTACTATTGGCCGTTGATGATGATATTGCACTATCAAATTGTTCCCAGGTAAAAGTAGCACCACTACCCGAACCTGTTAAAATAAAAGGCGTACTTATTGGAATTGTATAGTCTGAACCAGCACTAATTGCGGGCGGATTATTGGCTATGGCAGTATTAGCCGGACAACTTTTTGTAGCAAGATTACTCTGAATTTGCCAAATACTGGTATAAGCAAAATAATCATCTGAATTGTCCTGAACATCATAATTCGTTATACCAGCATAACCCATAATAGTAGATCCGCTTCCTGGTTCTACATTCATGCCTGTTCTTTCGGTACCATCAAAAGAAAAAGTATGATTGGCACCTAATTGATGTCCCATTTCGTGGGCCACAAAATCAATATCAAAAGTATCTCCCTGAGGTTTATTGTTAGATGGAGAGGTATATCCGCTTCCTTTACCAATAACATTTGATGCTGTTGGACTATTGCAAACGCAACCTATACAAGCTGCATTACCACCGCCTCCCGATGCACCAAACAAATGTCCTATATCATAATTTGCATCACCAATAACGGTTGTTAATGTACTCTGAACTTCTTTGCTCCAATAATCATTACCGTCTGATTGATCTTCGGATGTACCTTTGGCAGCATCAGAATATGGGTCTGTTGCGGCATTGGTATAAATAACTGCATTTGTATTGGCAATTAACATCAATTTTACAGCGAGATCTCTATTAAAAACAGCATTAACTCTTGTCATAGTGGCATTCATTCCTGCTAATGCACCCTCAACTGTTCCGCCAAAATAAGCCGTATATTCTCCTGTGCAGGAAATAGCTAAGCGCAACGTTTTGAAAACTTTATTATTTGCCACGGATTTTGCTGTTTTTGATGAAGTATTTACATTCAAAATTTCATTTGTCGTTTTACACTCTAATCGTGCTGTAGCCGGCATATCGTTTTTAGTAAATAAAACATATCCGGATTTGTCTTCAGGATTTTGTTCAATATATTCAGAAGGTTTCTCAGAACGAAACACCATCGTTTGAACACCAATTGGTGCAACACTAAAATGAATTTTAGCCGATTTATCGTCTACACCTATTCCTTCATAGGCTCTTATCTCAGGATATTTTGCCTGTAGTTCAGGTTCAAAATTAGAAGATTCCCATACTGTAAATCTTTCCAGAACGCCATTAGAATTTGGTATTGTAATTTCTGTTGTGCTCTTTTTTGATGAAGGAGTTGTTGTACCGGAAAGTTTCGATTTTAAAAAATCGGTATTAAGTTTATAGTAAAGTCTTTCAGAATTAGCTGAATTTATCCTTTTACTCACAGAAGCCGAGCTTACTTTTTGCCACAAATTATCACTTTGCGCATGAATATTTACACAACAAAAAATAAACAATAAAAGAAGTAATTTTTTTTTCATACCCAAATGATAATTGAATAATCAAAATTAAGTGAATTAAATGAAACTCTTACATATCTGCGACAATTAATGCTTTTTAGTCGACAAGTTGTTATATTTTATATAAAATAGCCTGATTGTCATTAAAAATCAATTGGCCTTAGCATAAAATTTAAAATAGATAGTATAAATTTGCACCATCTTAAATTATTTGTTTTGAAGCTCTTTCATTCTATAAACGATTTTCAGTCAACCAAGAAAACAATTTTAACTCTTGGCACCTTTGACGGCGTACATATTGGTCATAAAAAAATTCTTGAACGAATTACTCAAAATACTGAAAACGGAAAATACGAAAGTTTAGTGCTTACTTTTTTTCCGCATCCAAGAATGGTTTTGCAGGAAAAATCAGAAATAAAACTTTTGAATACAATTGCTGAAAAAACAAAACTTCTGGAAGCAACTGGCATTGAAAATCTTGTTATTCATCCGTTTAACGAAAGTTTCTCAAGATTAACCGCCGAAGAGTTTGTACATTCTATTTTGGTAGATCAATTTCATATTCAGAAAATAATTATTGGTCACGATCACCGTTTTGGAAGAAATAGAACCGCCAATATTGATGATCTCATTGCTTTTGGAGCTGAATACGGTTTCGAAGTCGAACAAATTTCGGCTCAGGAAATTCAGGATGTCTCTGTAAGTTCGACTAAAATCAGGAAAGCTTTAAACGAAGGAAACATGGATTTGGCCAATGAATATTTGGGATATTCTTATTTTTTAACGGGTGAAGTTGTAAAAGGAAAACAGTTAGGAAGAACAATTGGTTTCCCTACAGCAAACATTAAAATAGAAGAAGAATATAAGCTAATTCCAAAAGTTGGTGTTTATGTAGTGAAAGCTTTAATAAATGAAAAAGAAGTTTTTGGAATGATGAATATTGGTTATAACCCAACTGTGAATGGACAAAGCCAAACTATCGAAGTTAACCTGTTTGATTTTGATGCTGATATTTATGGTCAAAAAATTGAAGTTTCATTACTCCAATATCTTCGCGAAGAACAAAAATTTGGTTCATTGGATTTGCTTAAAGCCCAATTAAATCAGGATAAAAAAGATGCTTTGGCTTTTGTAAGTCAACTTTAAAAAAGTACCTGATTATACTTTTCGCCATTTTTAAATCATCGTAGTTATTTTTTTAGTAAATTTGATATATATCTGTTTATCAAATATTTACTATTAACTTCTTTAAAAATAACCACTATGAAATTACCTAAAGAAATAACCAACGGTTTCCTTATTTTCCTTGGTATAGGAATTTATTTTTTATTGATGAACGTATTAGGTTTGGCACATTTATTCTACTTGCGTACCCTGAATGTGTTTTTTATATTCTACGGAGTAAATAAAACAATGAAGATGAACCTGCAGGAAGGAGAAACCAATTTTGTATCGAATGCCGTTTCTGCTATGGCAACTTCTGTGGTTGGTGTAGCGATGAGTGTTTTTGGATTATTGGTTTATAGTTACGCCCGAGGCGGAGATGCCTACGTACAAACCCTGTCGGAAGCTTTTATGTTTGGAGGAAACCCTTCTGTACCAACTTATTGTATTTGCTTATTATTTGAAGGAGTCGCATCTTCGGTAATCGTGACATTAATGATGATGCTGTATTGGAACAATAAATATGTAGCCGATTAATATTTCAAAATAAAATAATCATTTAAGCATTCTAAAATCATATTTTTTAATAATTATATGATTTTAGAATGCTTCTTTTTTGAAATTTCTTGCAGAATATTCATTTTAGGCAATGCACATTTTTGATTAGAACAATTTAATTACATTTGAAGTTCCAAAAAAACAATAACCTATGAACGTTACCAAACACAACTGGACCAAAGACGAGATAATCGCCATATATAATAAACCTATGATGGACCTGCTGTATGAAGCAGCAACAATACACAGGCAAAAACACGATCCAAACGTGGTTCAGGTTTCTACTTTACTTTCTATCAAAACAGGTGGCTGTCCTGAAGATTGCGGTTATTGTCCGCAAGCTGCACGTTACAACACAGGTGTTGAAGGAAATGATTTAATGAGTGTAAGTCAGGTAAAAGCACAAGCTTTACGTGCCAAATCCAGCGGATCGTCCCGAGTTTGTATGGGAGCTGCTTGGAGAAATGTAAAAGATGGCGAAGAGTTTGATCAGGTTCTGGAAATGGTTCGTACCATTAATAAACTAGACATGGAGGTTTGCTGTACTCTGGGTATGATTACCGAAAATCAGGCGCAACGTTTGGCAGAAGCTGGTTTATATGCCTACAATCACAACTTAGATACTTCTGAAGAATATTATAAAGATGTTATTTCGACTCGTGGTTTTGAGGATCGTTTGCAAACAATAGAAAATGTTCGTAAAACCAATGTTACGGTTTGCAGCGGAGGAATTATCGGGATGGGAGAAAGCATCGAAGACAGAGCAGGAATGCTTGTAGCACTTTCGACATTGAATCCTCAACCGGAATCTGTGCCTATTAATGCTTTGGTTGCAGTTGAAGGAACTCCGATGGAAGAAGAAAAACCAGTTGAAATTTGGGAAATGATTCGTATGGTCGCTACAACCAGAATCGTAATGCCGGACACACAAGTACGTTTGTCTGCAGGAAGAACCAATATGAGCCGCGAAGGACAGGCAATGTGCTTTTTTGCCGGTGCAAATTCTATTTTTGCCGGAGACAAATTGCTGACAACACCAAACCCTGATGTTCAGGAAGACATGAAAATGTTTGACTTATTAGGATTGATTCCGCAAAAACCATTTGTTAAAGTTTCACAGCCTCAAACTGTTGAAGCAGCTGACTCTCAATTCGCTCCTTTAGGCGAAAAACCTAAATGGTCAAGACCAGGACATACTATTGAAAGAAACCTTGAAGCTTCGATCAAATCAAAAAATTAATTAAAAGAGTTAATAAGTTTCAAGAAATATTTTTAAATTGCTTGTAGCAGAGAGCTATAAGCAATTTTTTTATTTAAAAAGATGAAGTTAACACAAATCGAAAGGGTAAAAAAGATCTCAAAATCTGATTTTATTTCCCAATATGTAAAAAAACAAATTCCAGTTGTTATTGAAGAGCTAACCGAAGATTGGCCGGCTTATCATAAATGGAAACTACACTATATCAAAGAAATCGCTGGCGATACTATTGTCCCATTATACGATAATAGGCCCGTAAATCATGAAGATGGCTTTAATGAAGCGCATACTAAAATGAAAATGAGCGATTATATCAATTTACTAGAATCTAAGCCTACCAATTATCGTATTTTTCTTTATAATTTAATGAAGGAAGTTCCCACATTAAAGAATGACTTTTTATGGCCAGATATTGGTTTAAAACTAGTAAAGCAAATGCCAATGTTGTTTTTTGGCGGAGAAAACTCGAAAGTATTCATGCATTATGATATTGATTATTCGAATATTCTGCATTTTCATTTTCATGGCGAAAAACAATGTATGATTTTTGCTCCTGATCAGTCAAAATATATGTATAAAGTTCCGCATGCTTTGATTTCAAGAGAAGACATTGATTTTGACAATCCGGATTATGAAAAGTTTCCTGCCCTTAAAAATGCCGAAGGTTACATTACCAATCTCAAACATGGTGAAGTTTTATACATGCCCGAAGGTTATTGGCATTATATGAAATATTTAACTCCCGGATTTTCGATGAGTTTACGTTCTTTCCCTAAAAATATAACGAATCTTTCAAAGGCAGCATATAATGTTTTTATCATGCGCCATTTTGATATTTTGATGCGAAAATTTAAAGGGCAAAAATGGATTGATTATAAGAATGAAAAAGCAATTACGAATACTCATGAAAACCTGAGGAAAAGTGCCTAAAAAATTTGAATAAAAAAGCAGTTTTACTATTGATGACAACTGCTTTTTTGTTTTAAAATAACATTTTTTTTGTTGTTGTAAAATCATTTTGTAAAACTACTTTTACCAGCAGGACCTGATTACCTGATTGTAGGTTTTGAATTTGAAGTGCTGTATTTCCCACTTTCTTTTTATTATAAAGCAACTTTCCGGAAACATCATAAATCATAACTTCTTTTATATTTTCTTTTGATGAAACTATAGTGATAGATTTGTTTTTTAATAAAATTGAAATACGGTTATCCTGATTCTCAAAATCTCCGGTTGATAATGTTTTATCTGTGTATCTTACAACAAATCGATCTGTAAAAGTTCCCGCTGCAGTTGCAAAAGTGTAATTGCTCGTTGTTAAATCGTGAATTTTTTCCGTTATTTTATCTTCGACATAAACAGACTGAGCACTTAAATTACCGTCAGCATGATCTATTGAAATTGTATAATTGCCTGCGATTGCCGTACGATAACCTAACGAAATTGTATCTGTATCTGTAAATGGTAACGCTCGTCCCTGAATGACTAATTTTTTATCTTCAGTTAAGCTATAAAAATCAGCGAATTGATTTCCGTTAAAAGTTTCTGCATCAAAATTTTCATCATAAAAATTTGTTGCTCCTTGTGCATATCCTAACAATATTTGTTTAAAGACACCCTCTTTATTTTCAAAATTCAGCCATATTCTATGTTTTTCAAATGTACTATTAGTTTGTTTGTCAGTCTGTTTAAAAAAGACCGAATTACCTGCTTTAATTCGCATGCTATTGTCAAATTCTATAGTATGAACATCTTTACTTTTTACAAAAAATCCCTGTCCGGAAGCAATTGTCCCGTCCGGAATAGTCTCATTCATTCCTGAGGCAATTGCTCTGGTGCCTACCCCACCCAATAAATTATATACAGCGTAATCATTCGAGGTGTATTTATTATCAGTAATTGGTGTATTATGTGTCCAAAAATAAAGTGTTCCTTTTATATTCGACGAATTTTTATTTAGGAATACATCAGCATTAAGGGCTGATGGATAAGGATTTCCAATTAAACTAAAAGTATTTCCGATGCCTAAATCTAAAGTTATCTTTCCGTTATTAGGGATTCCTTTAAATGTTGCCTCATATTTTTGTGGAACTGTATTCGAAAAATCTTCAGGGGCAATAATACTGTATCCTCGCCCTAAATTCATGTTACTATTTAGCGGATCTCCCCATTTCCAGCTTTTTGATAATTCATCATAGGAAAAAAACCACTGTGATGCTGAATTTTGAGATACATCAATCAATTTTTGATTTTCAACAGGTGATGACCAATAAGTAAAATCGAATTTTACAATAGGTGATGACTTTCTTTTAGCATGAACGATTCCTGTATTGACCATTTCATCATCGTCCTGATATAAACTTGCTGTATCATTTAAAACCAAAGTACCTAACCCTGAATAATCGAACGTAATTCCTAAAGTGTTGTCACTTAAAAGCGTTACTGTTTTTTCTTTATCGATGGTACAACTACAAACATTTGCTGTCGTTAGGTTTGGATAATCTTCTTTAAACAGAAGTTCTTTTCCACCTGATGGAAAACCATTAGACCAGGAAATACCGTTCCAGATTGTTGCTTCCAGACAGAGTCTTAAAAGAGCAATTCTATGTTTTGAAACTCCCGAAATCGAATTAAAATCTCCTCCAACCATTAGTTTTTGATCTGATGTAAAACACATTGTGTTAATCTTACCATTTACCACTGTCTGAAAAGAAGGATCATAGTTACCTGATTTTAATAATCGGATCAACCGCAAAGAAGCATAACTTTTATAAGTTCCTGAAAAACTTCCTGCAACTAAAATACGATCATCAGGCTGAACTAAAAGACTCAAAACATCTGCATTACTAAAACCTGTACCGGATTCAAAAGTAGTATCTAAACTGCCATTCGTATTCAATCTTAAAATTCGCTTTTGAGAAATCCCATTATAGGTTGTAAAAGAGCCTCCAATTATTATTTTATTATCAGATTGTAAAGCTATTGCATATATAAATTTGTCAAAACCATCTCCAATATGGAAATCAGAATCAATAGTACCATCATAATTTAATCGAACTAAACGAGAAAATGACTGACCCGCAAAGGTGTTAAACCTTCCTGCAACCAGAATCTTTCCGTCAGGCTGAGTTACAACAGTTTCAACTATAGCATCGGCGCCAAGCCCTGCATTAAAATCCGGATCACGTGAACCATCTTCTCGTAATCTTACTATTCTTCCGGTCGGTGTATCATTATAGGTGGTGAAATTTCCTGCTACAATTACTTTATTGCCCTGCATGCACAATGCATATACCTGAGCTTTGACTCCCGAACCTATATTAAATGTATTGTCAATTTCGCCATCAGGTAAAATTCGAACAAGTCGGTTACAAGTTCTTCCATTATATTTTGTAAAACTACCTCCTAAAATAATTTTATTATCAGATTGTAAAACAGCGGTTTTTATTAAATTATTGGCCCCTGTTTCCCCGGAATTAAAACTTTCATCAGCTAAACCGTTTTCTAAAAGCCGAACAATTCTTGAGGCCAGAACACCGTTGAATTTAGTAAAGTTCCCAAATACCATCGTTTTTTTATCATCTAAAGGCAAAACTTTCTGAACAGTATTATCAAAGCCAACTCCAGAAGCTAAATATCCTGTATCATGTTCCCCATCTGGATTTACTTTTACTAACCGACCTTGATTTTGACCATCAAAAATCGAAAATGAACCTCCAATATACCAAGATCCATCAGAAGCATTTGCTAAAGAATAAACAGATGCAGATCCTGGCCCTGAACCTGTATCAAAATCTGTTTTCAAAGTACCATTTGAATTTAAAAACACAACCCGGTTTACCACTTTATTGTCATAAGACCCGGTAAAAGAACCACCCACCATAATATTACCAAAACTATCTATTTTGATCGTTTGGATGGCATCTCCTGAAAATCCTGTTCCGCACAAAAAGTTAGTATCAGGAGCTCCATCCTCATTAATACGAATAATTCTATTTGCCGTAGTACTATTATAACTTGTAAACTTTCCTCCTAAAATAATCTTGCCGTCGGGTTGCAGTACCATAGCATTTATATCATCATTAAAACCTGTTCCCATATTAAAACTAGTATCAATGCTGCCATCAGGATTTAACCGAACAATTTTATTTGCCGAAACTCCATTAAATTCTGTAAAATTTCCGGACAATATTATCCTTCCATCTGCTAAAACTTCAGCATTTGTAATATTTAAGGCAGAACCTTTCCCTGTTAAAAAAGATGTATCTAATGTTCCATTGGGAAGAATGCGGGCAATTCTGTTTACGGTGCTATTATTGTATTTTGTAAAACTTCCAACAATTATAATTTTTCCATCGGGTTGAGGACAGACTTTGTAAATAATTCCAGTAGTTGCCCCTATGGATGTATTAAGTGTTGTATCTTGAGAACCATCTTGATTTAAACGAATAAGCCTTCCCGTATTGCTTCCGTTGAAAACAGAAAAACTTCCTGCTATAATTATTTTTCCATCATCCTGAAGATACGAATCATAGACTTTTCCATTAAAACCTGTTCCGGTATTAAAACTAGCATCAATAGTACCGTCTAATTCCAGACGACTTAAATAAGAAACCGGGATACCATTAAGATTTAAATATTCGCCGCCAACAATAAGTTTACCATCTGATTGTAAAGATAAAGTTCGCACTGGTTTATCGAATCCATCACCATTTAATCCATTGTCAGGTAAATTAAAATTGACATCTACTTTTCCTTGTTGTGCATGTAATCCTGAAATAATAAAGAAAACGATAAAAACGAGTCGCAAAAGTACATTTTTAATCAAAATAAAAGAATTGAGTTGTTATGATTTGAAAGAAAAAACTGCAATTTATTCATTATTAAAAAATAATACAATACCCACTTTTAGTGATATTTATAAACAAAAAAACCATTCGCTTAGCGAATGGTTTTTTATTGGAACTCAATTTATATATTATTGAAATATGATTTTCCTTGTCACCAAAGCATCATTTTCTAAAGTTATTTTTACCACCAAAACCTGATTGCCTGATGGCAGGCTTTGAATCTGAAGTTCTGTATTTGATACTTTATTTTTGCTGTAAAGCAATTTTCCTGTAATATCAAAAATGGTAACTTCTTTTATGTTTTCCTTGAATGAAAGGATATTGATAACTTTGTTTTTTAA
>Ga0247813_10002696_pt1 | contig 11896 bp, 11 predicted proteins | sample UWRJL169409C1_FD_180719 | JGI IMG/M metagenome (GOLD analysis project Ga0247813, IMG submission 180719) | Plant litter microbial communities from Arlington Agricultural Research Station in Wisconsin, United States - UWRJ-L169-409C-1 | ecosystem: Environmental > Terrestrial > Plant litter >... | reverse complement strand
CTGCTTCTAATGAAGAACTTGCCAGCAGCAATGAAGAATTACAACAAACACAGGAAAATCTGTTGAATTTAAATGACTCTTTGGAGCAAAGGGTATTAAGTCGCACTAAAGACCTGTCTGAAAGTGAAGAACGCTTCCGTACTATGGCTGAAGGGTCTGGAATATTGATTGCCGTTGGAGATGAACATGGAGAAGCCAATTATTTTAGTCAGGCTTGGGCCGAATTAACTGGTAAATCTGTAGTAGACTTGTTAGAGCATGGATGGATGGATATGATTCATCCGGATGATCTTTCCCGTTACAATGATGTTTATACAGCCACATTTAAACAACAAACACCTTTTACGATTGAATTTCGACTGCTGAACAAGGAAGGTGATTATCGTTGGTTACTTGCTAATGGACCACCAAGATTTAGATCTGATGGCTCTTTCGCCGGCTACATTTGTTCTTGCATGGACATTACAGAACTAAAAAAAGATGAAGAACGGAAAAATGATTTCATCGGAATGGTTAGTCATGAACTGAAGACACCACTAACCTCTCTTAAAGGATACATTCAGATTCTACAAAACAAAGCGAAAAAAACAGACGATCTATTTACTTCAAATGCTTTAAGCACGGCCAATAATCAGGTTACAAAAATGACTTCCATGATTAATGGTTTTCTAAATATCTCAAGATTGGAATCTGGTAAAATTCTATTAGACAAAAGGTCTTTCAGACTTGAAACCTTGATTAAAGACATCATTTCAGAAACCTCACTTATAGATTCCAGTCACCTACTCAATTATAATGTTACTGATGAAATCACCGTTGTCGCCGATCGTGATAAAATTGGAAATGTAGTTTCCAATTTACTAAGCAACGCAATTAAGTATTCACCAAACGATAAGATCATTGAGGTTACTTGCAAATTGGTTGACAATTTAGCCCAGGTTTCTGTACGTGATAGCGGCATGGGCATCAAGCAGAAAGACATTAACCAGCTCTTCGAGCGGTATTACCGGGTAGACAGCAATCATACGATCTCCGGTTTTGGAATAGGTTTATATCTAAGTGCAGAAATTATTGAAAGGCATAATGGAAAGATTTGGGTAGATAGTGAATTTGGAAAGGGCTCTACTTTTTATTTCAGTATACCGCTGGAATAAAGACTGACAATGAGATCATAGGTAAACTGTTTGTTTGATTTTTACAGACATTAAAAAGGCCCTGTTGTACTATTTGCGCTTTGGTTGTTGAAACAAACATGATGCAATAGAATAGAACAGGACCTCTAATTAAGATTAGGCAAATTCGTTTAAACGCGGTAAGCGCTTCAAATTAGTAATTTGCCTGATGATGCTACTTAAAGCTCTTTTTGATCGTTTCGATCATGGTTAAGTGGGTTTGAACAACCGGTGCAGTCTTACCTGCAAATGCTTTTAACTCGCCATCTTTTCCATCTGTAGCTTCATCTTTCATCAATTTCAAGGTACTTTCATGACCATCTACCATCGCATCAGTATAAGCTTTATCGAATTCAACTCCGGATTTCTTCTGCAAGTCTTCCATTTTTTTCTTGTGCTCATCGTCAACCATCGTTGGTAAAGTAATGTTTTTCACCTTGGCAAGTTCCATCAGTTCAGCATTGGCCTTTCCATGATCATTAACCATCATATTGGCAAATTCTTTTATTTGAGGATTGGTTGTTTTGGTAAGCGCAAGCTTTCCTAATTCCACTTCTGCCATTCCACCAACTGCAGCTTTTGTTGCAAATTCAGCATCTGAAGGTTCAACTGCAATGCCGCCAGTGGCCATTTCATTTGAAGTAGTGTCTTTAGCCATATTTAAGCTGTCGGCATTTTCTTTTGCATCTTTAGTGCCACTGTTGCATCCCTGGAATGCAAAAGCACTAGCAGAGATTGCAAGTAGATAAAATAATTTTTTCATAGGTTTATATTTTGTTTCCAGCTATAACACCTTAGATACATAATGGTTTGTAGATAATTACATTCCCGATTGATTAAGAATCTGGGTAGTTTTAGGATCTTTTATTCCATCAAAAAACTTTTCAAGGACCAACCGAAATACCGGATCAGCATGAGGAACAGAAGCAAATAGGGTTACCGATGACCTTAATTTCAAATCGTCAGGACTTCCAAATATTGAGTTTGCATTATTGCCCTGTAATTTTAAAAGTTCAGAACAGATTTGAACAAGCCTGCTTCCTAAAATCGGATGCTTCAAATATTCAGATGCTTCGCCGAGGCCTAAAATTGCATAATAACGAGAGGTTTCTGTAAAACCCAGTCCGTGGATTTGCGGGAAAATATACCACATCCAATGACTGCGTTTTCTACCATTTTTTATTTCTGACAAAGCCGCAGAAAAGTCATGCTCCTGAGCTTTGATGAACCGATCCAGTGTTTTTTTCTCTGTTGCCATTTTTATAGAATAGTTGTTACTGATCAATAACCAATAATGGCTGTGTCTTGTTCAATGACCTCTTACTATTTTTTGATAAACTCTGGCTTACTTCTATTAGAGCGCACAAGTTATAATGGTAAAATCTCCTTTATTATGTTGGCGAATCAATTTGATTTAGGCGGTTAGTTTGGACTAGCTATTTATTTTTTTGCTGTAGAATTCTCCAGGATCCTCCAAACAAGCGCGCCATCTGTCTGACATCACTTTATGAGAAAAGTTATTTTCATAGTATTTTGCCTGACGTTTTGGATCGAAGGACTTGCTTTTAACTTTAGCATATGCCTCCCGAATTCCTTGCATGATAGACTCCTCATTTGGTAAAACGAGGATGGTATCTGGATTATTTAGCGTACAATCTCTTATTGCACCAATATCGGTTACCAGTAGTGGAAGCCCATAGGCCATTGCTTCCAGCAAAATTAGCGGTAAACCCTCTGTGCGTGTAGAGCATAAAACCAAGAGATCATAAGAGATCATCAACTTCGCTGCATCATCACCAAAAGGGAAACCACCTTTCAGAGAAACTACCTGCTGCATATTAAGGTCTGTTATTAGCTTTTCCAGGGAAGCTTTTTCATCTCCTGTGCCCCAAATATCTAATTTAATGTTTGATTTATCATCCATTTTTGACAACGAAGAGATCAGCAGGTCTAAGCCCTTATTATCTGCCAGTCTTCCAAAGTAACCCATTCTCAGCTCCTTTTCTGTTGATAAGGGGTCAGTCCTTTTTAGAATCCCGTATGCTGGTGGTTCGGGAAAACATGGCATCCAGTTTAATTTACTGGACTGATAGGTAGAATCTTTAAGCCAATAATCCAACATACTAACGGATTGTAGTGCGATGCCATTAAACAACTGGTAACTTTTAGCCCACATTATATCATCATATTGCCTGTCTGCAGTAAAGTCCTGAGCGATTTTAAAAGAATTACGCTTCATGAATTTTGTTAAAAAATTCGAGGAGTTATTTAGTCCAACCGTTACCATAATATCCGGTGCATAAGACTTAATCTTAAAACCGGATTGTAGAAGTTGATAGACCTTAAATATTTTAATAGTGATACTTGGTGTGGTATAGGAAATGGTGCCAAGTGAATACTTTCTATGCTGACGAATCCACGTTCCATCCGGATCATTAGAGATGGCTATAAACCTAAAGTTATTGCCCTCTTTGATGTTAAAATCTACAAACTTTTTGAAAGCTGTTTGAGAGCCCCCATTTCCATCTGTATGACCAATGACAAGTATTTTTTTGTTATTATTATTTAAACTCTTATTTATCTGCTGTAATCTATTGTTATTTGTCGTTATGTTGGTCGTGTTCATAATCTAGTTTTTTGTGCTTAAACTACTGCTCTATTTGTTGATTGACTACCCAATCCGTAACCTCTTTAATTCCTTTATCCAAATCATATTTCATAAAAATTTGCTTCTTAGACAAACGAGATACATCCGCTTTCATGTTAAATGGATCGCCCTTTGGAATTTGTCCATCAAAAGTTGCGGTAATACCTACATCAAGATGTTTTAGAATGCAGTTTGCAATCTCCGTTATACTAACTTCCACGCCGGAAGCCATATTTAGTACTTCGTAAAGTTTTGCCGGGGGTATTTGCAGGAGCGAGATTATGGAATCACATAGATCCTTGACATAAATGAAATCACGCGTTTCTGCACCTGTTCCAAATAATTCAATTTGCGTTTGACCATCAGCCTGTGCCTGTAGGGCCCTGTTGCTTACATCCCAGATTAATTGTTTACGTAAGCCAGGTCCGTACACAGAGAAAATTCTAAGTACCGTAACATGCAGACTGTAGATTCGTGAATAATCCTCCAACAATGATTCTGCGAGATATTTATGTACTCCATAAGGAGATATTGGTTGCTTAAATACGTCTTCATTGGTTGGAAGAACTTGCACATTGCCATAAACGGCAGCACTGGAAAAGAAAACAAATCTTGCCTGTGGTTGATGTTTAACCAGGTACAAGGCCATGCGGGCGGTTCCCGGCAGAAGGTTTGAAAAGTCACTATATGGGTCGCTTACAGAAAGAGCAACAGATGCACCACCGGCCAAATGGTATACAGCATGTAGAAACCTACCACTTAATAAACTTTCCCAGTCTGCATTATCCGTTGAGGCAGTCATGAAATTAGCCCAAATTCTTGGTTTTAATGGTGCTCTAAGGTCTACGCCGATTATATCATAACCACTTGCAAAAAGTGCATCAGCAAGCCATGTTCCCAGAAAGCCAGAAGCCCCTGTGATCAATACCGTTTTATTGTTCATACAGTTTGATGATTTACTATTAGATTGAGATCGTTAATTAGTTAATACAACGTAAAACTAACATTTTACTTTTAAATACCTAATAAGCTGGGCAAAAATCATAAATAAAATAGAACTATTATTCCTTAAAAGGATAATCTTATTTACCAAAGGTTTCGACTATAACATTTTCATTACGAATCATTAATTCGTATATAAATATTATACAAGCAAATTTGGCCTAATCAATAAATTGTTTTCTGGCATACTATTGGATTAATATGGAATTATGTATATAACTACCGTAAAACATGCCGAAAATAGGGGAAGCACTTCAAAAGATTTATTGGGAATTCTATCTACAGAATCAAGCTAATAAGCACGAAATATTTTTCCCGATGTGGGGTGTTTGTTCACAAATACAATAACGAAATTTCCTGTTAACGTGATTAAAAAATCATTGTAACAAAAACGTTAACCCTATCTATTCCACCCAATTGACCATGTATGCTGATAATTTAGCAGCTGGCTTTCGCGTACACAACCTATAGCTCTTCAAAAAATTTACGGCACGGTATTTTAACAGGTGGTAATAGAAAATGGTAAGAACAGATAACAATTCAAAGGTAAATTTAAAAGACTTCAATGCGTCCGTTGGACTAGACAGAGGAGCCGGCAAGTTTAAAGAGGTTGTTTGGTACTTTTTCAAAATGATCTTTTTTTTATCGTCTTTTCCTTTCCCTACAAAGTTGAAATGTTCCATACTTAGATGGTTTGGAGCTAAAGTGGGAACAGGGGTAGTTATAAAACCAAGGGTAAATATTCATTTTCCCTGGAAATTGACGATAGGCAATGATGTTTGGATTGGAGAAGAAGCGTTTTTACTAAATTTTGAAACACTAACAATTGGTAACAACGTATGTGTTTCACAAAGAGCATTTTTATGCGGGGGAAATCACGATTATAGAAATGGAACGATGCCATATAGAAATGGTGTAATAATATTAAAAGATGGTTGTTGGGTTGGTGCTTCTTGTTTTATAGGCCCGTCCGTTACAATCGGTACAGACACAGTGGTTGCAGCGGGTTCTGTTGTCACGAAAAGTCTGAATAACAATGGTATTTACAAAGGCAACCCAGTAGAATTTATATCTCACAGATGGAAGTAAAGAAGAAAAGAGTACTAATTATAGGCATTAATAGCGCGCCGGAATTAACCGGTATTGGACGTTACACAGGCGAAATGGTTTCCTGGATGATCGAGCAAGGTTACGATGTTACAATGGTAACAGCTTTCCCTTACTATCCATACTGGAAAATCCAAACTCCGTATGGAGGTAAATTCTACAAAAAGGAAGTAACCGAAAATGGTAAATTAACCATATACAGGTGCCCACTTTATGTCCCTGAAAATCCAACAGGACTAAAAAGGATGATTCATGAAGCGTCTTTCTTCTTATCGGCATTTTTCGTGATCTTCTCTCTGTTGTTTAAGAAAAGCCATGACTTAACCATTTCAATCGCACCGCCTTTTCACCTTGGATTTTTAGCGCTGTTCTATCGCTTCTTTAAGAAGACGTCGATCACGTATCACATACAGGATTTACAGATAGATGCTGCTAAAGAATTGAGAATCCTAAAACAAGATTGGATATTTAGACTGTTGTTTAAATTGGAATCATTTATTCTGGATAGAGTGGATACGGTAAGTACCATTTCTGAGGGAATGAGAAAGAAAGTAATGGCCAAGACAAAAAACCCTGTTGTTCTTTTTCCTAATTGGGTAGATACGATCAGTTATTACCCGGTAGTAGATCGCAATGTATTGAAACCGAAATGGGGTTTTAAAACAACGGATAAACTGGTGTTATATTCTGGAAGTATCGGTGAAAAACAAGGATTGGATAGCTTAATCCGGATTGCAGATAAGATTAAGGAGCATACCGACATTAAAATTCTAATTTGTGGTACTGGTCCCTTTAAATCACAACTGGAAGCAATGGCTACAAATTTACAGCTTACCAATGTGTTCTTTTTACCACTTCAGAAGACGGCAATTTTTAACGACTTCTTAAATATGGCAGATGTTCATTTGGTTCTTCAAAAAGGAGATGCTGCGGATCTTGTGATGCCTTCTAAGCTAACAACGATTCTATCTGTTGGTGGTCTGGCCCTTGTGACTGCTAAGCCTGACACGAGCTTATATGATACCGTGAAGCAATTTCAAAGAGGTGTGGTAATAATGCCTGAAGATGAATTTTTATTAAAAGAAGAGATCTTAAAATGTTGTAATGGTAGTTATGTAATTGAGCGCATCAACGCCAGATTATATGCAGAAAAATACTTGAACAAAGACAATATATTACGAGGTGTACTAACAGACTTTTAATTAAATTATAACGCTTTAAAGGTTGTTCATGTAAATGAGCAACCTTTTTTGTTAGAATCAAAAATATAAATTACCCAATTCATTACTATTGCAACAAGTAAGTCGACAGCAGGAAAAATTAGTTCGTAAAATCCTAAGTAAGATTACAGAATTGAACTGATATAGGCTTACAACAGAAATTTTTCGCTGCTACATCTTATTGTCCTTATGCTGACGCTGCAAATCTCGTCAGGGTCTGGGATACAACTCTTAGATAAGGTCTTGCTAATCAGATTAATTTTGGTCAAAAAAAACGTGTACTGATTAGAAAGTACACGAACTTATTATTATAAGAAAGTTTAAATTAAAGTGGCAGCAATAAGTATAATAATCGTTTCACACCACCGATTGTGAGAATACTGCTTCTATGCGCCTTACTGAAATACATTTTATATCCTAATTTTTTATCTTTTCTAATAGCCTGCATTACTGCAATAGGTGCCTTGTCTTTTAACCACCTGTCTTTATAAGATTGAGAGCTGGCCGGCACTTTTAGTTCATCTAAAAGTTGATACGCTTCCAGACCACAATTGTTATCCGGATGATTGGAAACGGCTTCTGCAGAAAGTCTGTACATCGCCGTGAACTCATCAATGAAGTGAATTCTATAATTACTGATTCCTATACGAAGTCCGAAATCAAAATCACAAGCGTCCTTGGCTGTCACCCGATATTGAACCTTTTTAGCAACTTCGGCTTTGATCATATATGCATCGTTAGGAAATTGTTGTAAAAATGCAGCTTCCAGGGAAGTAAGCACGCTTCCCGCATATGGGGTTGTGCGGAAAAAGTCGCGGTTAAAAGTAATGGAATCTTCAGGAATTAAAACTCCGGCATTATCAATTAAATATTGTTTACCGTAAGCAACATCAATACTTTGATCCTTTAAAAAAACAGCATGCATAATCTCCAAAGCACGTGGCAGAAGCAGGTCATCATCATGAAGTAATACCGCAAGCTGACCATTTATCTTTTCAAAAAGGTCATTTACGTTTCTTGTTTGCTTTAAAGCAGGCTTATTGTGAAAATACCTGATGTTGATGGTTGAATTCTTCATCATCTCATGCACAACCTTTTCTGTATCATCGTTAGAGGAATCGTCTCCAATAATTATTTCAAAAGGAGCGTGCGATTGTTCCAAACAGCATTGCAATGCTTGTCTTAAAAAATCAGGACGATTATAGGTTGGGATGCAAATTGATATTGATAAATTATTTTCCATGGTAATCTTGTGGAATGTTAATATAATTTTATTATTACTTATTGGAGTTGAAAATTAAGTCTTCAACACCTTTAAAATTGATAAAGCGGCTTGCGCCGGAGAAAAATATTTTTCATAGGTGCGCTCTGCATCATTTACAAACACATACTTTTCTTCTTGATTGAGTTTTGTCCAACTTGTTAGTAATTTCTGGACCCCAATCTGGGTATCATCTTCTACCAACCCTCCGCGACCTTCCAGAATCTCTCTAAAGATGTTTACCTGATCGGTTATTAAAACTGGCTTTCTACAGGCAAGCGCCTCTACAACTGCGATTCCAAAGTTTTCCTGGTGACTTGGCAAAATAAAAGCTTCACAACTGTAAAATGCGCCCCATTTTGCTGCTCCTGTAAGCATTCCCGGAAAAACGATATCAGGATGACTCTGAGCTAATGCAACCATTTCTTTACCGTATTCTGTGTCTAATCCAGGACCAGCGATAACAAGTTTAGGCAATACAATATTTGTTTGTGCAAGGCTTAAATAGGCTTTAATTAAAATGTCAACACCTTTTTTAGGATGGAGTCTGCTGATAAATAACAAATACTTTTGACCGATAACTTCGTGGCAGATCAAATAGAACTGATCCACCATGCTTTGCGTAAAAAAGGGTGGTTTCTCTACTCCTAATCCAACAACAAATTCTTTTTTAGGTAAATAGGGTTTAAAAGGCTGGCGTGCAAGAATCATTTCTGTTTCACAGGTAAATAATAGGCCGTCTGCCTGGTTTACAAGATTTCGTTCTACAAATTGCCAAAAGATTTGATTGCGCAATGCTTTTAATTTACGTCCTTCTGCTTTTTGAAAATATGGATCAAGCATACCGTGAGGCATAACATACAGGGATGGTTTATTCTTTTTTAATTTACTCCAGACTGTATAAACTGCAAAACTTTGATATTGCCATAGACCATGAACAACTACCTTATCAAAGGTACCCAAATGCTCTTTTAACCATTTTATCAAATTGGGATGGTAGTTCCAGGCCGTTTTGCCTTTTCTAAGCGCATGTACGTTAAATTTCTCTTCTTCCAGGTAAGGCGCTCCAGGTTCGTCTAAACATACGACTTCATTTACGACATCTTCTGAACTTGTATATTCGACAATACTACGCACTGCCTGGCATACCCCTCCTGCTTTGGGATCCATATCTGGTAGAACGTGAAGAATCTTAATCATAGTTTTTTTAATTAATAAACAAATCCATCTGCCCTCGAAAAGTACTTAGCCGTTTTTGGAAGGTCAGCAATCGGCTTTGCCGGTACGCCTGCATAAATTTTCCACTCTTCAACAAAAGATTTACTTAACAACGACTTAGCAGCGAGTAAACTGTATGCAGGCAGGGAAGTTCCACCTAGAAGCACTGAATTGGTTCCAACAAAGGCATAATCACCAATATAAATTGGTTTACTGTCTTGTCTGTTTTCATACACATCTATAGAATGTGTTAAAATTTGAGATTGATACCCTGCTATCGTGACATAGGCTCCAATATGAACCTCATTGGTACAATCAATATGATGATTTTTTGTAATCGCACTGTGTTTGCCAATAACCAGAACCGAATTGCGGTCAGGTTGATGCTTAAAGTGTTTTGATCCCGTACCAACTTCAAACCCCGTAATCCAGTTACTCCTTCCAATAAAGGCATAGTCCTGCATTTCTATCCGTTCAAGGTTTACTGCAACTGTAAGGTGGTCAATTCTACAATCCACACCCATAATCAATTTCTTGGGAAAGATCCACGCCAATCCAATGGAAGCACTCGGATGGATTTCATATCCAAACCATTTGTTCAATACAATGCGACGCAGCGCCCATGGTAGTAGTAAGGTGAGAAACTTCTTAATTTTATCCATTTGATTGATTGGTATATAATTGTATAAATTCTTTTGTTATGGCCGTCCGATCAAATCGCTTAGCATTTTCATATCCTTTTTTGATCAGTTCATTTCTATTTTCTTCGTTCAGCAAATGGAGAAAAGCGGCTGCAAATTCTGGTGCTTTGTATGGATCTGCGTGAATCGCACTTCCATTACTAACCTCAGGCATTGGCTCAATGTTGCTCGCGATAACGGGTGCGCCACAAGCTTGCGCTTCAATCAAAGGCCATCCAAATCCTTCTGAGAAAGAAGGAAAAATAAAAGCCTGACAAGCGCTGTATAAAGCTAGTAGTGTTTGATGATCTGGGTTCTCAATAGAAACTACCCGATCCTTTAAACCCAATTGAACAATATATGTTCGAAATTCGTCATCCAATGGCTGGCCAGCGAAACAGATTAAACCGTCCCATTTTGCTCCAAGTTCAACAGCCATATCCAACAACATCTTTCTATTTTTTCTTACCAGACCAGATCCTATTGTCAACATGAAAGGTGTTTGAGCCGGTATTCCAGCTTTAACAGTAAGCACACTACTTTCAGCAACAGACATCGGGTGAAAGTCAGCGTTGAAAGAATTGTGAATAACTTTCCAGTTTCTATCTTCTGGCAAATCTCCCTTACACAACTCTATCAGTTGGTTCATGGTAAGCTGTGAAACGGTCGTTAGGATCTTCGATTGTCGTAAATGCTTGAAGATTCTGTTTTGAAGGATTTTGCCCATCATTGTTGCATCACAATAAGCATCCTTAAAACCGAATGCTCCGCGGATGGCTAAAACATCATGACACGTGATTCCTTTACGGTATAAAGGTAACGAGGATAAATAAGGCGAATTAGAATGGTCACAAATGTGGAAAAACGTGTCCTGCCGAGATTTGTTGGTGTTTGATAAGATCCTAAACCTGAGTAAGAAGGGATACAACAACCATTTATCCAGATAGCCCAACCATTTTCCCAGGCCTGAAGCAGTAGATTTCTGTCCGGTTCCAAAGAAAACCGTAGGCACCCAGATTTCAGCAGAATGACCACTTAAAATCAAGCTTTCGCGGAGATTCTCAGTATACCTGATCATACTCTCCTGCCCATCCGGCAAATAATTTCCTATTAAAATAAATTTCATTTATACTTTGTTAACATCTAATGGGACATCCTCAGAATTTCTTAAAGAACCTAGAATTAATCCACCAAGTAGTGTACTAAACCCTAAAGAGGTCGGCTGTGCCCACTGTCCCTTCAATACGATTAGTAATCCGAAACTAATCAACATCCATGGCAGAAGATCTCCCGCCGCCATTTTCTTGTACCCTAAAACAAAGACCATCACACAAAACCCAATACGAATCAGAATTGCTCCAAGTCCCAGTAAAGGACCCATTTCCCCAACTAACCTTCCCCATTCATCTTCTGCAATCAGATAGGAAACTTTACCTGTTAGCAACTGACTTCCAGCGCTGGTTCCCATGCCGATTCCATAACCAAAAAATGGCTGCTGATCAAGGTCTTTAAAAGGCTGAAGGTAACCGCCAATATACCTTCCGAAGAAGGATCCGCTAACACCACCTTCATATTTACTTGCGCTTTCA
>Ga0247813_10002695_pt1 | contig 11901 bp, 8 predicted proteins | sample UWRJL169409C1_FD_180719 | JGI IMG/M metagenome (GOLD analysis project Ga0247813, IMG submission 180719) | Plant litter microbial communities from Arlington Agricultural Research Station in Wisconsin, United States - UWRJ-L169-409C-1 | ecosystem: Environmental > Terrestrial > Plant litter >... | reverse complement strand
TCGCGATCATCTTCGCGACGGTCGCCGGGCTGTGCACGCTCGTCCGGCTGCCTCGGCGCGTCAGGGTCGTGGTCGCCGGGCTCGCGATGGCCGGGTTCGTGCTGCTCGTGCACCCGGAGCCGAGCGTCGTGCGGGCCGCCGCGATGTCCGCCGTCGCCCTGGTCGCCGTGCTGCTCGGGCGTCCTGGTCAGGCGCTCTCGGCGCTGTGCGCGGCGGTCCTCGTGCTGCTCGCGGTGGACCCATTCCTTGTGCGCTCTTATGGCTTCGTGCTCTCCGCTCTGGGGACCGCAGGGCTGGTCGTCGGGACCCGGCCGATCGCCGCCTGGCTCGGACGCGCACTGCCGCGGTGGATGGCTCTGGCTGTCGCGGTCCCGCTCGCCGCCCAGCTCGCCTGCGCGCCGGTGATCGTCCTGCTCGACCCTGTCGTGGCGACCTACGCTGTCCCGGCCAACGTGCTGGCCGCCCCGGCGCTCGTCCCGGCCACGGTCCTCGGCGTCGTCGGAGCGCTCCTCGCGCCGTGGTGGCCGGGTGCGGCAGGGTTGTTCGCGCAGGTCGCAGGCTGGGCCACCTGGTGGATCGCCGAGGTCGCCGAGCGCCTCGCAGGAGCACCCCTCGCGAGCATCCCATGGGCGGCCGGGGCACCGGGTGCTCTCCTGCTCGCGCTCGTGTCAGCGGCAGGGGTCGTGCTCGTCTGGCGCTGGAGCAGCATCGTGTGGACGGCGCGGACGGGGATGTTCGTCGCCGGGATCGGGGCACCGCCCAGCGCACCGCGCCGGGGACGGGCTCCAGCCGTCTTCGCCAGGCTGGGCACCGGGGGGTCACGCGGGACCGGGGCCGTGCACGCGGCGGCACGACCGCTCTCGCGAGCCGCCGGCCTGCTGACCTGCGCGCTCGTCGGGCTCCTCGTCGTCTGGCAGACACAGCCGCCGTGGCTGGCTGACGTGCTGCGCGGCGGGGGAGCGGCCTGGGACGCCGACTGGCAGGTAGTGGTGTGCGACGTCGGCCAGGGCGACGCCCTCGTCGTTCAGACCGGACCGGGCCGGGCGGTCATGGTCGACGTCGGACCGCCCGGTGACGCAGCGGCACGCTGCCTCGACGAGCTCGGTGTCACGACCCTCGACCTCCTGGTGCTCACGCACTTCCACGACGACCACGTCGGCGGGCTCGCCGAGGTCCTCGACGGGCGCGTGGTCGAGGAGGCCTACGTCAGCCCGGTCCGGGAGCCGGCCGGCCACGCCGAGGGGGTCGCACGGCTGCTCGACGCCGCGAGCATCCCGTGGCAGGCAGTGAGCGCGAACCCGGGCGGGCTGGAGCTGCTGGCCGGCCCGGCGCCCGAGCAGGTCGTGTGGGGGGTCTTGGCCCCCGTTGCAGGGGGCGCGGAGGGCCGAGCTGCCGGGCAACCGACAGTGGAGACGGCTGAGGACGGGGCGGCGAACGACGGGAGCGTCGTCATGGTGATCCGCACCCCGGAGCTCAGCGTCGTGGCCCTCGGTGACCTCGAGGCACGAGGCCAGGCCGCCCTCCTGCGGAGCCTGACCGACGACGGTGTGAGCCTCGGCCCTGTCGACGTCGTCAAGATGGCGCACCACGGCTCCCGCGCGCAGGACCCAGACCTCGCTCGCCTGCTCAGCCCCGACGTCGTGCTCGTCGGTGTCGGCGCCGACAACACCTACGGGCACCCCACGCAGGACGCCCTCGACCTCTATGAGTCCCACGGCGCGACCATCCTGCGCACCGACCTGTGCAGCACCTCGGGAGTCCTCGTCCGCCGGGGTCAGACCTTGGTCGCAGGCGGCTGCTCGTGACACCCTTGGACCATGGCCGCCCCCCGAAGCTCAGCACGTGGCAAGACTCCTGGACTCGCGTGGGACGAGGCGACGCTCGCACCGGTCGTCCTGGTCCACGGGGCCGAGGGGCTGCTCGTCGACAGGGCTGTCGAGAGGCTCGTCGGGCTGGCCCGCGAGGTCGACCCCGAGACCGAGAAGACGACGGTCCAGGCGGCGCTCTACCAGTCAGGCATGCTCTCGGTCCTCACCAGCCCGTCACTCTTCGCCGAGCCGCGGATCGTCGTGGTCGAGAGCGTCGAGGCGACCACCGATGCCCTGATGACCGATGTCATCGCCTATCTCTCTGCCCCGGCCGACGACGTGTTCCTCGTCCTCGAGCACCGCGGGGGAGTGCGCGGCAAGAAGATGCTCGACGCGATCCGCGCGAGTGGCGCCCCGGTGGTCACCTGCGACCCCATCAAGAAGGACGCCGAGAAGGTGGCCTTCGCGGCTGCCGAGTTCAAGCGCGGCGGACGCCGCGCCACAGCGGGTGCGGTCCGCGCGCTCGTCGAGGCTGTCGGCAGCGACCTGCGCGAGCTCGCCTCGTCCTGCTCGCAGCTCATGGCCGACTCCGAGAAGACCATCGACGAGACCGCCGTGTCCCGCTACTACGGCGGACGGGTCGAGGCGACGGGCTTCAGGGTCGCCGACGCCGCCATCGCAGGCGATGCCGGTCAGGCTGTCGCCCTGCTCCGTCACGCGCTCGACACCGGGGCCGACCCCGTCCCCGTCGTCGCCGCCCTCGCCATGAAGCTGCGCACCCTCGCCAAGGTCGCCGGGATGCGCGGCCGGGGCGGCAGCGCCTCCGACATGGGGCTCGCCCCGTGGCAGGTCGATCGTGCCCGCAAAGACCTCGCGAGCTGGACGCCCGAAGGCCTCGCGACGGCCATCACGGCGACGGCCCAGGCCGACGCCGAGGTCAAGGGCGCCGGCCGCGACCCGGTCTTCGCCGTCGAGCGTGCCGTCCTCACCGTCGCCCGCAGCGCGGGCCGCTGAGGGACTGCTGACGCCCCGCCGCTCGGCACCCTGTGCCGACCGCTTCTGCCGTCGCACGCCAGGGACCACCTCGCAGTTGTGGTCCCCGGCCGACGCCTGCGGGCAGGTGCTCGCGGGCGTCGGCCGGGGAGGTCGGGCGGTTGTCCTCAGGCGTCCCGGAACACCGTGATCTGGGCACCGAGCGACGTCAGGCGGTCGGCCAGGTCTTCATAACCGCGCCGGATCATGTACACGTTGCGCAGCACCGAGGTGCCCTGGGCGGCGAGCATGCCGAGCAGCACCACGACCGCGGGCCGCAGCGCCGGCGGGCACATGAGCTCCGCCCCGCGCCACCGGGTCGGGCCCTCGACAAGCACGCGGTGCGGGTCGAGCAGGCGGACGTTCGCGCCGAGGTTCGTCAGCTCGGTGAGATAGATCGCGCGGTTGTCGTAGGTCCAGTCGTGGATGAGCGTCCCACCCTCGGCCGACGCCGCGATCACGGCGAAGAACGGCAGGTTGTCGATGTTCACACCCGGGAAGGGCATCGCGTGGATCTTGTCGATCGGTGCCTTGAGCTCGCTCACGTGCGTGGTGAGGTCGACCAGCCTGGTCCGCCCGTTCGTCGACATGTACTCCTCGGTCATGTCGTAGCGGAAGCCCATGGTCCGCAGGATCGCGAGCTCGATCTCGACGAACTCGATCGGCACGCGGCGGATCGTGATCGACGACTTCGTCACGACGGCTGCCGCGAGGAAGGTCATGGCCTCGACGGGGTCCTCCGACGGTGCGTACTCGATGTCGGTGTCGATCACGGGTACCCCGTGCACCACGAGCGTCGTCGTGCCGATGCCCTCGATCTTCACACCGAGGTCTTCGAGGAAGAAGCAGAGGTCCTGGACCATGTAGTTCGGGCTCGCGTTGCGGATCGTCGTGGCGCCGTCGTGACGGGCGGCTGCGAGGATCGCGTTCTCGGTGACGGTGTCGCCGCGCTCGACGAGCACGATCGCACCGTCGGCCCGTCGGTCGTGGTCGACCTCGACGTGGTACTTCTCCTCGGTCGCGCGGACCTCGACGCCGAAGTGGCGCAGCGCGAGCATGTGCGGCTCGACCGTCCGGGTCCCGAGGTCGCAGCCCCCGGCATAGGGGAGCTGGAAGGCGGGGCGGTCGTGCACGAGCGGACCGAGCAGCATGAGGATGCTGCGGGTGCGGCGCGCGGCCTCCTGGTCCATCTCGTCGAGGGCGAGGGTCACGGGTGGCTGGAGCACGAGGTCGCGGCCGTCCTCGGTCCACTCGGCGCTCACGCCGATGCTGCGCAGCACCTCGAGGATGCGGTCGACCTCGGCGATCCGCGCGACCCCGCGCAGGGTGGTCCGTCCGCGGTTGAGCAGCGAGGCGCAGAGCAGCGCGACGGCAGCGTTCTTCGACGAGCGGATGTCGACGGCGCCGCTGAGCTCACGACCACCGTGCACCCGCAGGTGCATGACGTCGTTGCGGCCGAGCGTGAGGAGCTCGGCGTCGAGGGCCTCGGAGATCCGCCGGACGGTGTCGAGCGAGAGGTTCTGGCCACCCTTCTCGATCCGGTTGACAGCGCTCTGGCTGGTCCCGATCTTCTCGGCCAGGTGTGCCTGGGTCCAACCGTGGAGCTTGCGGGCGTCGCGGATGAGGGTACCGATCCGCGCGGCGTCGATCGTCGTCATGCTCGCCACCGTATCTCATAGATGAGATAAACGTGTGAAGGGATGTAGTGACCTCGGCACCCGTGCCGTCGACCCCGGATACGACGAAGGCGCCGCCCCGACACGGGAAGCGACGCCTTGGGCGCGATCTCTGGCACCGAGGTGTCAGAGATCAGTGAGACTCACAGGCCGTGGACGGCCTTTGCAAGAGCCGACTTGCGGTTCGCGGCCTGGTTGGCGTGGATGACGCCCTTGGACACGGCCTTGTCGAGCTTCTTGGACGTGATGACCAGTGCAGCGGCAGCAGCATCCTTGTCGCCGGCGTTGATCGCGGTCCGCACACGACGAACGTGCGTGCGGAGCTCGGTCTTGACGGCGTTGTTGCGAAGGCGAGCCTTCTCGTTGGTGCCGATGCGCTTGATCTGAGACTTGATGTTAGCCACGTGAGGACTCTCTGATAATTTCGCCGGAGCGAGTGAACAGGTCGTAGAAGGCGTTTCCAGCACCGGGACTGGGGTGGGGAACCCGTGGAGAGGTACTGGAATGGTGCCCGCCGACCCGGGCGGAGCACGCAATGACCGAACCTACCAGATCGCCCCGCCCGACGACAGGTCTGGCGGCCTGCGACCGTGTGAGCCGACACTCACCGAGACCCCCGCTCACCGGGGCCTCCGCTGAGCGAGACGCTCTCAGCGTCGAGCGGCCGTCACGACCTTCGTGAACACGGTCTCGGGCAGGATCGCGCCTTCCCGGCGGACGGCCGCAGGGTCGACCCGCACGACGCGGTCGACCCGCACCTCGCTGTCCCGGCCCTGCGAGTCCCACGGACCCGAGCCCACGTCGATCCACCGGCGTCCGTACCGGGCCTCGTCGGCGGCGTCGCGGCTGTGGTCCTTGCTCGTGAGCATCAGCCCGAGCAACCACGCACCGTCCCGTCCGACGAGCAGCACGGGTCGGTCCTTGCCGCGGGAGAAGTCTTCTTCGTAGGGGACCCAGGTCCAGACGATCTCGCCCGGGTCCGGCGCGCCGTCGAGCTGAGGCGAGTACTGCGGCCGCAGGGCGCCTGTGAAGTCGCCGGGATACGCGGCTGCTGCGGTCGGCCCGCCCGTGGTGCCCCGGGCCGACGCGCCCGTACGGCTGCCGCCGCCTCGGCCCCCACCGTCGCGCGTGCCTGCGCCACCACCGCGGGGAGCTCCCGCTGCCGGTCGCCCTCCCGCCTTCCCGCCTCGCGTCAGGCTGCCGATCACGGCTCGCGCGAGACGGACGGCTGTCGAGGTCCAGGGAGTCTTCGCCATGACCGCAGACTAGCTGCCACCGCGTCGGTCGCCCTGGTTGCGACCCATCCGCACCTGCGGCAGTGTGGCCCGGGTCACACAACTCAGCCTGCTCCGTGCAACGACGCCCGGGCAGCCACAGGAGGCGCGATGACCGACTCGACCCAGTCCCCGACCCCACCCGACGGCCGACCGCCGACGGGTCCACCCGGACCGCACGACCGCACCAGCGACCTCCTCGACTACGAGCAGGTGCAGGACAGCCCGGAGTTCCAGGCGCTGCGACGGCGCTTCAGGCGCTTCGTCTTCCCGATGACAGCCTTCTTCTTCCTCTGGTACCTCACCTACGTGCTGCTCGCGGACTACGCGCACGACTTCATGAGCACGAAGGTGTGGGGGACCATCAACGTCGGTCTCCTCATGGGCCTCGGCCAGTTCGTCACGACCTTCGCGATCACGATGATCTACGCCCGCTGGGCCAACAAGAAGCAGGACCCCATGGCGGACGAGCTCCGTCAGCGCATCGAGGGACGTGATCTCGTATGACCGCCGTCGTCCTGCCGGGCCTCTCCGGCGCCGTCCCCGCCCAGCTCTCGGGCCACCTCCCGCTCGACCTCGCCGGGCAGTCCCACGCAGCATCCGTGGTCGCCGCCTCCGAGGACATCGGCAACCCCGTCGTCAACATCGGCATCTTCCTCGCCTTCGTCGCGGTGACCCTCGTGATCGTGCTGCGGGCCTCCCGCACGAACAAGACCGCCGAGGACTACTACGCGGGCGGCCGGTCCTTCACAGGCCCCCAGAACGGCACGGCCATCGCGGGGGACTACCTCTCGGCCGCGAGCTTCCTCGGGATCGTCGGCGCGATCGCGATCAACGGCTACGACGGGTTCCTCTACTCGATCGGCTTCCTCGTCGCGTGGCTCGTGGCGCTGCTGCTCGTCGCCGAGCTGCTGCGCAACACCGGCAAGTTCACGATGGCCGACGTCCTCTCCTTCCGCCTCAAGCAGCGCCCTGTGCGCATGGCAGCGGCGCTGACGACCCTGGCAGTCGTGTTCTTCTACCTGCTCGCGCAGATGGCCGGGGCGGGCGGTCTCGTCGCGCTCCTGCTCGGCATCGACAGCCGGGCCGGCCAGGGCCTCGTCATCGCGGTGGTCGGTGCGCTGATGATCGTCTATGTGCTCATCGGCGGCATGAAGGGCACCACCTGGGTGCAGATCATCAAGGCGATCCTGCTCATCGCGGGCGCCGGGATCATGACGGTCTGGGTCCTCGCGAAGTTCGGCTTCAACCTCTCGGACGTCATCCAGGGCGCGATCACCACCTCGGGCATCCCCGGGCTCGCCGAGCCGGGCGCGCAGTACGGGGGCAGCGAGACGAGCAAGCTCAACTTCTTGTCCCTCGCGCTCGCCCTGGTGCTCGGCACAGCAGGCCTGCCGCACGTCCTCATGCGCTTCTACACGGTCCCAACAGCCAAAGAGGCCCGCAGGTCTGTCGTCTGGGCCATCTGGCTCATCGGCATCTTCTACCTCTTCACGCTGGTGCTCGGCTACGGGGCCGGAGCCCTGGTCGGTGCCGACACGATCAACGCCGCACCTGGGGGCGTGAACTCGGCGGCCCCGCTGCTGGCCTTCGCCCTCGGCGGGGAGATCCTGCTCGGTCTCATCTCGGCCGTCGCCTTCGCGACGATCCTCGCCGTCGTCGCGGGACTGACCATCACGGCCGCCGCGAGCTTCGCCCACGACATCTACGCCTCGGTCATCAAGAAGGGCGAGGTGAACCCCGACGGCGAGGTGAAGGTCGCCCGGATGACCGTCGTGGTCATCGGTCTCTTCGCGATCGTCGGCGGCATCTTCGCCAACGGCCAGAACGTCGCCTTCCTCGTCGCCCTGGCCTTCGCCGTCGCCGCGAGCGCGAACCTGCCGACCATCCTCTTCTCGCTGTTCTGGAAGAGGTTCAACACGCGGGGCGCGCTGTGGAGCATGTACGGCGGGCTCGGCTCGTGCCTCGTGCTCATCGCCTTCTCGCCCGTGGTCTCCGGCAAGACTGACGAGGCCGGCAACAGCCTGTCGATGATCCGCGACGCGAGCATCGACTTCGCGTGGTTCCCGCTCGAGAACCCGGGGATCGTCACCATCCCGCTCGGGTTCCTTCTCGGGGTGGTCGGCACGCTGACGAGCCGCGAGAAGGGTGTGAAGGCGAAGTTCGCCGAGATGGAGGTGAGGTCGCTCACGGGCGCAGGCTCCGAGAAGGCCGCGACCGAGCACTGACCCCGTCCGCAGCCGCGAGTCCGGGCGGTCCCCGGCACCTGGCCGGGGCCTCGCGGGGCGGCACCGCTCGACGACGCGTCGAGAGGGTGCCGCCCCGCGGCGGGTCCGTGGGACAATCGACCACGTGACTCCCATCCCTTCAGCGGCCAACCTCGCCCGCATCCAGCCCGCGGCCACTGCTCCGGAGCTGCTCCGAAACTTCTGCATCATCGCGCACATCGACCACGGCAAGTCGACCCTGGCCGACCGCATGCTCCAGATGACCGGCGTCGTCGACCCGCGTGCCATGCGCGCGCAGTACCTCGACCGCATGGACATCGAGCGCGAGCGCGGCATCACCATCAAGTCGCAGGCCGTGCGCATGCCGTGGGAGGTCGCCGACGAGAACGGCGTGCCGACCGGCTACGCCCTCAACATGATCGACACCCCGGGCCACGTGGACTTCACCTACGAGGTCTCGCGCTCCCTCGCGGCCTGCGAGGCCGCGGTGCTGCTGGTCGACGCTGCGCAGGGCATCGAGGCCCAGACGCTCGCCAACCTGTACCTCGCCATGGAGAACGACATGGCGATCATCCCGGCGCTCAACAAGATCGACCTGCCGGCCGCCCAGCCCGAGAAGTACGCGGAGGAGCTCGCGAACCTCGTCGGCTGCGAGCCCGAGGACGTCCTGAAGATCTCGGGCAAGACGGGTGTCGGCGTCCCAGAGCTGCTCGACCGCATCGTGCTCAAGACGCCCGCGCCCGTCGGCGACCCCGACGCCCCGGCGCGCGCGATGATCTTCGACTCCGTGTACGACACCTACCGCGGCGTGGTCACCTACGTCCGTGTGGTCGACGGCAACCTCGCCCCGCGCGAGCGCGTCATCATGATGTCGACCCGGGCGACCCACGACCTCCTCGAGATCGGCGTCTCGTCCCCCGAGCCCATCCCGACCAAGGGACTGGGCGTCGGCGAGGTCGGCTACCTCATCACCGGTGTCAAGGACGTCCGCCAGTCCAAGGTCGGTGACACCGTCACGAACGCGGCCAAGCCTGCCGAGGACGCGCTCGGCGGCTACTCCGACCCCAAGCCGATGGTCTTCTCCGGCCTGTACCCGGTCGACGGCTCGGACTACCCGGTCCTGCGCGACGCCCTGGACCGCCTCAAGCTCAACGACGCCGCGCTCATCTACGAGCCCGAGACCTCGGTCGCGCTCGGCTTCGGCTTCCGTGTGGGCTACCTCGGTCTGCTGCACCTCGAGATCGTCCGCGAGCGCCTCGAGCGCGAGTTCAACCTCGACCTCATCTCGACGGCCCCCAACGTCATCTACGAGGTGACGATGGAGGACAAGAGCATCGTCACCGTGACCAACCCGAGCGAGTTCCCGGGCGGCAAGATCGGCGAGGTCCGCGAGCCCATCGTCAAGGCCACGGTGATCGCGCCCTCGGAGTTCATCGGCGCCGTCATGGAGCTGTGCCAGGGCCGGCGCGGCGAGCTGCAGGGCATGGACTACCTCTCGGCCGACCGGGTCGAGATGCGCTACATCCTCCCGCTCGCGGAGATCGTCTTCGACTTCTTCGACCAGCTGAAGTCCCGTACCCGCGGCTACGCCTCGCTCGACTACGACGTGATCGGCGAGCAGGCGGCCGACCTCGTCAAGGTGGACATCCTGCTGCAGGGCGAGCAGGTGGACGCCTTCAGCGCGATCGTGCACAAGGACAACGCGTACTCCTACGGCCTGTCGATGGTCGGCAAGCTGAAGAACCTCATCAACCGTCAGCAGTTCGAGGTGCCGATCCAGGCTGCCGTCGGTGCGCGCGTGATCGCGCGCGAGACCATCCGTGCCATCCGCAAGGACGTCCTCGCCAAGTGCTACGGCGGAGACATCTCCCGCAAGCGCAAGCTCCTCGAGAAGCAGAAGGAGGGCAAGAAGCGCATGAAGACCATCGGGTCTGTCGAGGTCCCGAAGGAAGCCTTCATCGCCGCCCTGACCTCCGAGCAGACGGAGTCCCGAGACAAGAAGAAGTGAGGCAGTCGTGACCCCGGCTCTCCCCGACGGCGACCCGGCTCCCGACGACGGCACGCTCCCCACCTGGGTGGCGTCCGGTGCGGCTGACCGCCGGTTCGGCGTCTACATGCACGTCCCGTTCTGCACGGTGCGGTGCGGGTACTGCGACTTCAACACGTACACCGCGAGCGAGCTCGGCGGTGGCGCGAGCCAGTCCGCGTACGCGACGACGGCCGTCTCCGAGATCGAGATGGCCGGGCGCCTCATGGACGCGGCAGGTCTGCCGCGCCGCGAGGTGTCGACGGTGTTCGTCGGTGGCGGCACGCCCACGCTGCTGCCGGCCCGCGACCTCGCGACGATGCTGGCGGCTGTCCGCAGCACGTGGGGGCTCGCCGAGGACGTCGAGGTGACGACCGAGGCGAACCCGGACTCGGTGACCCCGGAGTCCTTGAAGGTCCTCGCCGACGCCGGGTTCACGCGGGTGTCCTTCGGCATGCAGTCGGCGGTCCCGAGCGTCCTCGCGACCCTCGAGCGCACGCACGACCCGCGCCGCATCCCCGATGTGGTCCGGTGGGCGACCGACCTCGGTCTCGACGTCTCCCTCGACCTCATCTACGGCACCCCGGGGGAGACCCTGGACGACTGGCGCACGAGCGTCGAGTCGGCGCTCGCGACGGGCGTCGACCACGTGTCGGCCTACGCGCTCGTGGTCGAGCAGGGCACCAAGATGGCCGCCCAGGTCCGCCGCGGTCAGCTGACCCTGCCGAACGAGGACGACCAGGCCGCCAAGTACGAGCTCGCCGACGACCTGCTGACCGAGGCTGGCCTCGGCTGGTACGAGGTGTCCAACTGGGCGCGCACGGTCGACGGCGTGCAGCGGGCGTGCCGCCACAACCTCGCCTACTGGCGGGGCGACGACTGGTGGGGCGTCGGTCCTGGTGCGCACTCCTACCTCGGCTCGGACGTCCCGGGCACCCGGGGTCTGCGCTGGTGGAACGTCAAGCACCCCGTCCGCTACGCCAACCGGCTCGGTCAGGGTCTGAGCCCGTCGGCCGGGCAGGAGACCCTCGACGACGCCTCGGCCCAGCTCGAGCGCGTCATGCTCGGTGTCCGTCTGCGCGAGGGCTTCGCGACGGCCGACCTGTCGCCCCGTGCCCGCACGGCCGTCGCGCAGCACGTGGCCGACGGGCTCGTCGACGGGCGCGCGGCCATCGCCGGGCGTGTCGTGCTGACCCGTCGTGGGCGCCTGCTCGCCGACACCGTCGTCAGAGACCTCACCGACTGACGATGGCTGCCTCGACTCCTCGTCAGCCACGCTCGGACCGCGGACCGTCGACCACGGTCCGCGAGCTCGGCCGTGTCACGCTGCCCGAAGGGCTCGAACGGATGGACCGACCCGCGGTGCCGCTCGGGACGATCCGCAAGCCTGTCGCGCCCCGTTCGTCGTCGCGGCCGCCGCGCATCTACGGCCTCGACTCGTTGCGGGCCGTCGCCGTCCTCGCGGTCCTCGTCTACCACTTCTTGCCGGCGCTGCTCCCGGGCGGCTTCATCGGTGTGGACGTCTTCTTCGTGCTGTCCGGCTTCCTCATCACCACGCTGCTCGTGCGCGAGCGCGTGCAGACCGGGCGCGTGTCCCTGCGGCACTTCTGGACGAGGCGGGTCAGACGCATCATCCCGGCGATGGTGGCCGTGGTGGTGGTTTGCACAGCTGCGGCCGGGGTGATCGGCGGCGACGTCCTCGTCGGGATCAAGCTGCAGGTCCTGGGGGCGCTGACCTTCGCGAGCAACTGGTTCGCGATCGCCCAGGGCACCTCGTACTCGGCCGACCTCGTGCCGCAGCTCTTCGCCAACTTCTGGTCCCTCGCGGTCGAGGAGCAGTTCTACCTGTTCTGGCCG
>Ga0247813_10002694_pt1 | contig 11911 bp, 27 predicted proteins | sample UWRJL169409C1_FD_180719 | JGI IMG/M metagenome (GOLD analysis project Ga0247813, IMG submission 180719) | Plant litter microbial communities from Arlington Agricultural Research Station in Wisconsin, United States - UWRJ-L169-409C-1 | ecosystem: Environmental > Terrestrial > Plant litter >... | reverse complement strand
CATAGCGTTGTTTTGGACTTCGCCGGTGTTATAGAAAAGCATTTTCCGGGCGGCGATATATATGAGCCAACAATTACCGCTAAGAAACTGGCCGAGGCCGGAACTGGCATCGAAGTAGGTTGCCCTGATTGCGGGCATACCAATTCCGTGTCCATCAACAAGGATTACGAAGATTATAAATTTGATGATCATGGCTATGCGCTAGACGTATTTGGAGAGCGCGTAATGACTGAGTATGGCCCCTTGCCCGTTCACTACGGGCGGCGGTGTTTCGGCATGGTCCGCGTTGGGACTAGAGGTGAATATGATCGCTGCGGATATTACTGGACTTCGAAAGAATGCGACCAATGCCAGTGTAAGAATGATATCGCCGCACGATTTTGCCGAGAGTGCCGTCAAGAATTGGTAAATCCGAACGATCGAATTGCCATAGAATTTAAGATGCACAAAAAGAACCCCGATGAAATCCAAACAGACGTAGTTTTGTCGGCTGCATTCAAACCGGGTGTTTCACAGCGGGGCAATGACACCGTGCGGGTTGACTGGACAACTCCGTATAGAAAATTCAGCACTTGGCACGTTAGCAACGGAAAGCATCCTCGGGCCGTTAAGGATTGGGAAGCTTTTGCCGCTGCTACAGATGGCGGGAATGTAGCGCCACGCACGATTACCTATCGGCGCGAGCCGGATAGCACGTTCTATAAAATCTACGGATACGATCACCCCGAAGATATTGACCCGTCGCTAAACCTAGAAGCGCAAAGCGAGGCAGCATGAAAATTCCCGACAGCATACCTCTCTACGGCAATCCAGACTTTCGCGGAAAATGTCCCAAGGAAGACCAAGAGCAAATTTCCGCAATCAACCGGATACGCCAACTTCACCCGGACACGTTCGGTCCATTGGTTTTTCATCCGCGAAACGAACAGCAGCTAAAGGGCGGGCAATTCAGCGCCATGATTAAGCACAAGGCAGAGGGGCTTACTCCCGGTGTGCCAGACTTGGTTATACCCGGAATGCCCTCGCTAATCGTGGAGATAAAGCGCTGCGACAGGACGCTTAGCAGCATAAGCGATGAACAAATCGACTATCTTGAAAAGGCAATCGAGATGGGCGCATTCGCGGTTGTGGCCTTGGGTGCGGTTGCAGCAATAGAGGCATTTGACAAATGGCGCTTGCTATATTATCCGCACTTGTAAGGCGCGGGCCGTTCCTCCATCCCGCCACCCGCGCCTACCACCTGGGCCGGTCGAGCCGCTTATGCAGGCTCCCGGCCCTTTTTTGTGTGACCAAGGAATTAGCAATGTACATCGTCGTAAACGCCATCGGTTCCGAAATCAGTAGGCACCGTGTCCTGTCGGCGGCTGGGCGGGTGGCTTTGGCTAGGCTGGATTGTCGGGTTAGGGATGGGGAGGGGAGGGATTGCACTGGCGCTGCTAAGGATGCTGCTAATTATCCGAAATAGTTGTTGACAGTGGCGATCCAGTCTCTACGATAGCCCCAACACAAACGGAGGAATGTTAAGTGGCTAAAGACAAATGGGATAAGTTCGGATCGCCCTACGATCCATCGCATTCGGGTAAAATGCAGAAGCCGAAAAAGCCGGAAGAGCGGACGCATCAGAAGGGCTCTATGTGCTGGTGTGGAGATCCGAATTGTCCGGGTGCGCTTATGGGCGGAAATGGTAATTCTGGTGGGAGTGTTCCGGTTATGGGTAGTTTTACACTAAGCGATGAAATCATGCGTATGGCGATGCGAAGCAATAGCGCGCCTCGCTATATGGAATGGTCGATGGATACAGGGGCCGTCCCCTCCACTCCCAAAGGCCCTCCCTCCACATACACCGCCGCTCGCAAGGAGGTCGAAAAATGGCTGGCAAAAGCGCCCGATCAGGATTTCGGCGATATCGTCGGCAATGACGCGGCTCTTGAGCAGTTGCGAGATGCAATCCAAGCACCTGTGAAGCACGCCGACTTGTATAAGGCATACGGCATGAAAATGCCAAAGGGCGCGCTACTGTCTGGCCCTCCGGGATGCGGCAAGACCATGTTCGCCCGCGCTGCGGCGGCGGAAATGAAGCGCCTCTACGGCGATGCGGTGGAATTTATCAGCATCTCAGGCGCAGAACTCCAGTCGCCATACGTCGGCGTAACCGAAGGCTATATCAAATCGATCTTCGTGTTTGCCCGCGAGTATAAAGCGTATCACGGCCATCCGCTGTTGGTATTCATGGACGAAGCCGAAGTGCTGTTGCCCGACCGCACCGGACGCATCCGCAAGGTCGCACCGTGGGAGGAAAGTCAGGTCGCCACCTTCCTCGCGGAAATGGACGGTATGACCGAGAGTGGCGCGTTCATGTTGCTAGCCACCAATCGACCCGAAGTGATCGACCAAGCCGTGTTGCGTGATGGCCGCTGCGATTTCAAGATTACGGTTGCTAAGCCAACGCATGAAGCGGTGGAAATCATTCTGCGCAAGAATTTCGCGGGCGTTTTGTGCGGTGCTGGCGATGTTGAGGAATTGGTTTTCGCCGCATTCGAGACGTTGCTTGATCCCGCCAAGGTGATTGCCGAGGCACACGCTATCGGACTAAACGTGGCAGCGGATAAGCTGGAGGAATTCGGGCAGCGTCACTTCACGCTTGAGCATATCGTTTCCGGCGCAATGGCGGCATCGGTTCCGGGTCGGGCGAAGCGGTATGCGTTTGCTCGGGATAAGGCTAGTGGGGTCGCATTGGGCGTGACTGTGGCGGATGTTATCGCGGCGGTGAACGACCTGTTTCAGGAAAACAAAGGTCTGGAACACGCTTTCGCCTTGGAGGAATTCAAGGCTGAATTTATGCGGGATATGCAGGCTAAGCGGGAACTGAAATAGCAACAGCCCTGTACGCTTGGCGGGAATTATGGAGGATTTGAGATGACGGAATTTCGGGTTGGGGATCGGGTAACTGCTGGCGCTTCTTTTGGCGGCGAATGGGTGGATATGACGATCGTAAAAGACGATGGGCCTCTTGTTTATTCCAGATACGATGCGCAGCGCGATAGTGATGGAGAGATCGGGGCATTCGCAGCCGAGCATTTGAAGCTCATCGCCCCCAACCCCCTAACCGCCGAGCTAACCGAATTCCGCTTGTTTAAAGCCGAGGCTTTGCGGGCGGGGTATGTGCCGAAGGTGGCGGTTGATCCCGATCTTGCGGAAGCCAACAAGCTGGCGGAGGAATGCGGCTGGGCAACGTGGGATATAGCGACGGATGGCAACCCTATGTGGGAAGCTTCCGGCGTGTATCTCACCCTCCGCGCAATCAAACGTGGCAGAGAACTCGCGGCGCAGGAGGCGGGGAATGCGTAACCAATACGGCGGGCCCTGCTACCGCTGTAGCGAATGGGTCTCACCCGGCGATGGTCATTTCGAGCACCACAACGGCGGATGGCGAACGCAACATGCATCTTGTGCGATAGAGTTTCGCGGCACGCCTGATCCGGTGCGAGACGCTGCTATGCAGGCTGCTAGAGAGCGGCGAGATGCTATCCGCGCACAGGGTACGGGGAAAGCCGCTCAACAGGCACGCAAGCGCATTAAGGATAGGGAGACGACGCGTTGCGCCTCCTAGCCTGCGGAGGCCGTTATTATGCAAACCGTGACCGTGTATTCCGTGCCCTAGATGCGATCCACCGCAAGCATGGCATAACCTGCATTATCGAAGGTCGGTGCCCGTATGGCGGTGCTGACTTGTGGGCGCAGAAGTGGTCGCAAGAGCGCTTGGGGAGGGATAGTGAAGGATATTATATGGTCGGACAGGCGGGGCGGGAACGCAATGCCAGGATGTTGCGAGAGGGTAAGCCAGATGCGGGTGAGGCACCGGAAACATGGTTTGGCTCATGGGGAAGGCAAACGTGCCCGTTTGGGAAATAGACAGGGGATAGGCCGCTACTCGAAAGGGTGGCGGCTTTTCGCGGCTGGACGTATTTTATTGTTGACGCGAGCGCATGGGCTGATATTGTGGGCGGCGAAGCGCAATTGGGCGCTGTGGAGTTGAGATGATGGGCGAGGATTACGCTCTTAACGAGATGCTTTCGAGCATGGAAAGCGCGGTTGCAGAACTTCACCGGCATATCCTGCGTACTGCCATAAAAGGCACCGCGAGCCGTGATATGCGGAACGATATGGTCCGTACTGCGCAACGTATCGCCGAGCTTGCTGCTCGCATTCCGGAGTAATCGACATGACCACCTTCCCCGAAGCCGCCGCCGCTGCAAACAAATGGCAGGCCCACGCCCTCCCCATAATCAAGGCGTATTTTGCCCTTGAGGACGTGGATATGACAACCGCCATATGCGCCAACCACTACGGCAAGGATACCATGTCCAAACAGCGCACGTCGGACTATCGCGAGGCACGCGACCATATCGTCAAGGCGCAGGACGCGCTGTATGATATGCTTGAGGGCATTCGGGATAATTTCATCTGCGACTATAGCGCGCCATACCCGATCGATATGTCGGAGGAGGAACTTGACGCCGCCGATGAGTTTAACGAGGCGTTGGGGAGGGCTGTTGTTTCGGTTGAGGGTGCGGTGAAATCCATTGGAGACACGATGTGACTGATCCATTTTTCACCACTGGTGAACCATTCGCAATCGAGTTTACGCAGCGTGGGTTCGCTGCTGCTAAGTTTACCGATCGCTACGGCTCGCTATGCTCAATTCAGGATAGTAGCTTAGCTACAGAAGCCGCAATCTGGCTTGGTGTGAATACCGATTTCGAGGGGCGAGAATGCACGAGGATGCATTTGACGCGAGAGATGGCGATGGCACTAATTCCTATGCTTGAGGGGTTCGTTGTAACCGGCAGTATTGCGCCGTGAGCGACGAACCCTACAGCACCGCCATCTGGCTATCCCGCATCCAAGGCCTACAGAGCCATCTACGTATCATTGCGCGGGAATGCGCCGACAGCGACGATAAACACGTCCAGCGCATCGGTAGGCAAGCTCTAGCGGGCATTGTGGAGGCGGATCGGTATATTGCTGATAAGGATTGGAGTTGTGATGATGATTGAAACCTACAAAGGCTGGGCTATCGAACCCGGTTACGTTGGCTATACCGGCACGCACCCCGATTACGAAGCTTGGACCGAAGGCGAAGGCGAGTGGGCCGACAACGGCCTATCCGTCCACGGCATGACTGTGGATGAGGTTAAGGCGGAGATTGATGATCGGGAGGATGAAAGAAATGCCTAAAGAACAATACCGTGTATGGTCGCCCGATCTAGGCGAAGCCGAGGATGATTGTCGCCTGATTATGGCATTCGACCACGAGGAAGCCGCCAAGGCTTACGTTGAACGCAGCTATCGCGATGATCCTTTCGATAATCCGATGGATGTCATGGTGCGATGCACGTTCGGCGGGGATGATGGCGAATTGCGTTCGTATTCGGTTCACCCCGAGGCCGTGACGGTGTTTTATGCTTATGAGAGGGCGGTGCCATGAACGACATCCTACGAATGGATCACATCAACAGTCTGCCCCAACCCTTCCTAGTCCGCTTCTGCGGCGATAAGGAATGGTGGCCTGTAAATGACTTTGCGGTTGACGTTGGCTTGCTGCGCATTGACGTGTGCGGGAAATTGCAGGCGAAGCATTTTGGCGATGTAATGGAAATTGAGGATGGCTATGGCGTTCGCCATGATCCCGATGATTGGTATATGGAGGACGGTGATGCTTGATTTTGACATCAACCGCGATCTACCCGAGGATGCGGCGGAGGAGTATTCGGAGGACGAGTATATCCGTCCGTGGTTTGTGCAAGGCTGGCTCGCATATTGCTCCGGCAGGGGTATGATGGCCAATCCCTACGGACCATCTGGCGCGGCATGGCAAGACGGATGGATTGCAGCAAGGGATGCGCCGGAATGAGTGAATGCATCATTCCCAACTGCCGTAAATTCGCACCAGCTAGCGAGCCGTTCTGCAAAGAGCATCGGCGCATGGAGAAAACAAACATGACCGACTTCAAACGCCTACAATCCCACGAAGCCCTGGTTTGCCGCAAGGAAGTCCATTCCTCGGCAGGCGGCGCGACGATCTATTACGTTCTGCTGTCGGACGGATTTCTGGTCGATTGCGGGCATAGTGAGAAGCGGGCTCAGGTGTTGGCTGATATTATCAATGAGGGCGGGGCGGAGCGGTTGGGCAAGGGTGGTTTGAGATGAGTGATATTGCCAAACAAATATGGAAGCGCGCTTGCGAGGGCCGAGAGGGCTATTGCTCTAGCGATCTACAGGATGCCGCTAGGCAGGCTATCGATGATGCTATTCGGATAGCAATCGATGCCGCCGCAAAGGCGTGCTTGCCAGATCGCTACCAGTGGAGCGATGGTAATGTCGAAAAGTTCAATTTCGGACGGGACCGAGCCGTGCAGAATATGATGAGGCTTCTTGATTCTGACATTCCAGACACCGACTAAAACTTTTCCATTGACACCTTACCCCACCCCGTCGTAACAGGGGGTTGCCGCGATGGTGCGGTGGTTGGGAGATTTGAGATGCTGTACACCCATAAGGATATCGAAATCGGCTACATCGTTCGCTTTGATGGTCGCGATGACCAATACACCGTGACCGACGTTCTCGACGGCTGGAACGGCATTGGCGTTACGCGCTCTGGTGACATTCACAGCCTTGATCGGACGTTTATCGACGTTGACCGCATTGATAGCGTAGGGAGGTGGTAAAATGACAATCCACAACAACCGCAAAACCCGTCTAATCAAATTCGAGTGCGATTGTTGCTCGGATATCTTTGATCCCGAGACGACAAATTTCGAGGATGCTGTAACCGCTCTCAATGAGGCGGGATGGGGCTATCGCAAAAAGGACAGCGTATATCTGCACGTCTGCGACGATCCATCATGCGAGTTCCCGAAGTGACGCGCCTAACAAAGCGACGCCTAGAAGCCATCGCCGAAGCCTTGGCGTCGCGCCTAGCGGGCGAACGGGACAACGATAACGATCCCGAAGCGCCAACCGATGATGATTATGAGAATGCCTTTAGTTGGGCGTTACAGGAATTGCGGAAGCGCGAGGCTACCCAATAACAACCCTACTCCGCACCCCGAAAACCTCACAAGCCACAGCCAACCCAACCCCATTCTGCAAAACATACCCCGCGACTGCCGGAGGCACGCCCCACGACTTGCCCCGACTGGCGTACAAGTCCCAGGTGGCCTGTAACAAAGCCAGTGAGCCCGCGTAACTATCCCACAGCATCTCACCATCAGCTTCGCACGTAATGCGATCCTGAACGGTTGCGAGGTACGCTTTTTTACTGAGCATCGATTTGGGCCATTCTGGTTCGGAGGTAGTTGGCGAGGTCCAGGGCTTCCTCCAGCGCGTGCTGCAAAATCTCGCGTTCGTGATCCAACGGGAAGTCGTGCAGCGCCTCGCCATATTTGCGCATACCGACGCGGGAGCGCTCTAGTAGCAACTCCCGGTTGGCTTCTACGATGCGGTCATGGGCTACATCGTCCAACGCGGCTCTCCCGTAACGAACATGCCGGGAATGTCCTGCGATATATCCACCACTTTCACGTCGGGGTGCGACGTTCCCCACTGATTTCCAAATTGCGCCGTAATGCGCAGGAAGCCGCCGCTATGGCCGACAAACACCCGTCCGCCTCGGTGATATACCTTAACCTGTTTATAAACGCCCTTCGGCGCGCGAATGATCGCCGTTGCTTCGTCAATGATTGTGAATAGTTCCACGTCCGTCTCTCCTACTGCCTAATCTGCGTCAAAATTCCAACAAATCCCGGCCTAGCGTCCTGTCGGAACACCACGGCTGCGGTTTTGGTATCTGCGGTCAGCGATGTAATGGCAAGCGAAATCGGCATGTCCGAAGCATAGCCGCCCATAATCGCCGCAAGTCGCGATTGCAGCAACCGCACCACCACTTCCGGTCCATCCCACTCGGCATCGAATGGCTCAACCGCCGCGCCCGCGTTGGACAGCGCATCGACCTCACACGCCCCCGCCCGTAGCCGTAAAACGATATGCTCAGATTTCGCATTCTTGTCGAAATGCGCGACCGGCTTGACCGATGCTACAGCACGCATAAGTTCGGCGGGGTGGACGGTTAGCGTGTGATCGCGAGCGGGGATCAGCGCATCAACACCGCCGTCCAAAAACCGCCATTCGCCTACCATCTGTTTCGCTATCAGCGATCCGCCATCCCAGGTGACCGACACCAAGCGTTCGCCTATGGTTAGCCGTATAGTGTCTGTAGGAACGCGTGAGAGCAGCTTAACCGTTGATGGCGTCAATGTCACCGCCACACTTCCCAAACCCTCCACAGCGGCGGCTGAGAAGCCCTTGCCGTTATACGCGACTGCATGACCCGCTTGTAGGCGGATGCCGTCAAACTCGGGGCGTTCGTCGCTGGGGCGGGATCGTTCGGAGAAGGCAATGGCGGTGGTGAGGGCGGAGGTGTCGAGCGTCACGGCGTCACCCGCGATGGCGGGGTGTTCGGGGAACTCCACCACGCTCCCCATTAGCTTGCGCTTGGATTTACCGGCGGTAATCGTTAGCGCGCCATTATCCACCGCCAGCGCCACGGTATCGCCGCGCAGCTTGTTCACCAAATCGGCCAACTTTCCAGCGTCAACCTGCATGTCCGCCATCCCGTCACCATCCGCAGGGACGGTGAAAGTTAACCAGTTTGTTAAATCGGTCGCTCGGAGGGATAGCGCACCGCCAGCATAGGATAAAAACGCTACCTTCGTTGTGGCGAAATTCACCTCCCCCGCTACGGAGGATAGGGCGGAGGTTGCGGCGATTAGGGTGGCTAGATTAAGCGTCAGCATTTGCCACCTCCTTCGCTCTAGCCTTCTTGATTTCCAAATACATCCCGTAAGCCTCGGACTTAGGCTGCGTCAGTCCCAAGCCTTTCGCCCACCAGTCATTACGCAACAGAACCTTGCACATGCGCCGCCATGACGGTGCCCACTGCTTATCCTCAAGGATTTTCGGTGCTTCGTCGGGGATTACGTCATACCCCCTACCCCGCCACCCTTTGATGAATGAGCGGAAGCGGACAATATAATGCTCTCGCGTGCTTTTGGGCATGGATTGCAGGAGCAGATTGGTGAAAGACTTCCAAGTATGCCCATCGGGCTTGGTGATCTTGCCGTAGCCCATTACGTTACCGTGACCTTCTGCCAGATAGAGGGCTCCCGAGTTGGCCCCATTCACGCGCGCCAACAACTTGCCCCAGGTTGCAGGCTCAAGAATGTGATATAACCACAGTCCCCGCCGCTGATCGTCACCGTAAGGCTGGCACAAACGCTGCTGGCTGATCGGCACGCCAGCCTTGTGCATTAGATCATAAATGGCATTGTGCGGCTTATCGGGGAAAGCTGCATGGTAGCGCCAGATATCTTCCGTCCGCCAATCGTAGATGGGATAGATGTTATACACGTTGGGGGTAATCTCGGTTGACCATCGCTTGCCATTGAACATGGTCTTGTCGAACACGGCGATAGTGCGAAAACGGTTAATGCTTTCATCCGCTCGGATGCCGATAAAGCCGCCGCAAGGGCCATCGCCAAGCGAGCCGTACCACTCACCCCACAGCACGACAAATTCCTCAAACTCCATGCCGTCCTGAAAAAATGGGTAGTGGTCCACGGAGGTAATCGCTTCTTTGGGATAAGGCCGAACCCAAATATCCTCCTTGCTCTGGTCCCAGCACTTCCACACCGGCTCATAGTTCGTCACCGCGTTGCGGAGCAGCATCGGCAAGCAAACCCAATGCAGATCGATGTTATCGGCGTACATCGCGATCATCTCGCGGATATGTTCGATAGTTGCGGCATACTGAGCCTCTAAATCGATAATCAGCACGCCGACTTTGCGGTCACGCTTGCGCGCTTCCTGCATCACCAAATGCAGCATAACCGAACTATCCTTGCCGCCCGAAAACGACACGTACACCCGATCCATATGGTCGAAGGTATAGGCAATCCGCTCCCTTGCCGCGTCCAACACGTTCTGCGCGCGATATTTTTTCAACCGTGACATATCAGTACAAATCCGCTTCTGTTTTGCTTTGCGCTTGCTCCATCGTTAGCGCGGGTTCGCCGCGTCCGACAAGCCAAATGTTGAGGTACTTGAGCGCGGCTTCGTTGGCCGCTTCCTGTTCGGCGGGAGTGAGAGAGTTGAAGCCGCCACGGAATTGCGAGGGGATGCCAAGCGCGTAGCACAGTGATGCTTGACCTAGCCATGCTATGCGGTTCATGCGCTCATTGGATAGGTAGTGCTCTGTGCTGTTGGGCCAATCGCGGAGGATGCCGGCCATTGCCTGCTCGAATGCGGGAATGTCGCGCAAGAGGCGGGCATAGGCATCGCGGCAATCATCCTCCGATAGCGAGCGGTCGCGGGGCTTGTTGTCGTAAAAGCCGGCGGGGTAGCATTCCCAATGATCCCAGGTATGGAATATGCGCTTCATGCGTCTAGTTCCTCGAAATCTTGCTCATCGAAAGTATCTACGTCCCAACTGGCGCTAAACTCTTGGTCGGAGAACAGTTCTGCTAGGCCGGATAGTTGGCAAAGGCGCAACACTTCATCCCCATCCATTCCGAGTGACTTGCTAATCCTAGCATCCGACCAATTGCGGCGCTTTAGTTCTACTACAATGTCCGACATGGCTTCTACGCGATGCTTGCCGCGCGCACGATTGTGTCGGATGGTTGATGCCATGCGGTCTGTTTCATCACGTTGACTATGGCGGATTGCTACCAACGGCAGATAGCCGTGCACACGCGCCGTAATGCTCTTGCATTCCTTCCCGACCCTATGGCGATGAAAGCCATCTACCACCTGATAGCGGCCAGCCTCCGCATCATCCGGCATGGCGACAATCGGCTGAGTATATCCATCGCTTTCGATAGAAAGCCGAAGCAACTCCATCTCGGGAGGGGCTACGCTATTGGGGTTCCAAGCGTTGCCATAAACAACCTCATTGGAAACCCATCGGACGAAATCAACTGGCTCTGTTTTGAAGGGACTGTATTCGTGGATTGTTTCACGCAATCCATTGATTGCCTCCACCAACTCTCCACCTTCCAAGTTCGAGAGGTATGCGGCGATTTGTTCTTTCATTTTTCTTCATCCTTGCGAGAATTGATTAGATATTCAATTGCTTTTTGCAGAATTGTATCGTCGTCACGCACAAGGCCAAGGACGCGGTTGCAATCTGCACACAAAAGACCACGAATTTTATTCGTCACGTGGCAGTGATCTACGCACAAACGCTTTTTAGCATTATAAACTTCTTCTGCATTGCGTTGGCAGATTTTGCATCGATCGAATTGCGCTGCTGACATTTCCTCAAATTGAAGAATGGTAAGTCCGTATTTCTTTTTAAGATCATATCCAGCCTTCAGCCTCTTTCTTTCTGGTGGCATATCCTTTTGCTTTACGGCATTATTGCCCGGTTGACCGACAGGAATATATTTACCTCGCCGCGCTGCCCTCCAAGCTTCTTTTTCTTCTTCGGTTTTCTTTTCCCAATTCGCCTTGCGCCAAGCGGTTCTATAGGCTTGTTGTTCGGCTTTAGTCTGCGGCATTTACCGTAATCTCCTTGCCGCGATGTGCATCGCACTTAACGCGAATGGTTTCGGGAATAGCATCGCGCGGGACAATCTGGCGTTTGTCGCCATTGACCCTGGCGTATTCGCCGGTCGGGTATCGGGTAAAGGTTTGCATATGTCCTCCTATTGCGATGGGATAGCAGCGCCACCCGCGAAGGCAAGCGAAAAATTGTTGACGAGGACACGCGATTTCCGTTGACACCCGCGATGGGGCGTTTAATGTGGCGGGCAACGTTGATGGATTTAGGGAGATTTGAGATGACGAA